>Ga0075425_100003072_pt1 | contig 16876 bp, 23 predicted proteins | sample SoiMethybrSBSTD4_FD_75300 | JGI IMG/M metagenome (GOLD analysis project Ga0075425, IMG submission 75300) | Bulk soil microbial communities from a Populus tree surrounding site in Tennessee, USA - Soil MetaG P. TD hybrid SBSTD4 | ecosystem: Environmental > Terrestrial > Soil > Tree plantation... | reverse complement strand
TTATCAGCTACGTCATGGGATATTGCGCGGTAGAGATTGAAACCCGCCCGCATCGCTCCTGGCAGGCGGTAGGCGCGAATGTACTCTTGTTGCGCTTGGAGAGAGATCGCGTCGGGGCGCGCGCCCCATTGGCGATAGAAGAAACCTAGATAGATGTCCTCGCGACCGGCCGTTAACGCCTCTGGAAAGTCGAGCTCCCAGTGAAATCCGTGATGCCAGCGATTGGCGAACATCACGGGGGTGCCATCGCCAGGAACGGGTACATCGAAGATCGCCAGACGCCTGACGGACTCGCGATGCTGAGCGGCGAGCGCAAATGCTACCGGTCCGCCCCAGTCGTGTCCGACGACAAAAAATCGGCTCTCACCCAGTACATCATGTGCCAGTCGCCAGATGTCGTCGGAGATCGTTTTCTTGTCGTAACCCGTCATGGGGCGAGAGCTGTCGCCGAGACCCCGCAAATCCGGTGCTATCACGCGGTAGCGATGCGCAAGTCCCGGCATGATGTCGCGCCACATGTACCATGTCTGCGGCCAACCGTGGATGAGGACGACGGCAGGCCCCTGGCCAGCCGTGACATAGTGGATAGTCACATCGCCGAGATTGGCAAAATCATGCGCGAAGTGTGAGGTCATTGGCGCCACCTTCTGGGGTCGTGAGTTCTCCAACTTTGTCCTGCGAGCACTGGTATTCTAGCGCCAACTGCTTTGTGACCCGCAAGATCTGACCACGCAGGGTTGCAGCAACACGACCGAGCCGGCCCATTTAACCACCGCACCCACCACACTGTCCTCACTGCCGTCTATCATCGTCAGTGCTGAGCTTGCGTTTTGAGGTGGACGATGACGAACTCCGCCACATCTAGTCTAGCTTGGCCCACCAATCCCGCATGCGACCTGACTTGAGGACGTTTTCCGCGGAGATATTTTGCCGCTTGGCCACGGGCCCTTGGCGCTCATTCTCCTTGGGGGCTAAACGATCCCGGGTGCTGTGCAGATTTCGCTGCCTCAGAGCTCAACTGCGAGGCAGGCCCAATCGATGTTATGGGAAGAGGGGTACTCGGCATCACCGACAGCAGGCAACTCGGCGGCATGCCCATTCTACGGCACCCCAGTTGGCGCGGATCGAGTGTGGGTGGAGGAGCCACTTTCCTGGGCAAGCCCGGCCAGGCGCTTCGGCTCCTTCGGTTCCGCAACATCGCAACCTACCGCTCATGCGCAAGGGCGTTCGTGCATTCGCCAGATTTGGGGAGCGGCAAACACCAGCCACCAGAAGTTGCAGGGTCTTCGTCTCTCATTGGCGGCAGGACTGGTAGACGCAACGGAACCCGGTCGGCTCGACGGGGAACCACGCCTCGCCGTCAAGGGGCGCCGGCCGTATAGCGCCAGTGCGCCGGCAATCGGGTTACGGCGCAGCACGGCGACGGGGCCGTTGTCGTAGCTGTTGTATGGGAACCCTCCGACGATGGGCATGGGTTGGCGGACCGGTGGTCGGTCAGTCGGGCCCGGAGTGGCGCGACAGCTCTGGGCATCGCGTGGGTGTTACGGATGCTTGCGCAACCTCGCGATCCCCGGGGCACGGAGATCAGCTCCAGTCAGTCGCATTTTCAGCGTGTTACCTCAGGAACAGCACGAATGGACAGCAACGGCCAACCTAAGCGTCATCAGGCGCCCGGGTCCACGCAGGCGCCTTCCCACGTGTTTCAGTGATGGAGTTCGCCATGGACGTCACGCTCGAAAGGCCGGTTGCTTCAGTGCGCGCGTCTATCTCTGTGTGGTTCGCCGGCATCCACGCTGCGCTCATAGCCGCGCGCCAAGCGCAGGCTAATGCGCGAATTGCGCAACACCTCAAGGATCTCGGGCTCGAAGCGCCTAAGGGAGCAACCGAAAATTAAGCGTGCTGGCCCACCGTTCGTCCGGTCCAGGGATCGGTGCCGAGCGACCAGATCATGCATCCACACAACGCATGGAAAATGTTTAGTTGGAGATGTGTTATGCTTACACGATGGTGGGATGAACTGCGCGAAGTTTTGTGGCTTGTCTCAATCGTGGGGGGATTGTCCGCTGTAGGCGTCATTCTTGCCGTTGCCGCGGCGGTAACCGGTAGCGTGTGAGCCGCCGGCGATCCCGCGGATTGATCCGGCCGGCAGGAACTCGGCGGTTCCACACCAATGACGGACAGGCTCGGTGGGCCATGCGGCAGCGGGGTACGAGTGCCGTCAACCGAGCTCTCCCCTGAAGTACCGGAAATCGGCACGTCGGGCTCAGCGATTACTCCGCCAGAGAGTTTTCAACGAGCATTTGTGGCAATGTGTTGGGTGGCTACTCGATCACCTCATCGGCGCGGGCGAGCAGCGATGTAGGGACGACCAAGTCGAGAGCCTTGGCAGCCTTGAGATTGATGACGAGTTCGAACTTGGCTGGCTCCTCGACAGGAAGATCCGCAGGCTTTGCGCCCCTTAAGATCTTGTCAACGTAGCTTGCCGCTCGCCGGAACTCGTCGGCCACATTTGGACCGTAGGACATGAGACCGCCTTCAGCGACTAAATCTTCTGATTGATAGATTGCTGGCAGGCGGTGCTTCATTGCCAGCTGCAAGACGCGTCCGGTCGTCGCCGAATTGCTTCGGTCCGCGCCACCCAATATGTCGATTAGGGCATCCGCATGCATTTGTGTCATCGAGGCGAATGCACTCTCGTGCTCGGTCGGATTTCGTACCTCGATCAATAGAAGCTCTATCCCCGAAGTACGCGCAGTCTCCTGCATCGCTTGCATGCGGAGCCTCGTAGCAGGATTTATTGGGTTTCCGACAACGGCTACGCGCGAGGCTTTCGGAACAATCTCCCTCAAGAGCTGCAGCTGTTTCGCTCCCAACTCAACAGCCACCGATGAGAGGCCGGTAATATTCCCGTCTGGTCGTGCCAGGTTCGATGTGAACCCCGAACCGACAGGATCATCAGCGATTACCACCAGAGGAATTGCCGTGGTCAGGTTCTTCAGTGCTCGGGCCGATTGTGTCGTGTCGGCGACGATAACCGTGGGTTTCAGATTGACGAGCTGCAATGCGAGAGTGCCGAGCGAGGCGCCATCACCGCCCGCAGCACGGTTTTCAAAGGTAATGTTCTTGTAGTCCGAGTAGCCAAGCTTTCGCAGCGCTTGCCAAAAGGCCTCATGGTATTCGTCGCCGCAGGTGACCCAGCACAGGAACCCAACCCTGGGAATTTTTTCCACCTGCGCCTCGGCAGGAATTGAGGTGAGTAGAAGGCTGACGATGAGCGTAAACCAGCTTGCCAGCCTTCTGCACGCGCAATCAGGCCAGAACGTCATCTTGATCTCGCCGATTTCCATGTCCGCTCGGACGTTGCTCACGTGGTGCGCTCGGTGGGCGAAAGAGTTCGTTAGATAAGTCCCCTTTCCTTCCACTTAGCATATATTGCCTTGCAGGTCGCCTCCGCCTCTTTGAGGGCGTCGTCCGGGGTAAGCGCGCCGGCTGCCGCTTTCGCGAACATGAGGTTCAGCACCCACGTGTTAAATATCTCGTCAATCGCTGCATTCGCGTATCCGGGGTAACCGATATTGGTCGCCCAATCCAGCACGCCATCAAGCACCTTGTACTTATCCTGCGGATCGGCGCGATTGTCTCGCGCGATAATCTCCTTCAGGTCTGGAACGGTCTTGGGGAAGCAAGGAAAGTTGTAAAACTGGCCTGCCAAGAATCCCTGTTTGAAGCTTGTCGTATAATCGACCAGGAACTTCTTGGCGCCAGCGATGTTTTCGGAAAATTTCCAGATCACATAGCAAGACATCACGTGCTCGAGGCCGATTGCCCGAACGGGTCCTTTGAGCGCGGGCGCCAAATGCAGCTTTCGAGAGATGTCCACAAGCCCTTTGTTCTCAGCCTCGCGCGTAATCGAGATGGCGTTGACAGCAAGAGAACACCTTCCGCGCAGCATCCAGCGATTGTTCGACGACGTGTCCCATGTAAAGACATCCGGCGTCATCGTCTCCTCGAAGAGAGCCTTTACAAATTTGATGGCGTCGAGCGTTGGTTTCGAGTTGAGCACCAGGTTGCCCGCTTCGTCCTGCTCATGCGCCCCCCAAGAGTACATGATGGTCCGCATGGCCATGGAAGTGTCCTCTTCCGGGGCAAGTCCGATCCCCACCGGCGTACCGAACTGCTGCTTGATCCTCCGGCCCGCACTGCGGACCTCGTCCCAGCTCGTCGGACCCTTGGGAAGAGCGACTTGGGAGAACAGGTCCTGCCGCCAATTGACGGGATCGGGCGTAAATGAGGGGGAGAAAGCGTAGTACTTCTTGGACTTGGGATTATATGTGCTCTTGAGCGCAAGGTCGATTGGCTTGCCGAGCGTCCGCTCACACTCCTGGTAGACATCACTCATGTCCACGACCTGCTCCTCGTAAGCCGGTGGCGGCCAATTGAACAGAAAAAGATCGTGACCTTTTTGAGCAGCGACTTCAGCGACGGCGCGAGACGGAATACCAGCAGTGTGGATGTTGTCTACTATGACCTCTGTGTCATTCCTCTGTCCCCATTCCTTCACGTAGGTGCCGTTAAACCATTCGTCGTATGCCGGCACAAAATGAACCCATTGAAGTATTCTGAGTGTGTTACTAGCTGCACGTGTGCGTCCGGGAACGACAATGTTGGCCCCGATCCCTGCCGCAAGCGCGCTGGCACCTGCGCCTTTAATGAAGGTGCGACGACCAGACTTGAACCCCATATTTTCGTCCCCCTCGCGCTCCCAAGCCAAGTCAACGTTCGAAAGTTCGCCGGCCAGCTTAATTGCACGGCGCGATGCAGTCGGATGCGCTGCGGGTCAGGTGCGTCGCACCCTAACCATGCCTTGGAAGATATACGCCGAAAGCTGGCGTCAGATCAAACTCTTGGCACCTAGCAATCCGGCGCTTAGACCAGAGCTTCTTCCGAAGGCGCTTCGATCGGCTAACACTCTCGAGAGAAAGTCGACTTGCGCGCAATGGCCGAGCTGCCCTGGCTCCCATCGCTCCGGTCGCATCGGACATATTGGGTGTGACGGTCGAAAGCGTCGCGCCGCTGGAGCCGTCGTCTGGGGAAGCCACAACACCGTGACACACGCCTTCACGATGCCCCTCATCGATCAGCACGTGAAGCCGGTGATAACAAAGACGCCCGATCCACGCACGCGCCTCGCGACTGTCGTTCTCGTATGGATTGTTCGCGCCAGTGCAACCGCGTCGCCCTGCGAGGTAGCCTTTGCGATAAGCCTCAGCGTGATGACGAGAATGGCCAGTCTTGGTATCGGACATGGCCCAGCGCCTAGCTGATTTTGCGCGGCTTTAGCAGCTCATCTCCGAAACGTTGCTAACAGGGTTGACGTGAAGGTGCCGAGGCGGTCGGATGGAAGGGACACGAACCGCCCCGGCTGGCCACCGATGGCGGCCTACACCATCGATGTGGCTCTACTTGCTGCTTGGGCTATCGAGCGACTTCTTCGCGCGATTGGGGTGCCGTGGGCCCGGCACACTTGTGGTACCTGGCGTGACCGGTTCTGCCTGGCGTGGTGCTGCCCCGATTGGATCACGACGCGTCTGCGCTTGCGCCGGCACTGTCATGATGGCCGCAAGTGCTGCAATGCCAATAAGCCTGATCATCTACAACCTCCTTCGTTGGTGCTAGGGCAACGAGGGCGCTGCGATGGAGTTCCTAAAGCCGTGTCCACGGTGCGCGGAGACGAGCCGTTTCACTGCCGAGCGGAGCTTGGTCGGTCCAAAGGCCCGTGTGGTCGGTGTTCTTCCAAGACCGCTTTTCTCGTTGAGTTGTGGCGAACACAACAAGAGCGTGCGACAGGTGACATGAAGGGCTTTGGTTTCCTAGTCATGCGCGCTGAGCGCAGCATCGCGCTTTAACTGCGCAATCCAATCGATTGTCATGCCAAGAGTTTCGCGGGGGCGCACAGGCCTGGCCGCTGCATCCTTGGTCGAGATTGGCGGCTGTTCGACGGACATGCGCCGGTGCCGCAGCAGCGTCGACGGGAAGGTAAAAGGAACACAGCTTGCGTATGCTCGTTTTCCGATAAGCAAACCATCTCAAGAGCGACAATCCGAACCAGCAGAGATGTGCCATGTCCCGAAATATCGACCAAGAAATCGCCGCCATGCGTGAGGAAATACGAGATCTGGAGAAGGCGATCGCGCGGCAGGATCCGCCGCTGGCTCCCAACATCAGGGCCATAGCTGAAGCCAAGAATTGCGACACTTGAGGGTCAGATCGCCGCGATGATGTGCGAGCAACCTTCCTTGTCAGAAGAACCAAAACTCACCTAGCGTCGTGGATGAAAGTGCTCCTGTGCCTCGCCCCATTGAGATCCATCAACCGCAGGCGAAGCATCCGCTGGCCGCACCTCTCGATGGCTGGCGATGTGACCTCTGTGGTGAGATAGTGGCCGGCCAGGAACGACCCGTCGCTCCTCCTGAAAAATGCCGCCGTTGCAGCTCCAGCCTTGTCACGTCCATCGAGGAGTGGGCTGCGTGCCCCCGTCTCGGCCTCTGGACGCGCTAGCCGTCCGAACATCTGCAAAGCGCGATGTTCGGTTGGCCCCGCTCGCTCACGTCTCAACATCCGTAAGATTGAGCGGCCCGAGCGAGCCACGCCCTGCCTATACGATATAGAGCTCGCTTCTCGCGGCTGCGCACGAGCTCTTGGTCATTTTGGAGTTTCAACGGAACAGGTGCGACGCTCACGGCATTTATATGGTGAGCACAACCTCTGGCAAAGTCACGCCGGGAAATGCGCTGGAGAGCTCGGCTATTGTCCCTGGAGGAACCATGCGCACCGCTGTGTTCGGACTGCTTATTGTTGTCGGCGCAGGTATCGCTGGACTACCAGCATCAGCTGCACCCCTAGGAACAGCACCCCAGCCACAAGCCAGGCTCGTCGAGCAGACGCAAGGCTATGGCTACTGCCGTCGTCTGCGTCGCGCATGCGAGTTCAAGCACGAGCGTGGAGAAGCGGGGGAGGGCAATTGCGCTAGGTACCGACGGGAGTGCGGTCGCTATCGTTAGTATCAACGCCGGGGGGCACCTGCTTTGGCAGGTGCCCCTTTGAAACCACGCCTCTCTCTTGAGAACTGGTGAGGTGATCGCCTTGAGTCGGACGTTGCGTATTTTGGGCGCACTTCTGGTTGCTGCCGCCTTAGGCACACCTAGCGTGACGCCATCGTGGAGCGCGATGCTTACCGCCATCGATGGAAATGCACCCGGACCTTACAATCCAGATGAGCCCGCCTCACCACAGCCCGCTCGAGGGGGTTAGGTTGAAGCTCTTTGGGTCACGTCGAGGTCGCCGTGGTCCTCTGTTACTCGAAACAGCGCTCGAGTTATGTCAGAGGTCCCGCGGCTTGACCCACTTCTCCATCTCGCAGGCGAGCGAGTGGCTGCGACCAGCATGCCCAATAGAGGGAAGTGGCCCGACGAAGTGCGGCTGCGAGGCGGGAAGCCGTGTTGGGAAAGGGCCAGCACGCAATGTTTAGGAGGAGGCCGTTCGCATCGGTAAGAACCCCCGGCTCGCCCACCGTGAAAATGCTTGTTACTCGGGCACAGTGGGGAGATTTATCAACGCTGGCTGACGCCCCCAACGTCGAAACTGCGGGCAGACAAAACTCTGCCACCGGCTATTCAAATCAGTCGGAACACCCGCAATAGCTGCCACAACGAAAGCGCCATGATGAGCGTTCCCACGCCGATCATGAGGTAGCGGGCTGACACGTGTTTGACGGCCCATCCACCGATCGGTGCCGCCAGTACCCCGCCCAGGACGAGCGGCACCAACTGCTCTAGTGGCGAGGCTCCCAGCTCGGCAAAGAACGTCGTGGCAGCCGCAATTGCCACGAAGAATTCTGTGGTATTGACCGAGCCGACGGAATGGCGAGGGCCGTGACCTGAACCGATTAGCGTTGAGGTGACCATAGGCCCCCAGCCACCGCCACCACTTGCGTCAAGGAATCCCCCTGCAAACCCGAGGGGTGTTGTCCAGGCCGCCGGACTTTGTCGAATTGCCACCTGTTGGGTTAATCTCAACAGAATGTAAATTCCCATGAGGAGTAGATAGCAGTAGACGAGGCGACGAGCGACGCTTACATCGATGTTCGAGAGAACCCAGGCGCCCAACACCGCGCCGAGCACGCCGCTAATTCCAAGACGACGAACAAGCTGCCAATCGACGTTGCGATGATAAATATGTGATGCTGCTGATGCACCTGTCGTGAATACCTCGGCCGTGTGAACGAGTGCGCTTGCCTGTGCCGGGGCCATGCCAAAGGCCAGCAGTGCCGTGTTCGACAGAATGCCGTATGCCATGCCGAGTGTCCCGTCGACCAACTGCGCCGCGAAGCCGATCGCGAGCAGCAGGACGAATTCGGTGGTCATAATCTCGCCAATCACCTAATGCTCCACTCGGCGTTGCATCGGTCCGCCTATGGCCATCGAGATATCCTGCGTACCGCAAGATCTCGGTCAGTTCGGCGCGAAGCCGACCTCCCGAATTTTATGAGTACTCGCCCTATTTCAGGCCGCATCAATTTTCTCGGATCCCGCCACCGAGGCTATTGAGCCGTAGGGCAGCGACAATGTCACGTTAGCTTAGGCCTTGAATTTTCGCCCTGGCTGACGTTCCCTTTTTGCCGCAACCCGACGCGCGGCTGCTAACGCCCTTCGCGACCACATCCCTAGCTCATCGGTTTCGTCAAACAGCCGCTCTGGCGCACGCCAAAAGGAGAGGTTTATAGTTCGACCCTTCTTCTCGTAATTGAGGGGTGGAAACGCCGCGGCTTCCTCGAAGGCTCGTCTGTTGTGGTCATCGATCCGGAAGTCAAGCATGTCCTCCGACACCACCGCGAACATCAGCCCGTCGCAGAATATGCCCGTCGCGCCGAACATACGCCGCAGGGTGACGCGACCGAGCGGAGCGAGCTGTTCGCGCTGGAACTCGGCAAAGCTGTTGCTGGCAATCATCCCTCATCCTTAGACCTGGTCCGGCGATCTAACAAGGTGCGCTGGCTGCAAGCGCACGACCATTGCGACCGGGCGGCGAGTGAACAAGGTCCAAACCTTTGACACCGCAATAACTTCGGCAGCGATACGGTGGCACAACTGACAATGCCGAGCGCGTCGAGTTGAGGACCCCGTTGCAGATCTGCTGACAAGCGCTTCTTTGCAGCGACAAGCGATCGATGCACGCGTCATTTGTGGGCGCGCTGCGCTACTTCGCTCAATGTTTTGGTAAGACAAGCTCACCGCGCAGGACAGCCCGAACCTTTACCAAGGCGAAGCCAAGCAGATTGCGCCCGCGCCACCGCAGGGGGTCATTTACCGCAGGATTGTCGCGACCGAAACCAATCCCCCAGACCTGGTCGCGCGGGGCAGCCTCTACCAGTATCGCGTCGCCCGAACCGAGCAAATGGTCGCGCAGCGGCTGGTTTTGGCTGAATTTGCCGATATTGCCTGTGACCACCAGGCCGAAGCGGGCCGCGCTCCAGTGTCCGTCATCATAGTTGCGCACGGTGCGGCCAATCTTCTTGCAGGCATGCGGTTCGTCGGCTCTGAGAATGGCCGCGAGAGCCTCCTGGTCGCCGAATAGGCGCGCCTTGGCTGCCATCATCCACTGCTCGGCCCAGCGGTAGCACACGCCATCGATCTCGAATTTTGCTGGATAGAACTGGCTATAGACCGCATTCGTAATGCGGCCCGGTTCCGCTGTATGGCCATAGAACGGCAGATACGTAAAACTTTGGCCGTCACGGACGCAAGCACGCAGTGCCTCAAGGTCCAGCGGCAAGCGATAGTTCATGCTCTGGGTCTGCATCACGCTTGTGTCCATCCAAGAGCATCGGTCCCGTTGGCGGCGCGTGGAGTTCAGCGCTGCGGCTCCGAGGGTCGGCTGTCCGGCAACTTCCTCGAATGAACATCGCGCCAGATGGCGAGGACGATCAGGGCAGCGACCAGCCGCCACCACCACCACGAGCCGCCTAGCGCCTCGTTTAGGGTCGGTGAGTTGATGCAATACAGCACCGCCAGCGCTACCCCAATCGCTGCCCAGCCCAGGGCGTTACGCATGTCAGCCCCCCCGTCGCAAACGTCGAAATGGCGGACGCGCCGTCTTACGGCGCCATAGCGCACGCCTTAGCCGAGCTTGCAGCGCCGCGCCAGTGCAGGAGCGCCACGCGAGCTTCGCGACTTGTGCCACCATCCTGGGATTGCGGTGACCTTGTCGATGCGTTGAACTCGTTATTCTTCTTCTCCAAACCGCTCTTTCCGACCGATGAGCAGGCCGCAACTGCGCGCGCCGCAAGGCACAGCACGTGTGCCCGTGAGTGTCATCAGAAACGAGCCCCTCGTCGGCGACCGCTCAACGATCGAAATTCCTGTCAACACGTGAAGCTCTCGTCGTGGCGCCAGGGAGCCTACCTTTCGAAGTTGCCCTACAGCGCACGCCGTGCCACGTTTGCGACTGGGGGACAGCCCCAAGCCCCAATGGCCTTTGAGAAACAGAGCCTGTGACGATCAGCGGATTGCACATGGCGCAACTCGCCACTAATGCACGAAATTCTCCAAGCGCTCATCACTAGCTTCAAATTGGTGGGCAGCTGCGATCCCGAGGTGCTCGGAATCGTCTTGCTCTCGTTACGGGTCAGCTTGTCGGCCAGCATAATTGCCCTGCTAATCGGCGCACCCTTGGCCGGTGTTGTTGCGATTACCCACTTTCGCGGGCAGAAACCAATCATTGTGCTGGCCAATGCGATGCTCGGGTTACCCCCGGTGGTAGTCGGTCTCGCGCTGTATCTTCTGCTAACACGATCGGGTCCGCTGGGCTCTGCTGGTCTCCTCTTTAGCCCCTCAGCAATGGTGATGGCACAAACCGTTCTCGCCACACCGATTGTCCTTGCCTTGTGGCACCGTGCAGCCGGGACGCTCTGGTCCCATTATGGCGACCTCTTGCGCACCGACGGGGCAACGATGTGGCGAAGCATCATGGAAATGTTCATCATTGGTCAGGGCGCCCTCCTGACCACCTTCCTCGCAGCGTTCGGCCGTGCAATCGCAGAGGTTGGGGCAATCATCATCGTCGGTGGCAACATTCGCGGCTACACGCGCACGATGACCACCACCATCGCCTTGGAAACCAGCAAAGGTGACTTGCCCCTTGCGCTAGCCCTCGGACTGATCCTGATTCTGCTCAGCATCGCCGTCAGCGCAGCCGCGTTTCTCCTCGCGGATCTTGCAGGACAATCCGAGGACTAGCCCGGGACGACTGGTGACGCGTCGACTCACCTTACCCCCGTCGCCGCGTTCGGAAAGAACAACTGCTGTCCATTGACCTTATATTCGGCGATGGTGCGTTGGCCTTCCGGGGAAATAAGCCAGTCAATGAACGCTTGCCCCTCGGCAACCCTGACGTTCGGGTGTTTCGCAGGATTGACAAGCATCACGCCGTACTGGTTGAAGAGCTTGCGGTCTCCTTCCACCAGGATTGCGAGCGTCCCGTGGTTACTAGAGGAGAGCCAGGTGCCACGGTCAGACAGCAGGTACGCCTCGGTCGCCGCCGCCATGTTGATCGCCGGGCCCATTCCCTGCCCTATCTCCCGATACCACCGGTCCCGAGTGGGGTCGATGGCAATGCCCGCGTCCTTCCAGTAGCGCAGCTCCGCCTCATTCGTACCCGACCGGTCCCCACGGGAGATGAACAGCGCCTTGGCACTCGCGATTTTGCGGAATGCATCAATGACATTGCCTCCGTGCGCAATTTGCGCAGGATCCGCCAGCGGTCCGATGACCACGAAGTCATTGTACATCACGTCAAAACGCCGGATGCCAAACCCCTCCGCTATGAATTTTTCTTCCGCTGATCTGTCGTGGACGAATAAAACATCGGCGTCGCCGCGCCTGCCGATATCTAGCGCCTGGCCGGTGCCGACCGCTACCACCTTCACCTCGATGTGGGACTTCGCGGTAAATTGCGGTAGCAGAAAGCCAAATAGGCCAGATTGCTCCGTCGAGGTGGTGGAGGCGACGACAATCGATCCCTGGGCCAAGGCAGGGTCATGAACGATCGCGGTGAAAAGCATCGCGAGAAACAAGAGTCGAAGCTTCATCTTGAAGTTCCCGAAATCGTCGTGAGCAGCGAGGTCAGGGGCCCACACGATGCCATGGACGGTGACTGTCAGCCACACTCGCTTGTCCTTGAGCGCCGTGCTAGGCCTGTTTTTGGTACACCCGAGACGTCTTCGGCGGTGCAGCGGTTCCGACAGCTCCTCGAGGGTATAGTTGGACAAACCGGAGCAGCAACAAAGCTGCTTGGCGATAACATAAGTCACCAGGAACGTACGATCTGCAACCGACGACCTCGCGGGTGGGGTCGGGAAGCTCGTCGATTGGGCTCTTTTCACTTCTCCGAATCGCCGACGCTCTCAACAAGCCGCAGGTCGCGTAGCCTCTCCTCCTCGTCCAGGAGCAGTCTGATCTTCAATCGGCCAAGCCCGCTCGATTAGCGCCCGCACCACAAATACAGCGTCACCGGTCGGCACCTCGTTAGGGGCAGTGTTGGGTCAGTGACTTTTGGGGCAGCTCGCCTTGGTTGGCGCCTAATCGCACTAAGCCCGCCGCGCTCCTAGTTTGAAGCACTTGGTCAGTCTCACTATCGACAACGCTCGCCATTCAAGGGCGGACTTCAAATGAGCACGGCCTGACGCGTTCAAACCACACGCCACCGGTGTCGTCTATGTGCCGGTCGACCCTTGGACACTGAAGCTCAACAGCGGTCGACGGTCGAAATGATCCAAAAGAGACTTAGGCTGCCCGGCGCGAGGCTAAAGACGACACTACAATTCCTCAGCGCCTAACCCTGATATGGGGCGTGCAAGGGGCTTGCTTCAAGACCCGGGTCATCCGGTAGAACCGCCGATCGAAGCTAGAACCTACGGAGGCACCAAATGCGTGTGTCGGTGGCGACGTGCGGGGCTGCGCACAGTGGCATTGATTCCTGCGACGGGACGACCGGAGTGCGGCGATGACCGAGCATGCGGTGGTAATCGTCGGAGGTGGGCCGACAGGCCTGACGTTAGCAGGCGAGTTGGCTTTGGCGGGTGTCGACGTTGCGATGGTCGAGCGACGCGCCGGTCAGGACGTCACGGGGTTGCGTGCAGGTGGTTTACACTCGCGTACCATCGAGGTTCTCGATCAACGCGGAATCGCTGACCGGTTCCTCTCGCAGGGGCAAGTCGCTCAAGTTTGCCGCTTCGCCAGCACCGTGCTGGACATTAGCGATTTTCCCACCCGGCACAATTACGGGCTCGCTCTCTGGCAGAACCACATCGAGCGCATACTTGCTGGCTGGGTAAGCGAGCTGGCGGTCCCTGTCTATCGCGGGCAAGAAGTGACGGGCTTCGTCCAGGACGACACGGGCGTCGATGTCGAGCTGTGCGACGGCCGGTCGCTGCGGGCGAAATATCTCGTCGGGTGCGACGGCGGACGCAGTCTGGTCCGTAAAGCGGCTGGCATCGCGTTCCCCGGGTGGGATCCGACAACAAGCCACCTGATCGCCGAGGCCGAGGTGGCCGAAGAGCCGCAATGGGGAATCCGCTATGACGCCGCCGGGGTCCATTCCCTGAGCAGGCTTGACGACGGGGGCTCGGTGCGGGTCCTCGTGACCGAACAGCGCCTCAGCCGTACCGGCAAGCCTACCCTTCGTGATCTCAGCGAGGCGCTTATCGCCATATACGGCGCCGATTACGGGATCCACAGTCCGATATGGATCTCCCGATTCACTGATATGACGCGGCAGGCGGCATCCTATCGCGAGCGGCGGGTGCTGCTTGCCGGTGATGCCGCACACGTGCATCACCCAACGGGTGGACAGGGCCTCAACATCGGTATGCAGGATGCGGTAAATCTGGGGTGGAAGCTGGCCCAGGTGGTCAAACAGACATCGCCGGAAAGCCTTCTCGATACCTACCATGCTGAGCGCCACCCGGTCGCTGCACGGGTGCTGCGCTACACGATGGCGCAAGTCGCGCTGCTTCGCCGAGATGATCGCGTCAAGGTCTTGGTCGACACCATTTCCGAGCTCCTCAGCATGGAAGAACCCCGCAAACGGTTCGCCGCAATGATGTCTGGTCTGGACATCCACTACAACGTCGGCGAGGGTCACGACCTGCTCGGACGGCGCATGCCCGATCTCGACTTGGTGACCGCTGACGGAACGCAGCGGGTATTCACCCTACTGCACTGTGCCCGGCCCGTGCTACTCGATCTCGGTCATCCCGGCCGCCTCGACATCACGCCATGGGCGGATCGGGTCCAGCTGATCAGCGCCGAATACGTTGGTACGTGGGAGCTCCCGGCAATTGGCGTGGTTGCTCCTCCCACCGCAGTGTTGATTAGGCCAGACGGATATGTGGCCTGGGTGGGAGACCGAACCCAGCTCGGGCTTGCTGACGCGCTAACCACTTGGTTCGGACCGCCATCCCATGCCTCGCAAGTCGACCGCTGCAGCCGTTACGATTGTGTCAGAGCACTCCTTTGGTTCGCAGCGCTGCGACCTCCTCCGGCCGCAGGCCGAGCAACTCTGCCATGACCTCATCGGTGTGGGCGCCGACGGCCGGTCCCGGCCAGCGTACCTGACCGGGGTCTTCGGGCACATGGCGCACGACGCCCGCGTGAAGGACGCGACCAAATCGCGGATCGTCTACTTCCCGGACCATGCCGCGATGGCGGAACTGCGGATCCGCCGCACATTCGGCCGCCGTGTAGACCAGCGTACAGGGAATATCGGCACCACTTAAGGTATCGTCCGCGTCTTGCGCCGCCAAACGCTTGCTCCAAGTGGCGATGATCGCGTCGAGTTCGTCGACGTGCTGCACGCGCGCTTGGTTGCCCTTGAACCTTATGTCGTCAATCAGCTGCGGCTGTTCCATCAGGCGCGCCAAGCGCGCAAGCAGTGGGTCGGAATTTGCCGCAATCAGGATCCATTTGCCATCGGCGGTGGGATAAGCATTGGAGGGGGCAGCCGTGGGAATTCTGGACCCGGTTGGCTGGCGAATCGAACCGAGCGCGCTGTATTCCGGTAACATCCCTTCCATCAGGCTGAGGCTCGCATCGGTCAGCGCCACGTCCAGGCTGTGTCCGCGCCGATCGCCGCCGACGCGATCTCTCTGCCATACCACCGCCATGATGCCGAATGCGGCGAAGATGCCAGCGATCGAATCGCCGATGCTGATTCCGACGCGGACCGGTGGCAGGTCCGAGACCCCAGGCGGATGATCGGACAAATAGCGAAGGCCGCCGATTGCCTCACCGATGACGCCGAACGCAGCGCGATCTCGGTATGGTCCGTCCTGGCCAAAGCCAGAGATGTGCGCCACAACGAGATCGGGTCGCGCGCCCTTGAGCGACTGCTCACTAAGGCCCAGTCGGTCGAGCTGTCCCGGACGAAAATTCTCAACCAGCGCATCGCAACTCCCGACCAGGCGCAACACGAGCGCCGCCGCCCTTGGGTGCTTAAGGTTCAGGGTGACCGAACGCTTGTTACGTCCGTGCAACGACCACCAGAGCGAGTGCCCTTTCAATTGCTTGCACCACTGCCGTACCGGATCACCGCCCAATGGCTCAATCTTGATCACGTCGGCGCCGAGATCGGCCAGCAGGCGCGTACAAAACGGAGCCGCCACGAAGTGCCCGATCTCGAGAACGCGCAGGCCCGACAATAATCCACGCGGACCGTTCATTGCCTCGCCCATTGCGGTCATCTTCTGCTGACGGTTCCTACGTTGCCCTCACTGCGAGATTTGTTCCAGCTCCCTGTTGCGCGTGGCCGGGCCCCAGCCGCCAATAGAAATCACCACCATTGCCATCGAGAACGCAATCAGGCCGAAGATGCCCTTGGTGCCGAAGGCCTGCAGGAAGAAGCCGATGATGAAACTTGCGAATATCGTGCTGATCCGGCTCAAGGAGTAGGTGAATCCGACCGCGCGGGCACGCACCCTCGTCGGGAACAGCTCCGTCTGATAGCCGTGGAATGCGTACGACATAATGTTATTCGACAGCGTGATCAGCACGCCGAAGAGGATCAGCAACGGCATTGTGGTTTGAAAGGAGAACAGCACGCCGAAAATACCGATGCCGCAGGCCGCGGTGACCAATTGCCATTTGCGCTCGAACCTGTCAGCGAAGCTCATGGCTAGGAGCGGTCCGAAGGGGTTGGCAATGGCGATGATGAAGGAATAGAGCAAGCTCGTACTCAGGTTGATGCCGACCTGCTGTGTGATCAGCGTCGGCACCCAAGCGGCAAATCCATAAAAGCCGAAGGTTTGGAAAAATTGGAATACCATTAGCATGATCGTGCGGCTGCGATAGGGTTGCTCGAAGATCTCGCTGAGGCGACCGACGGGCTCGATCTTCTCGACCGAATGCTTTGCCGGCGGCGGCAGGGGTACGCCGCCGAGGTCGGCGACAATCTTCGCCTCGATCCCCGCCTCGGCCTCATCCAGGCGACCTTGGTTGATCAACCAGCGCGGGCTTTCCGGCACGGCGCGTCGGATGAACCAGACAAACAGCGCACCGATCGAGCCGATCAGGACGACCTAGCGCCAGCCGTCGAGGCCGAAGGGGCTGGTCGGAACCAGCAGAAAGGCGATGAACGCGACCACTGGCACTACGGCGAACTGCACGGTTTGATTGAAGGCGAAGGCGCGGCCGCGCATCGACTTGGGCGCGAGCTCGGAGACGTAGGTGTCGATCGTGACCAGTTCAACGCCGATGCCGATGCCGGCGATCAGGCGCCAAAGGCAGACGCCGAGACCGTTGTCCTAGAAGGCCATCACCAGCGT
>Ga0075425_100003071_pt1 | contig 16877 bp, 14 predicted proteins | sample SoiMethybrSBSTD4_FD_75300 | JGI IMG/M metagenome (GOLD analysis project Ga0075425, IMG submission 75300) | Bulk soil microbial communities from a Populus tree surrounding site in Tennessee, USA - Soil MetaG P. TD hybrid SBSTD4 | ecosystem: Environmental > Terrestrial > Soil > Tree plantation... | reverse complement strand
AGGATGAAGTGGTCCTGAGTCATCGAGGCACGATCTTCATGCGTCTCAAAAAGCCGGCGGCGCTACCCGAGTGAAGAAGTCAGCGGCCGGCCGCTGGACTCTGGTGGCCACCATCCTCGGCTCCGCCATGACCTTCGTCGATGCGACCGTCGTCAACGTGGCGCTGCCGGCGCTGCAAGCGGATCTGGACGCGACGATTACCGATGTCCAATGGGTCATCGAGGCGTACGCGCTCTTCCTCGGCGCGTTGATTCTCGTCGGCGGTTCCCTCGGCGATCAGTTCGGCCGCAAACGCGTCTTTCTCGCCGGCATTGTCTGTTTCACAGCCGCGTCGATTTTTTGCGGCGTCGCACCCTCGGCGCGCATTCTCATCGCGGCGCGGGCGCTTCAGGGAATCGGCGCTGCGTTCCTCGTCCCTGGAAGCCTTGCCATCATCACCGCCACCTTCGACGCTGCGGATCGCGGCAGGGCGATTGGCACGTGGTCCGGGTTCAGCGCGATCACCACGGCGATCGGTCCCGTGCTGGGCGGCTGGCTGATCGAGCACGTCAGCTGGCGCGCGGTGTTCTTCCTGAATGTACCGTTCGCCATCATCGTGATCGTGCTGTCGCTGCGCTTCATGAACGAGAGCCGCGACGACTCGAGGGACGAACGCATCGATTGGATCGGCGCCGTCCTCGCGATTGTCGGCCTCGGTGGCATCGTCTTCGGCCTGCTCGAGTGGCCACCGCTCGGCGCCGGACACCCGCTCGTGCTCACCGCGCTTGGCGCCGGCGCGCTGTCGCTGGCGCTCCTTCCGGTCTTCGAGGGCCGGGCCGCGAGCCCGATGCTGCCGCTGACGCTCTTTCGGTCGCGGGCGTTCACGCTCGCGAATCTCCTCACGCTGCTCTTGTACGCGGCCTTCGGTGTCGTGATGTTTCTGGTGCCGTTGAACCTCATTCAGGTGCAGCACTACTCGGCGACCGAGGCGGGCGCGGCGTTCCTGCCGCTTCCAGTCATCATGTTTGCGATGTCACGCTGGTCGGGTGGTCTCGTCGCCCGCGTCGGCAGCCGGCTGCCACTCAGCATCGGTCCGGCGATCTCCGCAGTCGGCATCGCGCTATATCTGCAACCCTCAATTGGCGGGTCGTACTGGCTGACGTTCTTTCCCGCCGTGACCGTCCTCGGCCTCGGGATGGCAGTGACCGTTGCGCCGCTGACGACAACGGTGATGGGTGCGGTCGACCCGCATCATGCCGGCGTTGCGTCGGGCGTCAATAACACCGTGGCCCGCGTCGCGAGCCTTCTCGCGATTGCGGTTTTCGGCGTCGTGCTGACCCGCACGTTCGAATCACGCATGACACCCGCGCTCGATCAGCTTCGGTTGCCGTTATCCACGAGACAGACGCTCGACCGCGAGCTGACCAAGATGGCGGGCATGCAGGTCGAGGAGGTACCCGCGATCGGACCGTCGCAACGCGCGGCTGTTCGGCGCACGATTGACGTCAGCTTCGTGGCGGCGTTCAGACGGGTGCTGCTCGGAGCAGTCTTGCTGGCCCTCGCCTCCAGCGGTGTCGGTGCGGCGATTCCTCGAGCGCGGAAGCGAGGCTAATTGGTTTGCCGCAGGCGCGTCCTTCTGCCGCAGAAGGACGCCGGATGGCAATACTTCGCGCATTGAAATATCCCGCCGCCTGTTCCATACTCCGCGCCACCTAAGCCTCACGCGCATCACCTGTTTCAGCTTCCGGCACGTCAGGGAGATCTCACGTATGTCGAGATTGGGCATATCGATCCGGCGCGTTCGCCCCATCGCATTTGCTGCGTTCCTGTTCCTCGGCGCGGACCGCGTCGTGGTCGCCCAGACGGGCACCGCCACAATCAACGGGCAGGTAAGCGACGAGAGCGGTGCGGTGCTTCCCGGCGTCGCCGTGACCGCGACGAGTCCGGCGCTGCAGGTTCCACAAATGACCGCGACGACCGACATCGAGGGACGCTATCGACTGACGCCGCTGCCGATCGGCACATACAACGTCACCTTCGAGCTCTCCGGCTTCAAGACGGTACGCCGCGAAGACATCCGCCTGACCGCAGGATTTACCGCTCGCGTTGACGCCGCGATGAGTGTCGGAGCGCTCGCGGAGACGATAACGGTGTCGGGCGCCTCGCCGCTGGTTGATACGGAATCGACGGCGAATTCGACGCAGCTCACGCGAGAAACGCTCGAGCTGCTGCCGACGAGCCGAAGCAGTTACAGCGCGATCCTCATGCAGACGCCCAGCGCACGAATGCCCGCCAATCGCGTGGACGTCGGCGGGTCACAGTTTGCGAACTCTCCGCGCTTCTACGCGCTTGGGCAGCTCGGTGATTCATGGCATTCCATCGAGAACATCATCGCGATGTCGCCGGCCGACAACCCGAGCGGCAACTACATCGACTACTCCGCGATGGACGAGACCGTCGTGAGCATCGGCGGCCACTCCGCCGAGACGCCCAATATGGGCCTCGCACTGAACGCGCTCGTCAAGTCGGGCGGCAACGATTTCACCGGCTCGGCCTACTACGCCTACACGGGCAGACAGCTCCAGTCGAACAACATCGGCAAGAACGTCAACATCATCGCGCCCGAACGGCTGCAATACCGGGACGATGCGAACTTCGAGCTGGGCGGGCGAATCGTCTCGAACAAACTGTGGTTCTTTGGCTCGTTCCGCCAGCGGCGGCAGATTGATGAAATCGTCGCGGTCTGCAAGAAGCCTGACGGCTCGCAGTGCGATCAGAACAACCATGACCGCTTCTTCACCATCAAGGTGACCGACCAGATCAACGCCAAGAACCGCATCATCGGTTTCGTGCAGCCTCACTATCGCAATCGCACCGGAGGCGGCAGTGCGACGGCCGACTGGTCGACGGCGACCGCACGCGTCGGGTTCGAGGGCACCTGGAAGGGCGAATGGCAGTCGGTGCCGACCAACCGGCTCGTGCTGTCCGTGCTCAGCGGCGCGTGGTGGCTGCGGTCCGGTGACGAGGATCCGGGTATCACGACGGCGCCTTCCGGGACCGACAGCTTCCTGGGAACGACGTTCGGGTCGAGCTCCGCGATCGGCGGCCGCAATCCGCAGGATCGGTATCAAGTGCGGGCATCCGCTGAGTACTACAAACCGGGATTTGCGGGGACGCACAGACTGAAGGCAGGCACCGATTTCTTCAAGATGCGCGCCGAGCGCGGATCTGTGTCCCGCGGAGAGCTTGGCAACTACACGTTGACGTTCCTGAACAGAGTTGCCGACCGCATCACCGTCTTCTCCAACCCAGTCACGCCGAAGCAGCCGATGCTGTTTCTGTATTTCTACGGACAGGACAGCTGGGCGATGGGGTCGAAGGTGACCTTGAATCTCGGTGCGAACATCCATCGTCAGGCTGCGACGATCAATCCCGGTGGATTCTGCCGGAAGGCGGCTGACGGACCTGCGGCCGTCATTTTTCCAGCGCAGTGCTACGCGGAGGACGCGCCGCCAGTGTTCAGGGCGATCTCACCGCGAGTGCATCTCTCATATGACTTGAGCGGCCATTCGACCAGCGTCATCAAAGGGGGGTACGCCCGGTACTACACGCCGCTGCTCGAAGACGATCTGCACATCGCGAATCACTACACGATTTCCGACGCGACGTATCGCTGGAGGGATTTGAACGGCAACCGGAATTACGACCCGGGCGAAGTCAATCTCGACCCAAACGGTCTCGACTTCCTGTCGATCAACCTGCGGGGCGGGGATCCACTTTACGGGTTCGGCCATTTCAATCCGGATCTGAAACAGCGCTACCACGATGAGTTGATGCTGTCATTCGAGCGACAGCTGGCTCCGACGTGGGCGGTTCGCCTCAGCGGGATTCAGTCGTGGGCGAAGAACCAATGGCGGGTCAAGAACGTGTTGCGCCCGTACTCCGCGTACAACATACCCATCACCAATCCTGATCCGGGCAACGACGGCGTCGTCGGCACTCCTGACGATCCTGCGGGCGTGAGATTCACCTATTACGACTATCCGGCTGCGTTCGCCGGCTTCGCGAACCAGGATTCCGAATACGTCAACGACACGTCGGCGAACCGGTCGTACACGTCGTACGAAGTCGAGTTGAACCGGCGGTACGGGAACAACTGGCAGTTCAGATCGTCCTACAGCGCGACGAAGAAGACCGAACCGTTTGGCACGTCCGACAACACCGTCATCGCCGGCCTCGATCCCAACACTGAAATCAACGCGGCGTACGACGGTCTGCTCGAATGGGAGTTCCGCACCGCCGCGTCGTACCTGTTTCGATATGGAATCCTGACGTCGGCGAATTTCGACATCCGCAGCGGCGAGTACTGGGAGCGCAGCGTCCAGTTCAGAGGTCCTGCAGGCAGCCGCATTCCGACGCAGGTGCTCAGGGTCGAACCGCGCGGCAGCCGGCAGGCTGACTCGCTGAAGATGCTCGATATCCGTGCCGAGAAGCGCTTCAACGTCGGCGGGACACGCCGGCTGGCCGTCACGCTGAACGTCTACAACGTGCTGAACAGCAACAGTCCGCTTGGAATACAGGGCCGCTCGGGGCCGCAGTTCGGGTTCGTGACGAACATCCCGCCGGGCCGCCTCGTCGAAGGGGCATTCCGTCTGGGGTTCTAATCGCGAGTGTTGGCAGTTACTTGACGGCAGCACCGGCACGCGGTGCCGGCTTGAGGCCCGACGCCTTGTACCGCTTGTCGCTTTCGTTCAGATAGGTCGCCCAGGGGCGCAGGTCCGCGGGCTCCCAATACAACGGATCGCCCAGCGTGCGCGTGTTGAGAAGACCCTTGTCGTCCATGTAAACGTTCGGTGAAGGACCGTTGGTGTCGGTGCAGGTGTTGAACTGCATGCGATCCTCGTACGCCGTTTCCTTGTCGCGCTGGAAGCGAAGCCGCGCATTGATTGGGCTTACGTAGACCTCGGGGTCGTACAGCGTAATCTCGCCCTCGAGTCGATCGCCGACGAGACGATACCGTTCCACCGTCTCGAGCCGGTCGCTGAACTCAGACAGTCCGCCTTTCCACCCGTGAATCTGGTTCGTGTGAACGATCAGCTCGTCGCCATTCCAGAAGCCGATCGATTCGCCGTGCCACTTCGGAAATTCCTTGTCCGGCGGGCTGTGCGGAGTGCCATCCGTATAGATCCAGCGGGCGGTGAACGAACCGTTGCCCGAGCCCATCGCATACACGCGGCCCGGCGTGACGACGAACTCTTCGGCGCTCACCGCGTCGAAGAAACCACCCGGAAGACAGATCGAGTTGGCTGACCAGATCCGCCCTTCCGTGGCCGCCTTCATTTCCTGGACGAACGTTTCGCGGTACTTCGGCGTGAGCATCGCGGCAATCGAGCTGGCCGGCGCGCCGCCGCCGAAATTCGCTCCGCCGCTCCAATGACCGCTCCAGTCAGGCAGCGTCACGCGGGTGTGCTTCGTTCCGCCGTTGGCTTGCTTGAGCAGCGCCTGATAGTGATCCCACGCTTTCGTGTACGGATACGGACTCTTCAGATTGGCGGCGTCAGCCCGTCCGGTACCCTGCGAACCGTACACCCGGGCCGACAGCTCCTGACCCGTGCGCCGGCCCTCGACATTGATCGCCATGCCTCTCAACTGACCGGGCGTGTTGTTTCGATAGTAGGCCGGGTCGGTCCAGTGGTCCCGGTCCTGCCGGAAATCGGTCGTCGTGAAGATCGTAGGCTGCGCGGTTTGCGCAACGGCCTGATTTGACATCGAGAGACCGGCGAGCAACGCGGCCATCGACGCGCTGGTCGTGAAGTATCGGTTCACGACGTCAAATCCTGCCGAATTGCTTTCCGTCCGCGGAGGTAGCGACGATGTAATTGCCGCCCGGGCGGCCGTCGACCAGCGGATGCAGCGTCACCGTCACCCTGTCTCCGGCCTTGAAGGTGGTTGCTGTGAAGCCGGCCTTCAACATGTTCGTGAGGTTCGACATCTCGACCGTGTACGTGACGGTATCGCCGGTCTCCGTCCTGGTCTCGACATAGAGGAACACGTGGGGGTTGCGGAACACCCACTGCGACACCGTCCCCGTGATCGTCACTTCCTTGTCGTGATCGAACATGGCATGCGAGTGGTGCGACCATGCCGGTGACGAGGTCCCAAGAGTGACCGCGGCGGCGAGGACGCCGGTCAACGTGAGGGTTTTCGCTGCGGTCATAGACCTACCTCTCGGAATTGCAAGCGGAACCGGCGGCAGTATACGGGGTCGGTTCGCACGCTGGCAAACGTATATTCGCCGTGTCCTGGCAGCCGCCGCCCCAGAAGTCGCTCAAAACGCGAGCACGAGTGCGGCGCTCGCGCGGCCGAACGTCAGATTTTCGTCCGTCGGCGTGGTACCGACAAACGGAATCGTGAACGACTTTGCCGAGTGGAAATGCCGGATGTCGCCACGAACGCCCACATGCTGCGCGAAGAGAATGGTGACGCCGCCGCCCGCATCCCACGCCAGGCTGTTGTTGTCTATCGCGAGCACGTCGCTTCTGGTGAATTCGACGTGCGTCTTCATCAGTCCGAGCCCGGCGAGCAGGTACGGATGCACCGGCCCGATCGCCGGAACGATCATCACATTGCTCATGAGGGTAATCACGCTCGATGACTGATCGCCGACGCGGCCGAAGAAATTCTTCGCATCGGCGAGTTCCTCCTCGAAGCCGAGAATCGCCCCCATTTTGCCGAACCCGATCCCGAAGTTCGTGCGCTTGTCCTCGCAGTTCGAGATCTGCGGGCAGCCCGAATTGCCGCCGAAGTCATAGCCAATCAACGGGCTGATGAAGCCCTGGGCGCGCGATGGCGACGCCGCGAGCAACAGGAGAAAGCAGACGGAAAGTACAGTGCGCGCATGATTTGAATGCATTGACTCCTCGCTAGTCAGGGAAAAGCAGCTCGGTCGGGCAACAAGCGAAAAGCGCGCCAGCGCCGCAGGCACGATCATAATTTCAGAAGGCGTCAATCAGCTCGATGATAGCGTCCGCCGACGCGACGACGCCGTAACCCGAATTCCCCAGCGCGACCATCGTCGAATCTCCGGGCTTGACGCCCACGACGTCCTCTGGCACGGGCACAAATTGGGTGGCGATGCCGATGATGCGCAGCTTGTTCGTGCGCGACAGCTGCACCACAGGACCGCCGCTGTTTCCATGATTCACGGGTGCGTCGATGATGATGGTCTTCAACGCCGCGTTCAGGCCGGCGACAATCCCACCACGCACGAGCGGCCTGCTCCCATCGATCTGCGAGAAGCCGCTCACACCCACGGACGGGTAGCCGAACATGAAAATCTGGCTCGAGATATCCACGTTCGCGTAACGCGTGAGGTAGTCGAACGGCGCGACGATGATCCCGCCTCGCGACCGTTCGCCGACGACAACTCCCGGCGTGGTATCGAGCCGCTCGGGCCGGAGCGTTCCCAGGCGGATCACAGCGACATCACGCCGGTCGTCCTCGCGAATCTGCCGTGCCTCCTGAAGCTGCGCGGCGTTGACGCGCATCACCGTCACGGCGGCCTCTTTCAGATCCTTGCTCAGCGCACGCAGCGTGAATTCGCGCGAGTGCAGCTGGCCGGTGGCCATATCGAACAGTACGTGCCTCGCGGTCACCAGAAACAGCTCTCGCTCGCGCCTGACGAAAAAGCCTGTGCCGCCACCACCGGGAACGATCAGCTGCACTGGGTACGCAAGGTTGTCTTCGGGAAGATAGGCCTGCGCATGCGCCAGGAGGACGAATACCGGCGCAGCGAGCAGGGCAGCCGCGACCGTAAAGCAAAGCCTACGTGCCATGCCGCAATCTAACATTGAAATCTGGGGACGGTCTTGCGGCCGCCCCCGCCGCATGCGAATGTGGACAGGCTCACGTGCATGTGAAACTCCAGCGCCGCGCGGTCGCGTGCGCAGTTGCCGTCTGTCTGTGTGTCGCATGCGGCTCGAGTCCGTCTGCCCCTTCGCGCGCGTCCGCAACGGTTCGACGCGTCGTCGTCCTTGGCGACAGCCTGGCGGTGACGCCATCAGTGGCGGAAAGCTTCCCGGCGGTGCTCGACACGCGCATCGCCGCCAGCGGCCTGCCGTGGACGGTTACCAATTCGAGCGTGAGCGGGGATACGACCGCGGATGGCCTGAGCCGCTACGTCCCGCTTCTCCAGAACGATGTCGGCGTCCTCATCCTCGAACTTGGCGCCAACGACGGGTTGCAGGGAATCGACATCGCAACGTTGGAGCGTAACCTGAACACGATGGTCGATGCAGCGCAGTCGCGCGGCATTCGCGTGCTGCTGTGCGGGATGGAAACGCCGCCGCTGCGCAGCCTCGGTTACTCGCTTGCGTTTCATGACGTGTTCCCACGCGTCGCGCGACGATACGGCATTCCGCTGGTCCCGTTCCTGCTGACCGGCGTGGCGCTTGTCCCCGAGATGAACGGGCCGGACGGCATTCATCCAAATGCTGCTGGAGCGCGCCGCATCGCCGAGAATGTGTGGCCCTACCTCGAACTGATGCTACGCTCGAGCGCAAACGCCGATGGACGAGCAGTTCGAAGTGGAATGTCCCTATTGCGGTGAGACCGTCGAGGTCTACATCGAAGCCGACGTGACCGGCAGCTTCATCCAGGATTGCGAGGTCTGCTGCAATCCGTGGCGCATCGTCATCCACGAGGACGCGGGCGACCGCTCGCTGAGGGTTACGCGGGCCGACGGGTCCGAGTAGATCGAGAGCCTTTCACCCTGCAAGCATAGCGGCGCGTCGTGACGGCTATACGCCGGCCGGCACTCCGGCCTGGAACCGGCCCGTTTCGCGGCCTTCGTCATCGACGACGGCGAGATTGGCTGGCGGGTTGTTGTACTGCGTCGTCGGGTCACTCGCCATGAACGACACGGATGCGTGCACGAAGTCGTTCCATCGGACCGTTCGGCGGCGTCCGTCGACCGGGCCCACTCCGTGATGGGAGATGTGCGCGAGCGGGTTCATGCGCCCGGCATTGCCGTCGACGAGCGTCGGATCGATCGGGACAGCGCACTTGTTCGCCTTCGCGAACATCCAATTGAGCGCGATGCTCGAGAGGCCGGGGCACTCGTTGCCGCCGCCGACGTCGGAATGGACGCCGCGGAACCACAATTCGAACAGCCGTCCCTCCTGGTTGGCGTCCTCGACATGCGCGTCGAGGCGGTGCAGCTGGAAGTCGATGCGCCGCTCGTCGAGCGCGAGTGCGTGAAAGCACTTGCGTACGTTATCAGGCAGGTTCAGGTCCCAGCCGATGTTCAGTGGAATGGCGGCCACGCCGAAGGAGGGCACGCAGTCCCAGAGTCCCAGGAAGCGAACCTCGCATCCCTTGTCGCAGACCTTGTTCGCGAACTCGACGGCGAGCGCGGCGCCGCGGCTGAAGCCGACAACGTCCACGACCGTCTCGCCGCGCTTCTGATCGGCCTCGAACGCCGTGATCGCCTCTTTCACGCGATCGCGTCCGCCTGCGCCGGTGATGCCGCCAACGAGGCGCCCGAACGCGCCGAAACGCGTGCCAATCCCCTTGTAATAGTGCTTTGGCCCGGTATACGCGTCGTGAAACCAGACGACGTTGGTGTCGTGCTCGGTTCCGGGTTTGTCCAGATTCCAGGTGCCGTCGAACGCGTACAGCGGCATCACACACCTCCATCACGTCTGCAATAACGAACTTCGCGGAGCGTTGTCGATCAGTCGGGGAGCGTGTCGGCGAGAGCCCAACTGTACACCCGAGCCGGGCTGCCCGGAAAATGTCTTAATGGGCCGCGGCGCTGCGTCGTCAACGGCCGACGGCGGTGGAGCGATTCTTCGCGAGACGTTCGTCCACCAGCGTCACGATTTCATCGAGCGTCTCGGATTGCTGCCCCTGCTGCCTGGCAATGCGGCGGACCAGGCAATCGACACGCTCGATATGCTCGGAGCCGCCAAACAGCGCGCGCGCGGCGGATGAGGGCTTGCCGAGGCCTTCGGCGGCTTTCGCATATTTCTCGAACGGCACCAGGTCCTCGTCTTCAGCGCCCAGCCCGGCACAGAGCGTGCGGACCCAATCGTAGACGCCGCGAGACGTCGCTACGTCGCCATGCACCGCGTCCTTAATCGGGATCATCTCCTCGCGCTTGATGCATCGATAGTTGCCGGCGATGAGCATCGGCCACTTCGCGAGCGGAACGAAGACCGAGTCGTGCACCTTGAGCTTTACGGGAATCTCCATCCCGTCATATCGCGCACCTTCGATATCCGCCTCGAGATTGCGGAGGATTTGTGTCGCGTCGTCGCTCTCGAACCGCGCCGCCTTGAAGTTGGTCGGGAGCCCGACCTGCAGCACGTTCTTCGGTTGATCGGGCGGACGGAACGCCTGCGGATCCGGACTCGCAAGCGTGACCATCGACGGGTCGAAATCCTTCCACACACCGGGATCCGCGTAGCACGCCTCGAGACCGTCCGTTGAGAGGCCCGGGATCCGCTTCAAGTAGGGCAGCGGCGGCATGTTCATGATGGCGAGACACGGCTTCCGCGATTTCGCGACCCGCCCTGTCAGCTCTCGGACCCCGGGCGCTCCGTACTGCGCTTCCTGCATACCGAGCACAATCAGGTCGAACGCGGCGGGATCCACCGCGTCAGGCGTCGACGCGGCGAGTGTGCCCGGCAGCTTCTTCGACGCGATGTCGAGCAGGCCGTCGCGCCCTTTGATCGGCATTCGCACGATGGTGCCGTCGCGGTTGATCAGGTCGGCCGTCCCCTTGGTGCAGACGAGCGTTACGCGATGGCCGGCCATCAGCAGCTTGGTGCCGAAAAGCGATCCGTACGACGCGCCCAGAATCAGAACGTTGTATGCCATAGCTGATACCCGATACCTGAAACTGACCTAGATCGCCCCTTGCTGGCGCGCTGCCTCGATTTCCGCGTCGCTGAGCCCGACGATGGTGCGGAGGACTTCCTCGGTGTGCTCGCCAAACAGCGGCGAGCGCCGCACCTCGGCGGGCGAGTCCGACAGCTTGATCGGATTGCCGACGGTCAGGTACTTCCCGCGCTTCGGATGATCGACTTCGACGACCGTGCCGGTCGCGCGAAGCGACGGCTCCTCGGCCAGCTCCTTCATCGACAGGATCGGCCCGCACGGCACGTTCAGCGGGTTGAGGATGTCCATGATCTCCATCTTGTTCTTGGTCATGGTCCACTTCTCGATTTCCGAGAAGATGTACATCAGACGGGGGAGCCTGGCCTGGGGCGTGTTGAAGTTCGGATCCTCGAGCCAATCCTCGTGGCCGATGACTTTCGCCAGCGTCGGGAACGCCTGCAGCTGCGCGATCATGTAGATATAGGCGTCAGGATCGGTCTCCCACCCCTTGCACTTGACGATCCACCCCGGGTGGCCGCCGCCCGACGCGTTGCCGGCGCGCGGAACCGCGTCGCCAAACTTTCCGTTCGGGTACTGCGGATACTCGGTGAGCGGACCGTGCTTGAGGCGCTGCTGATCGCGCAGCTTCACGCGACAGAGGTTCAGCACCGCATCCTGCATCGCGCAGGTGACGCGCTGGCCGCGTCCCGTCTTCTCCCGTTGAAAGAGCGCGGCGAGGATGCCGGCCACCAGGTGGATACCCGTGCCCGAGTCGCCGATCTGTGCGCCGGTCACGAGCGGCACGCTGTCAATTTCGCCGGTCGTCGATGCCGCGCCGCCCGTGCACTGGGCGACGTTTTCGTACACCTTGCAGTCCTCGAACGGCCCCGGACCGAAGCCTTTCACCGACGCGTAGATCATGCGCGGGTTGATCTGCTGAATCCTCTCCCACGGGAAGCCCATACGGTCGATCGCGCCGGGCGCGAAGTTCTCGACCATGACGTCGCACTGCTCGATCAGTTTCGTGAAGATCTTCTTGCCGGCTTCGGTCTTCGGATTCAGCGTGATCCCGCGCTTGTTGCTGTTCAGCATCGTGAAATAGAGACTGTCGACGCCGGGAATGTCGCGCAGCTGCCCGCGCGTCGGGTCGCCTTCACCGGGCCGCTCGACCTTGATCACGTCCGCGCCGAACCACGCCAGGATCTGGGTGCAGGTCGGTCCCGACTGCACGTGGGTCATATCCAGAATCCGAACTCCGTCCAGGGCTTTCCCCATGCTCTCAGTTCCTCGTTATTGATAAGGTGCGAAACAAGAATTCTATTCTCAGGTGGCAGTTTTTGAGAATCCGGCGCCGGGTATTCCCCTTGCACAGGTGTTCCCGCCATGCCTCGGCCGTTTCGCGCGCTTGCGGTGGTGTCGGCAGCCGCAGCGCTGTCTGTCGCCGCTCCGCGTGCACAGGATTCGATCAATCCCGAGGCGCTGAAGGAGCAGATCGAACGTGCCTTGGCGTCCGCTCCTCGCAATTACGAACGGCTGCTCGCGCCGGACCAGACGGGTGTGCGCGTCCTCGATGTGGAGGTACACGCAACGTCAGCCTCTTCGACGAGCATCATCATCGACCTCAGTCAGCGTGCGCTCACCTACGAGCCTTCAGGAAACATCGAGCCATTGCTCGACACGATCATTGAGGCGACCGCATCGACAGTCGGCGCGAAGCCGCTCGTCCAGTATCAGTTCACCATCGACGGTCTGCCGCTCGATCGATTCCTTCCGCGTGTGACGCCCAGGATGGCGGGACGCCGGCGGTCACTCGCCGACGGAGGAACTGTGCTCATCAGCCCCGGCCACGGCCTGTACCGGGATGAAACCCTGGCGTCCTGGTACCTGCAGCGCCCGCGCATTGCCGGCATTGTGGAAGACCTGGTGAACTGGGACATTGCGCGCTACGTGCGCGACGAGCTCCTCGCCGCAAACCTCAACGCGCAAATGGCGCGCTATCCCGAGCGGGACGCAACGGCGGGTCCTTCGGGGAGTCCGCGGTGGCAGGAAGCGGCCAGGTATTTTATCCAGACGCTCGGCACACCCGAAGACGTCTGGAACTATGGCATCGACGATTACGCCCGCGACATCAACGCGCGCCCGTTCTACGCGAACTGGATCGACGCCACTGCGGTCGTGTCCATTCACAACAACGGGGGGCAGGAGACCGGTACGGAAACCTGGTACGACGAGACGAACGGATGGCAGGACGAGAGCCGCCGCCTTGCAGAGATCGCGAATCGGCACATCGTGTCGGCGATCCGCGCGCGTTACAACGCCAACTGGACGGACCGCGGCCTCCGCTCGTGTGACGGCTGCAAGGGGGAGACGCGCCTCGCCTCGCGTCCGGCCGTCATCGTCGAAATCGCCTACGTGGACACGCCGTCACCCGACAATGACGCGCTGCACGACGACGCGTTCAAACGCATCGTCGCGCAGGCGATTCGCGAAGCTGTTCAGGAGTGGACGTCTATTCCGGAACGTTAAACGTGGGCGGCGCCGCAGCCTTGTCGGGCACGGTATCCGGCTTGCCCAGAATCGCATCGAGCTCCTCGGCAGCTTTGTCCAATCTGCTCTGGGCCTGGTAGACCTGCGCAAGGTACGTCCGGGCGGGAATCCAGGTCGGTTTGTGCTGCAACGCCTCGACGAGATGCTGTTCCGCCTGCGCAAGCAATCCCTGATCGAAGGCCTCCTTATCGATCACAGCTGAGAAGTACTTGACCATACCCCGCTTCGTAAGCGCGTCCGCCATCACGTCGTGACGCGCGATGGGGTCGCGGATGTTCGCTGCAAGGTTGCGACAGTGCGTGAGCTCGGTGTCGGTATCGGCGACAGAGCGTGGCCGGGACGCGTGCTCTCGTAAGGCTCGCATGTGCTCCGCCGCCGCGCGAAGAATCCTCACGTTCAACTCAAAGCCAACCGCTTCATCATCGGGCTCTGATCCGGCGAGCGCTGCCGCCAGGGCTGACTCAAGGCGCCGAAGCCACGTCAGTTTCGGAGGTGGTGCACCCGACTGATGCTTCGCGGTTGATTCCGTCAACGTCTTCAGAATGCCGACCGCCTTGTCGTAATCCTCCTTGCGCCCCAGACGCATCCACACGTTGGCGGCGTTGAGCATCGCTGAGTGTTCGAGTTCGGGGATGCCGGTGTAATCACCCCGAGCGTTGTCGAAACAATCCTGCGCACGGTCGAGGAGGGGCCAGGGTTTCTCGGGCAGTGGTCCGATCGCCGCCGCCGCGCGCGTCGCCATTTCCGGGCGGTTGCGCAGAAGCTGCGCGTACAGGCGCTGATTCTGAATTGTCAACGCGATCCCGAGAAAATACCGCGGCAGTAGATCATCGGGAAAGACACGGTGGCACAACTCGAGCGCGTCGACCGCCTCGTCGAGGTGGTCGTTCAGCAGTGCCGGGTCCGACTTCGATTTCGCCGCTTCATCTTCGTACATCTGCAGCTCGCGGATCGCTTCCATGAACAGCCCGAAACTTTCCGCATCCGAGAATCCGCGGACGGTTTGCGCAGCGGCCGTTGACGCTGTCGACGTACGCATTATGCGGACCTCTTAGGCTGAGCGGCGCCGAGCACGCGCGCCGCTATCGCGTATGACGCTCTTTCAAAATCCAGGGGATGCCGCGCGCGAGGCGCCACGCCGTAACTGTCGTACGTGAACCACGCCCACCGCAGGGTGGCGTACGCACGCATACGCCCTCCGCTCTGCGCGGCCGCACTGTCAGGCGCGAACCCCACCTGCGACTCCACTCGCCATGAAAAGTATTGTCGGACCTGCAGGAGCCACTTCGCCCAGGCTCCGACGTTAATCCCCTTGATATTAGGAATGTCCGCGGCGATTTGATCCGCCAGCGTTCCCGGGACGGACAGCAACGTAGTCGTCCCGGAAAGAAAGCTCACGCCGACCCGTGTCCACCGACGCCGCACTTCGATGGCGCAATGCGGCATCTGCGCTGCAAACAGTTTCGCCGGTGCGTTGTCCGTCAGCATCGCAGCGGCGAGAATAGTTGCCCGGCCGCTGAACTTTGGTCGGATCAACGGTGGAAGCTGCCTGAACAACCGGTCGGTTATCGGAGCACCAGTGAAGAACAATGGACCAACCATTACGACGATCACGGCTACGAGGAGCAGCCCCGCCTCTGTTGGATGGTTGTGCACCCACCAGACCGGCGGGAGGTACGTCCCCCAGCGCCACCACGGCGTGATGATGACCTGTGCAGCACGGTTGTAGCCATCTGCCGCTTTCTGCTTTGCGCCATCGTCCGATGCCTTGGTGAGCGCCTCGAGGTACTTCTCCGCAGCCGTGCTCCAGCGGCCGGCTCGCAGTTCAGTTTCGGCGGCGAGGAACCGTGCCCTGTCTTCCTTCGGATCTTGAAACGCATGCGCGGCAGCCTTGAGGTAGTCGGTTCGCGCTGCCGCTCTCATCTTGGGATCTGCGGCCTGTTTGAACAGCTCGAGGTAGTTCTTCGCGGCCTGTTCCCATCGACCCGCCTGTGCATTTGCTTCCGCCTCGAGCTGCAGCGCCTCGTGTGCCCGAATGTCCTCAGGTTTTTCGGGCGGTGCGGGCGATGAAGCCGCCCGACGCGAAACTGCGGCTGCCTGTTTCGCAGGGTCCTTCAGCTGCGCGGCTGCCAATTGCGTGAGACTCAATACGGCTGCACTCGTACAGACGGTGATGAGCACGGTTCGCCGACCAGAATGCCGTGTCGCCACACGATGGTGGACGTTCATGACAACGCTCCTGTGACTGCCGCGCCCCGGGGCGGTACACGCGGAAATAACGTTTGCGAGCGTTCCGCCTTACAGAACCCCCGCGCGTCGTTTCGACTGGATGTGGGTAGGTTGGCGCTAGTTATAGAGACAGGACGGATGCCTGTCAATCCGTTTCAGGGATTCGACAGTGACATCCGCCGGATGTCGTGATTTGTCTGACACGGCGCCGGCCGGCGCCGCTCTCCATGTCGAGTACCGCTGAAGGTGATGGGTCAGGAAGACGCCGCCGCGAAGTAGAAGACGAACGAGCCTTTCCTGGGATCCTTGTTGGCAACCGTAACGGTGATGCGCCCTGCGTTTGCCGCCACGGTGGCTTCTCCTGTGGCCGTATCGCCCGCGTTGGTGCGCCGTCCACGCACCTCGAGGCGCGCCATCCGGCCGGGCGCGATCTTCGTCCCGACCACCGACCGATTTGGTTCGGCGGGATACTGCGCGCGGCGCGTGCCGCTCTTGGTGTCGTCGTACGCCTTGCTCGGCAGACGGAGTGCGATTTTCCCGTCGAGAAGCACATCGAACGACCACGACGTGGACCCGGTCGATCCGTCCTGCATGACCTGAATGCTTTCGAGCTTCAACTGGGTTCCGGAAACAGCGGCGGCTCTCGCTGGTTCGGCAGGCCACTCCTTCGCCAGATCGAGATAGTAGGTCGATTTCGTCGAGGTGCCGTTCGTGTAGTGGACGGTGATCAGAACGTTGAAGCCGCCCCACCCCTCACCTTCAATAGCGAACTTGTTGTTCCGATCGCGTGTGGTCTGGAACGGTTCCGGGAACGTCGGGTGGAGCACATAGTCGACCTGCTCAATACTCGCCAATAACGACGCCGGCTCATCGACGAACACGCGCCATTGATAGAAGGCCCGCTGATAGCGATCTTCTATCCGCTTCGCGTAGTTCGTGAACCTGGCACCCGACACCTCTCCGGCCGCAGCTCCAGGTTCAGCGGCGGCGAGCACCGCGACGCCGGGAACGCGCCACGAGTCGTCACGCAACTCGGCGAACTCTTTCCCTGACTCGACGACCTGTTTCATGTAGTTCGGATAAAACGTCACCGTTTGCCACCAGCCGCCGTCGCGATCCTGCAGGTGCAGTGCCGTTGCGTGGCCGGCGGCTTCGCCGGGCAACACCACTTCCCAGCCGCCGGGCAGGAGCACGGGGTTGAGATCGCCCTTGTGCACCACCGTGTCGGTGCCGTTCGCCTT
>Ga0075425_100003069_pt1 | contig 16878 bp, 12 predicted proteins | sample SoiMethybrSBSTD4_FD_75300 | JGI IMG/M metagenome (GOLD analysis project Ga0075425, IMG submission 75300) | Bulk soil microbial communities from a Populus tree surrounding site in Tennessee, USA - Soil MetaG P. TD hybrid SBSTD4 | ecosystem: Environmental > Terrestrial > Soil > Tree plantation... | reverse complement strand
GGTGCGCGGGCGCTTCATTGGGCACGAGGGCGAGGTGTGGTCCCTTGCGGCCGCCCCGGATGGGAGCTTGTTGGTGTCAGGGGGGAACGATCAGACGCTCAGGCTCTGGAATCTCGCGACGCGAGAACTGATCGTTACCCTTTTTTATGGCAGCGATGGCGAGTGGGTGATGTGGACCCCACAGGGGTATTACACCGGCTCGCCTGGCGCCGACAAGATCGTCGGCTGGCAGGTGAACAAGGGACCGGAGAGCGCTGCCGAGTACGTGACGGCCGACCAGCTGCGCGCGCATCTCAACCGTCCCGACATTATCGAACGCGCCATCATCCTGCGTTCGGCCGAAGCGGCAGTGCGGGAAGCACCGGGCACGACGTTCAAGCTCGCCGATTTGCTCGCGCGGCCCGTCCCGCGCTTTAAAGTCGTATCACCGTCGGCTGGCTCCACGCATCAAGGCGGCCACGTGACTGTCGGCATTGCCATAGAGGCAACCCCCGATCCCATTCGGGTCATCCGCGTCCAGGTGAATGGCCGGCAAGTGAAGGAACTGACGCCCGCAGTCGATTCGGGCGGATTTGCCGGCGCCCAGGACCTAGAAATCCCGCTCGCGGTCGGTCCCAACGAGGTACGCATCACGCTCGCCAACGGCATCGGTGAGACGACCGAGGCCTTTGGGCTCGTCCACGCGGGTCAGGGAGAGCTCGATCGGCGGGGTACTCTGCACATCCTTGCCGTAGGGGTCGATGACTACAAGGGTCTCGGCAACAAGTGCGGGCCGCAGGGCTGCGATCTCAGGTTCTCCAGTGCCGATGCGCGCGCCTTTGCAGAGGCGGTGGAAAAACGCTTAAGCCCCGGACACGACCAAGTGGAGAAGCGCGTCTTGGTCAATGGGGGGGACCCCAAGGATGCGCCGACGGCGAGCAACATCATCGATGCCGTCGAGCTTCTCCGGCATACCGAGGAAACAGACACCGTTGTGATCTTCATCGCCGGTCATGGCATGAACGAAGGACCGAGCTACCGCTTCCTGCCGACCGATGCGGAATGGTCCGGAGCTGCGCTGCGGGGCTCGAAAGTCGTGCCTTGGCAAGTCCTGCAGGAGGCCCTGCAATCTGCCAGAGGTCGGCGGCTGCTGTTCGTCGACACGTGCCATTCCGGCAACGCCTACAATCAGCGCCTTGGCAACACGGCCTATCACGAAAACATCATTGCCTATACCGCGGCACGTTTTGATCAGCTGGCGCTGGAGGATGAGAACCTCGGACATGGGCTGTTCACCTACGCCGTGGTCGAGGGCCTCGACGGGAAGGGCACTTTTGAGCTCAAGCGTCGGATGTCAACGAGGGAATTGGGCGAATACGTCATTGAGCGCGTCAATGCCCTCGCGACCGCGCTGAATTCCGAGCAGGAACCGCAGTACTTCCGGGGCCGCGACGCCCCCGAGTACGTGTTGGCCCACTGGTAGAGACGGCCCTGCTCCTCCCACGGCTCCGCGTATAGGGTGCAATCAGCCCCGTTCGCGCGCGGCGGTGGTTCGGCCTCTCCGTGAGCGGCGCCGAAGGCGCACGCTTCGGGGAGGTCGGCGTGGTGGGCCACCAGCCGCTGGACGAAATCATTGCGCCTGCCGTACGCCACGCGATTCCAGCAATTTACCAACTGCGCGAGTTCGTCGAAGCAGGCTTGATGAGTTGCGGGAGCAGTATTGCGGATGGGTATCCTCAACCCGCACGCTGACGGGCAAAATCCTCAAGGCGAAAAGCCGGGAGACCTACCGGTTTAGCAGGACACGAAAATCGAGCTGGCCATCGGCTCAAAACTGCGAAGGCGCTAGGCATCGCTGTGCCGCCTATACTGGTCGCCCGCACGTACGAGGTGTTGCAACTGCTCACAGCCGTTTATCGCACGACCCGGAAAATCTCTGCGGCGCAGCATTTGCGACAGCTATTGAGGGTACAAGAGGCATGCCGGGCGGACCGATTCCATGCCCGCCCTTGATCCAAATTCGGCGTCAGAGCCACACACTCAGCGCGGCGCAGCAATTTGCCAGGGGGTCCCCGCGAGATCATCTGGTAATTGTAGTCCCATCATTGTGGTGCACGAAGGGGGTGCCAGTGAGGCGACGGCAATTCATTCTGCTTCTTGGTAGCGCGACCGCATGGCCTTTTGCGACAAGAGCGCAGTCGTCAGGTCCGCGGCGTATTGGCGTGCTTGCACTGACGAGGGCCGACGAACAGTCGTTTGCCAACGAGCTCCGAGAGGGGCTTCGCGCGCTCGGGCATGCCGAGGGCCAGACTTACCAGCTCGAAGCTCGCACAGCCGACGGCAACGCAGCTCGACTTCCCGAGCTGGCCGCAGATCTTGTGCGCCTAAGAGTGGACGTGCTGGCCGCCATCTTCACTCCGTGTGCGTTGGCGGCAAAGCAAGTCACTAGCACGATCCCAATCGTCATCGTTTCTGTCGGCGATCCTGTAGCCTCAGGTCTCGTCGCAAGCCTCGCGCGGCCAGGCCGAAACATCACCGGTCTATCGAACATGGCTCCTGAGACGGCAGGAAAAGGTGTCGAACTGCTACGGGATATGCTCCCCGCGCTCCGCCGTGTGGGGGTGCTCGCCAATCCGGTCGATCCCTTCACAAGGCCCTTTCTTGAACAAGTCCAGCTTGCGGGCCGTACCGGCGGTATTGAGATTGCGCCAGTCGCAATGGTTAGTGGCGGTGACGAGGTCGATGCAGCCTTCACGAGCATGGTTAGAGAGCAGGCCCAGGCCGTCGTTGTTCAAGGCATCTTCTTTTCCAAGGCCATTGCGGATCTAGCAATCAAGCATCGATTGCCCGCTGCGTCGGTCCTGCCATCGTTTGTGCATGCAGGCGGGTTGATATCCTACGGCGCGAACACGCCTGACATCTTTCGGCGTAGCGCAGTCATCGTGCACAAGATACTGCAAGGCGCGAAACCCGAGGACCTGCCCGTCGAACAACCCACGAGATTTGAGCTGACGATCAATCTCAAAACTGCGAAGGCGCTGGGGATCTCGATTCCACCTACACTTCTCGCCCGTGCCGACGAGGTCATCGAGTAGGCGCAGTTCTATACACGCACGATGCTGCAATTGCTCAGGTCCGGAAGTGGCACACACCGACCATTTGCTGCGGCTGCACAATTCCGTCAGCAGTGTGAGGGTACAGCAGACGAAGAGTGGACGCCGTTCAAACGTCGCTCGTGACGCCAAACGCGACATTCGTTGCGGCTGGCGATGTGGCCGCCCGCCGGCTCCCCACAGACCAATTCGCATTTCAAAGGCCGATGCGGACCGCTCATGTGCCTTTATCGTTGGCAACAACCGTCAACCGTTCCGATCCGCGGGATATGCCCGCGAACGAGTGCGGCGGCAATTAGCTTGGTGGCATCATTTTGAGTTGACATGACACCCGACCGCGCGCCAAGAATCGGTGCTAGGGTTGATACACCCGCTGCCTGCACCCCTTACGGGATGGTGAACGTATCAATTTCCTTGCGCACCCTCGCCATGGGCGAACGGGTCGGCAACGCAGGCTCCGATCCTTTCCGTTCGCCGATGAAGAGGTGCTCTCATGCGCGATTTCCGCGATACGAAAGCGATGGCGCATTCCTTGCGCGATGGCTTGAGTGCGAAGGCCGTCGAAATCACTCACAGTGAATGCTTGGAGCTGCTCGCGAAGGCGTTCGGCTGTGAAAGTTGGAATGTCCTATCCGCAAAGATCGAAGCTACGCAATCGCCTGGACCCGACCGGCGGGCACAAGACCCGGTCCCGAAAAAGGTGCTCTCTTGCTCGTTCTGCGGCAAAACACAGCATGAGGTAAGGGAGTTGATTGCCGGACCGTCGGTTTTTGTCTGCGACGAATGCGTCGGGCTTTGCAACGACATCATCGACGATCAAGAATATTCAAGGTTATTGGAGGCGGATGAGGAGCGCGGTGATCGATCCTATGCGACCGCGTTGGAGTATTTACGCGGCATGTCCGCCGATCAGTTGACGCGTTATGTGGAGGGCCGCCAGAAGGGCGCGGAGCGCCGTCGCCTCGAATTGCAGCAGATCAAGCGAAAGCTTGCGATGCGAGACGATGAAATGGTGCCGGAGACAGATGTCTTGGCGACGCCCAGATTCGCCTTCTTGAAAAACAGGACGAAAGAGGACCTTGTTGCCCGCCGGCACCGACTTGAACGTGATCTGAAGCGATATGAGGATGCGCAGCCCTTTGTGGCGACCGTAGTTGGCGAACGTGGCCAGTAGACTAGAGAAGCGGCTACGACCGCTGCTCGCTGAAGGACGACTATCGGCTTGTCGGCGCTGTGGCAGATCATGACACCCCTAGGGTGCCCGCGATCTGCTTCTGACCGTCCGACGATCTCGTATCTCAAGGCTGCTAAGGCGCTGAATCTCACGATAGCGCCCTCGGTACATATCCGGGCCGACGATGTGATCGAATAAGTCCTACGTCTGTACACACACCTTGCTGCATCTGCTCACCTCGGAATCTGGCACTAAGCCACCGGCCTGGTTCGTGCCGCGACTGCGTCCGTTGCTGAGAGGTAACCGGGAGCGCCGTCCTCGGTCAGACCCTTGTTATCCCGGGTCACGTGGGTAGCCGCCGTCTCACCGCGCAGGGAGTAGCGCTTTCTCTTTTTGCTCGATCGCGAGAGCTGACGGGTTTTGCTGCACGCGCTAGAATCCTGGCGGTGCGGGCTGATGTATTTCCAGGAGGAAGCCCATGAAACGGTGTTGCAGTTTCACGCTCGCGTCCACATTCATCATTCTTAGCCTCACAGCTCCGGTAGGGGCGCAGCAGCAGGCACCCTCACCGCCGCCGACCACGCCTTATGGGCCACCAATTACGCTCGATGCGGCCAAGAAGATAATGGTTGCGGCGGAGGCGGAGGCAACCAAGAACAACTGGGCAATGGCAATTACCATCTTGGACAGCACCGGTCACGTCGTAATGTTGCATCGGTTCGACAATACACAATACGGCTCCATCCCCGTTGCTGAGGACAAAGCGCGCACGGCGCTCGACTTTAGGCGTCCAAGCAAAGTGTTTGAGGACCTTGTCGCTCAAGGCGGGATTGGACTGCGCACGCTTGCAATCCGTGGCGCTGCGCCGCTAGAGGGCGGACTGCCCATCATCGTCGACGGAAAAATCGTGGGGGCGATTGGCGTTTCCGGGGCTACCTCACAGCAAGATGGACAAGTTGCAAAAGCAGGAGCGGACGCTGCCAAGTAGTCCAACTCGCGCGAGAGGTCGTCACATAAGCTCGGATCGGTGGCGACCTCCTACAGGCGTCGACTTCCATTCACGGATTTTGCTGCAACAGCTCAGGTCTTAAATTGGCAGATTGTGTTGCAAAAGTCCCAGCTGGGCTCCCGAGGAGGAGACGCTCAGTCAACGCCTAAAATGTAATTTCTTGCCGTGGCGTCTTCAGGAATGTGATCCCTCGAATGAAGCTAGACGCGAAACCAGGTTCTATCCGTGGACGGCACACCTCATGTGAAGCAGGTACCGAGTGACTTTTGCAACAATATCGGCACACAGCTGCCGACTTCCGCGTTGCAGCAATACCGTCCGGTTACAGAGGCACTTTGACCCTGGCGGCGGCCAGCCCCGAATATTGATCTTCACCACTTCATCAAGCGCGACCCTGTTCCAATCCTGGGTCCATCTCGATGAGCGAGCCCGTTGAGGCGATCTGATGCCCTGCCCGATCTAGCGGCAGATCTGGTCCGGCGGCAAGTCGCCGTGCTCGCCGCCATTCGGGTATTCCGTTGAGCGCAATTGGGGTGGTAGGGTCGCCCGGGTCCTGAGGGATTAGAGATGGTGCGGGTCGCCTTCGCATTGTTGCTGCTCTTGCTTCCGTCCGCTGCATGGGCGCAAGGGCGCTTTGCGCTCCTGATCGGCAACCAGGCCTACAACGCCAGGGTAGGGCCACTCAAAAATCCGCACAACGACGTTGCGCTGATCGGCGCTGCGCTCAAATCGCTCGGCTTCAAAGTCGCTGAGGTCAAAGACGCCGATTACAGGACGATCGACACGGCCATCAATCGGCATGTCCAGAATGTGCGCCGAGAGGGTCCGGGCAGCATCAGCTTCGTCTATTACTCAGGGCATGGCGCGGCGAACCCGGACACCAAGATCAACTATCTGATCCCGGTCGACGTTGCGAACGCGGACGACGAGGATCTCTGGACCAACTCGCTCAACCTCAACAAAATTGTCGAAGGACTGCGCGAGCAGGCGCCGGAAGCTACGCACTATGTCGTGTTCGACGCATGTCGCAATGAGCTGAATCTCACGAGCAAGGGCAAGAAAGCGCTGGGGGGCAAAGGCTTCGTACCGATCGCCTACACACCCGGCGTGATGGTCGCCTATGCCACCGCGCCCGGAAAAACCGCAGCAGACGTTGGCAGCGGCAGCGGTCCATATGCAAATGCGTTGGCTGATGAGATGGTAAAGCCCGGTGTCGAGGCGATGTACATGTTTCGGCGCGTTGCGCTGCGAGTAAACCGCGAGATTGGTCAGGACCCCTGGATGTCGGCCTCGACGTTGCCGGAAGTGTATTTCGCCGGAAATGCCGCGCCAGGATCACCGCCCCCGTTGTTGACACAACCAAGCGAAGTCGAGCGCGCGTGGGGCTTGGCGAAGGAGTCGACCAGCATTGCCGTTCTCGAGGCCTTCATTGTCCGCTACAAGCAGAGCTTTTATGCCGACCTGGCACGAGCACGCATCGAGGAGTTGAAAGGGAAGCAGGGCTTGGCGACCGTAGCGCCGCCCGCGGCTCCCACGCCGCAAGTGAAGCCCGGGGCAGCACTGGCGGCCCCCTCGCGATCAAAAGAAGAGATCAATGAAGAATGCTCCAAGCGGGCGGATGCGAGAAAGCTCACTGGCCAGGCGCGTTGGGATTTCCGTACAAAGTGCAAGACGGAGTTAGTAGGTGGCCGTTGACGTGCATGCCGTGGTCTTGCGAGCCGAGAGGGATTGCGGACGGAGCGGCACGGGTCAGCGCTCGCCCGGGAAGAATATAACAACGGTACTGTCGGGAGTAGCGTGATGGATCTTATCAAGTACCTACCTAGTCCAATCGCGCCGACCTTCAGCGAGGCATTGCGCATCGATACGCCGGCCGGCTCCTGGATCTTCATTTCCGGCCAGATCGGCGTACCATTGCCGCCTGACAACGGAAGCGTCACATTCGAACAGGAGGTGCGCACGACGTTTGAGCGCATCCGCAATTCCCTCGGCAAACTCGGTGCCGGCATGAACCATGTCGTGAGCATCAAGACCTATCTGACGGATCTTGGTCCTTACGCAGTGTTCTCGCGCATCCGCGGAGAGTTCTTCCCGAAAGACCCACCCACCAGCACCGCCGTGCAGGTCGCCGGCCTCCTGCTGAACGCCAAGATCGAGATCGACGCCATCGCCTTTCTGCCGGCTGCTCCCGGCGCGTGATGACGATTCTCGCCGGCCGATGAGCTTACGCAGAGGAACCAGATGGCCGAAGAGCTTTCGTTCCGCACCGAAGCTGCCGCTGAGTATGACCGAGCGTTCGGCCGCGTTTCGGCTCATTTCCTGCCATTTCTGCTCAGCGCCGCTAGACTCGCACCTGGTCAACATGTCCTCGATGTCGCGACAGGGACCGGTATTTCGGCCGAAGGGGCACTCGATGTGGTCGGCCCCGGCGGGTTCGTACTGGCAACCGATATTTCGCCGGAGATGCTGGACAGGGCACGTCCGCGCCTTACCAGGTTTTCCAACACGGCCCTGGCGGTGGAGGATGGACAGGCACTGACCTTGCCCGACGCCAGCTTCGATGCCGTGACATGTGCGCTCGGGTTGATGTTTTTTCCCGATCCAGCGCAAGGGCTGGCCGGCTTCTACCGCGTCCTTCGTCCGGGCGGGCGTGCGGCCGTGTCGGTCAAGATCGCGTCGGAAAGGTCGTATAACTTTCGCATCAACGTCGTCATTGCGCGGTATCGACCCAACCTGGCCGAAGCCGTCGCTCGTTTGTTCTCGCTCGGCGAGGAGGCTCGGCTGAAGTCGCTGTTCGACGCGGCCGGGTTCGTCGACTTCGAAAGCAGCACGGCGCGGCACACTTTCGTTCTTTCGTCGTTCGATGCTTACTACGGTCCCTTCGAGCGCGGCGGTGCTTCAACTGGTCAATGGCTGAGGCAGTTGTCCGATACGGAGAGGCACTCGGTTCGGGAGGAGATGCGGCGGGTACTGGGCGACACCGGCGGACCGATCGCGATTGAAGTGGAACACAGGATCGCCAGCGGCCAGCGGGAGCCGATTTGACTGTCGTGCCGAGCTTGTGTCCTCGGCCTATGTGATGCCAAAGCCGACCGGGCTCACCACACAACTGATGGGTCAGAAGACTGGTCTGGTAGCATGAAATGGCGCGAGCGTAGTTCAGTGACAGGTCTGTCCCTCCAAGGTCGGGCCGGCGTTCCGGCGTGCGTCTCACAAATCATCCGGAGCTGCTCCGGACTTTGCTGCAGTCGCCCAGGAACGAAATTGACACAGACCGCCAGTTTGCGGCGCTGCAGCGATTCCGTCAGCAATGTGAGAGTAGAGCAGACGAAGAGTGGACGCAGTTCGAACGTCGCTCGTGACCCATTCCTGCCTTCGTGGATCGAAGGGGTTTGCATCGCAGCATCGTCGAATAGTCGTCGACCGGCTGGTAGCTGACCAGGTACCGCCGAAAGAGTGGCGATTGCTATGGGCAAGGGCGTCCGCGCTCCCCCGTGGCCGCAGCAACAAGGCGCCGCGAGGAGGGTGGTCGCGCGTCCAGCCTACCTGTCGAGCCACGCATCCTCCAGTCGCCAGCTATTGTAAAGGGAGTTGTCGTGCCGGGTGAATCCCTTGACAAAGGGTGCCCAGCACATCGCCGTCTTCTCGTGCAGAATGATTGGCCGGGCCACGTCCTCGACGATCTTACGCTCGGCGGCCCAGACGAGCTGCTTTCGCTTTTCAGGGTCGATCTCCCGCGATTGGGCAAATATCAACGCATCGACCGCCTCGTTGCAGTAGCCAGTGTAATTGCGATCCGACCTGCAGGAGTAGTTCTCGATCAGGTTGACGTCCGGATCGTCGACTGCAACACCGGTCCCGTTCAGACCTATGGCGTAATCCTTTCGCTGGACTCGGGTGTACCAAATGCTGGTATCGATAACCTCGAGCTCGCCCTCGATAAAGATGTTCTTCATCTGATCAATGAAGATCACCGCCGGGTCGCGATATCTGGCAACGTTGCGTGTGGAAACCTTGACCTTGAGCGGCCTCTCCTTGCTGTAGCCGAGGCTCTGCATGATACGGCGCGCCTCGGCCTGGTCCATATCGACGCTGCCGTAACCTGGCAGGCTCGAGAGCTGATCGGGCGGTAAGCCCCAGCGGCCCACCGGCGGTGGTAGCATGACGGCGCCAATGATGGCCTGGCCCTCGGCGAGGATGGTGTTGAAGGCTGACCTATCGAGCGCCAGCGCCATCGCAAGTCGGAGCCTCGGGTTATCGAACGGAGGCGCCGTCGGGTTGACGATCATGTTGGTGGTGTTGTTGCCGGGCAGGAAGTTGCACACCGCCTCGGGGCGCCTGGCACGGATGTCCCTGAGCAGCGGGTAAGTCACATCATTTGGGAATGTGAGATCGAACTCGCCGGCGATGAACGCGAGGACGCGAGTCGAGCGGCTGTCAATGGCGCGGTACTCGATGCGGTCGAGATGCGGCTTGCCCTTCTTCCAGTAGTCGGGGTTCCTCACGAGCGTGACCGACTCGTTGCGCTTGAACTCCGCCACCTTGAAAGCTCCGGTGCCGATCGGCCGCGAGCGCATCTCGCGTTGCGGGACGTGGCAGGGGTAGACAGGCGAGTAACCCGACGCGAGGAGTGCCAGGAACGACGGTTGCGGCGCCTTCAAGTGGAACGTCACCTCAAAATCGCCGCCGGTCGTGATCTCGGCGACGTTGAAATACCAGACCTTGCGGGGGTTCTTGCGGAAGTCATCGGACTTGGCGAGGCCCGAGATGAGGTCGAAGGTGCACTTCACATCCACTGCGGTGAACGGCTTGCCGTCGTGCCACCTGACACCTTGCTCGAGCTGGAAGGTCACCTTCGTCCGGGTGGCATCCCAGACCCAGTTCTTGGCGAGGTCCGGAACAATGGTGTCAAGCGTGCCAGTCGGTTGGGCCTGGTCGAACAGTACCACATTGTTGAACACCGGCATGAACGGGAACACCGTCGAGACCGTGGCTTCCTCGTGGATCGAGGCGCTCGGCGGATTGTCCCAAACGTAGCTCCGAAGCGTGCCACCCTGCTTCTGGGCAATCGCTCCGCCGCCCGACGTCAGCACGCATGCGGCAGCGAGCGCGAGGGCTGTATTGCGATGGCGCGTGCGGCGGGCCATTCGCTCTACGTCTCCATCCGGTCGGTCCCGCGAGCGGTCAGTGCGCTCGACACGCGGGACTAAGAAGACGCGTCGGGACACCGACGCCTGCTTGAAAAAGTAGCTCAGTGCTGCCGGCACTGGCAACCTCTGAGGCGTTCCGGGCTCGTCGAATGGACGCTATCTCAAATGCCCGCCGGCTCGTCGTTGGGAAAGCGCAATTTGCGCGCCGGATACACCCTCGCCGGATAATTCTTGAGCGCTTCCTCGTCAATCTCCACGCCCAGCCCCGGTGTAGTTGGCAGGTCGATGTAGCCGTCTTTCGGCCGCAACTGGCCCTTCGAAATCTTGTCGACAAAGGCGACAAATGGCAAAAAGTACTCGGTGATGATGAAATTCGGCATCGTTGCCGAAGCATGCACTGTGGATGCCAGAGCCACCAGTGTCGAGTTGTAGTTGTGCGGCGACACAGCGACGAGATAGGACTCCGCCATCGCAGCAATTTCTTTCAGTTCCAGTATCCCGCCACAGCATGCCACGTCAGGATTGAGAATATCGGCTGTCTTTTTTTCCAGCAGGGGCCGGAATCCCGCCTTGGTGTATGTCGCCTCGCCGATCACCACCGGTATGCCGATCTCACGGCGAATACGGGCGAGCTCATCCGGGTACTCGGCCAGCGTCGGTTCTTCCATCCAGTACATATTGTATTCCGCTAGCCGCTTATCGAGCCGAATCGCATGCATGGGCGCAAGCCGCCGATGCTGATCGATCAGGATATCCACATTCGGTCCCACGGCATCGCGCACTGCCTTGACCACGCGCACCGCATGTTCTTCTTCGTCGCGCGGTATCCACCAGCGCCACGGCGCAGGCAGTGGGTCCATCTTAAGTGCTGTAAAGCCCAAATTCACAACTTCCACCGCCGCACGCGCGTAATCGTCAGGTGTCTTTAACTGATAACCCCACCCATTGGCATAAACGCGAACTTTCTCGCGCACCCTGCCGCCTAGCAGGTTGTACACCGGTTGATTACACGCCTTGCCGACAATATCCCATAGGGCCTGTTCGATGCCGGAGACCGCACAAAACAATTCGAGCGAGCCGCGACGCGCGGCATAATCGTTGAACGAGAATTGCGTGAAGTGTTTGATGTCAAACGGGCTTCGGCCTACAAGATACGGCCCGAGGCATTCGAGTTGCGCCATCACCGCGCGATCGCGATCGTACTGGGAATAGGCTTCGCCCCAGCCGCGAATACCGGCATCGGTCTCAACCTTCACAAACAGCAGGTTCTTGCGCCAGCCAGGATGCACGGCATAAGTCTTGACTTCAGTGATTTTCATGGAGATCTCTCCTTACTGTCAGGGACGGCGCTGTGCGAATAGAAGCTCGTATGACCGACCCTAACGCCGCTCCTTGACATGACATAGACGCGTGTCTCTGCACCCCAGAACGTACCAGCTTGGGTTAGCTTCAGCGAGTTTGCCGGGTCGCAGCAAAGGCGCTCGGCCTCAGCGTTCCAGCTGTGTTGCTTGCCCGCGCCGACGAGGTTATTGAATGGCACCTGAAGCCGCGCCGTGGCCGGCCGCGTCGATCGAAACCGGCGTCGGGAGGGGAAGCCAATGTTCAACGACAATCTTGAGGACGCGCTCAACGTTCACGATCTGCGCATCATGGCGCAGAAACGCCTGCCGAAATGGCTGTTCGAATTCGTCGATCGCGGCACCGAGGACGAGGTCGCGTTGCGCAACAATCGCGCGGCGTTCGAGCGAATTAAGCTAAAGACGCAGGTTCTCGTCGACGTCTCGAATCGCAACCAAGCCATCACGTTGTTCGGCAAGAACCACGACATGCCGATCGGAATCGCGCCGACCGGTCCGGCCGGGATGCTCTACTACAAAGGCGAGCTGGAGCTCGCGCGCGCCGCAAAGGCAGCAAACATTCCCTTTACGCTCGCGACTGGCTCGCAGACGAGCATGGAAGAAGTGGCGAAAGTTGTCGGCGGAACACTCTGGTTCCAGCTGTACATGTGGTCCGACGTGCGGTTGTCCCATGGACTGGTCGAGCGCGCCAAGAACGCAGGGTTCGAGGCGCTTGTGGTGACCGTCGATGGGCCCGTTAATACCAATCGCGAATACAACATCCGCAACGGTTACACGGTGCCGTTCCGGTACAATCGCCGGAACACCGCAGCCGTGCTCGCGAGGCCCGGCTGGCTACTTAACGTGATCGTACGATACTTGCTGACCACCGGCATGCCCCGCCGCGAGAATTATCCAACCGAAATGAAGGAACGCGTTACGCACGTGTCGGCGGCTGAGCGAAAGACGAAGAACGACTCTCTCACCTGGAAAGATCTTTCGGTGTTGCGCGACATGTGGCCCGGCAAACTCCTTGTGAAAGGTGTCCTTACGCCGCTTGATGCCGAGCGCGCGATCACGCACGGCGTCGATGGCATCATCGTTTCCAATCATGGCGGCCGGAATTTCGACAGCTCGATGGCGCCGATCGATGTCTTGCCGTCGATTGTCGACGCCGTAGGAGGCCGGACCACCGTTATTGTGGACAGTAGCTTTCGCCGCGGCAGCGATGTCGTGAAGGCGCTCGCGATCGGGGCGAAGCTCGTCATGATCGGCCGCCCAACACTTTGGGGCACGGCGGTCGCGGGAGAAGCCGGCGCGGCGCGCGCTATCAAGTTGTACCGCGAAGAGATCAGCCGTACGATCGCCTATCTCGGCTGCACCAGCATCGAACAGCTGAACCGGGACTTTCTCGAGCGTATCCCGACGCCGCATTTGCCCGCAACAATGTGACAAAGGGCGGCAATGAGAATGCTAGGCATGAAGCAACAATGAAGATTCGGACGCCCTGGTCCATTCGGGCAGGTCGTACGTTGGTAACCTCGCGCTTCTTGTCCTGGCACTGAACAGTCGACTTCCGCGGTGCAGCGAGTTCGTCCGCTATCAGAAGCCTTGCAGTTACTGGACCGAGCCACCCCAGGGGGCAGCCAAGGCTGTCCAACTCGCTGTGGCGGCTTAGTCTTTTATGGGTTCACGACCTAGCATTCCCGTCGACTCAATGCCAGAGCCCGCGGTTTTGCAGTTCTCGGATGCGCAGTTGCTCGCCGATCCCCACTATCTGCCCTGGTCCGCACGGGCCATTCTCTTGAAAGAGACCAGAGAGATGGTCTGGTCATCTGCGGTTCCATACCCGACCTGATCCAGAATACTTGCATCCTTATGCGCGCGATGCTGTTGAGCTTGGCTATCTCATCTTCTCTGCTCATCGAAGGCGTGGCTATGCGTTGGAAGCGCTCACCTCTGCTATGAGTTGGGCCGAAACGAATGACGCTCGGCGGTTTGTTGTCGGGCTCTCCAAGCAACACACCCTCCCTTGCGCTAACTGGCAAAGCCGGGCTTCCGCAAGATCGGGGAGCATATCGACCGCGAGGATGGCTTGGAGCACCTGAGAGAAGGATCGGGCAGCAGCCGCTGACACCGCGACAGACGGCGACTTCAGACCGACGCCCCATGTCAGAAAACAGTGCTACATTCGTCGTGTCGGCCGGGTCGGCAACAGCAATCTGACGCGCACAAGCGCGTAGACCCCACCACCGCTCGTTAAGGAGCACCATGCGCGCCGAAAATTTAAGCCTGATTGGACGCAACGCCAACCTGCCAATGGCGATGGCAAACTACCACCGACAAATCAGTAATAGTGTGCGCCGCCATTGACGTGGATCGTCTGCCCGGTGATGAAGCCAGCATCCTCACTGACTAGGAACAGGCAGGTCGCGGCAACCTCCTCGACGCTGCCTTGCCTGCCGAGCGGGATGCCGGCGGCGTTCGGCAGGTGACCCTGATACCACTCTGGATTGTCGCGCCGCGTATCGATGCTGCCGGGCGAAACGACGTTAACCCGGATGTTATGGGGGGCGAATTCCGAGGCGAGCCCGCGCGCCATGCCGATCAGTCCCATCTTAGCGGCGGATAAAAGAGTGCGGCCACTGCCGCGCGCGGAAATCGAGCCGTCGCCGACGAAGAACAGAATGCGCCCGTAGCGATTCTTGACCATAGGCTCGATCAGTGCGCGCGTCAGGTAGAGCGCACCGTCAAGAACCACGCTCCGGATCAATTCCCAATCGGCGTCAGTTGTCTCAGTGAACGGCAGGTGTGGCCGGATCGCAGCATTGTTGATCAGGATGTCGACCCGGCCAAACTCGGACAGCGCCCTGGCGACCAGCGCTTCGACCTCAGCTTTTTTGCCGACATCGCCGAGCACAGGAACCGCTTTGACCCCAAGATCTCGGGCCTCACGCGCGACGGCCTCAGCCTCCTGCTGATTGGAGCGCGCGTTGACCACGACGTGCGCGCCTTCGCGGGCCAGCTTCAGTACGGTCGCTCGACCGATATTGCGCCCCGATCCGGTGACCAGTGCGACTTTCCCTTCGAGCTTGCCCATGCTCCGATCACTCCTACAATGCTTGGCATCGGACGCCGCATCTGGGCTCCGATGTTGAGAGTATCATCACCTGCGCGAAAGCGGCCGAGAATGCAGTCGCCGGTTGCAGCGCGCGCATGGATCATCCCGCGTTCCTACCAATTCCGGAAATGAATTCAATTGGATCGACCAAAAGAGGGCCTCCTGTCCGAGCGCAAAGAGTTGGCAATGTAAAATGCTTCAGCCGGAGGCCATCCTGTCGTGAAGTGGCACCGACCGCCTCGCTGACACAACTCACTGGAGCGCGCGACCGCCGGTGCCGTCATTGTAAAGCTCTGTCGTTGAGCTGCCAGTCTTGTCAAAAGTACGCTTCCTTCGGGCCATAAAAGCCCAATGCGGGGAACCAGCCCCTGCCGGGGATCGTCTTGACCCAGATCTGTGCCTGCACGCCGGGACATTAGTTACCAATTACCGTCTTCGCTGGTATCGCTTCCGGCGACCTCGGCTCCCTGCCCAGGGTTACCAGCCGTTGCAACCAGGTTAGTTCGGGTTGAGGCATCTTCGGAATCGCAACATATCGAATGACAAGTCTCTCATCTTCCTCTTCGATCAAAAAATAGTTCAGGCGGTACGAGGGATAGTAGACGGCAGGCAGCAATCCAAACCGCACTCGGACTCGGTGCAGTAGCTTCAACCACGTACCGGTGTTGAGGACCACCTGCCCCCCGGGTGCCAGGCGCTTCAGAAACGCGTCGTGCGTATGCCCGAAGACGAACACCACCACTTTATCATCACGTTCGAAGACTTCCCGCGCCCCGTTTAGATAGGGCTCAACCGAATCGAGGTCCGGAGTTACTCCGTGGCTCGTGAGCACGCGAAAGCGACGCAAGGTTCGCATCAGGTCGTGGGACACAACTGTCATGGGCAGTCCAAATAACATGAGGAATATGGAGTTGATCGCGATCACTACTTGTAGAACGTTATCGATGATGCCGAGCCTGCTCATCAGTGGATTTTGGAACAGGATGTTGTAGTCGAAGATACCCAAGACCCTGAGACTTTCACCCAGAATCGCCAAAATTGTCACTCCGGAGAGGAGCAAGAAAGGTAACAGGAGCCAGCGTAGCGCCGTACTCATCTCCCGATAGAAATAGTTCGAGAGGATCCAGTCGGGAATCTGCATCGTGCCGACCGAACGAATATCCTTGAGCCAAGCCCCGGTACCGAAGTCTGAATGCCGGCTCGCCCCGCTTACAAACGTTTCGGTGATAAAGTAACCAACGGGGAGCGCGTAGAGATTGCCATACTCTCGGAAAGTATTGAACTCGTCACGCTGCTGCCCATGCTCGATCCAAATTTTTCTGTCCCCCAGGGTGCGGATCAAATGCAGACTTGTGTCCAAGTGGATGTTGTATGCTCGGAGTTTATTGGCAAAACCAGGCTCGCACGCCAGGTCGTAGTCGTGATTACCGACCATCATGGTCACCCTGATGCGTTCCCCTGTTACTCTGAGTTGATCAAAAATGGGCTCATGGGCTCTAATGATGTGTTCAAGCTTATCAAGCCCGTGCACGAGAGTGAGTTCCCAGAAACCGAACGTATCGCCGACGATCAGTAACTCCGCGTCAGGGCCCTCTTTTGCCAGGTCCCTCAAGAAAGCGACGAACTCGGCGGTGTAATCACAATGTTGTAGCTGGCCATCGCCACCCATGTGCAAGTCGCTCACGAAATAGTATTTCTTTGCCAAGGCTGGCTCCTTCTCCGGTTTGCTGGTTGAGCCCGCTATCTGCGCGCAAAGTTAGCGTTTCACGGTCTCCCTCAAGGCTTCGATCCAACGCTTTACCTCGAAGCGCCACAGGAGTTTCAGCGGCTACCCGGGTGAGACAAATCAGGGCTAACCCTGACCCACGACTTAACCTTTTCCGACGTCCCGGCGAACGTCAATTGCTTGGCCGCGGCGTTGGTTTCTCGCAAGGGGGGGTCGGGTCGCCCTCGCCGGTTTCACCCTCTTTGATTATGGTCTGAGCGCATAATGCG
>Ga0075425_100003068_pt1 | contig 16879 bp, 15 predicted proteins | sample SoiMethybrSBSTD4_FD_75300 | JGI IMG/M metagenome (GOLD analysis project Ga0075425, IMG submission 75300) | Bulk soil microbial communities from a Populus tree surrounding site in Tennessee, USA - Soil MetaG P. TD hybrid SBSTD4 | ecosystem: Environmental > Terrestrial > Soil > Tree plantation... | reverse complement strand
GCGAAGAAGCCCTTGGCCTCGGCGATATAAACGGGCGCCGTCGTCAGCGCCACCACCGGCAAAGTCATCTTCACCTTGCGCGGCGCCTGCGCCTGGCACGGGGCGCAGACGAGGCCGGCGAACAAGGCGAGTAGAACGGGTGCGCGCCAGCGCTTCTTATAAGAAGGCGTCATAAAGGCATCCACTGCGGTACCCGGCGGCCGGATACTACTGCGCAGGTGAAAAGACTGTCAACGGCTTTTTACGATGCACGCGTCTCGTTATGAGGCGCGGGACCGTACCGGCGGCTCGCGAGCGGAAAGACGATCAAACCCAAAACGATTCCCGCGATGCTGACGAGAATCGTCGGCATATCCGCGAAGGCGATGCTGACCGCGCACAAAACGACGGGCGGGACGCTGAAGGCGACGGCGCCGGCGGTTCCGCCCGGGACGCGGTAGGGTCGCGCCATGTCCGGCGCTTTTTTCCGGAGCCACACGAGCGCGGCGAATTCCAGGATGAGCGCCGCGGCGTAGAGAAACATATCGACCTGCACCAGTTCTTGGAACGAGAAGGGGATGAGCAGCGCGACGCCGAGCGCGTTGATGAGAATCGAGACCCACGGCGTCGCGTAGCGCGGGTGCAGGCGCTCGAGCGGCGCCGGCAGCATGCCGCGAGCGGCCATCGCGTAGGGGACGCGCGACGACGTGCAGAGCAGCGCGCTCAACAGGCCCGCCGCGCTGACCAGCGCGGCGGCCGCGAGCGCGGCGCCGAGCCAGGGGCCGCCGATCGCCGCGGCGATCTTGGGGAAGTAGCCTTCCTCCCATGCTTGCCAGTTGCTATCGACGCCGACGCCCACCGCGACGGGCAAAAGATACGCGACGGTAACCAAGACGACCGCCGCGGCCATCGCGGCGGGATAGTTCCGCGAAGGTTTTTCCACCTCGCCGGCCATCGTGCCGGCGTTGTCCCAGCCGGAAGTATTCCACAAGACGACGCTCAGCAGCAGCGCCCAGTCGCCTTTGCCGCCGCCGGCGAGCCAGGCGCCGGTGTCGACGTGCGGCGCGCCGAGCGCGACCATCGCGGCGAACGGCGCGAGGACGATGACCGTGAAGACGAGGAGACTCGCGCCGACCAGGCGCGTCCCCCGGATGTTGAGCCAAGTCGTCACGGCGACGAGCGCGGCGCCGATCGCCCAGCGCTGGGCGGGCGGGATGTCGCCGCGGAAGTACGAAAGGTAATCGACGAACATGACCGGATAGAGCGCGTTGTCGGCGAAGCTGCAGAGCCAGCTCCACCAGCCCTCCTGAAAGCCCCAGAAGCGGCCGAACGCGCGCTCGACCCAGACGACGTAGCCGCCGTCTTCCGGCATCGCCGCGGACAGCTCCGCCGTCATGAGCGCGGTCGGAAAGCTCCAGAGCCAGGGCACCAGGACGAGCGCCGCGAGCGCGACGCCCGGCCCGGCCGCGCCTACGGCATCCTCGAAGCCGTAGGCGCCGCCGGCGACGCAGAAGAAGGTGAGCGCGACCAGGCGTGCGAATCCGAAAGTGCGGCGCGGCTGCAGCATGACTTACGCCGTTGCGCGCGGCAGCAGGTCGCGGAGCGTTGTGTGCGCGAGCGCCTCGCGCCGCGAGTCGGCGGCGCGGTCCAGCGCCGCGTGGAGCGGCTCCTCGCCTTCTAGCGGCCGTGAGGCGACCGCCTCGCCGCCGTAGTGACGCAGCGCGTCGATGACCTCGTTCACGAAGATTTTCTCCGGCGGCCGCGCCAGCATGTACAGCGGCTCGAGCTCGTCCCCGGTGGCGGCGATAAGAAAGCCCGCCTTGCAGTGATGCTCGAGAATGTCGCCCGCGATCTTCACCGAGACGACCAGCTCGCGCGCAAGCGTCTCGGCGCTGTAGCGCGGCTCGCCCGCGAGGAAGTGCTTGCCGATGAGCCACAGGAGCTTGAGCCCCAGCTCCTCGCGAAACGCGTAGGGCGTGTCCGCCACGTTCGGGTCCTTGCCCGAGGTGCGGATGTTTTGGTGCGCGAACGATAACACGGCGCCGAACAGCACGACGTTCCAGCCCATGTAGAGCCAGACGAGGAAAATCGGCAGCTGCGCGAACGCCCCGTAGATCGCGTTGGCGCGCGAGACGCCGACCTGAAAGTGGACATAGCCCCACTGCGCCAGCTGCCACAGCGTGCCGCCGATGATGCCGCCGTAAAGCGCCGAGGCGAAGCGCACGCGCGTATTGGGAAGATAATCGTACAGGAACGTGAGCGCGATCCACATGAGGATGTACGGCGTGATCGCCGCGATCGCGAGCACGAGATAGCCCATGCCCGGCAGCGCGAGAATCTGCTGGACGACCGAGACGTTCTGCACCGAGCTCGTCAGGCCGAGGGCGGCGACGAAGAGGATCGGGCAGGTGAGCAGCACGCTCAGGTAGTCGGAGAACTTCCGCCCGATGGTGCGCGTCCGCTGCACGCCCCAGATGCGGTTCAGCGCGAACTCGATGTTGCCGATGACCGAGATCGCGGTGACGAGCAAGCTGGCGAGGCCGACGGCGCCGAGCGCCTTGACGTCGGTCTTGTCGATATAGCCGATGATCTGCTTGACCACCTGCTCGGACCCGGCGGAAAGCTTCTCGAGGAGAATCGGCTCGAGGCGGTTCTGCACGCCGAAGCCCTTCAGCGTGGCGAACATGAGGGCCAGCAGCGGCACGAGCGAGAGCAGGGTCGTATAGGTGAGCGCCGAGGCGAGCAGCGGACACTGGTTGTCGATGAAACCCAAGATCGCGCGGTAGAGAATGCGGATATGGCGGTAGATGCCGCGCTTAAGCTGGGGCATCGGCGCGAGATCGGCATAAAGCAGCTTGTCGTTGAAGGTCCGGACGTGCTGGATCCTTCCGCGGGCGGCGAGGATCACCGAATGCCGCGCCATAAGCTCACCGGCTCCTTTTAGAAATCCGCTCGATTACCTGCATGTCACCGATCGAGCGTAGCGAAGGCGCGACGGTTATGTCAACCGCATTTACAATCAGCGGTGGCGGGCGGCGGCGCTATTTGTTACCATACGACCCCTTAGAGGCATCGCGTTGGATTTCTCCTCGGGGATTTTCTTTCAGGTCGCCGTCGACGGCATCGTGCTCGGCTTCATGTACGCGCTCATCGCGCTCGGCTACACGATGGTCTACGGCGTGCTGGAATTCATCAATTTCGCCCACAGCGAAATCTTCATCCTGGGCGCCTTTGTCGGCGCCGAGCTGCTGCTGGGGCTCGAAGCCTCCGGCGCGCTCGCGGCGCTGCATCCGGCGGTCGTGATCCTCATGATCGTGCTCGCAGGCATGCTCGCGAGCGGCTTCGCGGCGGCAGCGCTCGAGCGCATCGCCTACCGGCCGCTCCGCGGCGCGCCGCGTCTGGTGCCGCTCATCTCGGCGATCGGCGCGTCCTTTTTCCTCCAGGATTTCATCCGTTTCATCGAGAGCCTCTGGCGCAACACGTTTTACCTCAATTACCCGACGCTCGACATCCTCGACCAGAACCTGACGCTCGGCGCGGTTGAGATCCCGTACAAGTCGCTGCTCGTCATCATGACCGCGCTCGCGATGCTCGCCGGGCTCTACCTCTTCGTCAACAAAACGAAGCTCGGCACGGCGATCCGCGCCGTGGCGCAGGACCCGGACGCCGCGGCGCTCATGGGCATTCCGGTCGACCGCATCATCACGCTGACGTTTTTTGTGGGCGGCGCGATGGGCGGGGCGGCCGGCGTTCTATTCGGGCTTCATTACAGCCTCATCAATCCGTACAGCGGCTTCGGCCCCGGCTTGAAGGCGTTCACGGCGGCCGTTCTCGGCGGCATCGGCAATATCCCCGGCGCCGTCCTCGGCGGGCTCGTCCTCGGTCTCATGGAAGCGTTCGCCGCGTCTTATCTTGCGATCCTCACCAACGGCGCCTTCGGCGCCGAGTATAAAGACGTCTTCGCCTTCGCGGTTTTGATCCTGATCCTGATTTTCCGGCCCAAGGGGCTTCTCGGCGAGACGGTGCGAGAAGGAGCGTGATGGAGCGCCGCGAGTGTAAAGTTTTCGTAGTAAATGTGGGGCTCGCCGCCTACATCGCGCTTACGAGCATGCTCGTCTACTGGTTTCCGCGCTCGGTCTCGGCTTTTCTCCTCTTCGAAGCTTCGCTGTTCTTGATCTACTACGCGCCGATCGCACGTGCGGCAAAGCTCGTCTTCACCGCCGCGGTGCTGATCGTTCTCATGCCGTTTCTGGGCGCGATCGAAGGCTACTATATCGAGGTCGCGATCCAGATCGGCATCTATGTCGCGCTCGCGCTCGGCCTCAACATCGTCGTCGGCTTCGTCGGCCTGCTGAACTTGGGCTTCGTCGCATTTTACGCGATCGGCGCCTATCTCTGGGCGATCTTCGGCTCGCCGCAGGCGAACGCGTTCATCTCGGGCGGCCATTTTCCGCTGGCGGCCGGCTGGTTCTTCGCCTTCCTCGCCGGCGGCATCGCTCTCGGCGCGGTCACCGGCGTGCTGCTAGGCCTGCCGGTGCTCCGGCTCCGCGGCGATTATCTCGCGATCGTCACGCTCGGCTTCGCCGAGGTGGTGCGCGCGCTGGTGAACAATCTGGACAAGCCGGTGAATCTCACCAACGGGCCCAGCGGCATCACGCCGATCCAGCGGCCGCCGCTGTTCTTCCAGCCGCTGCTCGATGCGATCGGCATTCATCGCGAGCCCTCCGCGCTTTATCCGATCTATTTTTATTTTCTCGTGCTCGCGCTGCTGCTCGCCGTCGTTTTCGTGACGCGCCGGCTCGAAGACTCGCCGATCGGGCGCGCGTGGAAGGCGATCCGCGAGGACGAGATCGCCGCGGTCGCGATGGGCGTGCCCGTCGTGCGCATGAAGCTGCTCGCGTTCGCGGTCGGCGCCTCGTTCGCCGCCGGCGTCGGCGTGCTGTTCGCCGCCAAGCAGGGCTTCATCAATCCGGAGAGCTTTACCTTCATGGAGTCGATCGGCGTGCTCGCGATGGTGATCCTCGGCGGCATGGGCTCGATCCCCGGCGCGATACTCGGCGCGACGATCGTGACGATCTTGAATCTGCAATTGCTCAAAGGCCTGTCGCTCTGGCTGAACGCGCTCCGCCAATCGGGAGAGGTTTTCGTCATCCCGTTTCTCGGGAGTTTCGATCTGAGCCAAATTCCGGCGCAGTTCGAGCCGGCGAAATACGAGCGTATGGTCTTCGGCCTTATACTAATTCTGATGATGATCTTCCGGCCGCAGGGCTTCCTGCCGCCGAGCCAGGGCCCGGCCGCGCTTACGGCGCGTAAAACGGATGGTTCTAAGCAGCGCGCGGCAGGCGAGAAATAGATGTCGCTGCTCGAAGTCCGCCGCGTGACGAAAAAATTCGGCGGCCTTATCGCCGTCAAGAATGTCGATCTCGCGATCGAGGAAAACACGATCGCCGCGCTTATCGGCCCCAACGGCGCTGGGAAGACGACGCTCTTCAACGTGCTGACCGGTTTGTATCATCCCGAAGAAGGGGAGATTCGCTTCGAGCGGCGCAAGCTGAGGCGTCTGAGGCCGGACAAGATCACGCGCGCGGGCATCTGCCGCACGTTTCAAAACATCCGGCTGTTCGGCGAGATGACGGTGCTCGACAACGTGCTCGTCGGCATGCACGGACGCATCCCGCTCACGCTTGCCGACGTGCTGCTGCGCCCGTTGCGCAAGAACGCCGAGGAAGCGCGCGCGCGAGAGCGCGCCATGGAGCTGCTCGACCTCGTCGGGCTCGTCGGGCGCGAGGAGATCTGGGCGCGGCGGCTCTCGTACGGCGATCAGCGCCGGCTCGAGATCGCGCGCGCCCTCGCGGCGCGTCCCAAGCTCCTGCTGCTGGACGAGCCGACCGCCGGCATGAATCCGTCGGAGGCGCAGACGCTGATGGTGCTGCTCAAGAAGCTTGTCGGCTCGGAGGTGCGCAGCATTCTACTGATCGAGCACAACATGCGCGTCGTCATGGGCATCTCCGACCGCGTCGCCGTGCTCGACCACGGCGAGAAGATCGCCGACGGCGCGCCGGACGATGTATGCCACGACGCGCGCGTCATCGAGGCGTATCTCGGAAAAGGAAAGTGGGCGGGAGATGCTCCGCGTTGACGGGCTGCATGTCTATTACGACGCGATCCACGCCCTCCAGGGCGTGTCCTTCCGCGTCGACAAGGGCGAGATGGTGACGCTCCTCGGCGCCAACGGCGCCGGGAAAAGCACCACGTTGAAAACGATTTCCGCGCTCCTGCGCGCGAAAAGCGGCACGATCGAGCTCGAAGGCGAGCGCCTGAACTCTTTGCCGGCGCACGAGATCGTGCGCCGCGGCATCGCGCACGTCCCCGAGGGCCGGCGCGTCTTCCCGCGGCTCTCGGTTTTGGAAAATCTTCAGACCGGCGCGTACTCCCAGAGCGGCGGCGCCAGCGCGGACGATCTGGAGCGCGTGTTCGGTTTGTTCCCGCGCCTCAAGGAAAGAATCCGCCAGAAGGCGGGCACGCTCTCCGGCGGCGAGCAGCAGATGCTCGCGATCGGCCGCGGCCTCATGGCGCGGCCGAAGATGCTGCTTCTCGACGAGCCGTCGATGGGGCTCGCGCCGATTCTCGTCGAGCAGATCTTCGCGATCGTGCAGGCGATCAACAAGGAGGGCGTGACCGTTCTCTTGGTCGAGCAGAACGCCGCGATGGCGCTCGCGATCTGCCACCGCGGCTACGTCCTGGAGACCGGGAAAATTATCCTCGAGGGCACGGCCACCGAGCTCTCCGGCAACGACCGCGTGCGCGAGGCGTATCTCGGCGGGTGAGCGATTATATCCTCTGCCGCGGCGTGGTCTGAATGATCGTGATGCGCGCGTTCGCCCGGCGCGCGCGTGTTTGGAAGACGCTTACGTGGTTGCGGTTCGACGCGGAAATCGTCGAGTGCTCGTACTCCGGGTGTGCGCGTCGATGTATTTGAGCTCCTCGTTCGCCACCCGGCGGGCTTCGTGCAGATAAGGAATGTCTTTCAATTGCTGCGCGCAGTGGAGCGCCGCCATGAGCTTGTGGTGGGCGATGTCGAACTCGCGCCGCGTTAGCGCTTGATAAGGAGGCCTCTGATGACACGAGCAATCATGGTAATCCTCGGCGCTTTGTTTTCGCTCAATTTGATCGATGCCGCCTCTGCTGCGGAGTCGATCAAGTTGCGCTACGGACAAAACGCCGCCTCCGCCGGCAGCCTGTCGTCGCTTCCTCTCACCGTCGCCGAGCGGAAGGGATTCTTCATCCGCGAAGGCATCGATCTCGTCGTCGTTCCGATTCCCGGCGGCACCGACCGGATCGTCGCGGCGCTGGACAAAGGCGAAGTCGACACCGGCAGAAACGCGACCCCGTATATGATCCAGGCGGCGCTCCAGGGCTCGCCTTCCGTCGCCATCGCCGCGCAAACGCTGAACCCCGTTTACAGCCTGATCGTCAATCGCGACATCAAAAGCTTCGCCGATCTCAAGGGCAAGGTCGTCGGTCTGTCCACTCCCGGCGACACGATCACGCTCTCGACGGTGCGATTGCTCGCGCATCGCGGCATTAAGCCCTCCGATTTTAAGACGAAGGCGGTTGTCGGCACCGGCGCGCGTTTCGACTGTCTGAAAGCCGGCGAATGCGCGGCGGTGCCGATGGGCCAGCCGGACGACTTGGCGGCGATCCGGCAGGGCTATCCGCGGCTCGGCTTCAACTACGAGGCGGGCGCCGATCTCATTTTCAACGTCGATATGGCGCGTCGCGAATGGGGCGAGAAGAACCAGGAAGCGCTCGTCCGCTTCGTGCGCGCGTTCGGCGCCGCGTACGAGTTCATCAACGATCCGAAGAACCGAGCCGAGGTGGAAAAGATAATCGCCGAGTCGCTCAAGACCTCGCCGGAAATCGCGCGCGAGATCTTCGCGCCGTATCACGATTCCGGCAAAAAAGTTCTGCCGAAGAGAGGCGAGATCGATCTAGCGGCGTTCAGCCGCGTGCTCGCGCTGATGGCGGATGCCGGAGTCGTTCCCAACCCCGCGCCGCCGGCGGAGCGCTTCATCGATCTGCGGTACCTGAAGGCCGCGGGAATTCAATAAGCCTCGGGTGAACGTCGTCAGCTACGCCTCGCGAGAGCGACGAGACGGTTCCTTATTTAGACCGAGCCAGACGAGGCCAAGAACGACGAGCGAGATAACCGCCATCGCCTGGAAACCGGGCTCGTAGCCCATCTTTTCAATCAGCGCCCCGCAGACTAGCGGCCCGAGCGTCTGCCCGATCGAAGTCGACGCCCGCGATACGCCGAGCCCCAGCTCCTTGGTGCCGGGGGTCGCCGACTGCAGCGCGAATGTCGTCGCGCCTACATTGGTGAAGCCGAAGCCCATCGTCATGATCGCGAGCGGAATCAGGAGCGTCAAATAACCCGAGCCGTAGCCTTGGACGGCGAACATCGGCACGCCGAGCGCGACGCCGAGCAAAATCACCCGGCTCGAACGAACCCGGTCGCAAAGCCAGCCGCCGGTGAAGCGTCCGAGCGTATCGGTCAGCCGCGAGATCGACACCAGCGCTCCCACGGCGTCGAGAGTCAGGCCGCGATAATTCGTCGCGAGAAACGGAAAGGCGACGCGCGTCACGCCGGTCAGAAAGAAGAACGACTGGCAGATCGCCAGGCATGACGCGAGAAACGGCGGCTTCTTCAGCAGCACGCCCGCCTCGCGCCATACAGCTGCGGCGGGGGGGCGAGTCGCTCTTCGGTATCGATGCGCGCCGGCGGCGAGAATAAAAATGAAAGCGATCGATTGCGGCGCCGCATAGACGAAAAAAAGGCCGTCGGCTCCGAGCCGGTTTCCGACGAAGCCTCCCAGGAGCGGACCGAGCGTGAAGCCGATTCCCAAAGCCGAAGCCATGAGGCCCTGGACGCGCCCTTGGCGCTCGGGCGCGGCCTGGTCGAAGCCGACTTTGCGCAGGGCGAGCGCGAACATCGCCTCGGTTAAGCCGAAAACGATCCACGCCGTGACGAACACCGGCATGCTGTCGAGGAATAGATAACCCGTCGCGCTCGTCATAATACCCAGCACGGTCGCGGCGATGAGGAGCGCTCCGGGGCTTAAGTAAGTCGCCATCACTCCGGACAGAAGATCCGAGCAGACCCGGCCGACGCCGTTGGCGACGAGCGGGATGCCGGCGAGCGCGATCGAGTAGCCGTGCGCTTTCATGAAAAACGGCCCCAGCATCGCCGCGCCCGACGATCCCGAAGTCTGGCTGACCGCGGCCAGCACGTAACAACTGAGCGGTGAGAGCTTCATCGCCGCGGATTATAGCAGGGGCGTAAAGGCCGCGATATCGAATTTGCCGAAGATTGGTAGAGGGACGGTTTGAAACTAATCGTCGTAACGCACCGGACCACGCGCGGCTTTTTTCTCCGCCTGCCGGCGCTTGGCATCGAGCATCTTTTCTTTCGCGCGGCGCGAGCGCCGGCGCTTCTGCCGCCGGATGCGCGCGATCTCCTGCTCCGCCGCGGACGCGATCCCCTTGGTTCGCGACTCGATCTTGTCGAGCAGCAGGCGACGCGCGAGGAACCGGTTCAGCGCCTGCGAGCGCTCCTGCTGGCATTTGACCCGAATGCCGGTCGGCCGGTGATGGAGCACGACGCACGACGACGTCTTGTTCACTTTCTGCCCGCCGGCGCCGGATGAGCGGACGAACTGCTCCTCGATATCCTCCTCGCGAACGCCGAGCGCCTGCATGCGCTCCGCGAGCGATTTCTCCTTCCCGGGCGATACGATATTGAGGGCCACGCTTAATCCTGTACCATAATAGCTGCGCGCGCACGAGGAACTCTTATGACGCTCTCGATCGACAGCAGGATTAAGCTCAACGACGGGCACACGATTCCGCAGCTCGGCTTCGGCGTGTGGCAGGTGCGATCCGGGCGGACTTGCGAGATCGCGGTCGCGACGGCGCTCGAGGCCGGCTACCGGCACATCGACACCGCGGCGGGCTACGGCAACGAGGCGAGCGTCGGCGCGGCGATCCGCGCGAGCGGGCTGCGCCGCGAGGACATCTTCGTCACGACCAAATTATGGAACGACGACCACGGTGATCCCGAAGGCGCCTTGGACACGAGCCTCAGCAACCTCAAAATGGATTACGTCGATCTCTACCTGATCCATTTTCCCGTGCGCCGGCGCCATCAGAGCTGGAAAGTATTTGAAAAACTCCGCGCCAAAGGAAAGGCGCGCTCGATCGGCGTGAGCAACTACACGGTCCGCCACATGACGGAGCTGCTGCAAGAAAGCGATATTGTCCCCGCGGCGAACCAGGTCGAGATCCATCCATACCTCCAGCAGCGCGAGCTGGTCGATTTCTGCCGCGCGCGCGGCATCGTCATCGAGGCTTACAGCCCGCTGACGCACGGCCGGCGGCTGAACGATCCGAGGCTTATGGCGATCGCGCAAAAATATTCCAAGAACGGCGCCGCGGCTCCGGTGTGGCGGCGCCTCTCTGTACTGGAAAATTTCGCCCGCCCCGACGGCGTGAAGACGACGGCCCAGGTGCTGATCCGCTGGGCCTTGCAGAGGGGCTACGTCGTGATACCGAAATCTTCCAAGCCGCGGCGCATCGTCGAGAACGCCGACCTATTCGACTTCGAGCTTTCAGAGGAAGACATGCGGACGCTCGACGGCTTCGAGGAGAATCTCCGCACCTGCTGGGACCCGACCAACGCGCCGTGAGGGGCTCTAAAACTTGATCATGTCGCTGCGCGTGACGGTCGTCTGCTCGGTCACGACGGCGGGGCCGCCTTTGGCCATGTGAAAGGCGGCGTACTGCTCCATGTACGGATCGTCCGACGACATGCAGTCGACCGGCACGATGACCTTGTAGCCGCGCTGCGCCGAGCCGCTGCCGGTGCCGATCACGACGCCCTGCGCCGACGTGCCGCAGACGATCACCGTCTTGATCCCGCGGGCCTTGAGCTTTTCTTCGAGGCCGGAGCCCAGGAACTTGTCCGGCCCGCGCTGGGCGACCCACTCGCCGTCGCGCGGAGCGAATCCCTGATCGATGAGCTCGGACGGCTCCGGCTTGTCGCCGACCAGCGTATAGAAAATCATCGCGCCGGCGGCGCGCGCCTGATCGTGCAGCTTTTTTACGTTCGGCACCGTCGCGAGGCAGCGCGGGCGCGAGCCGCAGCCGCGCTTCATCATGTCGAGTATCAACAGCGCCGTCGTCTTGCCGTCGAGCGTTACAGGCTTCAATTCCGGCGGGGGCGGCGCTTTGACGCTCGGCCATTCGGCGATGATGTCTGCCGCCGGCAGCTGCGCGGCCGCGCCGAGCGCCAGCAGCAGCGCGCCGGCCCACGTTAAAAGATCTTTTCTTGTCATCGCTGCTCTCCTTTTCACTGAAACCGGGCGTTGATCCATTTCTGTATGTAATCGAACGTGTTCTTCACCGTGTTCGAATACTGCCCCGGCGTCTTCTCGCACGGCCGGCACGGCCGGACGCCGTGCGAGGCGCCCTCGATGATGATGTATTCCTTGTCCTGGCTGGCAGCGACCTCGTAGTGGATCTCGTTGTCGCGGAGGAAATAATGGCCGCTCATGCCGAGAATCAGGATCGGCACGGTGATTCTTTTCAGATGGCACGGCGTCGAGTTGTTGTTCGAGCAGTAATCGATGCCGTCGTACGATTCGCGCGCGCGGATCGCGCGCGTGCCGAGAAATGATCTTACAGTCAAGAGCTTGGCACTGTCGTGAAACGAGCGCATGCGCTCAACACTGTCCTGCGCGGGCACGCGGACGCTCTTCACAATTTCCGTTGCGATCGTGCCGTCGTTCTTGAGGAGCTTCTGCGGCTTTAGCGTCCCGCCGTCGAGAGAGATATCCATCTGCGCCAGGCGCGCGCCGTCGCTTCCGTGGATAACGAAGGCGTCGTCGTCGACGTAGGGATATTTTCCCGCTTCCATTGCGCGCAGCTTCGCGAGCGCGGCGTCGACGAGCCGGTTCATGCGCTCGCCCTGTGCCTTGAAATAGCGCCGCTTGAAGTCCGCCGAATACTCCGACCAGCCGGAAGGGTTGAAACCGTTCTTGGGATTGAACGGATCGAGCGCGCCGTTGATGCGCCACGGCTGATCGTCGCGGTCGACCGCGGGATTGAGCGAGCGCAGTGTGTTGACCGCGGTGCCCGGGTGGGCGTCTCGCATGATGATGCCGTCGGCGGGCGGCAGGCCCGCCAAATCGCTGCTGCACGGAATCAATTTCTCTTTGCCCTGGCAGACCGACGGGCCGTTTTGCGCGACGTTCTGGTAAAACGTCATCAGGGGGCCGCCGCCGCTGCCGGCGTAGAGGAGAATCTTCGTCGCCTTCACGGTGTCTTTCAAATATTTCACGCCGGTCGCGACGTCGAACGGCAGATCGTTCCAGAAATCCAGTGCCTCGTTGTTGTCCGAGCGGCCGTTCATGCACAGCGCGTAAAAACCGCGCTTGACGAGCTCGGTGCAGGAGATGTCTTCGAGCACGTTGGCGTCCTCGTGCATATTCAGGACGGCGATGCGCGCCGCGCCGGTCTGCGCGGGAGAATACAGGACCGCTTTGACCGTGGGGCTGAGCTGTAAGTACGTCGTTTGCTGGGCTGCCACTTCTCGCGCGAGGAGTGAGCAGCAGGCGGCGATCAAAAATATGCGGGACAACATGGCGCGCATGGTCAATCTCCTTAGCTGCCGAAATCGGCGCGACGCGAGATTAGACGCGCGTCGAGAACTTGTCAAGACGCTAGCGCGCCGCGAAGACTTTGAGGAATTCGTCGTTGATCTCGTTGTAGCGCGTGCCGCCGTCGACGATGTCGGAAAAGAAGAGCTTGCGTCCGCGCACGAGCTCGGGCGGGTCCGGATCGACCTTCGGATGCGCCGGGATTCTCCCCGAGCGGCGAAGAATCGCCTGCCCCTGCGGCGAAAGAACGAAGTCGACGATCAGCTTCGCGGCGTTCGGCGCCTTGCCGTAGCCGCTGAGGCCGATCGCCTGCGGCGTCGTGACGAGCACGTCGTCCTTGATCCAGCCCATCGGCGCGCCTCGTTTCTGATACTGGCCGATGCGGTGCGCGTAGGCGGCGATGCCGATCGCGTGCTCGCCGGCCATCGCGAGCTCGACCATCATGCGGTTTCCTGACTGGACATGGACGTTCTGCGCGGCGAGCCGGCGCATGAAGGCGCGGCCCTTTTCCGCGCCCAGATATTGCAGCATACCGTGATACCAGGTGACAGCGGAGTCGGGGATCGCCATGCGGTTCTTCCATTTCGGGTCGAAGAGATCGTTGTAGGTTTTCGGTGCGCCGCCGGCCGGCACGAGGTTCGTGTTGTAGATCACCACCTGCGGCAGCAGGAAGAAGCCGGCCCAGCGCCCGGCGGGGTCGCTCAATTCCTTCGGATATGCGGCGAGCTCCGGCGAGAGGTAGCGCGTCCAGAAATTCCGCTTGAGCACCTGCGCGACGTAAAAACCGTCGAGGTCGATGATGTCGACGTTGAGGCCGCGCGCCCGCGCCTCGACGTCGAGCCGGCTCAATACCGGCGCGTTCGCTGCGCGCGAGCGCTTGATGTCGATGAACGGATATTTCTGATTGATGCCGGCGACGAGCGCGCTGGCGTCGTCGACGTTCATCGAGCCGTACCAGTAAACCGGTCCTTCTTTCTTCGCCGCGGCGATCTTTTCCTGCTCGCTGTCCGCGGCGGCCGCCGGCCGGCAGAAACAAAGCGCGACGGCGAGCGCGATTTTTATCAAGGTTTGTGCATGCATCGCACACGAGAATAGTCGATTTTGCTTCACCGCGTCAAAGTGGACTTCTTGAACTCACGAAGAATGCTTCGACAGGCTCAGCACGAACGGAATTTCTTTCTGACATGGCAAGGAGCTCTTTTTCCGTTCGCCCTGAGCTTGTCGAAGGGCTCCGAACCGTTTTGATCCGTAACCCGCGAATAGTACAATTCACATTTAATGGCCCGCCGACGCGTTCAAGAGTCCTGCACGGTTTGTTATATGAACCGGCTTTTCTGCATCTGCGATGCGATCCCGACGCTCGCCTTGCGCACGCGCGTATGCCTCGTTATCCACACGAACGAGCTCAAGAAGAGCAGCAACACCGGCCGCCTCGCGCTTCGCGCGCTCGTCAACAGCGAGATGCGCGTGCGCGGCGAGCTGGGCGAGTCGCTCGATTTAAGCGATCTGTTGAGCGACGGCTACCGGACGTTTTTATTCTATCCGTCGAAGGACGCGGTGGAGTTGAACGAAGCGTTGCTGCGCGATGATCCTCGGCCAGTGCAGCTCATCGTGCCGGACGGCTCATGGCGGCAGGCGGGCAAGATGCTCTACCGCCATCCGGAATTGAAGGACGTGCCGCGCGTAAAGCTCGGCGAGTCGAAGGCGCCGAAATATTATCTGCGCGCGCAGCACCGGCCCGAGGGCATGGCGACGCTGCAGGCGATCGCGCATGGCCTCGGCGTTATCGAAGGGGCGCGGGTCGAGGCGGAGTTGATGAAGCTATACGACGCCAAGATAGAGCGGACGCTGATGGCCAAAGGCGTTATTCATTGACCCCTTGTAAAACATGGCGAACTGGCGTATGCATACGAACGTCCGTTCTAACACCCTAAGCCTTAAATAAACCAGGGGGTAGCCTATGTTCGTAAAAAAAGCGCGGCTCGAGAACTTCGACGATTGGGTCGATTATTTTCACCAGTGGCACGATGACATCGGCTATCCGATGGAGTTGATCGGCAACGATTATACTTTCGAGACCAAGCTCGCCGAGATCGAGAGCAATGAGATCGAGTTCGGCGACTACGCCGGCCGGGCGAAGTGGGAGAAGCTCACCGACGTCCCGGACCAGCGCATCCGCGACGCGCTCGCCCACCTGATCGAATTCCAGGGCGACACCGAGTTCGCCTCCGTTGAGCAGCAGCGCAATTTGATCGAGCGCGCGCCCACGGATGTCGATCTCAAGAACCTCATCCGCATCAACCGCGAGGAGATGCGCCACGGCTGGCAGATGGCCTACGTGCTGATGACGCACTTCGGCGACAGCGGCAAGCGCCAGGCGCAGAATTTATTGGAGCGCCGCGCGTCGACCAACTCGCGCCTGCTCGACTCATTCAATCAGCCCGTGCGCAACTGGCTCGACTTCTTCACCTACACGAGCTTCATCGACCGCGACGGGAAATATCAGCTCAACATGCTGAGCCGCACGGCGTTCGCGCCGCTCGGCCGCAGCTGTCTGCCGATGCTCCAGGAAGAGGCGTACCACCTCGCACAGGGCAACATCGGGCTCGTGCGCATCGTCAAGGCGGGCAAGATTCCGATGGCGATCATCCAGAAATATTTCAACAAGTGGGTCTCGACCGCCTACGACCTCTTCGGCCAGGACGAGTCGAGCTCGGCCCACTGGGCGTACGTCTGGGGACTCAAGGGGCGCTACGACGAGCAGCTCTACGACGCGCCCGCGGACATGGACAAGCTGAACGAGCTCTCGCGCGCGACCTTCTTCAAGGAAGTGAGCGCGCTCGTCGACGCGCTGAACCACTACATCCCCAAGGACACGCCGCGGCTCACGATCCCGAGCGACAAGTTCCGGCGCTACATCGGCCAGCACGCGGGCAAGCCCTACAGCATCACGGGCGAATTACTTTCGCAGGAGGCGTACGACAAGCACTTGAAGGAAGTGATGCCGTCGGACGCCGACGACGAGTTCGTGATCAATATCGAGAAAGAGAAGGGCTGGATCCTCGACCCGCAGCCCGGCAGATAAGCCGAATAGAAAGTGACGATGAAAAAGCCCTGGGCGGAAACTCCGCTCAGGGCTTTTTCGTTTCCAGACCGTAGGCGCGCGCGAGAATCTCGATCGGATGGACCGGCTTCTTGCCGGTCGCCTGCTGGACCTGGATCGCCGACAGCGGACAGTCGCTCGCCGTGCAGGCGTCGTCCTGCTTCATGAATTTGAAAAGCGGCTTCCCCACCTTCATCGACGCCTCGAAGTTTTCTTTCTTCACGCTCCAGCTGCCGTCATGGCCGCTGCAGCACTGCATGCGCGCGACCTCCGCGCCGGGAATGAGGGACAAGAGCTCCTGCGCCTTGAAGCCGATGTTCTGCGCCTTCAAGTGGCAGGGCTGGTGATAGCGGATCTTGCCGACGTTTTTGTCCGAGAAATTTAGGTCGAGCTTGCCGCGCTCCTTCGCCTTCACGAGATATTCGGAGAGATCGTAGGTGTTCTCGGAGACGAGCTTCGCGTCCGCAGTCGGCAGGAAGCGCGGGTAGTCCTGTTTCAGCATGTAGCTGCAGCTCGCGCTCGGCGCGACGATCTTGTAGCCCTGGCGCACGGCTTTGCTGAGCGAAGCTGCGTTCGCCTGCATCTTTTCCAGCGCGCGCTCCATCTGGCCGACATCCAAAAAGGGCAGGCCGCAGCACTGCTGCTCGGGCACCGCGCACTCGATGCCGTTCTTCTCGAAGACGGCGACGGCCGCCTTGCCGATGTCGGGCTCGTTGTAGTTGACCGTGCAGGTGTAAAACAGCGCGACCTTCTCCTCGCCTTTGCCTTTCGCCGCCGGACGCTTGCGAAACCACTTCGCGAACGTCTCGGCGTGATAGGTCGGCAGCAGGCGGTCGCGGTGGATGCCGAGATACTTCTCCATCCAGCGTCGGACCGTCGGGTTTTTATTCGCCCAGTTGACGAGCGGCGCGAACCAGCTCGACAGCTTGCCCACGAGATCGGTGTCGCCGAACAGCCGGTCGGCGAGACTGATGCCGGTTTGCTTGGCGCGCACGAGGTCGGAGCGCATCATCGTGCGCGGAAAATCGATCAGCCACTCGTGCGGCGGCACGTACGGGCAGATCGGGTAGCAGAGCTTGCA
>Ga0075425_100003066_pt1 | contig 16883 bp, 12 predicted proteins | sample SoiMethybrSBSTD4_FD_75300 | JGI IMG/M metagenome (GOLD analysis project Ga0075425, IMG submission 75300) | Bulk soil microbial communities from a Populus tree surrounding site in Tennessee, USA - Soil MetaG P. TD hybrid SBSTD4 | ecosystem: Environmental > Terrestrial > Soil > Tree plantation... | reverse complement strand
GCCGCGAGCTCAGCGAATGTCGTGTCTCCGCTCTTGGCCAATTGCACAGATCGCTCTTGCGCCGCTTTTTTCAATGCCTCATGAATTCTGCTCATAAAAGTCTATGCGTCCTTCTCGTTTAGCCGGTTCAATCGCATTGCTTTAGTTTCGCTTGCCCGCTAATCCTATTTCGCTGGCTTTAGCTCTCCGATGTCCGTTTCCTGTGGAGCGCCCCATCAAGGCCGGGTCCATCGTTGGCACCATCGCTAGAACCGGCAACTTCAGGCAAGCTTCCACGTCCCGTTCTGAGTGCATTGAAGAGTCCACCGCCGCCAGCAAGTACAACATGGCAAACCCTAGCACCAGGCCGCCAGCAAGCCCTCCGCCCGCGAAAATCGGTTTCTTCGGGAACGAAGGCGTCATCGGCAGGCTTGGCGGGTCTTCCATGCTGAATTGTTCGCCTTGCTGCTCGTGCGTGAAATCGGTGGCCATCGTCGCTTGCGCATGCCGCTTCAGCAGGTCGTTATAAGAGTCACTCGCGCTCTGGTAGCCTCTCATCAGCTCCTTGAACTGCTGTTCTACTGCCGGACTCAACTGCAAGCGTCCCTGCAGGACACCAATCTGCGATTGGATCTGGCTCTGCCGCTTGGTCAGGTCCGCGATGCTCATATCATCTTGTTTTATTTTCGCTCGCAATTGCTGAATGGCTGGCGGCTCGATTGCGTTGAGCGTCGCGCTCGTAGCGGACTGCGCACCATTTGGTGTGGACGCGATTCGTTGTTGTAACTGCTGAATTTGGTTTTTCGTTTTGATCACGTCCGGATGCTCCGGCGTATACCGCGACTGCAGGGACGACAGCTGCTCCTGAAGCTTGATCAGCTGGTCCTGCAGAGTTTCTGTAGGAGTGTCGCCCCTCTCGGTTGCCTTCAGCGTCGCGAGTTGCGAAGCCAGCAGTGATTCGTTCATAGCTTTGTCCTGTTGAGCTCTGCTGATGGATTGCGTGACGGCGTCGAGCTGCGAATTCATGGTCTGCAGCATACCCAAGTTGGCCTGCTGCTGATCCGGCAGCGATCCCATGTACTTCTTTTTGAACTCCGCCAGCTTCGCGTCTTGCTCATCCAGATTCCGCTTCGCTTCATCCGCCTGTCCGCCCAGGAAATCCGCCGCCTGCTTGGTCTTCTCGTTCATGTACTTAACGTTCTGTTCCATGAACTTGTTCGTGATTTCGCTGCAAACCCGTTGCGCGATTTCCGGATTGTCAAAAGTCACATTTATGTAGAAGCCTGGCAACTGACGGTTCTGCGTTCCCAGTAGGGTATCCGGCGGCGTCACGTCAATCGCTTTCCGCAACTGCAGCACCAGGTCTTCCATGTGTATTTTTTCGCGGTCCGACGGATACAACCCAAGCCGTTCGATGATCGACTGCAGTTGCGTTCGGCTCAAAATTTGTTCCTGCATGGAAGCCAGGCGGACATTGGTTGCCTCGGTCAACACCGGCTTCACCAGGTCCGTCGAAACGGACTGTTCGTGAATCTGTACCCGCGATTGCGACGTGAACTTCTTCGGGAGCACCATCGTGGCTCCGAGCCCGAGCGCACCCCCGCTCACCACCGTCAGCGGCAGGATCCACCAGTACTTCCTTAGGATCCTTCTTACCTCGGACATACTAATTTCGCCGTTTCGAATCATCGCGTAACCACCAATTTCTATCGTTCGCCCTTAACCTGGGCAGACTGCCAACACTCGGGGGCAAACTCCTCTGTGCACGCCCACTTCCAGCATAGCGCCTTCGCCTGCTGCCTCATACAAGCAGAAATCCCTGTTTTTTCTATAGGTTACGGTTACTATGTGCCGCAAAGTGCACTCGCGCATTCCCGGCGGTTCATCTGGACATTGCGAAAAGTGGAACTATTCTATCCACCTTGTCCCTAATTTTCGCCTTTTTCCCGCTCCGGCCGGTCCCGCCGTTCCTCGCTCTTGGCTTTCAGCTCAAAACCTCTCCTTACCTCATTGAATGTAAACGGCTTACATCTCAAACCAAGTTAGCTACGCTTTGGCCTAGGGAGGGCAAATTGCACCCTATGGCTTAGGCATACTGCGTCTATACTCGTCAGTGAAATTCCTAGCTTGTAGCTTAAGGATGGCTTTTGTGCGATATCGGTCCCCGCTCTTCCTCGCGATCTCTTGTGGCCTAGCCCTTTGCTTTCTGATGACCGGCTGCTTTCGCGATCCCAACATCAAGAAACAAAAATTCGTCGCGCAGGGCGACGCCTATTTCAAAGACGGCAAATATCCTGAGGCGCAAATCTCATACGCTCGGGCTTTGCAGATCGATCCTCGATTTGTGCCTGCACTTTACAAGAGTGCCCAATGCAGCATGCGCCTTGGCAATTGGAGTAGCGCGTTCCAGGAGCTGTCCCGCGCCGTCGCTCTCGATCCGCAAAATTACCCGGCGCTGCTCGATCTTGGGAAGATTTACCTGGGCGCCGGCAAGTTTCAGGATGCCAAAGATCGCGCTCTGACGGTCCTCGAGAAGAATCCGCAGGATGTCAACGCCAAGATGCTGCTTTCTTCCGTGGAGGCTGCTATGGGCAATCAGAAGGACGCGTTGGCCATCGCCCGCGAGGCCGTAACCATCGCCCCAAGCAACTCTGCCGTCTATGTGAACTTGGCTGCGTTGCAGCAGAAATTCGCTGCTCACTCCGAAGCTGAAGCGAACCTGCAGAAGGCCCATACGCTTGACCCAACTTCCACTGTTCCCGTCATGCTGCTCGGCTCTCTCTACGCAACACAAAAGCGCTATGACGACGCGCGCAAACAATTCGAATCGGCCATCCAGCTGGAACCGAAGAATCCCGCCCCACGCAAGGCACTAGCTACCTTGTACTTTGCTCAGGGCCAGATCGAACAAACCGAGAAAGTTCTCGCTGACGCGAGAACCCAAATGTCCGATGTTCCGGCCGGCTATCGCATGCTCGGCGATTTCTACGTCGCCCGCGGCGATTCCGACAAGGCGCTTGCCGAATTCTCGGCCCTCACGAATAGTCATCCGAACGACCTTGGAGTCCTGAAGACCTACGCCCAGCTTCTAATCCTCGATCGCAAGATCGATCAAGCCGTTCCGGTCATCGACAAAGTCTTGAAAGCATCGTCGGGCGATGTGGATGCGCGGATTCTCCGCGGAGAAGTTTTGCTCCAACAGAAAAAGACCGACGATGCTGTTTCTCTTTTGCAAGGAGCGGTCAAAGACGCACCGGAAAATCCGTCGGGACACTTCTACCTCGGCTCGGCTTACCAGCAGCGTGGCGACCTGAACCAGGCCGAAGCCGAGTGGCGCCAAGCCGTCAAGTTCCAGCAGGCTTTTCTTGAAGCTTGGCGCGCCCTTGCCGGTGTGGCGGGCCAGCGCAAAGACTGGAAAGACCTGGAATCTATTTCGAATCAAATCATCAAGATCAATTCCAATAGTGCCGAAGGCTACATTCTCCATGCCTCGGCCCGCGCGAACCAGGGCGACGCCGCCAGCGCCGAACGCGATCTGAACCGCGTTATTGCCACAGCCCCGCAAAGCGCGCTCGGCTACATTCATCTCGGCTTGCTGCGCGCGCAGCAAAAACGCTGGGCCGACGCCGAAAATCTGTTCAAACAGGCGCTGGCGCGGGATCCAGGCTCGCTGCAAGCGCAAGAGGCCTTTTCACAAATGGATTTCCTGCGCGGCCAGCCCGGCGCCGCCCTAGCGCGCCTGCAGGAACAAGTCCAAAAATCCCCAAACAATGCGGGTTTTGTGTACATGCTGGGCCAGGCGCAGTTGCGTAATAATCAAGCCGCCGACGCCGAAAAATCCTTTGCCCGTTCCGCAGAACTCGACCCCACCAATCTGGCGCCGATCGCCGCACTCGCGGCAGTTCAAGCAGGCGAAAGGAAAAACGACGAAGCGGTCGCCAGCTACAAACGTGCAATCGCTCTTGCTCCCCACAACGTTCAGATGCTCGTCTCCCTCGGCTCTGTTTATGAAAACAAGGGCGACTGGCAGCAGGCTCAATCCATTTACCAGCAGGCTCTGAACATCCAGTCCGACAATGCCGTCGCCGCAAATAACCTCGCCTACATTCTTCTGGAACATGGCGGCGATCCCAACCTCGCCCTCAGCCTCGCTCAAACCGGCCGCAAGGGTATGAACGATTCTGCAAACTCGGCCGATACCTTGGCCTGGGCTTACTACCATACTGGCGCCTATTCCATAGCGGCTCCGCTTCTTGAAGAGGCCATCAAGAAAGTGCCCACGAATCCAACCTATCGGTATCACCTCGGCATGGTCTATCAGAAGCTCAACGACAATGCCAAAGCCAGGAGCGCCTTTGAGGCCGCGATCAAAGCCAAGCCGGATAGTCCTGCCGCCGACTCCGCACGCAAGGCCTTGAGTGGACTCGCGGGCACCTGAACTGCACAAGCCTCTTTACACACCGGCATTTTGAGCTTTGAATACACAAGAGGGGCATTTCATGGCGGCTGAAACCACCGCAACGCAATCGGCGCAAATTGTGCCGTTGGGAAGCAAAAACGGCATCGAGATGGGCATCCTGCGCCGCGATGCCAAAACGCAGGGCAAAATTATCGCGCGTCCGGATTCCCCCGATCTCATTGACGGCGTCCAGATTGCGCCGCTAACGGTCTATCCTGATGATCGCGGATTTTTCACCGAACTGGCGAGACTGGGCAAGGGCCTCGCTGCCAAAATGGTTCCGGACGGCGAGCGCCAGATCCAGGTTTCGCTCACACTGACTTATCCGGGCACGATTAAAGCGATCCACTATCATTCCGAGCAAACCGATCTGTGGGCACCGTGTTCCGGTATGGTGCAAGTTTTCCTTTATGACTTGCGTGTCCGCTCCAAAACCTTCGGCGCCATCAATACGATTTTCGTGGGCCGTTTTCAGCCATGGCAAATTCTGATCCCGCCCGGCGTGGCTCATGGCTACAAAGCCCTTGGCGTCGAGCCGATCCAGCTTGTTTACTTCACCGACCGCCATTACAATCCCGCCGACGAACTGCGCCTGCCCTACGATCATCCCGACGTTGCTTACGACTGGGAGACTCAACACAAGTAAGCTATGCGCGTTCTCGTCCTGGGTGCGCGAGGGATGCTCGGCACCGACCTCATCGAAGAATGGAAGAAGACTGCCCCGGCTGATGAACTGATTTCCGCAGGCTCGGCGGAGGCGGACATTCGCGAGGCCGGCCAGGTTGATCAACTTATTCAGAATGCGAAACCGAACTGGGTAGTTGTGTGCGCGGCGTACACCGACGTCGACGGCTGCGAAAAAAATCGAGAGTTGGCGTTTGCCGTGAACGCGACCGGCGTTGAGAACATCGCGCGGTCCGCGGAAAAAATCGGCGCAAGCGTTTTTCTGGTTAGCACCGATTACGTGTTTGACGGGAAGGGAACTCGTCCCTACGAAACGAACGATACGGTTGCTCCGATCAACGTGTACGGAGCATCGAAAGCGGCCGGCGAGGAAGCACTTCGCAAAAATTGTTCCGCATGGTGTATCGGTCGCACGTCGTGGCTGTTCGGCGTGCACGGGCCATCATTTCCGGAAAAGATTCTTCAGGCAGCGGAAGCCCGGCCGGAACTTTCCGTTGTGAACGACCAGATCGGATCGCCAACGTACACCCGCGATCTGGCGCAGGCCATCATGCAGTTGCTGAAGAAGGATGCGCGCGGCACCGTGCACATCAACAATGCAGGTGTGTGCTCTTGGTTTGATTTCGCGCGGGAAATCTTGGCGCAGAGCGGTCGCGACTCAGTTCCTGTACATGCCATCAGCACCGACCAGTCGGCTCGGCCTGCTCGCCGCCCGAACTACTCCGTGATGTCCCCTGCTAGCCTGCACGCGTATGACATCCGGCTACGCCCTTGGCAGCAAGCCCTAAGAGCGTTCTTGAAGCAACGCGCCGCCGCCCACTAGTTCCGGGCTGCAGTAACGATGCCGGGCTGGAATAAGGTCCAAAGCGAAAAAAAGGGAGAGGAGCTTGGCTCCTCCCCGGATACGTCTTAACGTTCGGAAGGCTGCTTAGGGAACGACCGCTGGTACTTCGTTGGAATAGACGCTCTCGCTACCGCTGGAATCCACCGAAGTCGCCACGTAGTAGTACGTCTGCCCCGACTGCACGTTGGAGTCGGTGAAGCTGACGCCCCCGAGCAGTGAGGAGTTGACCTTCGTGTAGGAGCCGCCGCTCACCGAGCTGCGATAGACGTTGTAGCCGGCGACCGAAGAAGAGCTGGCGCCCCAGTTTAGCGCAACGTTGTGGCTGACCTGCGGGGCTACGCCGGTGCCGCTGAGCGTAACGCCGTTAGATCCGGTAGCGTTGCTGGCGACGCTGACCACGCCGTTCGCCGACCCCGCAACCGTCGGCGCAAACTGCACGCTAACTGAGGTGCTTTGATTCGGCGAAAGCGACACCGCCGAACCGCCGCTGCTGATGCTGAAGCCGGAGCCAGCGGCGCTGACGCCGGAGATCGAAACGTTCGCGTTGCCGGTGTTCGTAACGCTGAAGCTCTGCGACGCCGTCGAGCCGTTGGTCACCGAACCGAAGCTGAGGCTGCTCGGATTAACGCTAAGTGTATACGCCGCGGCGACGCCAGTCCCGCTCAGCGAAACCGCGGATGGAGAATTCGGCGCGTTGCTGACGACCGTCACCGAGCCGGTGACGGCGCCTGCGGAAGTCGGAGCGTACTGCACGTTGAACGTGCTGGTTGCGCCGGGAGCAAGCGTGAGCGGAACGCTAGCGCCAGTGACACTAAAGCCGGAACCTGTGGCAGCCACCTGGGAAATGGTCAAGCTGGCGCTGCCGCTGTTCTTCAGCTGAATCGTTTGTGAATTCGTGCTGCCGGTTACTACTGAACCAAAGCTGGCGCTCGACGGCGCGACGCTGAGGCCTGCCTGCAGGGCGGTGCCGGTCACAGCTGCCACGGCATTGATGCCTTCGCTGTTGGTAACGGTAACGCTGCCCGCCACCGAACCGCTGGCCGTCGGCGCGAACTTGACGGTAAGAGGAACGCTTTGCGATGGAGCGATTGTGACCGGTGTGGCGAGCCCGCTCACGGATACGCCTGCGCCGCTACCCGCAACCTGAGAAACCGTGACGCTGGAATTGCCCGTGTTGGCAACCTGCACGGTCTGTGTGGAGCTGCTGCCAACGTTGAGGTTGCCGAAGCTTACGCTGCCCGGACTGAGCGACATCGTATACGTGGCATTCATGCCGGTACCGGAGAGTGAAACCGTGGAAGTCGGCGTCTGAGCATCGCTAGTGAGGGTCACGGAACCAGTAACGGCTCCCGTGGTCGTCGGAGCAAAAGTGGCCTGCAACGCCATGGACTGCCCCGCTGGCAACGTTACGGGAACCGCCACGCCGCTAACACTGAAGCCCGCGCCGCTGACGGCGAGTTGCGAGATGCTCAAGTCGCTGGTGCCGGAATTTTTGAGTGTAACAGCCTGCGTACTGGTGCCGTTCACCAGAACGTTGCCGAACTTGAGGCTGCTGGTGCTCAAAGAAAGCTGCGCAGCATTCCTACCCGAGTTGCCGTTCAACTTCACTTTTGTGGAAACGCCGCCGCGCGACGTCATCGCGCTGAGCGTTCCAGAAACGTCCCCCACGGTTGAACTCTTGAACGCCACCTTGAACTGCGTGGACTGGCCCGGTGCCAGCGTCAACGGCATGGCGACGCCAGAGGTCGAAAATTCCGCCGAGGACAAACTCAGTTGCGTAATGCTGACGGACTTGCTTCCTGTGTTGGTCAGGGTCGCAACCTGCGTGGCTTGCTGCCCGACTCTCACATTCGGAAACGTCAATGCCGCCGGCATAATTTGAACTTCGTCGGGAGTGAGATTTGTGTTCGACGGGTTGGCCAAACCTGCACAACCACTCAGAACTGCCCCCGCCATCGCCACTAGAAGCAGCGCGCTAAGCCCCGCTTTGCGCCCCTTAACTTCCCCCAGGAACTTGTTCTCGCTCTCCTTAACCGCTTCCCCTCGAACCATCTCTGCCCTCCACTTCGGTCCTTCTGTCCGTGGGCAGAGTACGGTCCCGACTCGCGTAAGAAATACTGGCGAAGCGTCCAATTAAGGGACAGGCGTTCTCCTGTCCGCGCAAGTTGCACTGTGGGCCATGCCTCTCCTGCGCTTGCAAACAGCTGTACGAACGGCCGTGCGATTTTCTTGTGCAAACTGCACGAACGAACAGTTCACTGTACTTGCGAGCAGGTGTAGATTTTCAGAGGGAACGTTATGGACTGCTAAAAGTATTTCACAACAAACGAAATCAGGACTGCGATGCGATGGTTTCTATCTTACGCGCTGCCGGGCGGCGAACGATCAGGCCGGCATCGCGAATTTTATAAATCATCGCGCGATAGCTGATCTTTAAAGCCTGCGCGGCCTTGCGGCGGTTCCAGTGGTTGGCCCGCAATGCTTCGACAATGGCGTTCCGCTCCAATTCCCGGATCGCTTCCTTCGTTAGTTTTTTCAATGGCACTTGCTCGCCGGTCGCCTTTACTGGCGAGTAGACGGTGGAACGTGTACGCACCGGCTCCCGCTGTGCCAGACTCTCCGGCCCGATAACGATATACCGGGCGATACAGTTGGAAAGCTCGCGCAGGTTGCCAGGCCACGTCAGGTTCTGCAAGTAGCCGATGAGCTCTGGACCGAAAGGCTCGCATTCCTTGTTGAACTGTTGCATGTGCAGTTGACGAAAATATTCGGCAAGCTGCGGGACGTCTTCGCGTCGTTGCGTCAGGCGGGGCATTTCTATCTTCAGGACGTTAATTCGATAATAGAGATCCGCTCGGAAGCGCCCGCCAGCAATTTCATCTTCAAGCCTGCGGCTGGTTGCGCACATCACGCGCGTATCTACCATACGCTCGCACTGATCGCCGAGTCGCGAAAAGTAACCGTCCTGCAGGAAATGCAGCAGCTTGCTCTGCAGCGCCGAATCAAGATCGGCAATCTCATCCAAAAATAGTGTGCCCTGGTGCGCCCTCTCGACGCGGCCTGACCGAGCGATATGTGCCCCGGTAAACGCGCCCTTCTCGTGACCGAACAGCTCACTCTCCAGAAGGCTTCCCGGTATCGCTGCGCAATTCACCTTCACAAACTCACCGGCTGAAAAGGCCGACTGCGCATGCAGCCAGCGGGCCAGGATCTCCTTACCCGTACCACCCTCCCCGGTTAACAAAACAGGGACATTGGTACGGCAAATCTTGAATGCCTTCTGGCGCACCTCCCGCATGGCGAGGGAAACGCCAAAAACAATGTCTTCTGGCGGCAAGGCACCAGCATCGGCTCTCACTAGTTTTGTGGCGGCTCTGGAAGACATATATAAGGACGTGTCGGCGAATTCTCGCCGATCACACAAAAGCATTCCATCCGCCACAGGACGATACCTAGGGGCATGTCATCCCGCCGCTTCTCGGTGAAGCAACGTGTTTATTTTCTGCTAGTTACGTCTCGAGGGAGGTGGAAGATATAGTACCGACGGGGCATTTCACTAGTCCAACCGTTTCCCGCGAAGAGAAATAAACTGCCGCACGGGAGAATCACGTTTCCCGTCGACCGCCAACTAAACCTTGTGTTTTCAATTTGAAACGGGGGGCGGGGCTGCCGGTCAGGCCATCGCCGAACCGCGCATGATATCGTAGCGCTCGATAACGGCCGCCACACCCCGCCGCAGCGAACCGTCTTCCAGACGCTCCTCGACGCGGACTACCTTGCCCGATGCCTTCACCAGCACTTCCTCGCCGTTCGTCATCTCACTCGGCAGGGTAAGCATGATGTCCAGGTTCGAACCGTCACGCAGGTCCTGGTCGATCACAAAATACAGACCTCGCGTCGAAATATCGCGTGTTTTTCCCTTTTGCGTCTCCGCCATCCCTTGCGCCGCAGCTGCACGGATCAGAATCGGCAAGGAGAGATCATAGCGTCGGGCGTTGCGACGTTCGGACATCAAACCCATTACTCACCTCACTCGCGGATGTAGGAGGGCGGCCCGCGATCCTTTCGGAGTCAGATTTCCATCGCTGAACAATAACCTGCCGAAAAAACGCTTCCGCGGGAGCAGCAATTGCAAAACGGAACATGCCGTCCTCACGAACTCAACTACCCAGATTGGCCTTAAAGGAAATTAAAATACTCTGTTCAGCGAAAAGCGCCTAGGGATTTTTGCAAACTGTGTTTCACCATGTACCCTTGCCGGCAGTCGCTATTCGGCCGACGCCGCAGGTACGGTCGCTGTCTCTTTCGCCGCAGTAGCCGTCGACGAACGGCGATTTCGCGGCGTATCCAGGTTGAATTGCCGCATTTTGTAAAGCAACGCCTTATAGCTGATACCGAGCATTTTCGCGGCGTCCTTGCGGCACCAGCGAGTCTTTTCCAGCGCGTCGGCAATGGCTTCCATCTCAGCTTCATCCTTCAAACCACGGACCAGCGCCTTCAGGCCCTGTTCCTTGGGCAGCACAGGTTCCTCTCGCGGTGATGTCCGCTGGCGTGTCGCTGACATTTCCACCAGTTCGCGCAAGCTGCCTTCGTCATCTTCGAGGATCACGTAGCGCTTGACGAAATTCTCCAGTTCGCGCAAGTTCCCGGGCCACGGATAGTTCAGCGCTGCATCGAGCAGGTGCCTCGAGGGTTCAGCGGGCGGCTTGCCGAATTTCTCGCTGTACTTCTCCAGGAAGTGGCGGAAGAGCAGCGGAATCTCCGCGGTGCGCTCGCGCAGGGGCGGAACCAGAATCGAAAGGACATTGAGCCGGTAGTACAGATCCTCGCGAAACTTGCCGGTTTTCATCGCTTCGTGCACATCTACGTTAGTCGCTGCCAGGACGCGAACATCGGTTTCGATCATGTGGCGCCCGCCCAACCGCGAATATTGGTGATCCTGCAAAACGTGGAGCAATTTTGCCTGCAAGTGTGTGCTCATTTCCGCAATTTCATCGAGGAAAATGGTGCCCTTGTTGGCGAGCTCAAACTTGCCGGGCTTGGAGCGCACTGCGCCTGTGAATGCTCCCTGCTCAAATCCGAAAAGTTCCGACTCCAGCAGTTCACCCGGTAGGGCGGCGCAATTTACCTTCACAAATGGCTGGTTGCGACGTTTTGAACGCAGGTGAATCATTCGCGCAACGACTTCTTTGCCGACGCCGCTTTCACCGCAAATGAAAACCGGTACGTCCACCGGCGCGATTTGCAGAATCTGCTGGCGGATGCGCACCATTTGCGGACTCGCCGCCAAAAAGCTCAGGTCTTCCGTTACCTGGTCGCAGTAGTCACGCAGCGCCTGATTCTCCGATGCCAGTTCTTTCTTTTGCCGCGACTTCAGCATGGCGGCATCGAGCTCTGACTTCTCGAATGGCTTGGTGAGATAGTCATGCGCGCCAATGCGGATCGCTTCGACCACGGTCCCCACTTCGTTCGAACAGGAAAGCATGATCACGTTCAAAGAGCGATCCAGCTGCATCAGTTCTTTCAGCGTATCGATGCCGTTCATTTCGGGCATCAGCACGTCCAGGATGACGAAATCCGGATGCAGTCCATCGCCGATGCGTTTGATCGCTTCGCGCCCGCTGCTTACCGCCTCTACATCAAATCCGTCGACTTCAAGGAGCGTCTGCAAATACTTACGTATGCTTGGCTCGTCGTCCACGACCAGAATCTTTTCCTGAACCGCCATCTGAGTTTTCCTTTCTCAAGCTTGCAGGTCGCTTCAGCTTTGCTCAATCGGCAGCAAGAACCGGAACGTGCTGCCCTTCTTCGCTTCGCTCTCGACCCATATCTTTCCCCGATGCGCCTGCACTAGGCGTTTGGCGATGGCCAATCCCAGTCCCATGCCCGAAGTGTTGCGATCCACTCGCACAAAATCCTCAAAAATTTCCTGATGGTGCTCGGGGGGAATTCCGGCGCCGGAGTCTGTGACGCTGACCTCTACGCTGTTTGGCCTCGGCAAACGAAACCTGCGCCGCTCCTGATTAGGAGCAACATCCGCGATGCGGCGTTCCCAAAAATGCGGCTTGGCGATAAGCGTCACATTGCCGCCGCTTGGTGTGTGCTTAAGCGAGTTGTCGAGCAGATTTGCAGCGGCTTGCTGCACTTTTTGATAGTCGAAACGAAAGGTGGGGATCGACGGATCGAGCTGCACTTCCAGGCGCACATTTTTCCTCTGAAACGCCTCTGCCCAGCGCTTGGCCATCTCATCAAGACAATCGCGCAAATCGTTCTCGCGCAATTGCAACACCAGCTTTCCGCTTTCCAATGCTGAGTAATTCAGGAACATCGAGACTAAGCGTACCAGCCGCTCACAGCTTTCCTTGGACTCTTCCAAAATGTCCTTTTGCTTTTCGGTCAAGCGCCCGAGCGAACCGGCGAGCAGCAAATCGTAGTACCCCTTAATGACTGCAAGCGGTGTTTTCAGTTCGTGTGCGGCGGACGCCAAAAAAACCGTCTTCTGCCGGTTTACTTCCTGCAGTTTCAAATATGCCGCCAACAAATTCCGATAGGTTATTTCCCGCTCTTGCAACAATTCCTGCACTGTCAACTGCGTGGCGGCGTCGCCGTCGGCATTTTTGTCCTTGATTTGCACCACGAACCAACCCGATTCCGCCGCTGCCTGCAACCGCACCAGCTTGCGCCCGGCGGCATGATCCATTTCGCGATCGACCAGACCTTTACCCGAACTAAGCTCGTCCCTGACTTCCGACGCGTCCCACCTCAGCAGGTCATCGAACAAATTCAACTTTTCGATTTCTGAATCAACGGGAAAACCGAACAAATGTTTGGCAGCTTCGTTGACGGCAAGGATGCGTCCTTCTCGGTCAGAAACAAGCACCGGCTTGTCGATGGCGCCGATAATTCCACGAAGCGCCGAAACCGGCACGGTGGTAGGGAAACGCGCTTCTGCCGCTACGGGCGATGCCACCCGGCCACTCATTGGTCAGCTCACCCCGGAATCTGCCAAGTGGTAAAAATTTTCCCTACCTGGCTGCGCCATCCTCGCACCCGCCCCGGGCACTGTCAATGGTAAATACGTTCCATTTGCACATTTGCGGCAACTCCAGGGACTTTTCCGAATTTTACGTTCCTTTGCGCAACGATCGGGATTCCCCCTTTCGACCTAAGGCTTGTATTTGTAAATACTTACATGGCGACCTCAAATTGCAACTATGGCATTTCGTATGCTCGCAGCGTACTAGTTCAACGGTACTAAAAGGCGATCAGTGGCGAGTCAACTTTTTAAGACTGAAAATTTGGTGCCCACCACCTCTCAACAGCGGCAAGCCCCCCGCATCCGCATCCAAATCCCCGTTTTCCTGCGGGGTACCGATGCGCTTGGAGCTGGCTTCATTGAGCTCACCAAGACGCTCAATATCAGCTCTACCGGAGCTTGTATTGCATCTTCACATCTTCTTCAATTGGAACAGCTTATACAGCTCACGATTCCCACCCCATCGCCATCATCAGACTTGGTTCCCCACGAAACTCCTCCGATCTCCGCCCGTGTGAGGAGACAGGAGTCAGCAGGCGATCTTCGACTCTTTGGGCTCGAATTCCTTCGCCCGCTCTCTTGATTTTTGCTTTTTCTTCGGTTCCAGAAACACATCGGTGCTCACCTTATTTTTCGGGTGCTCTCTGGCCCTTTTGTGTTATGGTTCTGCCACAAATGAGGGTGGTTTTGAGGGCAGCTTCCTTTCTTTCAGTGGTACTCGGCTTGCTCTCCCTCTAACCTTGGTATTATTTCGCCCCTCTCCCCGCGGGGAAATTTAAAGGTAAGGTCCACACCGGTGACACCCAGCTCCGGCGCTCCGGTACCCGCGCCTATGCGTCCAAACGACGCGTACTTTGATCTATTGATCGAAACGCTCGAAGGTCTCGAGCCAGTTGCGCGTGCGCAGTTCCTACAGCGTTTCTTTCAATCCCTTTCGCACATCGACATTCCTGAAAATCAGGTGGTCGCTGTGTGGGAAGAAGTGCTCGCCCGCCGCGCCCAACTTTCTGAGCGTTCCGACTCCCTCGTCTCTTTTCAGACCGCGCTCGTTGACGTTCTTTCCGCCACCGGCAGGTTTCGCCTGCCCGTCGTTCTCGAATACGAAGAGCTCAAAAGCTTGCAGCGCAAGTCAGTCACAGATCCGCTCACCGGTTTGCACAACCGCCGCCTCTTCGACGAAACCTTTGACAAGGAACTCAATCGTGCGCGCCGTTATGCGCATCCGCTCAGCCTGGTGGCTCTCGATCTGCACCGCTTCAAAGAAGTAAACGACAAGCACGGCCACCCACGCGGTGACGAAGTCCTTCACGCGGCAGCCACAACCCTCCGCAAGGCCCTCCGTACTTCCGACTCGGCCTTCCGCACCGGCGGCGATGAGTTCGCATTGATTCTTCCGCAAACGGACGCGGCCCAAGCCTCGGCTCTTAGCCGCCGCATCGGCATAGTGTTTTCGGAATTGCTCCGCCCGCTGAATCTGACCATCAGCGTGAGCATGGATCACGGTGTCGCCACGTATCCCCAGGATGGGGATCAGCGCGACACGCTGATCCACCTCGCCGACGAACGTCTTTATCACTTCAAGCACAGCAGTGCTCGGGCTGCCGCTGAGAAAGCTCCTGAACCGCCAACGCAGTCGGCTACTGACGCAGCCCCCTCTGCAACAGCTGCAACGCCCGCTCCGGCCGCCATGACTCTAGCCGAGCCCACTCCCCAACCAGCACCGGCGGTTCCCACCGTAGCTCCGCCCTCGCCGTCCCCTGCGCAACCGTCGCCCTTACAGGCTTCCCGTCCAGCATTTCCGACCGCGCCCGAAGAGCAACGCATCTACGCCGTTCCCCGCAAAGCCGAGCGCGTTTCCATGTCCGGCACCAACGCATATGCGATTCTGGCTGACCAACCAGCGCAGCGCGCCCGCGTTGTAGACCTCGGTTTCGGCGGCGTGGCATTGGATTTCCCCTTGCGCGAAGACCTTCCGGAAACTCTACTGGCCGTCTTGCACGTCCCGATTCTTCCGCCCGTCCGCGTCAATCTGAAACGCGTCTGGAGCAAGAAACTCGGCGAAGACACAGTGCGTGTCGGCTGCTGCTTCATCTCCTGATTGCAGTCGCTTTATCTTTCGCTCCCTTCGCCGCGCGCGACCATAGGTACGGGTGAAAAACCTGCACCAAAGCTGTACTCTGACCTTGTTGCCAGTTCTGCGCGGCACCCACTACTTTAGATTTCATGCGTGGGTCGTCCTCTCAGTCGTCACGCCGCCACTCCGCGGTTCGTGACCGTTATCTGCTCCCGCTGCTTTGCGTCTGCTCTCTCGCGGCACTTGCCTCGGGCTGCGCTTCCGCCACTGCAACGAAAGATTCGCCTGCACCGCTCTCGATCGCACCTGCCGTCGTCGATTTCAAAACGGTGGTCGTCGGCCAAAAAAATTCGCAAACCCTCACTGTTTCGAATGTCAGCACAGCACCTGTCGACGTGAAATCCGTTCACGTTTCCGGCGCCGGTTTCCATTTGGCCTCGGCAAAACTCCCCGCTTCTCTCGCGCCCGGAGCCAAGGCCAACCTCACCGTTTCCTTTGCGCCGGCCTCCGTCGCCTCCGTCGATGGCGCTCTGATCCTTTTCAGCTCTGACATCAGGCTTCCGCTAAGTGTCTCCCTTTCTGGCACTGGCGAAAAGGCAGCGCCGGCCCTGAAAGCCTCTCCCACTTCAGTCGGTTTCGGCACACGCGCCACCGGCTCCTCGAACTTCCAGACCCTCAGCCTCCGCAACACGGGCAACGTTAACTTGAAGATCCAGTCCATCTCGGTCGGCAGTTCCGCGTTTTCCGTTAGCGGCTTCACACCTGGAGTCTCCCTTGCACCCGACCAGCAGCTGAACTTCCAGGTGTGGTTCCGGCCCACCAGCTCCGGTAGCTGGTCCACTGCGATCAGTATTGTGGCCTCGCCTGTTTCGTCAGCGGTAACTATTGCCATTTCGGGCGCGGCATCCAGCAACACTGCTCCTGTGCCAGCGCCGTCGGCCACGCCGCACTCTGTAACTCTTGATTGGAGCGCCAGCACCAGCGCCGTTGCCGGTTATCACGTCTATCGCGGCGAGTCAGCAGGCGGCCCGTATAACCGGGTCAACAGTTCTCTCGTCTCCGCTGTCGATTACAGTGATTCCGCGGTACAGAGCGGCGCACACTATTTTTACGTCGTCACCGCCGTGCAATCTGCCGGCGACGAGAGCGCCTTCTCCAACGAAGTCTCCGCCGATATTCCGAACTGAAGCACGTTCAGTTACTGCGGGGTTCAGCCTGTCGATTTTGCGCTCGAGCGGGCGCCTGTTATAATGAGAAGTTCCTCGCGACCTAGCGACGCCGCTGTGTGCCTCTCCCGCAATTCAGCCGCGCAGACCGGACGCGACAGACTGGAGATTTCATGAAGGCCGGTATTCATCCCGACTATCATCCCGTAACCGTACACTGCGCTTGTGGCCATAATTTTCAGACGCGTTCCACGATTAAAGGCGACAGACTGAACGTCGAAATCTGCTCCAGTTGCCATCCGTTCTTTACCGGCAAGCAGAAGCTCATTGACACTGCCGGCCGCGTCGAGCGCTTCACCAAGAAATACGCTGACGCAGCGGCCAGATCCGGCGCCAAGAAGTAACTGCATCGGCCGCGCTCTAGGGCATTGGCAACTCAATCGAAGCCCCGGCGCAAACCGGGGCTTCCTTTTTGCCCACTTTTTTCTCTGTACACTCAGTGTTCTCCGTGCTAGGAAAGATTCGCTCTGGTAGCGGCATTTGTAGCCGACAAAAAGCACGCCCTACAACTTTCTTCGCGCCCGTGTAAAATGGCTTCCCAACGTGGCCACCCAATCGCGCATGTTCGAAAGCGGAAACTC
>Ga0075425_100003065_pt1 | contig 16884 bp, 16 predicted proteins | sample SoiMethybrSBSTD4_FD_75300 | JGI IMG/M metagenome (GOLD analysis project Ga0075425, IMG submission 75300) | Bulk soil microbial communities from a Populus tree surrounding site in Tennessee, USA - Soil MetaG P. TD hybrid SBSTD4 | ecosystem: Environmental > Terrestrial > Soil > Tree plantation... | reverse complement strand
GGCAAACTGCTTGCGCAAGTCGGCAATTCTGTACTCGCGCACGTCTCGGGCGTCGAGCAAAACTTCGCCCGAAGTCGGGTCGTAAAAGCGCATCAGCAGGTTTAGTAGCGTTGTCTTTCCTGCGCCGGTTGCACCCACGACCCCCACGCGACTGCCAGCAGGGATCCGGAAAGAAATTTCTTGCAGCCCTCTTCCAGATTCGTCGTAACCAAAACTCACGCCGCGAAATTCGAAGTCTCCGTTTGCTACGCCCAGTTTTTGTGCGCCCGGCCGCTCAGAAATCTCAGGTTCTTGGTCAAGCAACAGAAACGCGCGTTCCAGGCTTGTGAGCCATACCTGCAGGTCCGTCACTTTCGATGTGAGCGTCTGCAGCGGTTGATACACCTGAGCGATGTAGGCCATGATCATGAGCAACGAACCGACCGTCAGAGTGCCTGCCCGCACATGGCGGACTCCAACGAAGAGCGCTCCGGCTGTGCCGCCGGCAATCGTCAATCCGATCAAGACATTGAACAGTGCCTGCTGAAGTGAAAGCCGTACTTGTTGCGACATTCTCCTTTCAGATCGCCGGACAAAGCGGTCATGCTCACGGTTTTCCTGTCCAAATGCCTTGATGACGCGGATCGAGCCGATCACCTCCTGGATCACCGACATCGCTGAGCTATCAAGTTCTTTAATGGTCTGCGAGCGTTGGCGCACGATCCGGCTACAGCCAAGCGAGAGCAGAAACAGTATGGGCGTTATCAGCAGTGCGACAATCGCCAACGACAGGTCTATCCGCGCGGTCACGACGATCATGCCGACCAAGGTGAGCACCGCGGTCATCAACGGCACCAAGCCTTGGATGGTGACGTATTGGATCGCCGGGGCGTCGTGTTGAATCCGATAAACCGAGTCGGTCGCACCGTAGCGGTCGTGAAACATCAACGGCAGCCGCTGCACATGATTCAACAGCCGCGCACGGAAATCCCAAACCAGCTTTTCGCCCGTGTATGTCTGCAGCCACCAGGCGACCAGGCTTTGAGCGCTGGCCAGCAGCGCGATGCCTAGCAATACCGCGATCGCCGCCTGGAGAGAAGTTCCATGCCAGCCCAAAACCGGAACTTCCCTGACCAGCCATTGCGGAAGGGGCTGTGTTCCCAGAACACTGTCCACCACAATCTTCAATGGCAGTGGATAAAGCAGGGTCAAGGGAAGAGAGAGGATGCTCAGCGCTGCTATGCCAATGAGGTGCGGCCAACAACTCCGGCATTCCAGGAGCACACGCGAGAGAACGGATTGATTTCCCAATGAACGGTACAACCTGCACCGAAAAAACGTCGAGGCGAGACGCCTCACAACGCGAAATAGTGGGACTATTCTAAGCCAAGTTTTCAGAGTTGCCGAGTTATTTTAGTACTTACCTCCCGTACCGTAAGCTGGATATACCCGCTGAATTCGTACGATGCCGTACATTTTCCTCCCATCGTAATTTACGCGATTGTTCCCTTGCGATTACGTCGTTTGTCTGCTCCGCCGAACCCCGGATCCGCCATCTCAAGAGCGACAAAAGAGAACGATCGAAAGGTAAGTCCCATGAAGTCGCAGTTGCTCTCCGGAGCTTTTTTGATTCTGTTTCCTGCCCTGCTTTTTTCCCAGATAAACCTCAGTCCTGCAAGCACGCGGGCCGGGACTTCGCAACCCGCGCAACAGCTTATAACGATTACGGGTAGAGTGGCCTCTGAGCAGGGCTCGGCGCCTTCGGAAAGAGCTACGGTCATTCTGCAGTGTGGAAACGAAGAACGTGGTCGCACTGATGCCGATCACAGTGGCGCCTTCACTCTCACGCTTACGGTAACCGGAACTGATCCGGGCAGCCCGCTCGGACAGCAAATGGGCGGCTCTGTTTCCTTACAGAGCTTGAACGATTGCGAATTGTATGGTGACGTTCCGGGATACACATCGCAGCCTCTGCGCACGTTCGGCGTTCATGGGATTGGCGTAATAAAGGCTGGGACTATCATTTTGCACCCCATGAACAAGCAACCCGACAATTTCTCCGTAAGCGTTACCTCGCTGCAGGCGCCGGACAATGCCCGGAAGAACTTCGAAAAGGGACAAGAGCAAGTGAAAAAAAGGAAGTGGGCGGCGGCTTGCGACTACTTCAAAAAAGCAGTTCAGGCGTATCCACGCTATGCGCTTGCCTGGCTTGAACTCGGACGAACCCAGCTCAAACAAAACGATTTCTCAGAAGCGCAACTGTCATTTCATCAAGCCACTGAGCAAGACCCTCGTTTGATCGATGCCTATGTCCAAATCGCCGAGTTAGCCGTTCAGAAGCACGAATGGAAAGAACTTGCGGACGCAACCGACCAGATCGTGCGGCTTTCGCCAGATTCCAACGCAGCTTATTGGTTCCTCAATTCGGCCGCCAACTTCAATCTCGGAAACGTAGCTCAGGCAGAAAGCAGCGCCACGCATGGACTTCGCCTGGATTCAAACCATAGGGTGCCGCAGTTAGAATACTTGTACGGTGCGATTCTCGCGCGCCGCGGGGATGTCGATTCCGCGATCTCTCACATCCAGGCTTACCTTCGGCTCGCGCCTGCCTCCGCTGACGCATCAAGTGCACAGAAGAAACTAGAGGAGCTGCAGGAGTTAGTTAGTTCACCGAAGGTTGCCAGCCGCTGAAAAGCGATCCACGAAGCCGCTAAAACAGGCCTTTTATTGGGCTTTTCGCGATACTTTCAGTAACCCTTCCGCGATTACAGCTGTTACCTTTACGCGCTCAGGTTACGCAGTTAAGCTGCGTTCTCATGAAAGCCAATGCGCTGGTAATGTCCCGCAGTCAGGCCTCTATCCGGCTCCTGGTTGCGGCCTTCGCTGAACTCGGTATCGAATATCGAATCGCGTTATCTGGCGCGGAGGCGATTGATATCTTAGCCACTGAGCACCATTCTGCGCTCGTTGTGGATTTCGATCTGCCGCAAGCCGCGCAGGTCGCCAAGGCGGGCCGAAGTATCCTGGGGAAGCATCGGCCAGTGATGTTTGGAATGATGGGCGATAGCACCTGCATTGCAGATGTGTTTCAGGCAGGCGCCAACTTCGTCTTGTATAAGCCCCTCGATCTGCTGCAGGTGTTGCACTCGTTCCGGGCGGCACAAGGCTTCATGCCGAGCGACCGGCGCAACTCTTCACGCCAGAGGAGCGAGACGCTGGCTTATCTTCAACTCCCGAGTGGGACCGTTCCCGCCCTGGTGCAGGATTTCACCGAGCAGGGTATCTCCATTCAGGCTGCAGAGCCACTGGTTCCAATGCGTGGAGTCGAACTACGTTTCTTGCTCCCGCGAACCACTCAGGTGGTTCACGCCACCGGCGATTTTATCTGGGCTGATGAACAAGGCCGAGCAGGCCTGTTCTTCAACCAAATGCCGTCGGCATGCCGGCGCGACCTCCAAGCGTGGCTTAAGAAGTATCGCTCGCGAGGCTCAGATTCCGTCCGCGCATTGCTCGAACCAAAGAAGCTCAGACGCACGTTTGCGGCTGTCGCACATTGATTCCGCGACAACGAAACGTTTATTGTCCGAGCTTCCCGCTGAGCACAACGACTGAAGCCGCAGGGATCTCGTAAGAGGTTCCTGGTGCGGCATTCACGCTTCCGTGCGTGATCGGCCCGTCCGGATCCGCATGTCCCTTCGTATTTGTGAGAATGGGATCCTCGGCTGCATGGCTGGCGTGCGCCATGAAATACGTGCTGGCTGGGTGCCACTGGTATTGCTCTCGACCGAACGTTGCAACCGTCACTTGCCCGGTGAAGGAATCATTCATCTGTTTGCCGGCATCTCGAAACTGTATTTGCACCTTGTGCCCGTTGAATTGATCACGATTGACCAGCATCAGTGACCATCGCCCGTCCGCCTGTTTCAACGCGTATGCGGTGATTAGGGCATGCCCGGCTCCGTCGCTCATATCGCCCTTCGCTGGGAATACCTGATACTCCGCCTTGGGGTCTTTTATCCACTCCAGGTTGATCATCTGTGAAGCGAAGAACTGCGCGAGCGGTTGCTGGATCTGATAATTCGCATCTATGGTGAACATCGCGAACGACCCCGGAGAATCGTTGCAGCCATGCTCCATCTGCACCGGCAAATAATGAAAGAAGTAGAGACCCTTACCGCCGCTGTTCAGGAATGAACCCACGTAATCAGCCAGCCATACAGCGGAGAATATATCCAGAGATGTTTCGCTCGCCGAAGATGAGAGGTTCGACTCCGTGATCATCATCGGCACATCAGCCGGAAGCCCGTCTTCCCTCCAGACGTCCATGATGTGGCTGACCAGTTCGGGCTCGTCGTAAAGACTGCCCCAGGGAATTCGGCAAGGATCGTACGGATAGTGCTCGAATGAAAAGAACGAAAGCTCTTTCAGGCGATTGTGCGAGCGCAGGTAATTCAAGAAGCGTTGCGTCCACGACGCATTGCCGCTTTCGTCAGGCCAGGTTTCAATGTCTCGGTTCACTCCTTCAAACGAGGGTCCGCCGAGCTTCAGTGACGGATCAACCCGGTGTAACGCAGTTGCCCACTGCACGTATAAAGCTGCGTAGTCCTCCGGCATCGTGTACTGCCCATCGGCTTCTTCTCCGATCTCCACATAACTCACCGGATAGCCACGCTTTTTCAGGTAGGCCATTTCTGCGGCCGCATTGTCGGGATTGTCATACATCACCGCGACGGGCATTACCGCCGGCAGTCCGCGGGTGACTCCGCTGGTGTAGAACAATTCGAATCCAACCTGCGCCTGTTTGGTCGAGGCTATATCGCTCGGTTCATGCCATGGATCCACAGACGAGCAATAGGTCGTGGTCTGCTCCTGACCGGGTGTATGCCGCATCACATCGTGGAACTCACCGTCCGCCGTTGTTGTCCCCAGGTAGAGCTCGCGAATCGCATAACCCGCGCAGTTCCGGACATCGCTGGATCCGTGCGAGTCGCAGGTGTTTGAAGAGGCCGTCATCAGAATGCGAACAAAACGAATAGGTAATGGCGTGGCAGTCAGGCGAAGCGTCTCCGTGCCGCCTTTAGAGTTCTTTAACGTGCCAAAAGGAAACGCCTGCCAAACGCCTCGCGTGGGAGTGTGGATGGGATCATCGCTCCCAGTCCAGTACTGCACGACGAACTCTGTGGCAAACGGATCAGTCCACGCGATACGAAGCGTATCCACCTGCTGTACCTGCGAGAGATCTATGACGATCCATTGCGGATGCAAAGCATCGCTCTCGCCGGTAAAGCGCCGGGTCAGATAAGGATTGCTCTTCCAGTACGTGTTGACATCGCCGTCGGTCAGGCGTGAGAAGCCGGCGTTGCCAGTCCCGTCGTTTCGGGTAAAACCGCGATGCGGCAAATCGTAGCCGTAAGAATAACGAACGATCTCTGTAGGCTCCGATGAGCCCACGAAATATCCTTTGCTGCTCGGGTCGCTCCACGTACCCTTCGGATTCCAATGCCATGCCTGAACGAACAACTCAGTGTTCTGGCGAAACGTGACGGGTTGCCATCCCGCGGCAAATACCTTCTCCAAAGTCGAGGGCACGAAATCTTTATCAATCGCTTCGGTTGCAATGCGATCAATACCGGCGCCCAGAGTTTGATTTGGTACGAACCGGTTCGTCTCACGACTCACATCGACGCTGACGGTCTGTGCCCGGCACACTCTGCCTGCAATTAGAATGAGCGCTGCAAAGACAAGTCGTCGCATATCTCCCTCGTATTAAATCGGTTTAGTACAGTGGGCCGATCTTAGCGAACCCACCGTAATCCGCACAAGGAAAATGTTTGCCGTTGAGCCAAACGTGTCTCCCCGTTTCCGGCTCACGCAGGAAAGTGTGGGGAAGGTTTGTGAGATGATCGTTCCTCATGTCCGAGAACATTTCGCTGTCGGCGTGCGAAATCGCCGATCAAGTTCGCACGCGGCACTTGTCTCCCGTCGAAGTTGTTGCAGCACATCTCGCTCGCATTGAGAGAATCAACCCGAAAATTAACGCATTCGTTCACGTTGACGCTGAAGCAGCGCTTAAGCACGCGCGCGAGGCGGAATCAGCTGTCACGCGCGGCGACAAACTCGGCCCCTTGCATGGCGTCCCGATCAGCATAAAGAGTTCAATCGAAGTCGCCGGTCTGCCATGGGAGGCGGGAACAAAGTTGCGGGCCGGGACAGTCGGATCAGCCGACGCTCCGCTGGTGCAGCGATTGCGGAATGCGGGAGCCATAGTTCTTGGTGTTACCAATGCGCCCGAACTTCTTATGGCGTGGGAAACCGACAATCTTCTTTATGGACGCACCAATAATCCCTGGGACCTTTCGCGCACTGCGGGCGGTTCAAGCGGTGGGGAAGCAGCAGCCATCGCCTCTGGATGTTCCGCGGGCGGTGTGGGCAGTGACGGTGGCGGCTCAATCCGCGTGCCCGCTCATTTCTGTGGCATTTGCGGGCTGAAGCCAACTCCCGGTCGAATTCCTGCCACGGGACACTTTCCCCAGTCAGTTGGGCCCTTCGCGCTCCTCGGCGTGGTCGGGCCAATGTCACGCAGTATGTCGGATCTGAAAGTCCTGTTTGAAGTAATGCAAGGACCAGATGCAGGCGACCCCACTGCGGCACCGGTGCCGGTGAATTGGCCGGAGGTTAGCACAGGCGCACTGAAAAATATCCGAATCGGTTACTTTGAAGACGATGGCCGTACCCCGGTCAGTCCTGAAACGCGCGCCGTCGTGAGAAATGCCTCAGAAGCCTTGCGCGGCGCGGGTTTCAAAGTCGAGCCATTCCGCCCCGATGCTCTCGAAGAAGCGCGGCGGCTGTGGTGGAAATTTTTCGGTGTCGCGGGTGGGATGCTCCTTGGCCCAATGGTTCGCGGCCACGAGCACGAACTCAGTCCGATCCTCAAAGAGTTCAATGGTTGGGTCGCGAATGAACCGCCCCACACCGCACAAACCCTGCTCGATACCTGGATCGAACGCGATTTAGTGCGCATGAAGATATTCGAGCAGATGGAGAAAATCCCCGTGCTGCTGTGCCCCGTAGCTTCCATACCAGCATTCCTGCATGGCGAGCGAAGCTGGCAAATCGACGGGAAAACGGTCGAATATTTAGACGCCTGGAGTTACTGTGAGTGGTTCAATTTGCTGGGCATGCCGGCGGCTGTGGTTCCGGTTGCGCACTCGGCCGATGGCCTGCCCATTGGGGTTCAAATAATCGCAGCGCCCTGGCAGGAGGAATTGGTCCTCTCCGTTTCCGAGATCCTGCAAAAGCAGATTCCGGGACCTGGTCTGCCGCCGATCTAATCGACATCTCGAAAGTGACATACGCCTAGACAGTCGCTCAGCTGAGTGAAACATTCGCTAGCGTGCAGATGTCTGGCAGATTGCGATAGCGTTCTGCGTAATCTAATCCGTAGCCGACCACGAACTCATCAGGGATCTTGAAGCCCACATAATCGGCCTCTACCGCCAGCTTGCGGCGGGCCGGTTTATCCAGGAGCACGGCCACTCGAAAGCTTCTCGGCTGATGTCCCAGCAGTAAGCGCTTCAGAAATGCGAGGGTCAGGCCCGTATCAAGAATGTCCTCAACCAGGATCACGTTCTTGCCGCGAAGCGATTGCTCAACATCCTTTGTAAGTCGGACCTCACCGGTGGAGTCCCAGGTTTTCTCCTGCTTCGCGCCTGCCGGGATGCCGTAGCTGGTCACGCTAATGAAATCGAATGTCGCGTCAACCTGAACCTGACGCACCAAATCGGACAAAAATATAGCTGCGCCCTTCAGCACGCCGACAAAAACCACCGGCTCGCCCTTTGAATCGCTGGTAATCTGCTTGCCCAGCTCCGCAGTTCGCTTGGCAATCTGATCGCGCGAGATAAGCAGTTGCAAGTCTTCCACGGAGCAATATCTTACGCTGGTGCGCGAAGCAGTTGCATTGAACCCGATCTCCTCTGCCACTAAAATGTTCCAGTCGCAGGCGAAAGCTCTCAATCATGAAATTGGACGGAATAAAGATCACTTGGCTGGGACATGCAACTTTTCGCATTCAAACTCCGAAGGGCAAGATCATCTTCATCGACCCGTGGGTCATGGGCAATCCTGTATGTCCTGAAAAAGAAAAAGACATCAAGTCGGTGGACATCCTTCTCTGCACGCATGGCCATGGCGACCACGTTGGTGATGCGGTCGAGATCGCGAAGAGGCACGATCCCAAAGTTGTCGGAATTCCCGAACTCTGTAGCTGGTTGAGGAAGAAGGGCGTGCGGCAAACCGCGGAAATGAACAAAGGCGGCACGCAGAAGCTCGATGACATTAAGGTCACAATGGTGCATGCAGACCATTCCTGTGGGATCCTCGACGGTGACCAGTTCGTTTATGGAGGCGAAGCTTGCGGCTACGTAATCGAATTCGACAATGGCGTAAAGATTTATCATGCCGGAGACACTAACGTCTTCGGCGACATGGCTATCATCCGCGATCTATACGCGCCGACAATCGCAATGCTTCCCATAGGCGACCATTACACGATGAGTCCGCGCGAGGCCGCCTACGCCTGCAATTTGTTGAAACCGGAAACTGTAATCCCAATGCATTTCGCGACATTCCCGGCTCTCACCGGCCGTCCCAGCGAGTTGAGTAAACTTGTCCAGGGCGTCACAGTTCTCGAGATGAAACCGGGGCAAACAATCTCTTAAGTTGGACGGTACTTTCATGCCTGAAGACAAGCCGCGCTGGATGATGCACGGCATCACTACCGAACCCGTCGAGCGGTATCTCTATTCACTGCTGCCCGCTCGGGATGAAGTCCTCACCCAAATGGAAATCGAAGCGGATAAGCGCGATATTCCGATTGTAGGTCCCCTGGTTGGACGCGTGCTACATCAGCTTGCGCTGATTCACAAAGCGAAGACGGTTTTTGAGCTTGGATCAGCCATCGGTTATTCAACTATCTGGTGGGCAAGGGCGGTCGGCGAGGATGGGAAAATAACTTATACAGATGGCGACCGTAAGAACGCTGACGAGGCTCGCGGCTATTTCGATCGAGTCGGCGTTGCCAATCGGATTACGATCAAGGTCGGAGACGCGCTCGAAATCCTGTCCGAGCAAAAACAGGAATTGGACATTATTTTCTGTGACATCGATAAGGAGGACTACCCGCGAGCGTTTCGTTTAGCGGTACCGCGTCTGAAAAAGGGTGGGCTGCTGATTGCCGATAACGTGCTCTGGAGTGGCAAAGTCGCTGGCAAAGAACCTGACGCATCGACCAAAGCGATTCTCGAATTTAATCGCCTGCTATACTCCACGCCCAATCTGCTTACCACCATTCTTCCTATCAGGGATGGCATTGCCGTTGCAGTGAAGACTTAGAGCGCAGCGCCGATCAGATCGATTTCACCGGAATTGCCGCCAGGTCTTCCACCAATCCGACTTCCTTCTGCAGAAACGGTTCCGCATATGTCACCCCAGCCAGCATTCCATAGAATCGCGCCATAGCCTCCACTCGCGCGCGAATTTCATCTCGGGCAGGGAAGATGTCCTTCCCAGCTTCCTGGTCGCTGAATTGGGTCTTGTAAGCCATCAGCGCTTCAAACCGTGCTTCAAATTGCCCGGTGATATCCACAACAAACGTTGGCCGGATGTCGTGGTACAGCGTGGCATAAACAATTTTGAATGGCCGATGCGGCTGCTGGGATGCAGAGTTAAGAACAGCGCCTGACGTGTCTTCAACTGCTCCGGAAAGTTCCGCATTGCGCGAACCCGCGCCCTTTCCGGATCGCGTTTGCTTCTCGCCCGCTACCACACTCGCGACCGCGGAGGCCACTTGGCTGAACGCTGAATCTTTAACACTGAGCGCACGTTCGATGTCCAATTTTGCCAGGCCTGCGAGAAAACATGCTTCATATCCCAACTTTGAAGATGTGTAGTGGTCCGGATGCCGGCCTTTCCAGTAGGGAAGGATCACAACGCCGGGTCGCGTTTGCCGGATCACGCGAGCTACTTTCAGACGATTTTCCCAGGTGTTCTCCACGCGACCATCAGGAATATCGAGCCCTTGCCGCCACTCGACCTTCAGAATCTTTGCCGCCTGCTCTGCTTCTCGGGCGCGCTCTTCGGCGCTGCCCCGCGTTCCCATCTCTCCTTGAGTCAAATCAAGGATGCCCGTTCGATGACCGAGTTCTGCCATCTTGAGCAGTGTCCCTCCACATGTTTGTTCCACGTCATCGCGATGGGCTGCGATGGCCAGAATATTAAGTTTGCTCATGGATTCGAGTTTAAATATACCTGACCCGCCCCCGTGACCCGCCCAATGCCTCGCTTCGATGAACTTAGCTGCTATGAGCCGGTACGAAATTCACCGCATCCGCGATACACTAAACCCTGTATGGGAACCACTCAGCACGCTTTGATATCTTGAGCTGTTGTTCGATCTGCACATTTTTCGAACCTTTCTACCCGCGGATGAAATGGGCCTAAAGGAAATTTCGCAGCCCCATTCCTCCCAGTCGGAGGATCCCCCGCACATTGTCCACTTCTACTCTGACGACAAGGTATTGGTCCGCGAAGTCACTCGAATCATGAGCGCAGCCCTGAACAGAGGAGAACCCGCCATCGCAATCGCGACGCCCTCGCATTGCGAGCAGGTGACTCAAGCGTTAGAGCGCGAAGTGCGTAATTTCCCCCGCGCAACCGCTGAGGGGTGGTGTGTGATGTTGAACGCCGCCGAAACTCTCTCGCGATTTATGGTCAATGGGATGCCCCATCCCGAGCGTTTCGCGGACGTTTTGACTCCCGTCATTGTTCGGGCGTCGCTTGCTTCTCCCAATCCTCAGAACCGGATCACCGCATTTGGTGAGATGGTGTCTCTGTTGTGCGCTCAGGGAAATCCCGAAGCAGCGGTTCGCCTTGAGCAGCTTTGGAATATGCTCGCCCGGACCCATTCGCTGTCGGTTTATTGTGCGTACCCGGCGCAGAGTTTCTTCCGGCCCGAAGGTCGCGATTTGTTTCTTAAGGTCTGTGCCGAGCATTCGGGGACCGCTGGTGTTGAGACCACTGCGCCCAGTACTAACAATCATGCGTCCCCTACGAAGCACAATTTGACTGTCGGCGATGGCGGCGGCGAGTGGCGGAGTCGCGAAGAGGGCTTTCGCCGTTTTGTTGAAGCCGTACAAGATTACGCGATTTTCATGCTGGATACTGAAGGCAACGTTACCACCTGGAGTGTTGGCGCTGAACGAATCAAGGGTTACAGCGCTTCGGAGATCATTGGCAAGAATTTTTCCACGTTTTACGTTGAGGAAGAACTCCGGTCTGGCAAGCCTCGCATGGAGCTTGAAGTGGCCGCCCGCGAGGGTCGTTTCGAGGATGAGGGCTGGCGCGTGCGCAAGGACGGCTCGCGGTTTTGGGCTAATGTGATTATCACCGCCGTGCGGGACGAGCACCACCAGTTGATCGGCTTTGGCAAGGTGACCCGCGACATTACCGATCGGATGCAGGCCCAGCGGGCTCTCGACCGCGCCAATCAGGATCTGAAGAACGAAATCCTGGAGCGCAAGCTTGCGGAACAAAGGCTGGCGGAATCGGAACAGTCGCTGCGGTTGCTCTCCCTGCATCTCCTGCGAAGTCAGGATGAGGAGCGGCGACGCATCGGTCGCGATCTTCACGACAGCCTGGGTCAGGTGCTCACCGTAATGAAGATGAATCTGGAGTCGCTCGCGCCGGTCGCAGGAGACCGCCGCGACCAGATTGTAAAATGCATTGAACTGGCGGACGACTGCATTCGCGAAGTCAGGACCATTTCCTATCTTCTGTACCCTCCAATGCTGGAGGAACTTGGACTACGAGCCGCCGTGCCCTGGTACTTGGATGGATTTGCGGCTCGCAGTGGAATCCAGACCAGTTTCGAGGTTTCTGCTGATTTTGACCGTTTGCCGCGCGAATCAGAACTGGCGCTCTTCCGAGTTTTGCAGGAAGGTCTCACCAATCTTCACCGGCATTCCGGAAGCCCGGTCGCCCACATCCGGCTATCGAGGAAAAATGGAACCACCGCCCTCGAGATTAGAGACGAGGGCAAGGGCATTCCGCCGTCAGTTCTCTCTGGTGGGGTTTCCGGCCATCTGCCTCCGACCGGAGTTGGCCTGCGAGGCATGACCGAGCGAATGAAACAACTAGGCGGGCGCCTTGAGGTTACTTCCAGCGAGCGGGGCACAACCGTGGTCGCGACCGTTCCAAGCTCCGAGGTTAAAGCTTAGGCGTCAGTCCAGGTTTCCCTGTTCCAACACCACGTTTTCCCTCACTATGAGCCGGTGCGCCGCCATTTCTTTGAGCTTGGGGAGCACCCGGCTTACGTGCTCGTCCGTATCCACGAAAATTATCACTACCGGCAGTTTGCCGCCGGCGTCCACCAGATGGCTGGTTTTCACCCGCTGACGTTCCAGAAATCCTGCCACCGCATGCATGACACAGGCAGCAAATACATTCTCCTGGTGCAGGTAATTGAGAATGCTGAGATGGAGTGGCTTGCCCTGCCACTTGTCGGATTCGTTCAGATAAATCGTGACCTGGACTGCCATTGAGTTCTGCATTCTACTTCAAAGCCATTTCATCACGAAGAATCGCGTAAAGCTCGAGGTCCACAAACTCGCCCAACTTGAATATGTGCTGGCGCATGCAGCCCTCGTATTTCATTCCGACTTTTCGTAGCACATTGCCGGAGGCCACGTTGTGCTTAAAATGCGCTGCGAAAATACGATTCAACCCCGCATGTTGGAAGCCGTGCCGTAAGACAGCTTTGGCCGCCTCGGTTGCATAACCGTTTCCCCAGTACGGGACTCCAATCCAATAACCGAGTTCGGCGCGCTTATGTGCCGGGTCGGGGTGCAGACCTATGCCTCCGCAGAGACGGCCATTGCTCCGCAATCGGATTCCCAGTCGCAGCTCGTTTTCTTTTGCAGCGCTGGCGAGGAATTCCCTCGCATGCTTTTCTTGATAGGGATGTGGGATGCGCAGCGTAGTTGCAGCTATCTCGCGCGCCCCGATGAGAGGCACCAGTTCGGCAAGATCCGCGTCGCCCAGGGCACTAAGTTGCAAGCGCGGAGTTTCGATCACAGGCGTTCCCATTTTCCTAGCTTACAATGCCCGTGCCAGCGCCATTCCTGCAAGCACAGCCGCCAAACACAAGAGATTGTTTGAGAGAAAATTCGCCGACATCAGCAACCATTGTCCCTGCTCGAAATAGGCCATGGTTTCGAATGCGAAACTGGAAAACGTGGTGAATGCGCCGCAAAACCCTACTACCACCAGCAGGCGCCAACGCGGATCGAGCAGCACCCGCTCCGTCGCCCAAATCATGAAGAATCCAACTACAAAGCTGCCGCTGACATTGATCACCAAAGTTCCGTAGGGAAAAACCGGTCCAAGAATTCGCGCAGCATAGCGGCTGATGATCCAGCGCGCGTTAGCCCCGAGGATTGCGCCTAGAGATATGACGAGAATTTCGTTCACGATGGAGTCTCCGCCATGAGTTCTGGTAGGAGTCATCAGTCCGCAACCGGCGGACGGTTATGGCGAACTCCATCGCCGTGAAATATTTTTACCACAATCGCGCGTGGTGTGGACGGAAGGTACATTACGGGAGTGCGCGGCGCTACTGCACTTTTTGCAGTCTGTTGATCAGCTTCTGGGCCAGGTTCTCGTCTGACTCCGACCACAACAGCCTGGTAGCGGCTCCGGCATTCTTCTCGACCCGACTGATGAAGTCGACTAGCGTTTGCACATTCGCTCGCACCCGCGATTCGAGTTCCTCCGTGAGCCCGAGTTCTTCGTAAAGAAAAGGCGTGTCCAGCCCGAAGTCAACTTCTATCTGTCCTTCTGCCTTCGCCTCGCCCTCCTCGAACTCTTCTCCCCGCAAAATAAAACTGACTGGCGAAGGTCTCAATGTCCAGTCGACTTCGGGCGTTTCTGGCGTCCACAAATCCCAATTGGCTTCGAACACGTAGGCGTAATCTTCGTGCAACAAATCTGCGGCAACCAGGATTGCTTCCTCAGGCGGAATTCCGGGGCGAAATCGCCGCTCTAGAATAGTCGGCTGCTCCCAGGAAATGGGATGAACGGCGGCTGCAGTGATTCCTGGAACAGCTCTAGAAAACTGAAATTGCTGCATTACCCGCAACAAATGCGGCAGCATTTCGTTAGTCTCAAAGTCCTGGAACCAGAGGCTCAGATAAAGTGTGTCGGCCATGAGCTTGTATTTTAAGGCGAGGCCAAGTTGCTTGCAGAAGTTCAGCTTAGATCGGGGAGGGTCGATCCAGAAGCCGTGAAGGCGTTATACAGGTCGGCCGGATCGTCGGCATACAGCTCCAGGTATCCGCACTGTCCGCAGATCCACGCGTGAACATCGGAACGGGTTGATTTCTTGAACACCATCGCGGTCGGATCAGCGTCAACCCGCACTTTGAGATCCCGCTCGCCGCCTTGGCCGAAATCGACCACCATCGCTCGCTGGATCACCGAACTTGATCCGCACTTCGCGCATTTAGTGACTATCGGCATGGAATGTAATAACGATTTACGCCGCTTGTCCCTTGACTTCTACGCCCGCCCATTTTTCCAGTAGCAGCAGAGTGGCAGCGTAGTCGAGATCGGCGTGGCCCTCTTCGATGGCGACGTCGTAGATTTCCTCAACCGTTTCCAGGCCGGGCAATTTGACCCTGGCCTCTTTCGCCGCTTCAAGCGCCAGCCGGATATCCTTTCGCATAAGCCGAAGTGGAAAATTCGCCGAAAAATCACGGCCCAGCACAAAAGGCAACTTATATTCAATCACGCCCGATTTCACCATCGAAGAATTGATAAGCGCACCCAGTTGTTCAGCGTCGACGCCCAGCTTCGCAGCCAAAGTGAGCGCCTCGGCAAACCCCTCGTAGATCAGCGCGATCTGCAGGTTCATCACCAGCTTGGCGGATTGTCCCTTGCCGGTTTCGCCCATGCGGAAGATCTTCTTCCCCATGGCGGCATACAGCGGCTTCAATTTCTCGACCGCCTGTTCATCCCCGCCGATCATGAACAGCAAGGTCCCACTCTCAGCGCCAGCTTTTGATCCTGTCATTGGCGAATCCACGTACTGCACCCCCTTACGGGCGACCCGCTCAGCGAATTTCCGCGTTGCCGAGGGAGAGATGGTGCTGGAATCAGCGATCACCATGCCTTCGGTCAGCGACTGCTCCACGCCATCTGCCCCGAACAGCACGTTCTCCACTGCGGCCGTATCAGAGACGCACAGCCATACCACCTCTACGCCCCGCGCCGCTTCCGCAGGAGAAGCAGCGGCCCGCGCGCCCTCGACTTCTTTTCCCGGCGTTCGGTTCCACACCGTCACTTCGTGACCGGCCTTAACCAGATTGGCCGCCATGGCGCGGCCCATAATTCCCAAACCTAAGAATGCAACTCGCATTAGGAGCAACTCCAGAATTCGAAAAGATAACCAGAATTAGATATGACTCCTTCAAGACGGTCAAGCGTATGGCATAAAATAAGCAGAGACGCGGCCCAAATTGTCTCGAAACCGTCATCCCGGAGCAGTTGTGGCCACCTCTGAGCTGCAACTACTTTTCGCACGATGCTGAAACAGGCGCTCAAAAATCCTGCGTTGCGCAAGCGTGCCCGGCAATTTGGACGCCTGGTGCGGCACTCCGCCCTGACTCCCACCACCGGCCAGTCTCATCGCCCGGTGCTGGTTTCGAACGGGCAGATGGGCGTAACCTTCATCGGACACGCCAGTTTCTTCCTGCAGGTTGGCGGCGAGAATGTTGTCATTGATCCCAACTTCGCCCGCTGGCTTTTCGTACTGAAACGGCTTCGGCAACCCGGCGTAAAAATCGACGACCTTCCGCCAGTCGATGTGGTTCTGATTACCCATGCTCACTTCGATCACCTGCACCGTCCTTCGCTGCGGGCGATCGTGCAACACACCAGGCGCTGGCGCGGATCAGCCCCAACGGTAGTGGTTCCCGAGCACGTTTTTGATCTGGTTTCCGATCTGGGGTTTCGTGACGTGGTCGAGTTGAACTGGTGGAGCAGTTACCGCCATCGCAATCTCACCATCACCCATGTGCCCTCTCGCCATTGGGGAGCACGCATCTTGCGTGACGCTCACCGTGGCTACGGCGGTTACGTTTTGCGCGACGGAAAACATTCCGTCTATCATGCCGGCGACACCGCCTATTTTTCCGGCTTCCGCGAAATCGGAATGCGCCTTGCGCCGCAGCTCGCGCTGCTTCCCATTGGCGCCTACAATCCTCCATCATTCCGTAATGTGCACACCAGTCCGGCCGATGCCACCCGCGCTTTCCTCGATTTGAACTCGCGCTGGATGGTCCCCATGCACTACGGATCTTTCCGGCTCTCACATGAGCCCTTGGAAGAACCTTTGCAGTTGCTGGACCGCGAGGCCCGCCGTGCAGGCATTCAGGACCGCGTTCTGGTGCTCGAAGAAGGCGTGACCAAAATATTTTGATCCTTTAACATTTGCAGGACTAGAATCTCCTGCCTGAGGAGGTTTTATGTCTGAGCATGTCAAAGCTGTTCCGCCAGGATTCCATACCCTCACCCCACACTTGACCGTCCGCAATGCTGAACAAGCGCTTGAGTTTTACAAAAAGGCGTTCGGCGCCGAGATAGGCCATGTCGCGCGCATGCCTAACGGAAAAGTCATGCACGCCAGTCTTAAGATCGGTGATTCCCAGCTGATGTTGAACGACGAAATGCCGGAGTACGGCGTGCTCTCACCCGTTTCGACGGGCGGCAATAGTCCAGTAACAATACACATTTATATCGAGAATGTTGACGAAGCCTTTAATCGTGCGGTCTCGGCAGGAGCAAAAGTGA
>Ga0075425_100003063_pt1 | contig 16888 bp, 10 predicted proteins | sample SoiMethybrSBSTD4_FD_75300 | JGI IMG/M metagenome (GOLD analysis project Ga0075425, IMG submission 75300) | Bulk soil microbial communities from a Populus tree surrounding site in Tennessee, USA - Soil MetaG P. TD hybrid SBSTD4 | ecosystem: Environmental > Terrestrial > Soil > Tree plantation... | reverse complement strand
AGTCGCTGCACCGCCACTTGCCGGAAGTGCTCCGAATACCGTCTCTTTGCCACTCGCAGTTCCTTTCCTGCAAAGTGTGTCCTTTCTTATTTGTCTCATTTTCGGGGTTCAGTCCACCCGTGTCGGATGCTCTCGCGACATGCCGTTCGGCCACAAGCGCGGGGCAGGGAAGAGCGAGCAAACCCGCATGAACATTGGCCCTAATTATCATTCGGACTTCGTCGGTGTCACTCGGTCTTCTTCCGGCCACCGAATTCGGGAACAGGTGGTCGGCTGTTAACAACTAGGTGCATTTTCAACAACTTACGAATACCATAGAAGACCACTCTGTTTTTCCCCCCAGGTGCTCGCCCCAAACGAGATCTCATTGACTTCACAGATTCGCATTCGAACGCGCTCGGACAGCAGCAATTTCGTTTACGTATGACTCTATCACCGTTGAAGATAGGTTCATGCACTTGCGCGGGTGCCCTTAGTCACATCGGTATCGACTGGTTCTGTCGCGACGGTCTGCCGGTCGTAATCTGAAACCTTTTCCTGAACGTTGCGTCTAAATGCTTATTGGAACTAGACTACTTAGGTTGAAATTATTGAGCAAAGTCGGCGTTTTCGTTCTGGCGGTGCTGTTGGCTGCGCTGCCCGTGGCGGCATGCGTGCTTCCTGGCGCGCAGATGACAGCAGCCGAGCAGGACTGCTGTAAGAAGATGGCGGAGCAGTGCGGTCACGCTGGAATGGTCAAGTCGCACCCTTGCTGCCAGATCTCTGCTGCCCCCAGTAATCTTCAGGCCCTCAAGACATCGGCTACACAAATCTCAGATTTCACTCTCGTGGTTTCGCATAGCCTGCCGGTCTCAGCACAGTCCATAGCAGCGTTTACAGTCGCGCCTGTCGCCTTTCAGATTTCCGATGTTCACGGCCCACCCGGTTTAGAGTCTCTCAGCACCACCATCCTCAGAATCTGATCGTCTTTCCTCTCGCAAATTGACGCCTTAGTGCATCTGTGTCCATTTGTGTTTTCCACCTGGAGGAAAGATGAACTTAGCTCACGAGCACCGGCTCGCGCCCGGAGCAATCCGCGTTCGTTTCGCCCTGGGAGTACTGCTGTGCAGCCTCGCGTTATTTACTCTGTCAGCAAATGCCCAGACACCGAACCCGCAGCAACCGCTGTCAGATTCGATGGCCATTGCAGAAGCCCATCCGACAGCGCCGCCAACGGCACTGCGAGATTTAGTGGATCAAGCGGAGAAAAACAATCCCGAACTTGCCGCCTCGTTTCACGCCTGGAAGGCACGGACTTACGCGCCCAAACAAGCATCCGCTTTGCCCGAGACTGAGCTCACGGTCCAGCAGTTCGCCGTCGGGAGCCCGAGACCCTTCGCAGGCTTCTCGAACAGCGACTTTGCATACATCGGTTTCGGCGCCTCGCAAGAGTTGCCCTATCCCGGCAAACGTAGCCTGCGTTCACAGGTAGCTGAGCGCGAAGCCGACACTCTACATGAGCAGACGGATTCCGTCCGGCGTCAGGTAATTGAAAACTTGAAGCAGGTGTATTTTCACCTGGCCTACATCCAGCAGACGCTCGGCATCTTGCAGCGGAACGATCAGCTGCTCAATCAGGTTCAGGAAGTAGCGGAGAACCGGTATCGTGTCGGTCAGGGAAATCAGCAAGATGTTCTGAAAGCCCAACTGCAGCACACGAAAATTCTGCAAGAGATCGCGCATCATCATCAGGAGGAAGGCCAGCTCGAAGCGCAACTCAAGCAGATTCTCAATCGTCCCCAAGAATCGGCAGATGTTGTCACTGAAAACCTGGTCGCGACGCCGCTCAACCACAGTGCCGCGGACCTTCTCCAAAAGACACGCGAGAACAATCCTGACGTGCGTGCGCATACGGCGATGGTGCGAGGACAGGAGACGCAGGTGGAACTGGCGCACAAGGAGTTCCGGCCAGACTTCAGCGTGGGCTACATGTATGAACACACCGGGAGCCAGGCCCGCGACTACTACATGGCGACGTTCAGCGTACGGCTGCCGAATCGTGGTCGCAAGTCGGCGGCGCTGGCCGAGGCTCTCGAAAACCAGGAACGCAGCAAGCAAGAACTTCAATCTGAAGTTCTACGCACGCTTTCCGAAGTGCAACAGCAGTACGTGCTTGTGAAGCAATCGGAAGAGCGGCTCAAAATTTATGAACAAGGCTTGGTCCCGCAGTCGAACGCTACATTTCAGGCGGGGCTCGCAGGCTATCAATCAAATCGCCAAGACTTTGAAAGCCTGATTTCATCCTTCCTTGATGTATTGAATCTCGATCTGGAATACCGCAGCGAATTGGCCGAACACGAATCCGCGATAGCCAAGCTAGAACGGCTTACTGGGGTGACACTGCCATGACGGAACGTTATGAAATCAACAACGAATTGAAGGCATACCTCCAAAGAAATCACTATCGCCGAGCGTTTCTTATCACGCTCCTCGCGGCGATTGGTTTGGCGATAGCCGTCGCCCTGCTCTGGTGGCGCTCGCGTACGACGCAGCCAACTTACGTTCAGCATTCGTCCACATCTTCTGAGGGCATGTCGGGAATGGTGCAGCCAAATGACCAGGAGCCTGTTTCAGGAGCGGCTGTGATGCCGCAAGCTGAAGCTCCGCTCGCGCCGATTCAGCTCACACCACAGCGCATGCAGAGCATCGGCATAGTGCTGGGGAAGGTCGAGTCAAAGCCTGTCAATTCGGAGCTGCGCTTCTACGGCAATGTACAGGTAGACGAGCGGCGACAGGCCTATGTGCAGACGCGCTTCGCCGGATGGATTCGCAAAGTCTATGCCGACGCTACTGGAAATTTCATCCGCAAGGGTCAGCCATTGTTCACGATCTACAGCCCTGACCTCGTCACGACGGAGAAGGAATATTTGCTGGCGAAGAAGAATTCAGACGCCTTACGGCAGAGCAGCGTGAACGGAGTCGCTTCCGGGGCCTCTTCGCTCTTCAATGCTGCCAAAGAACGGCTGTTGCAATGGGAGGTCTCTCCGGCCGAGATCGAAAAGCTCGACCAGGGCGGCAAGCCCATCACCGACCTGACTATCAATTCTCCCGTCTCGGGTTACATCACGACGAAAAATGCGCTGCCCAATATGTACGTGCAGCCCGAAACCATGCTGTACACCGTGGCCGACCTTTCCGACGTTTGGGTGCTCGCCCAGGTATTCCAAAGCGACGCTGGGAAGATCAAACCCGGTGATCCAGCGGAGATTACGGTTGACGCGTATCCCGGCCGAGACTTCAACGGGCGGGTAGATTACATCCTCCCCCAGTTCGATATGAACACGCGCACACTTCCCGTGCGATTGGTGTTCCCGAATCCCGGTCTGAAATTGAGACCCGGGATGTACCTCAATGTTCGCGTGAAGGTCCCAATGGGGAGGCAGTTGGTTGTTCCAGCCTCGGCGGCTTTTCATTCCGGGACCAAGAACCTGATTTTCGTCTACGGCGGCGAAGGCAGCATTGAACCGCGCGAAGTCGAGCTCGGGCCACAGGTGGGTGATCAGCTCGTGGTTGCCAGGGGCCTGAAGGCGGAAGAAGAGATCGTTACGTCTGCGAATTTCCTGATCGATTCCGAAGCCCAGTTGCAAGCGGCAGCGGGCGCATTTGTTCCGCCACCACCGGGTGCCGGGCAAGCCGCGTCCATGAATGCGCCAGCTCAACAGCAAGCCAACGTCGATCTGACGACCGATCCTACGCCTCCACACAAGGGCAGCAACATCGTTCGCGTAAAGCTAACCGGCCAGAATGGCCAGCCAATCGCTGGCGCAAACGTGACTGTGGCCTTCTACATGGCGGCAATGCCGGCGATGGGAATGGCTGCGATGAAGACCTTGATCAATGCCACTGACCAAGGTGGCGGGATGTACGAGGGCAAAGGCGATCTCGGTTCCGGCGGCACGTGGCAGGTCAATATCCGGGCGCAACAAAACGGGCAGACCATTGCAAATAAGCAACTCTCGGTCAATGCCACGGGAGGTATGTAATCGTGATCTCTCGAATCATCGAATGGTGCGCGCACAATCGCTTCCTGGTCTTCACCGGAGTGCTTCTGCTCACTCTGGCTGGAATCTGGTCGCTAGGCCACATTCCCCTCGACGCTCTCCCCGACATTTCCGACGTGCAGGTGATCATTCACACCAACTGGGAGGGTGAGCCGCCCAACATCATCGAAGATCAAGTTACTTACCCGATTGTCACTGCGCTCTTGGCTGCGCCCCGAGTGAAAGCGGTTCGCGCGCAGACCATGTTCAATGACTCCTACGTGTTCGTTGTCTTCGAAGATGGGACGGATATGTATTGGGCTCGCTCTCGAGTTGTGGAGTATCTACAGACGATCGCCGCTCGGCTTCCTGCAGACGTCCACCCCGCCATTGGTCCGGATGCGACCGGCGCGGGTTGGGTCTATGAATACGTGCTGGAGGACCGCACCCACAAGCACAGTTTGGCCGACCTCCGCAGCCTTCAGGACTGGCACCTGCGCTACCAGTTGGAAACTGTTCCCGGTGTGGCTGAGGTGGCGAGCATCGGTGGGTTCGTGCGGCAGTACCAGGTCAACGTCGACCCGAACAAGTTGCTGGCATATGGCATTCCACTTTCCACCGTCATTGATCGGGTGAAGTCCAGCACGAATGAAGTTGGCGGACGAGTACTCGAACTGAGCGGCACGCGTTACATGATCCGTGGACTCGGTTATTTGAAGTCACTCGATGATTTGGCGAACGTCCCTGTGATGGCGAAAAACGGGACGCCGGTATTGATCAAGGACCTGGGGACGATCTCGTTCGGGCCCGATATCCGCGAGGGAGTAGCTGAATGGAACGGCGAAGGCGAGACGGTGGGCGGTATCGTGGTCATGCGCTACGGGTTGAATGCCCTCAACGTGATCGATGGTGTCAAAAAGAAGCTGACGGAGATCAAAGCATCGCTGCCGCCAGGAGTCGAGATTGTCTCGGGCTACGACCGCGGGGGATTGATCAGCGAATCGATCAGCACTTTGAAACATAGTCTGATCGAGGAAGCAATTATTGTTTCTTTGGTCATCATCGTCTTCTTGTTCCACTTCCGTTCGGCGCTGATTCCCATCCTTACTTTACCCATCGCGCTCGTAATCTCTTTCATCCCGATGTATTACTTGCACGTCAGCTCGAACATTATGTCGCTGGGCGGGTTGGCGTTAGCCATTGGTGTCTTGGTCGATGCCGCGATCGTCATGGTGGAAAACGGATACCGGCATCTCTCCGAGCGCGCCACATCCGGGGGAGTAGCAGTCGGCGAGGTGTCGAATGGACCAGTGCTCAAGCGAGAGGCCGACGAAGGGGCAAGCAAAGCGAGTGAGCAGACCCTAGAACGAAAGCGGGTGCGCACCCTCATCGATGCTGCCAAACAGGTCGGACCCGCCCTGTTCTTCTCCCTCCTTATCATTGTGGTTTCGTTTCTCCCGGTGTTCTTGCTGGAAGCGCAGGAAGGACGCATGTTCCGTCCGCTGGCATGGACAAAAACTCTGGCCGTGGGTTTCTCGTCATTGTTGGCAATAACCCTCGTCCCTATCCTGATGGTCATTTTTATTCGAGGCAGGTTACGCCCTGAATCGGAAAATCCAATCTCAAGAATTACCCAGGCACTGTACTTGCCGGTTCTCCGCCTTTGCCTGAAATATCGCAAAACGACTCTGCTACTGAATTTGGCATTCCTGCTGGTGACATTTCCCTTGATGTTCAAACTGGGCAGTCAGTTTATGCCCGGTTTGTTTGAAGGCTCCTCGTTGTACATGCCTACCGCGCTTCCTGGGATTTCAATCACGCAAGCTTCGCAGCTCCTGCAGGAGCAGGACCGGATTCTGAGGTCCTTTCCAGAAGTTGAGAGCGTGTTCGGTGCCGTCGGCCGATCCGACAGCGCCACCGACAACGCACCACTCGACATGTATGACACGACGGTGATGCTCAAGCCGCGCGAAAAATGGCGGCCGGGGATGACTTACCAGAAGCTCATCGGGGAAATGGACGCAAAGCTCCAGTTCCCAGGGCTGACGAATACCTGGACCATGCCCGTACAAAACCGCCTCGATATGGCGCTGACCGGCATCAAGACACCGGTTGGTATGAAGCTTCAAGGCACAAACCTGGAGCAAATCCAGCAGCTCGGGGCACAAGTACAACAGATTCTCTCTGGGTTATCGCAGGTGCGTTCGATTTTTGCTGAGCGAGTCTCTCAAGGCTTTTACATCAATGTGGAAGTTAACCGCCCGGAGGCGGCGAAGTACGGTTTGACCATTGCCGACGTGCAACAAGCTGTCGAGTCCGGGATTGGAGGCATGAACGTTGCCGAGAACATCGAAGGCCGCCAGCGCTATCCAATCAATGTCCGTTACCAGCGCGACTTCCGCGACAACGTCGAGGAACTCAGCAGAGTACTGATCGCGACACCATCTGGCGCGCAGATCCCAATTTCTGAAGTGGCCAAGGTGTCCTTCTCGCGTGGTCCGGCGATGATCCGCGATGAAGACGGCCAGCTCACGGGGTACATCTACATCGATCTCAACACCAATGACTACGGTGGTTTTGTAAATCAGGCCAGCGACATGCTGCGCCAAAAGTTGCAGTTACCGGCGGGATACACCTATCAGTGGTCGGGCGAATATGAATTCCAGCTACGGGCAAAGGAACGTTTGAAGATCATCTTGCCGGTGGTGTTTTTCGTAATCTTCATGCTGCTTTATATGGTTTTCCACTCCGCGACTGAGGCCATGGTTCTGATCTTCCCCACGTTCTATGCCATGACCGGCGGGCTGATTTTGCAGTGGCTGCTTGGCTACAACTTCAGCGTGGCCGTGTGGGTCGGTTATATCGCACTGTTTGGCATAGCGGTAGAAACAGGCGTCGTCATGGTCGTATACCTGCACGAATCACTTGATAAACGCATTGCGTCGGGTCGTCAGCTTACGCACACGGATATTCACGCCGCCGCCATTGAGGGCGCCGTACAGCGACTCCGGCCAAAGCTGATGACAGTGAGCGCGGTTCTCGCCAGCCTGATTCCGATTCTTTGGGCCAGTGGTATCGGCTCCGACGTGATGAAGCCCATTGCTGCTCCCATGGTCGGCGGAATGATTACGTCAACCATCCATGTTCTGATTCTGGTGCCCGTCTTTTTCGTGCTCATGAAAGAACGATCGCTGAGGCGTGGAACCTTAGGAGCTAAGGAGGGCGAAGTTAAGGTTTAGATAAGAAGTGGACAAGCAGTTTCAAACCGAGTGCAACTTCAAATACAAGGAGGAAGTAGACGTATGAACATAAGAAAAATGATTGCAGGTGCAACCACGGTCTCTACACTTTCCGTCACGCTCGTGGCGGCACAAATGCAGATGCCGGACAACTCGGCCAAGAAGACCAGGGAGTCTTCGGCAGCGCCGAAGACACTAACCGGAATCGTCAGCGATTCTATGTGCGGAGCCCAACACATGGCCAAAGATAAAAGCCCGGCCGAGTGTGCCCGGATGTGCGTGAAACAGGGGATGAAATACGCCTTGGTCGTCGGGAGCAAAGTCTACACGCTCGAATGGCATGAAGCTGAACTGGACAAATTTGCAGGTCAGAAAGTAACAATCAAGGGCAATGTCAGTGGCGAAACCGTGGCTGTGCAGTCGGTAGCCTCGGCAAAAGGTTAATAGATTGCCAGGCAATACACTCGCACGCTCCTGCTCTTTTTCGGAAATAAGGCGGGGCAGAATCCGCTCGCGACAAAAGCCTCGGACACCCCCAGATGCTGACTGATATGCTTTTTTCGGTGACTTAATTGGGCAACCGTGAAGCTATCTCTACACGCGGAAAGCAGCTGGAATATTTCACAATTGCGTGGAATAGCCTGGAGGGCTTGGTAGGGGTTGCCGCAGGTGCGATTGCAGGGAGCATCTCTCTGGTTGGCTTCGGAATTGATAGCTTCATCGAAGTCGCATCTGGGGCCACGCTCCTTTGGAGAATGTCAGTGGATGCTGACGAACACGGTCGCGAAAGCAGCGAAAGGTTGAGCATCAGAATTGTGGGCGCGTGCTTCATGGCCCTTGCTGTTTATGTCGCTTACGAAGCCGTTTCTGGCCTGCTTGCCAGGAAAGCGCCGGAGCATAGTATTCCCGGAATAATACTGGCGTGTGTCTCTCTGATCGTCATGCCCATTCTTTCTCGCGCAAAGAAGAAAGTTGCGCGCGAACTCAATAGCGCTGCAATGAGGACGGATGCGAAGCAGACAGATTTCTGTGTATACCTGTCAATGATTCTCTTAGCTGGACTGTTGCTGAACGCCGCTCTCAAGTGGTGGTGGGCTGATCCCGTGGCCGGGCTCTTGATGATCCTCATCATCGCAAAGGAAGGAGTAGCGGGACTCAAGGGCGAGACTTGCGGTGACGACTAAGAATGGATGATTTCGACTGTAGACGATTTTGTAACGGTGAAAGCACACGACTTCAACGAGAATCCATCACGCTCATTAACCACTTGCAAATGAGCTCAGTCGAGCACCTGGGTATGGCCCAGGTGGTCCGGCCCCCAATCCCGCATAAACAGTGCTCGATCGCGCCTTCGCGAGTATCAGCGAGAGTCTCAAAATCATCTACAAACGGCTGCTAAAATCGTTCCCAAGATATTGAACTCAGTGGAATCGTTCGTTATGCGTGGTTTCGAGCCGCTAGTTGCGGCAAAACTCTCGCAGAGGCCATTTCGTGTTTGGCGCTCACGGGGCCGCATTTGGCCTCTGCCGCGACGCCGCAGCATTTCAGTATTAAACGCATCCTTCTCGCACGCGGATTCTGTACGACTTCCACCCGTTCGAATCGACTTCCATCGTTACAAAGTCGATCAGTGGGCAAGGCGGGCCGTAATCAGGGAGAAGCCTGCCGCGCGGAGCATCTTGTGTCCCCCTGCGTCAACAAACGAGGAAAAATGTCACAAGCCAACTTGCTTTAGTACGTTCCGGGCACAATGCGCTTGAATTCAACGACATTCGAAATTGTTTGCGTCTTCCGTGTCGCCGGATCCCTTGTTTTGGGAGCGCGTAGGATAAGGACACAGCGGTCGGCTACGGCCCGGGAAGGCTTTCCCAATCGCGATTACTGAAGTAGGCGCGATGCCTTTTTCAACCCAATTGACCATCGCGCCAAGCAGATCGAACTGATCAAGGCCTGGCCCTCCTCCACAGTGCGACATTCCAGGGACGAAATAAAACTGGCTCCATGTTGAGACGGCAGCAATACCGCCGTTGGCTTCCGCCATGTTCTTGTAGTACTCGAATGTGTCCAGCGGCGAAAACCACGGGTCGCTATCTCCATGGTAGAAGATCAATTTTCCGCCATGTCCGGAAAAGGTGGTTAAGTTAACAGAGGTTGAGTCCACGAGCGGCTGAGCGCCACCCAAGGCCTCTTTCTCAACATCAATTGCCATCGCAATTGGCGCGGGACCGAAGACACCAGGCCCCGGCGAAAGAATCCCACGGATCGGACCACTGGCGGTGATGCCTGTGTCATACAGAAATCCGGGATAGACTTGCACTCCCTGCGACGTCTTTGGGCCACCAACTGCTTTCTTGATTGCAGCGACTTTGTCCACCGCGAGACAGGAATCCTTCTGTCCCTCTTTGCACATCAACACGGCAGGATCGAAATGGCATCCGAGCGGATCGAAAATGAGATTGTCCGCTACTCCGTCTTGCGCGTCACATTCCTTCAGCAGCGCATCGGTGATCAGCTTGCGATCACTATCGGTAATCGCCTGCGTGATATTTGGCTTGCCCTGCACATCTTTCGGCGCGATCTGATTGAATGCGACTGGAATCCACTTTCCGATTGCGAGGTTGGAAAGACCCGTGCGCATGGCGGGATCGCCTACGATGATGCCGTTGAAAACGGTGGGATAACGCTGCGAGAGAATCATGCCTTCGCGTCCGCCAGTAGAGCATCCAGAAAAATACGAAAACGCCGCCGGCTTTCCGTAATACTGCGCAATGATCTCTTTGGCCAAGCTTGCAACTTCGGCATTCGCCAGGTATGCGAAATCGAGATAGGCCTGCTCATCCTTCACGAAAGCGAAATCAAACCCTGGGTGGTGGCTTTTGTGGCCAGTGTCCGTACTGACGACGGCAAACCCGCGGATAAGTCCAGGCTTGTCTCCCGCCGCGTTTAGACCAAGCGGCTGCATTATGACTCCATTACTGCCGGCTCCGCCTTGCATTAGAAAGTCGCCGTTCCAGTTCTCGGGCATTGCCAATGCGAAGGCGATGCCAAATTCCTCCGCATCAACTCCGGTGCGGCGATTGATCACACCCTCCACCCGACAATACGCGGGCAGCGGCGCAGTGCGGCCCGGACTCCAGGGATACGCCTCGGTGGTTCCAGCGGCGATCGCGGCTGCTTTTGTGATCTCTACGTGCGGAGCCTTGAAGTCCGCCAGGCTGGCGCATGAGTGTGCTTGCTGAGCCCATGCATAGGCACTCAGTGCGAACACGCAGCATAGAGTCATACGCGCAAATTGCTGACGCATGTTGCCTCCGTTTCCTTGTCGCTCGCACGGGTTTTGCAGAAATCGAGTGGGTGCTGGAACTATTCGACCGCTTTCGGCGAACAAATCTTCGTTGAACCTTTAAGAGCTACTCGGGCAGCATAACCTGATCGCTGACCTCGAAGTTGCCACTTGCCGATGGAAGTCCGCCACCCGGCTGCCCGCCGCCGATTGAAACCGTGTACTTGCCTTGTCCGACGATGATATCGCCGGTTTCAGTCACCATACTCAGATCGCGAGAATTGAGTTGAAATTCAACTTTCTGACTCGCCCCCGGGTCCAAATGGATCCGCTGAAGTCCGCGAAGAGCACGGATGGGCGCGCCCGGGACGTCGGGGAACTTGAGGTAGAGTTGCACGACTTCATCTCCAGCAACCTTACCAGTATTGGTCACCGTAACGGATGCGTACAGCGGATCGCCCGCATTGATGGGGTGATTCGGAAGATTCAGATCGCTATAGCTGAATTTCGTGTAACTGAGTCCGTACCCGAACGACCAGAGCGGCTCGCCCTCGAAGTAGCGGTAGGTGCGGCCTTTCATAGAGTAGTCTTCGAAGTGAGGCAGTTGGTGCACATCTTTGTAGAAAGTAACCGGCAGCCGGCCCGCAGGATTATTTTTGCCGCTCAGGGTCTCAGCGATTGCAGCGCCGCCTTCTTCACCCGAATACCATGCTTCGAGAATTGCATTGGCATGCGCTTTCTCCCAGTTCACGCCGAGCGCACTGCCGTTCGTCAGGACAATGACGAGCGGCTTACCGGTTGAGCCGACGGCTTGTACCAGGTCTTCCTCGGGCTTGGGCAAATCCAGGCTGGTGCGGTCGCCACCGGAAAAGCCAGGCTGGTCAACCGGCATTTCTTCGCCCTCCAGGCGGCTGGTTATCCCGACCACGGCCACCACAACATCCGCGTTCTTCGCTGCGGTCACGGCGGCAGGATCCGGAGCGTTGTTTACCGGTGCCCAAATGAGCTGCGCCTCAGGCTTGCCCTCACCAGACTGGCCGTAACTAACATTGAGTTTTACTGGATGCCCTTTTTCCAGGTGCACCTGCCCCATGTGTGTCTGTTTGCCCCAGCCCGCGGTTACGACTTTGTCGTCCAGAGACACTCGCACGAAACCATCGGCCTTAATGCCGAAGAGGTAATCACCGCTTGAGGTTGGGTTTACGAAGCCGGTCCACTGTACTGCTAGAGTCTTAGTTTGTTGCGCCTCTCCCGGCACGTTGCTTTCCGTCAAATTAACGCTGGATTCAGTCCGCGAAGTGAGCGGAGTCGTCTTGGCGTCGAAGCCCGGCCGAGAACCATATTCGGCTTTGACGCCGGGCTTGCCATCGGGCGTCGTCAACGCCGAAGCAGGAATTGGGTTTCCCTGATTAGACAGGAACTGCGTCCCCGGAACATACGTGATCTTCGCGTCGGGAAACTCGGCTTTCATTCCTTCCAGCACGCTCACCGTGTGAGTCGGGGTGCCATTGTAGTTGCCGAGCAGAACCGCTGTTTGATCCGCGAGGGGGCCGACAACAGCGATCCGCTTGACCGACTTGAGCGGCAACACGCCGTCATTTTTCAGCAGCACCATGGATTCATTCGCTATTTGTCGCGCGAGTGCACGGTGCGCCGCGCTGTCGAGTTCGCCTTTATCGATCTTGCTGTAGGGCACGATCTCCGGCGGATCGAACATGCCGAGACGGATGCGAGCCGTGAAGAGTCGAATCAGTGCAGTGTCAATAGCGCTCTCCGGCAGATAGCCCTGCTGGACAGCCTCGACATACGGCTTGTAATCGTGGTCGTCGGTTACCTTGGCTGCCCCATCGATGCATTCGTTGTCCATGCCCCGCTCGAGCGAAATCGCCGAGGCTTGCGGCTGTGTGGGCCGGTAGTGGTGATCTCGGAAAATGTTGCGAACGGCGTCGCAGTCCGACACAACGTAGCCTTGGAACTGCCACGCGCCGCGAAGCGTGTGTTGTAGCAAGAACTCGCTCGCACAAGCAGGTTGACCGTTGACGCCGTTGTAGGCGCACATCACGGACGCAGCGTGACCCTCGACAACCGCGGCGCGAAACGCTGGAGTATAAGTGTCTAGCTCATCGTGTTTGCTGACATCGATATCGGCGAAGTGACGCGTGGGCTCAGGCCCGCTATGCACGGCAAAGTGCTTGGGAGTTGAAATCACCCGGTAATAATGAGGGTCGTCACCTTGCATGCCGGTGACGAAAGCGATCGCCATACGCCCGCTTAGAAATGGGTCCTCCCCATACGTCTCCTGCCCGCGGCCCCAGCGCGGATCGCGGAAGATATTCACATTAGGCGCCCAGAAATCCAAGCCGCGGAAAAAACCTGAGTTTCCATCGTGTAAAGAGTTGACGTGAACGATTCGTCCCTCAGTACCGATCGCAGTCGCCATCTCATGAATACGCGGGACGTCAAACGTAGCTGCCAGACCGACTGGCTCGGGAAATTCAGTAGTGCCGTCGGCGACCACACCGTGTAGGGCTTCGCTCCACCAATCGTAAGCAGGAATTTTCAGACCCGGGATTGCACGAGCCTGATTGACCAGTTGCGAGGCTTTTTCTTCAAGTGTCATGCGATGGACAAGATCAGCCGCGCGCGCTTCGGCCGAAAGCTTGGGATTCATGTAAGGCAAGCTGGAAGTATCCTGCGCAATTGCGCCGCAGGCGATCACAGAGATACATGCGATGAGGAGTGCTTGAATAAGCGATCGGGAATAGTTCATTTCTTCTCCACATTGTTGAAGAGCCTGGGCGCAAAATCCTTGAGATCGCGGCGCCATGTCTGCCATTCGTGGTCCGTGCCCGGGGATTCGTAAAAGACGTGATGAATGTTCGCTTCCTGAAGTGACGCGTGCAGCTTGAGCAGACCGGAGCGCATTCTTTCCGGCTCGTTCGTGCCAACACCGATCCAGAGCAGATGAACTTTCTTGGCAAAGGCAGCGGAATCCGCGAACACCCCGCTGTAATCGGTCTTGGGATCCAGATTTCGATTCCCAAGTACAAACAGTCCCCCCGCGCCGCTGAAGCCGCCGATATACGAAAACAGATCCAAATGATTCAACGTGATCTGGAAAGTCTGCATCCCTCCCATGGAAAGGCCCGCCATCGCGCGGTGATCGCGATCCGAGAGCGTGCGAAAAGTTGAATCAATATATGGGATCAGAACCTGTGTTACATCATCTTCAAAGGCTGCTGCCATATCCTGCATTGCCTTCATCATTTCCGGAGAACCGAATGGCTTCCCCGTCAAGTCGGGCGCAACATAGCCGGCCCGCCTTGCGTAGCCATACGCCATGACGAGAATTATCGGCTTACAGTCTCCAGCCGCGATCAGGTTGTCTAGAATGAAATTCGCGTGGCCCTGCCGAATCCAGCCAGTCTCGTCTTCGCCGCCACCATGCTGCAGATACAGGACTGGATAACGCACGCTGGTTTGTGTGTCATACCCAGGCGGCAGGTAGATTAGAGCATGCCGCCAGGCACCCGTTACCTTCGAGTTGTACCAAACCTCTCGGACCTGACCGTGAGGTACATCTTGAACTGAGTAATAGGTAGATCCGGGTTCAGGGATCTCCACCATGCTGGCGTACTTGCCTCCCCCGAAAAAAGCTTGGCTACTCGTGTCACTGACCTCGGCGCCATCGATTATGAGAGTGTAATAGTGAAGGCCAGGAACGAGGGGTGGTGTTGTAACCGTCCAAAATCCATCCGCCTGCTTTTCCATATCAACCTTCGGCCCGCTCCAGAAGTTCAATCCGACCTTATTGGCATCGGGAGCGTTCAGACGGATTTGCACTCTCCCAGCGTTATCGATGCGAGGATATTGTGCTCCCCAAACGTTCGTCGAGGCAGGGTGAAAATCGGTCGATTCTTGCGCGTAACAAAGGCCAGCAAAAAGAAGGACTGCTATTACGATGCGTTTCATGAATCCTCGTTTCAATGTTGTTCCAGAACTTTTGGAAATTTCATGCTGAAACTAAGCAGGCCATGTGAGTTCGTGGAAACTCAATGTTGATGGCTCCCCCTGTGCTCGTGACATGAATGCCGAGATCAGTCGGATAAAAAAGCTTGGGATTGGCACTGGCCATGCGCGGGATTCTCGTAGTCGCCGGGCCATCAACTCTCCAGACCGCGAGCAAGGTTTGTTCGGGTGAGCGCATTCCCAAGGCAATAGGCGCTTCCCGGTTGGTAACGTCCGACGTCCCCAGCGGATAGAAGGGTACTGCCGCAGGAATGTGCTTGCGTAGAACTTCCTTGTAAATGCGAATGCCTTCTGTGACCTGTGCCGATACTCCCGGAGCGAGCGAATCGAGACGTCCGCTCTGATGAATGCGGCACATCATTGCTGTAACCATATTGAAGCTTGCTTGATCGGCGTCGGAATTTGCGAGCGGATAGGTCCAAATTGCGAGCTGCTCAGGCAAAACCGCAGCGGACGAACCCACCAGGATCCCGGCTACTTTCAAATAATCTTCCTGATCAGTCATGGACTGAAGCTGGCAACGGCTGAGCATGGCGTAATCCATGCGACCGCCTCCGCTGCCGCAGTTTTCAATCACCAGGTCGGGATAGCGATTCAGAACCCCCTCCAGCCATGCGAGGTGGGCGCGATTGTGCTCGAGCAATCCTTGTCCAAAACTATCGGTATTGATCTCGGTTCCTTGCAGAGAATCGACGTTGTAATCCATTTTGATATAGCCAACGCCGTACTCGTTTACGAGCCTTGCCATCACCTCGTCGAGATAGGAGCGGACTTCAGGATTGCGGAAATCGAGCAGAAGGCGCGAATTCTTAAACACTCTTTTGCCATGCCGCATCAGGAACCAGTTATCCGGTTTTTGAGCGAGCACTGACTTCGCTCCTGCTACTTCGGGCTCAAGCCATAGTCCCGGGGTCATTCCAGCTTGGCGGATTTGATCCAGCAGGAATTTCAGCCCGCGCGGCCAACGCGTGTGAGAAGCCTGCCATCCGCCAAGAGTCTGACTCCAATCTTCATCCAGTTCCGCGTACCATCCGGCGTCGATTACGTAGTACTCGCAGCCTACTTTTGCAGCCGCGGCGATCATCGGCAATTCTTTCGCTTCGGTGGGATCGCCCCACAGGCAATTCATGTAATCGTTGAAGATGACCGAGCATCGCGAATTGTCCTTGCGGTTCTTGAGGCAGGCAGCGCGGCGGTAGTGGGTCAAGGCCGCGACCGCCTCGCCGAAGCCGCCGCGCACGCATCCAATTGCGACGGGGATGCTTTCGTAGGTTTCACCAGGTTTCAGGTTCTTCCACGCGGCCGAGTGCAAGTCGTCAGGACCGCCCACATACGCGTACACATCGTCGGCGTTGTTGTCGCGCGCGGAGACATTGGAAATTTCCCAATACCAGGAGCCATTGTGCTCAATCTGCCAGAACCAGATCAGACCAAGCCTGGTGTTCTCGGCCATGGCCATCGGCAGATACCGCTCTGTCGACCAACTCCCGATGCTTCCTGCTTGGACCTCAGACCAGCTTGTGCGTTCGTTCTCGACAAAGCCCATCTCGGACGGCCGCAGCGTGTGCCATTGCCCCTCAGCCATCCAGCTATTGAAAGCAACATGGATGCGGAGTTCACGGTCATAATTCTGCGGATCAGCAAGACCGTGAAGCATTGCTGAACTTAAGAAGTCGATACCTACAGGTAAGATCCCTTCATTGGTTACTCGGGAAAAGCGCCGGACTACCGGAAAGCCGTCGAAGGCCTCGTAAACAGATTCCACGCGTAAGCCTAATTTCTGGTCGGTATGCGCACAGACCAACCGCTTGCCTCGCGGGGTGGACTCCTCATTTTTTCCGGCGAACTGCAACCGAACTCCTGGCTGCCCCATGCCAGATTTCATGCCTTGATCCGGCGAATTTTCACCGCTGCACTGAAGCGCGATCTCTACGCCCGAAGAGTTGTCGGAGAGTCGCGTGTCTGCTGCGATGAGGGTTTTTTGTCGCAGCCTCCCGGCTATAACCTCGAAGCTGAAGACCAGATCACCGGTTTTCCATTGAAACGGCTCAGGGTTCTGTACAGCAAACGCCTGCTCTGAAACGTACGGTACAAAAGCGCCGAAAGCCGCTACTCCTCCCGAAAGCAGAAATTCTCGACGGCCCAGTGGCATTGAAGTTCTCGATAACGTTAACGAGACGCCGAATTGTAGCAGAGCGAGTCAAGACGCTTCTCCGGGCAACTCAGGACAAAGAATAGAAGAATACGGGATGCACTCATTCGTAAATCGAGGCAGCAAAGCGATGTTGACGGGATCGTAACAGGCCACAGAGCAAATT
>Ga0075425_100003062_pt1 | contig 16890 bp, 15 predicted proteins | sample SoiMethybrSBSTD4_FD_75300 | JGI IMG/M metagenome (GOLD analysis project Ga0075425, IMG submission 75300) | Bulk soil microbial communities from a Populus tree surrounding site in Tennessee, USA - Soil MetaG P. TD hybrid SBSTD4 | ecosystem: Environmental > Terrestrial > Soil > Tree plantation... | reverse complement strand
GCCGCGCCATACTGCCGTATTCTTTCTTCAGCGAGGGCGCGCACGCGCGGATGAATGATCGATTCCAGCCGTTTTCTGGCCTCAGGCTGGTTAAAGATGAACGTGCGCAGTTTTTGACGGTCGAGGTTTTGATCGGTTTGCAGGATCTCCGCGCCGAACGACGCGACGATTTCTTTCCATGCCTCGCGTCCCGGTAGGACGACCTCGCGGGCCAAGTCGTCCGCATTGACAATGGCGGCGCCCAAGCCCTGGAGGATCTTCGCCACCGTGCTTTTGCCCGAGGCGATGCCACCGGTTAGCCCGACCAATTTCACGCAACACTCTTCGCAAAATAGAGGAGTGGTTTCAAGCAATGCGTGACTAACCGACGAAAGGGGAGCTATTGAATGGCTCAGGTACGGATCTACACGACAAGCTATTGTCCCTATTGCCGAGCAGCCAAAGCCCTTCTGCGAAGAAAGGCTGTAGAGTTCGAGGAAATCGACGTCACCGACGATCCACAGCTCCGGGCGGAAATGGAGAAGCTTTCGCGGCGTATGACAGTGCCGCAGATTTTTATCGATGGCGAGCCGATCGGTGGGTACGACGACGCGCAAGAATTGGACGCCAGCGGCGAGTTGGATCGACTTTTAGGACGCTGAGAGCGCGGTGCTATGGGTGCCTGAAGGAATCCACGAGTCAACTGGAGGCGGCGAGCGGATTCGAATCGCTGCATCGAGGCCAAAGGAGTAAAGACAAAGAGTGATACAGAACGAGCCGAAAGCTAAGAAAGTCAACCGCTTGTCAGCGTGGTCATGTCGTAGGGTGCTACGGTTTATCACCTGTTATTGGAACAAAGCTGGAACAATTCCGGAACGTTTTTTACCATGATTTGTGGCCGGCGACTTGGCACACCCTCCGGCCGGTGTTTGGGCATAGGGGAGGTAGCCGGACACGGCAAAAAACAAAAAGGACTTTGTAGTTCCCTCCAGAAGTCACCGCGCCAAGAGAATTTCAGTGCAGTCATTGGAATCACGCGCCTTTCATCAATGATAAAGCGCGTTATCTATTTAGACGCGACGGTGCACCCCTGATGAGTGAGCCGAGCCGACATTCATGGAGATGAGCGTAGTTGGACCAACCTCGGCGTTGGGGCCTGGTCGATTTCAGAATGAAACCCGAACCAAAGAAAACCCAGCAGCAGGGATACCAACAAGAGCAAGACCAGCGTTTTGATGTCTTTCTTTCTCATCGGTTTAGACCTGTCTTTCATTTTCTACGTCGGGCGACGGGGGGCTTAAAAATTCGTAAATCGGTATCACCACAGACACCGTGACAGAAAAAATAATCAGCATGATTGCCGCCAGAGGTAATACGAGCGGGGTGAGAACAAGTGCGAGGCCAAATGTTTTGATCTTTTGATCCATCGGCAAGGCAGCAAATGATGAAACATGACGATCCGGCTCGACTGTGAACGTGAGCCATTTCTCGATGATGATAGGCTCTCCGCCCGGCTGTCATGCCGGGCGGTGTGATTTGATCGTGTCGTCTTTAAACGTGCGATTGCTGATGAGGTTGCCCTGTCATGGCGTTCTTTATGAACCCGACAATCGCCATCAGAACAACGCCGCCGATGCCGCCACCGGCCACATCTCCGAGCATGCCGCCGCCAGCATCAATACCAGTGGCACGCAGAACAGCTTGAAGTATTTGTCCACCGATGCCACCGCCCACGATCCCGACTATGCTGTTACCGACGGTACCCAAACTGAGATTCTTGAAGAGTGCACCGCCGACATTTCCCCCAATAGCCCCGAGCACGAGTTGAACAATCAATCCCATATTCATATAGCGCCTCCTCTTATTCTGCCCTGCTTAACAGCCGAGACCACGTGCAGGGTACCAGCGCGGTCAAAGCTAGCGCCTCACCATCACTCAAACGCGCCGCCGAAAAGTCCAGATCATTATTTCACAATTGCCGCGGTGTCGAGCGCCGGCTGCATGACGAGCGGTTGGGTCTCTTTGGCTTCTTCGCTTGCAACAACGTGATACATTGCCGCTCCTAGCAACGCCTCGACTCATCGCTACCTTGGCCACCCGTCTCTCAACTATGCCTTGCGACGCCCGCTGGACCGGTAGAACCTGTTATCTTTTATCATCGAAGAGCAGCTTGCGTGCCAGCTTCTCGCAGTCTGAAGAGGAGAGCGCATTTGCGGGAATTATTAACACGGCAGGCGAAACGTAGACCCGGTTCGACGAAACAGTCGAAACGATCGACCAAACGGTCGGTCTATTGATTGAAGATCTGTTTGTGACGCCATATTCGTAATAATTATTTGATTGTGACGCCCCGGGTACCCGATAATTTTCTTGAACGGTGTGATGCTTCAAAATCTGTAACACTCTGTGCAAGAAATAGTTCCATGTGGAGATGCTTGCGAACGAACTAATACGAGCGGTAAACGCCCAGACTTATGAAAACTTATCTCAAGATGTTTGTCATTATGCGAAAAATCAATTTTTTCGATTGCTCAATTACAGTTTCGGAATACCCCCTACGTATGCATAGAGTTCTGTTCAATATAGGACGCGTTTTTAAGTATACGTAAAAAAGGCGCCTTAAGTGTGATAAATGTCGAAAAGCTTGCCGCCGCGGCCCTTGGCACAGCCGGTTGGACGTGATCTCTTTTCCCCTTCGCTGCTTGCACCAGCGAACAGCGATTTAAGTGAAGCTTGCCTTAGACTTTGGAAAGCGGCGAGTAATGTCCACGGACACCGTCGCGCAAAGCGGAAATTTAGAGAGACGGGATTAATCCGGCAGGGAGACCGACAACCGTGATAGTAAAGGGCGAGAGGCGCAAACAGAAGCGACGCGAGCAGATCAAGAAAATGGACGCGCTCTTAAAAAAGTTAAAGGTGGTGTGCCGGCAAACCCGACTGGCAATCGAGGAGTCGTTGCATGAAATCGAGGCGAACCCAGAAAAGTACCCTGACCGCTCGGATGTGGAGCAGTTGATGGCGGAATTAACAGCACTGGACGGCCGGCTAACGGACGTCGCGGCGAAAGGCGAGGCGCGGCTAAAAAGAATCCAGGTTGTAAAGTAGCCAAGCACTCTTCTGGCATCGTCTGGTTGAGCAGCCGGATACGATTTGGCCCGATCTATTCTATCTCGATGGAGAGCGTAACCGAGCAAATCTCGGATATTTACGTTAATGTCTTCCACCACGATCAAGACACAACCGGAGTATGAGTTGTAGATCGCGCTCGCGGCTAGTGATGAATTGTCGTATAACAAAATCGGGGCAGCGTGCGGAAAACAAAAGTAAATGGAAATCGACCGGCCTTGGCACACCGTCTTTGCATCCCTTGGTGGCCTCTTCGGGCTTGGCGGCTCTAGGGCAAACAAAAGGCGGATTGAATGGCTAGGGAACGAAAATCGGATAAAATCAAAGCGGCGACTGCATCGGAGTTGAGTGAGAAGCTAGGTCATAGCGAGCGGCAGATTGCCAAGGAAGTAGGGCAACCGGCATGAACCATTCATACGATTCTAATGTGTGGAGGCGTATGGTCGGCGGTCACTTCCAGCACCACGAAGAATTGCTTCAACGTTTCTGGTACGCGCTAAAAACGCGTCGTGAGCGAGTCGATACTCGACCTCTGCCAAATAGGACGCCAGAATCAAAACGATGTTGAGGAAAAGAATTTCGGTTCGTCCTTCAGAAGGCTTATGCCGGTCAAAGCTATTGCGTCGTTATAACCAATTCTTCATCTGGACCGAAATCGTGTCGAACTTAGAATGATTGGTTGTAGCAGTCGCAGTTCTTTCCAAAACTCGTCTCTACTTCCTTTTCCAATTTCGCCCTTCTTTTTCACGCCCGCGGATGTGTGTTCGCATGCGCAGTCTTAACTGCCGGATCGCGACGGCGCAATAAATTTCGATTGTGCTGATCGACGCATGCCCGAGCAGCCGTTGGAATCAACCAAATATCGGCACCGTTCTCCGGATGTGCGTTGCCGCTGAATGCCTGAAGGCGTCCTGGTTGACGCTCCCATCAATCTCGCTTCCGAAATCATGTCGGCGCCGGGCGAACTGAACCAGGAAAATGCGTTGCTTCCCTTAAGAGAGGTATTGGGAAAGCAGTGAATTTTGAACTATTTCGGCTAAGGAACTGCTGAACCGCCAGATCATCAGTATCCCCTACATTCTAGACGGCTATTTACCCAAGGGCGTGTTGGCGATTTGATTGACTATATGAAGACCGGCAAAAGCACGCTCGTTTATCGGCATTGTCTGTATCGCCCGGTTCTAGGGCAACCTGAAGCCCACAAAATTATCCTCGTGGTGATCGATCCGTTATCCCGCTTTTGGAATGTGCAGGACGAAAAACAACAACATGGAAGTGATTAGAGAGGTTTCGCCCTAAGGGCGCTCAAGGAAGGCCGGCGTGTTATAATCAGGAGCAGCGACCTTGAGCAATTTCTGGAATCGACGCCGATAGAAACAATCTGCGATTGACGTTTGCCTTACTTACGGACGATATGGCATTATGCCATATTCATAATGTGAGCAGAGACGAGTTCAAGCGACTTCGCCGCTCCGCCGGCCACACCCAAAGGTCGCTCGCAAAAGCGCTCGGTGTTCATCTCCGGACGGTTGCTAGATGGGAACTGGGTGAAATCAAGATTCCAACGGTCGTAGAGCTGGCTTTAATGTACGTTGCCGAGAAGGCAGGAAAGAAAAAAAGACGGCGATAAGCCATGGCAAAAGAGATCTCGAGCGCAAGGGCAGAAATGGCGCGCGGCCGTTTCGGCGGAATTCAAACAGGCAATCAACGCGGTGTCAACGCCGAAGTTGGAACAAAACCGGAACATTTTTTTTGTGAGAAAGGGACGTGGACTCGGAATCTTTCCAAGACTCAACTGGAGGCGGCGAGCGGATTCGAACCGCTGCATCGAGGTTTTGCAGACCTCTCCCTTAACCACTTGGGTACGCCGCCTTGCTCCGTTAGCTAACACGAACCTCTTGCGACTTGCAACAATGTCCTAAATTATTGACAAGACTTAGTGAAACACGTAATTAAAAAAACCGGTTTACGAGGAGTTTTCCAATGGCAACGATGATTACCAGCGATTGCATTAATTGCGGCGCATGCGAGCCCGAATGCCCAAATAACGCAATCAGCCAGGGTGATCCTGTTTACGTGATCGATCCACAGCTCTGCACCGAATGCGTCGGGTTTCATGATTACGAAGCGTGCGCTGCGGTTTGCCCGGTCGATGTGTGCGTGACCGATCCGAATAATATCGAGTCCGAAGAGGTGTTGATCGCCCGTGCCCGCGCTTTGCACCCGGAAACGGATTTCGGCAACGGTTTTCAATCGCGATTCCGAAAAGCTCAAAGCGACGGCGCGGCGGCGGCAACAGAGAAACCGGCGCTGGCTGAGCCGAAACCGGCTCCTGTTCAGACCGCCGCAGCGAAACCGGCAAGTACACCGGTGACTGCGGCGTCATCTGTTGCTACGCCGGTGCCGGTGGCTTCGCCGGTAGCCCCTGCCGCCAAAGCGGCTGCGCCAGCGGTTGCTCCCCAAGCCGCAGCGATAAAAACTCAGCCCCGACCGAAGAAAACATTCGCCAAGGAATTACCGATTGGCTTCGAAGAAGCAGAAAAACAGTTTGCCGGGGAACGCAGCCGTCTCACCGGCGGCGTTCGGCTGGCGATTATTCTATTACAGCCGGTGATCGGGGCGTTGCCACATGGCGTTAAGAAACGGCTCGAGCTGGCAATGCAGACGCCCTTGTTCACTGCGGCCGGAAGCACTGCAGTCAATATCGTTCATAACGCGCTGCTCTACCCACTGGCGTTTATCGCTGTAGCGGCGCTCATGAACGGGCCGGAAATTATATTCAGCCAAGATATGAACAAGTACATTCTAATCGGACTGTTGCTTGCTGGGCTCGAAGGCGTATTTCGTCTAAAAGATGGTATTTTTAGCGCTAAGCCAGCGAACGAAATGAAATTTCTGGCCTCATTTTACGGAGCGCCACTGGGCGTTGTCGCGGCACCCTTGTTGGAACGGTACACTGGACTTGTACGTGATATTCCCGTTCCGGTCCAAGGATTCTACTCCGAAGGATTCGTCGACAAGGTTGAGCGGGAACGGCGCTACGGCAATGTGTATACGGTCGAGGATCGCGGTAAGTCGTTTCTCGTGCGCATGGAATTTCCGCGGTATGTTCCTGATATTGGCATTGCCGAGCGCGCGCGGCTGCCCGACGAAATGCCCGATTATGACTACGATCTCGCACTCGGCGATGAAGAGTTGATCGTCAAGGGTAAGTGCACCGATGAAAATGTGAGAAAAATCTCTTCCAGCATCGGCGCGTTTCCACCGGAATTTACGACGGTCATTCCGCTGCACGAGAGAATCGCGGGGTTTGTCCATCACTTTGATAACAAACTTCTCGAAGTGCTTCTAGTAAAAGCTTGAGCCAGCTCGACATCCATTTGAGAGACCGAATCGATACCAACCCCAAAATAGCCACCGGCCAATCGGAAGCAGCTCACGGGCAGATGGCAGCCGATGGCGCCTTACTATCGTCCGAGACTCTGTATTTCCGACCGATCACCACAGCCGATCTCGACGAAGTCATGGTGATCGAGCGAATGTCATTTCGTTTTCCCTGGAGCGCAGGGTTTTTTCTTCAAGAGCTGCAAGTGCCCTGTGCCCGTTCCATCTTGGCCGAGCTTAGCAATCGGACCGTAGGCTATATTCTGTTCTGGTTGCTGCCCGATGCCATAGACATTCATAACATTGCGGTTCATCTGGAGTACCGCCGACGCGGCATCGCGCGCGCACTTCTGGGCGAGGTCATCGACGAAGCTAGGCGCCAATCATTCACTCGAGTGATGCTTGAGGTTCGACGCTCAAATACGCCGGCTCAAACACTTTACCGACGGCTCGGATTCGCAACGACAGGCATTCGCAAAGGCTACTATTCCGATGACGGGGAGGATGCCCTAGCGATGACTCTGGACATCACGTGAAGAATCGTTGGGCACAAGAAACGGCTCTATCACTTACAGCAGACGTGGATATTTCACATGTAAACCGTTGTAAGGTAGTTTTTTTCGCGGTTTGCCCACTGCCCTTGACGGACTCTCCTCCTCTGGTATATAAATTATTTGTTGCCCGAATAATTTAGCGGTCAGACCACCGACCGCTAATTTTTTTGACTGCCATCAACTTGGGCGAAGAGAGCGGCATGCTGGAGACCCTTCACGCAAACCCTCAATTGTTTTCTTTGCCCTTCAGTACGTTTTTTAACCATCGTTATTCCCGTCAACTGAGCCCCTTCGATCGTTTTGCTGATTCGATCCGGCAGAGTTTTTTTAAAAACGCTGATAGTCTTCGGTCCAGGAGGAGATCCCTATGTTCAAGGTAGGAGAGAAGGTCGTTTACCCCGCCCACGGGGTGGGTGAGATTGAAGCGATTCGCAGCCACGTGATATCGGGCACGGAAAAAAAGTTTTACATGCTGAGAATTCTCGAAACCGACATGAAAATAATGATTCCGATCGACAACGTCGAATCGGTGGGTCTCCGCAAAATTATCGATCGCGCCATGGTCATGAAAGTTTACAAGGTGTTGCGTCAGAAAAAAGTCGAAACGGATCAGCAGACCTGGAACCGGCGCTATCGCGAATACACCGAAAAAATCAAAACCGGATCGATCCTCGAGATTGCAAAAGTGTTGCGCGATCTTTTCGTCCTGAAGGGCGACAAGGAACTTTCGTTCGGCGAGCGAAAGATGCTTGATACGGCGCGTAATCTCCTGGTCAAAGAACTTTCAATCGCACGCTCCCATTCCGAGGAAAAGATCATGGAGGAGTTGCGGCACATCTTTACGCACTAGATCTTCTTGGTCCCTAGACTGATCAAAAGAGCCGAGAACCCCCTCTCGGCTCTTTTGTTTTGAGGCATCATGCGCGTCAGTGCCATTGTCCTCGCTGCGGGCGAAGGGCGCCGTCTTGGCGGTGCCGTCCCAAAAGCCTTTGCGCCGATCGCCGGTCGTCCCCTCGTGCTTCGAACTCTCGAGCGAATTCTTTCAGTGCCGATGATCGAGCGAGTCACGTTGGTCGTGGCCGCCGCTCAGCTCGAACGCTGCGAAGCGCTCCTCAATGCCGACCCGGCTCTGCGGAATCGACGCTGGCATTTACAGGTGGGTGGGGCGACACGCCAGCAGTCGGCCAAGCTCGGTTTGGAAAATGTCGGCGCCGACAACGATCTCATTTTGATCCATGATGCGGCGCGACCGTTTGTCTCCGCGGAACTGATCGTCCGCTGTATCGAAGCAGCGCTGCGCCATGGCGCGGCGGTGCCCGGATTGCGGGCGCACGATACGATCAAGGTAGTCGCTCAGGATCACTGGGTTGAAAGAACGCTCGAACGTGCTTCGCTGTGGGAAATCCAGACGCCACAGGTTTTCCGGCGCGAGCTGATTGTCGCCGCGCACGACAATGCGGCGAGTGCGAAGCTTGATGTCAGCGATGATGCGCTCGCGGTGGAGCGGTACGGCAAGCCGGTTTTTGTCGTTGAAGGCGAGCGACTGAATTTTAAAATCACCGTGCCCGAAGATGTCTGGCTCGCTGAACTTTTGTTACGAGAGGGACGAGTTTCCTAGGCGGATTTGTTTCGCAATACCTCATTGAGGCTGCCGCTGCGAAAACCTTGCAGGTCGACGCTCACGTAATTGAAACCCACTTCCTTGAATTTGCTGACGATCGCTGCCCGGGTGGAAGTGTCGAGCATGCGGTCGATCTCGTTCGGCGCGAGCTCGATGCGCGCGAGATCGCCGTGATAACGCACGCGAAACTCGCGAAAGTGCAGTTGCTTTAAGAAGAGCTCGCAGGCGCCCACTTTGCGCAGCTTCTCCAGGTCGATCTCAGTGCCGTATGGAAAGCGCGAAGAGAGGCACGGACTCGACGGTTTGTCCCACGTCGGTAGAGCCAGCGCCTGGCTGTAACGCCGGATGTCATTCTTCGTCATCTCCGCTTCGACCAGAGGATGGCGGACACCCCATTCATTCGCGGCCTGCAATCCGGGCCGGTGATCGTGCAAATCGTCCAGGTTTGTCCCGTCGACAATCGTGCTGATACCGAGCTTATCCGCTTCCTCGCGGCAAATGCGATAGAGTTCGTCTTTGCAGAAAAAACAGCGGTTGACCGGATTTTTGGCGAATAATGGATTCGCCAATTCGTGAGAATCCAGGACGATATGACGGCAACCCAAATCCGCAGCAAAATTTTTCGCAGCTTCGAGCTCGCCGGGAGGCGCGGTGGGCGAAGATGCGGTCAGAGCGACAGCGCGATCGCCGAGAGCTAAATAGGCAGTTTTCAGCAAAAACGTCGAGTCAACGCCCGCGGAAAACGCCACCAGGATTGTTGGCTGCTCGCGCAGGATTTCGGTCAGTCGTTCAAGTTTCGGGTCCATTTTTTGTCGCTGAAAAGATCCGTGCTCAAATAGTGTTCACCCTTGTCCGGGAAGATCGTGACGACGATGTGACCGGCTCCAAGGGTCTTGGCCACTGTGAGGGCCGCGCAACACGCCGCGCCCGAAGAGATCCCGACCAGTAGACCTTCCTCGGCCGCCAAGCGACGCGTGTAGCTCGTGGCATCTTCATCGGTGACGGTGATCACGTCATCGAGAATCTGCCGGTTCAATACCGCGGGAATGAAACCCGCGCCGATGCCCTGAATTTTGTGAAAGCCCGGTTCTCCGCCCGATATCACGGGTGAAGCTGCGGGCTCGACGGCGCATATTCGGACGCCCTTCATTTTCGGCTTAAGAACCTCGCCGACGCCGGTGATCGTACCGCCCGTGCCCACGCCGGCAACAAATGCATCGATGCGTTTAAACTGCTTCAGCAGTTCGACCGCCGTCGTGCGCCGGTGAATTTCTGGATTCGCCGGATTATTGAACTGCTGCGGCATAAAATAGTCACTGTTTTGCTCCAGCAACTCTTCGGCTTTATGAATCGCGCCGCCCATGCCTTTCGTGTCCGGGGTCAAAATCAGCCGCGCACCGTAAGCGCACAATAAGCTCCGCCGCTCCTCACTCATGGTGTCGGGCATGGTCAGGATGAGCCGGTAACCCTTCACCGCGGCGATGAGCGCGAGGCCAATGCCTGTATTGCCGCTGGTAGGCTCGACGATGGTCGCTCCCGGTTTGAGCTTGCCCTGGCGTTCCGCTGTCTCGATCATGTTAAGACAAATACGGTCCTTAACCGATCCCCCGGGATTAAACGACTCCAATTTAGCCCAGACTTCCGCATCGTTTTTCCCAGGGAGCGCCTTGAGTTTAACAACAGGAGTGGAGCCGATCAGATCCAGAACGGATCTGGCGCCGTTCAAGTTTGTCGCAGGCAATGTCACTCGTCTTTCGTCAGGGGCGAGAAATTCGATTTAAGTCTTAGTGAATGCTATATTCTCACCCCAACAAAGTCAATGAAATCACTCCCTAACACCGCTCGGGTCGTGACCCAGCGAAATGTCTGCGTGCTTTTTCCCGGCGCGCTGGGCGATTTTATCTGCTTTGTGCCGACGCTCGAGCTGCTCGCGGAAGCGGCGCACGTCGATGTTTACGCGCGCAGCGAGTTCGCCGATCTTGTGCCGGAGGGAATCACGGTTCATTCCCTCGAACAATCGGCAATCCGAAAGCTCTTCACAGCGGAAGTTGACACTGACGAAGAAGCGCAGAGTTTTTTCGGCAATTACGCAACGGTTTATTCTTGGCTAGGGAGTCGGCAAGCCGATTTCGTCCGGCGGATTACCGCAGCGTCATTCGGCAGAGCACAAATTTTTCCGTTTCGTCCCGCCGGGGCACGTATCCATCAGGTGGATCATTATCTGAGTTGTCTTCGCATCGGTGGAACGTTAAAACGGCAACCGGCGATTCAGCTCCGCGCTGAGGCCATCCGGTGGCGCGCGGATTTCTGGAGAAAGCACAAGCTCAACGGCCACCCCGTGCTTGTGATCGGAGCGGGAAGCGGGGCGCGCGAAAAGAATTGGCCCGAGGAATTTTTTGTTCGCGTGTTGCGGTGGTGGAGGACGGCAACGGGAGGAGATGTCGTTTTGCCCGTCGGCGTAGTCGAACAAGAACGCGGCGGAATCGAGCAGCTGTCGCGTCACTGCGTCACAATCTCGGGATTGCGTTTAGCGCAACTGGCGGCGCTCCTTGCTGGTAGTGATCTATATCTTGGCAATGATAGCGGCGTGTCTCATCTTGCCGCCGCAGTTGACGTTAGGACGGTGGCTTTGTTCGGTCCTTCGGATATTGAACAGTGGGCGCCGCGCGGCACGAGAGTGACCCTTGTGCGACAGTCTTTCGATTGTTCGCCTTGCGAAACTTCTGCGATGAAAAGCTGTCCGCACCGCTCTTGCCTGACGGCGCTGTCACCTGATGAAGTGATTCAAACTTTGGCACGGCTGCCGGAGGTGCTTACCTTGACACGAGGGTAGCCAGGGATTACATTTTGAGACGAGAAAGATTGGCAAAACGAAAGCAAAAGCAGCGGTTTAGATTGCTCGTATTTGTCAGCGGCAGATAATTACGAAGCATTGCAATTAGGAGATAAGACACCTGGTAATCGGACGGCTTGGGAGTCGCGCGATTCCAGGTTTTTTTTCGTGCCATTTCGGAGTTGAACCATGGCTGATGAAGAATCCAAACAGGCGGGCAAAGGGTTTACTGTGCAGGATCGACGACGTTTTTCACCGGATACGGGTGAAGCACGGGAGGAAGCTCCAGAGCAAGCTCCTGAGCGAGCCGAGACTCAGCCGAAATCCAGCGAAGAGCGGCACGAATCAAGCGGCCAGGGCGCGAGCGGTGAGGCGTTGCCGGAGATTAACTTTTCGACCTTTGTTATCGGTTTGAGCACGCAAGCGCTCATGCATCTCGGTGAGATTGCCAACCCGGTGAGCGGCAACGTTGAAATCGATGTGCCCACGGCGAAGCAAATGATCGATATACTCGGGTTGCTGAAAGACAAAACGCGGGGAAATCTTAATGCGAGCGAAGATCGGCTGATGGAAGACATCTTGTTCGATTTGCGCATGAAATACGTCGAGGCGGTCAAAAAACGATAGGAGCCATTCGATGAAGCTGAAAGAGATCTGGGGTGGTGGCGTGGGCCTGAAGGGGGCCGTGTTGATCGCCTTGGTTTCGCTCGCTATAGGACTTGGGATCAGTGGCAGCCTCGATTGGTTGGCGCCCAGCCGGGCAGTCAACATGTTGGGAGATGCCGGCAATAGCGAAGTCCGAACAAGCGCTGGCCTGCCGGACTTTGTCAGCTTGGCAAAGAAAATGCGGCCCGTGGTGGTCAACATTTCTACGACTCAGGTTAGTGAGGGGCGGGGTGGTGCATCGCCTGAGTTTGGCAGCCCGTTCGGCGAGGAGGATCCTTTCAATGATTTTTGGCGGCGTTTTTTTGGCGGGCCGATGCCGCGCGGTCCGCAGCGGCAGCGAAGTTTGGGCTCCGGATTTATTATCGACGGTGACGGTTCAATCCTAACCAACAATCACGTCGTCGAGAATGCCAGCAAGATCGTCGTCAAGCTCTCCGATGATCAGGAATACGAAGCCAAGGTTATCGGGCGCGATCAGAAAACCGATATCGCTATCATAAGGATCGACGGCAAGCCGAATCTTCCCGCCGCCAGCCTGGGCGACTCGGATAAGCTCGAAGTCGGCGAATGGGTCGTTGCCATCGGTAATCCATTCGGCCTCGACAGCACGGTGACCTCGGGCATCGTCAGCGCCAAGGGCCGACATATCGGTCAGGGCCCATACGATAATTTCATTCAGACCGATGCCTCGATCAACCCCGGCAATTCGGGCGGGCCGCTGATCAATTTGCGCGGCGAAGTGATCGGCATCAATACCGCTATTTTCAGCCGGACCGGCGGTAACATCGGCATTGGCTTCGCGATTCCGATCAATCTTGTCAAAGAATTGCTGCCGCAGCTACGCGGCAAAGGCAAAGTGACGCGCGGATATCTCGGCGTGCTGATCCAAAAAGTGACGCCGGAAATTGCCGAGAGCCTGGGAATGGATAAAGCCTCCGGCGCGCTGGTTGCCAACGTTTCGAAGGATGGACCGGCAGACAAAGCGGGTGTGAAAGTCGGCGACGTGATTGTCGAGTTTGATGGCAAGGAAGTCAAAGATTCGGGCGATTTGCCGATCCTGGTGGCCCGGACTGCCGTGGATAAAAAAGCGCGGCTGAAAGTGCTGCGTGACAAAAAAGAAGTCATGCTTACGGTCGCGGTCGGCGAACTCAAGGATGAAGAAGTGGTCGCGACGGCACCGGAAAAAGGCGAGTTGGGATTGACGGTTCAGCGCCTCACGCCGCAAATGGCCGAAAGTTTGGGACTGGAAAAATCGGAAGGTGTTGTCGTCACCGCTGTGGAGCCGGGGAGCGCCGCCGATGAAGCGGCCATTCGCCGTGGCGACATTATTTTGGAAGTCGATCGTAAGACGGTTCGCAATCTCGACGAATACAAGAAAGCCATCGCCGGTGCGCGCAAAGGGCGCGGCGTGCTGTTTCTGGTCAGGCGCGGCGATAATACACTCTTTCTGGCGCTCAAGCCTCAGCGCTGATCTCTTCAATAATCTACTCGACGCGAACGAGAGCGGATTTAGATCCGCTCTCGTTGCTTTTGCGTCGGTTCTGCGCGAAAATTAGCCATCCCGAGGCGTAAGTTTGACACAATCCAAGCTCCGATTTCTTAGTATTTCTCTTGTCGTTCTCTTGGTGATCACCTCCACTGGGCTGGTTTTCGGCGCATGGTACTTGAAGCAGTTGGAAAATACGGTGACGGAAAAGTTCGAGGGCAGAAAATGGGTTTTTCCGTCAAAGATTTATTCCGACAGTTATCTCTTGTATGTCGGCGCCCCGCTGCGCTCTGAGAATTTGATCGAGAAGCTCCGCCGGCTGGGTTATTACGCCACAAGCGGCGAGTTACGCGCGAAGGGTGAATATCGCGTTTTGCGCTCCGGCACGATCGAAATTTATCTACACGATTTTGCTTTTCCCACCGAGCAATTCAAAGGCGTGCCGGTCCGGCTTTCGCTGCAAGGCAATTTGGTGGCGCGCATCGAAAATATTGCTACCGGACAGGAAATGTTTTCGCTCGAGCTCGAACCCGAGCTGGTCACCGGGCTCTACGAACGGATCTGGCAGGAACGCAGGCTGGTTAAGCTGGCGGATGTGCCGCCGCTCCTGGTGAAAGCGATTTTGGCGGTTGAAGACGAGCGTTTCTACAGGCATCACGGTATCGACCCGGTAGGGATTATGCGCGCGATGTGGGTGAACCTTCGTACCCTGAGCTATCAACAGGGCGGGAGTACTTTGACGCAGCAGTTAGTGAAGAACTTTTTTCTCTCCGATGAGCGCACGATGAGCCGGAAAATTCCCGAAGCGATCATGGCGCTGATCGCGGAGCGGAAGTATTCGAAGGACACCATCCTGGAAAATTATCTGAATGAAATCTACCTGGGACAAAAAGGCTCGCAAGGAATTTTCGGGGTCTGGGAAGCGGCACAATTCTATTTCGCCAAGCCGCTGTCCGATTTAAGCACCAGTGAGTGCGCGCTGCTCGCAGGACTGATTCGCGCGCCCAATCGGCTGTCGCCGTACCGAAGTTATGAGGCGGCGACCCGGCGCCGTAACGTCGTGTTGGCCAAGCTCCTCGACGATCAGATTATCACGCGCAAGGAGTACGATACGGCGCTCCGGGATAAGCTCCCGCAGCGCGCGCTGGTGAAGGTCACCAATGATGCGCCTTTTTACGTCGACTATCTGCGTCGCGAGCTGGAAGAAAACTATTCCAATGCGGTTCTTACAAAAGAGGGGCTGAGAATTTTCAGCAGTCTTGATTTGCCGCTGCAAAAAATCGCCGAGCGAGCTCTCACGGACGGCTTGAATAAGCTTGAAGCCGCGCATCCGGCGCTACGTCGGAAAGGTGAGGAGAGCCTGGAGGGAGCGATTGTGGTGCTGCGGCCGCAAACTGGCGAGATCAAGGCCATGGTGGGCGGACGGAACTATTCCAAGTCGCAATTCAATCGCGTGTTCCAGGCAAAGCGCCAGCCGGGCTCGGTCTTCAAGCCATTCGTCTATCTCGCCGCGCTTATGTATGGTGGACAAAGCGGGATTAAATATACGCCCGATACGATTATCAACGACAGTCAATTCACCTGGAGCTATGACGGCAGGGACTGGCAGCCGAGCAATTATCGCAATGAGTATTTCGGGGCGGTGACCTTTCGCCGCGCTTTGGAAAATTCGCTCAACTCGGCGACCAGCCGGGTGGCGCAGGACGTGGGGATCCGGCGCGTGCGTGACATGGCGCATCGTCTTGGCATCCAAAGCTCTTTGCCGGCGGTACCGTCGCTGGCTCTTGGCGCAGCCGAGGTCACGCCGCTCGAAGTGGCGGTTGCGTATTCAACTTTGGCCAACGGCGGCGTACGACCGCGCCCTTTGGCGGTGCGGAATGTGATTGATCAAAATACCAAAGTGTTGGAGAAGCGCGACGTTCGAAGCGAGCAGGTGATTTCTCCCCAGCTCGCTTCCACGATGAATGACCTTCTCAGAGGAGTGCTCGACCGCGGGACGGGAGCGATGGCGCGACGCTGGGGCTTTACGCGTCCGGCAGCCGGAAAAACCGGCACGACCAACGATTACAAGGATGCGTGGTTCGTCGGTTACACGCCGGACTTGCTGGCAGTCGTTTGGGTAGGTTTTGACGGTCCAAGTAAGTTAAACCTGTCGGGGTCAGAAGCGGCGCTGCCAATTTGGACTGACTTTATGAAGAGCGCTACGGCCAGCATGCCAGTCACCGATTTTGTTGCGCCTGAGCCCATGCCGGGCAGCGAGGAGGCGCCGAACAGTTGTCCACCGGGACCGGAAGGTACCATCGTTCCCTGCCCACCAACGGCCGTGCCCGCGCGCGGCGCTTCGGAACCGCTATGATTGTTTCCGGCCATGGCTGGCTTTGATCGTCGACCTTTTTTTTCCGCTCTCAGTATTGCTTCGCTATTGACGTGTGCGGCATGCGAGCCGCCGCGGCCATACCGAATTCCCGTTCCGCCAACCAGTAATCCTGTTTTACGGACTCCACCGCCCGCGCCGTCTCCTGTTCCTTCTCCTCTGCCGTCGCCCGACGAAAGCGCGCGAAAGCCGCTCCCTCAGGAACCAAAGATTCGCGAGCAGGACCTCAAGGATAAGCCGCAAATCGAGCCCGGTCCAAGCAAAGAGACGAAAGAATCTGCGTCATTACCGAGTGCCGGCGAAATTCCGGCTGCGCCAGAGGCAACGCCGCCACCTCTGCCCGATGACAGCTCGTTGCTCGCAAAGATTACCCCCGCAGTCACGGCGCAACGCGCCGCTTCTTTGCGTCTCACCGAAGAAGGAAAAAAACTTCTCGATAGCGGCGATGCGGCAAGAGCGCTCGCTCGACTCGAAAAAACCATCGTCATCGATTCGACCAACGCGTACGGCTATTTCTATTTGGCCAAGGCGCAGTATCGCCTCGGACGTTATCGGGAGTCGCTCAATTTTCTGGATATTGCCGAGTCGCGGTTGCGTAACGAGCCGTTCTGGCTTGCAGAAGTTCATGCCCTCCGTGGCGAGAATTACCGAGCTCTCGGTCAATTTCAAAGTGCCGAAGCAAGCTATCAACAAGCTGTCCGCCTGAACTCCGGAAACCGGACGGCGGCCGATGGTCTGCTCCGGCTGCAAAACGATAATTCGCCGTCGGGAAAGTAGGTTTCGTCTTATGCTGACCCTTGGAGTGGAAACCTCCTGCGATGACACAGCGGCAGCGGTGTTACAGGACGGCACAAAAATTCTCTCCAA
>Ga0075425_100003061_pt1 | contig 16892 bp, 12 predicted proteins | sample SoiMethybrSBSTD4_FD_75300 | JGI IMG/M metagenome (GOLD analysis project Ga0075425, IMG submission 75300) | Bulk soil microbial communities from a Populus tree surrounding site in Tennessee, USA - Soil MetaG P. TD hybrid SBSTD4 | ecosystem: Environmental > Terrestrial > Soil > Tree plantation... | reverse complement strand
AGCGTGTCGTGCATCCAGCCCATGTTCCACTTGAAGCCGAAGCCGAGGCCGCCGACGTACGTCGGGCGCGACACGGCCGGCCAGGCAGTCGATTCCTCCGCCGCCGAGATCATCCCCGGCTCGCGCGCGTGCACGAGCTCGTTGAACTCCTTCAGGAACGCGACGGCATCGAGGTCCTCGCGGCCGCCGAACGCGTTCGGGATCCACTCGCCTTCCTTGCGCGAGTAGTCGAGGTAGAGCATCGACGCGACGGCGTCGACCCGGAGCCCGTCCGCGTGGTACTCGCGCAGCCAGAAGAGCGAGTTCGCCAGCAGGAAGTTCTGCACCTCCGAACGCCCGAGGTTGAAGACGAGCGTCCCCCAGTCCGGGTGGAAGCCGCGCCTGGGGTCGTCGTGCTCGTAGAGCGCCGAGCCGTCGAAGCGCGCGAGCGCCCACGGGTCGGTGGCGAAGTGCGCCGGGACCCAGTCGAGGATGACGCCGATCCCGTTCGCGTGCATGTGGTCGACGAAGTAGCGGAAGTCGTCCGGTGACCCCATCGACGCGACGGTGGCGTAGAAGCCCGTGACCTGGTACCCCCACGAGCCCGCGTACGGGTGGTGCATGACCGGCAGCAGCTCGACGTGGGTGAAGCCGAGGTCGCGCACGTACGGCGCCAGCTGGTTTGCGAGCGCGCGCCAGCCGAGGCCGCGGCGCCAGGACGGAGCATGCACCTCGTAGATCGCCAGCGGCCCGGCGAGCGGCTCCTCGGCGCGGCGGCGCTCGAGCCAGTCGTCGTCGTGCCAGTCGTAGCCCGACTCGAAGACCACCGACGCCGTCTTCGGCGGCACCTCGGCCTCGAACGCGATCGGGTCGGCCTTCTCGCGTCCGTCGAGGTGGTACTTGTAGTGCTGCCCGACGCGCGCGCCGTCCACGATCCCCTCCCAGATCCCGGTGGAGTCGACCGGCTGCAGCGGGCTCGCGGCGGGGTCCCATTCGTTGAAGTCGCCGATCACGCTCACGTAGTGCGCGTTCGGCGCCCAGACAGCGAAGCGGATGCCGCCCTCGACGCGGTGCGCACCGAGCTTCGCGTACAGCTCCTCGTGCCGCCCTGCCCGTGCGAGCCAGATGTCGAGCTCCCCGAACGCGGACGCGCGCGCCCGCGTCATACGGGCACCTCCTCCTCGAGCATGCGGACGATGCCGGCGACCGGGATCTTGACCCAGTCCGGCCGGTTGTTCAGCTCGTAGCGCAACTCGTAGACCGCCTTCTCCAACTCGAACACTCTCAAGAGCTTGTCCATCGCGGCCCCGGACGGAACCAGGTTCTGGTCGATCGTCTGGCGGTAGCCCTCGAGGAACTCGGCCCTGGCGCGCTCCTCCCAGGCCACCGGCGGGTCGATCCCGCGGAGCAGCTTCGCCGCCGAGGCGGCATACGCGAAGGAGCGCACCATCCCGGCGACGTCGCGCAGGGGGCTCCGCTTCCTGCGGCGCTCGGGCAGCGACCGGGCCGGCTCGCCCTCGAAGTCGAGGATCACCCAGTCGCCGTCTGCCCAGAGCGTCTGGCCGAGATGGAAGTCGCCGTGATGGCGGATGACGCGGCCCGTGCCGCCGAGGTTCGTCAGGAGCCGCAACCGCTCCCGGACCTCCTCCCCGCGCCCGCGGATCGGCTCGAGCTCGAGGTTGTGGTCGGGCAGGTCCATGAAGATCGACTCGATCTCCTCGTCGACGGTTGCGGTGAGCAGCCCGAGCGACTCGGCGGAGGTCGCCTCCGGAGAGAAGGCCGGGTCGTTCGCATCCGAGCCGAGCACGCTGTGCATGCGGCCGGTCACCTCGCCGAGCCCGTGGAGGCTGTCGAGGAAGCGCTCCGGCGCGTCGGCCATCGACTCGAGCGCGCGTTCCCAGCCGTCCTGGCCGCCGGTGACGAACTCCTGCAGGATGCCGAGCGTCGCGTCCATCTGCCGGCCGCCGTAGGCGTACCAACCCGCGAGCCGCGCGATGTTCTCGAACTCGTGCTCGGTCAGGAAGCGCAGCAGCTCGAGCTCGGGGTTGATCCCGGCCTCGAGGCGCCGGAACACCTTCATGATCAGCGCCTCGTCGAAGACGATCGACGTGTTCGATTGCTCGGCGAGGACGGGGCGCGCCTCGCGGAGCTCGTGGCCGGCACCCGTGAAGCCCTCCGTCGAGGCGAACTCGACGATGCCGTCGCCCGCGGGCCGCTTGCTGTTCGTCCGGACGAGGTGCACGAGCTCGCGCACCTGGCGCGGGTCGCCGAGCGCATCGAGCCCGCCGTCGTCGCCGAGCAGCTGGTACGTCTCGTGCGTCCCGGTGTCGAAGCGGATCTCGACCAGCATCAGCTCGAGGCGGGGATCCTCGCGAAGCCGCGACCGGTCGACGATCGTCGAGTGCGAGACGTCGCGCGTCTTCGACCCGAACCACCGTTGGGTCGTGATGAAGTCGATCAGCTCGCGCTCGTCGATCATTCCGTCTCGTCCTTCCGCAACTGGAACCAGAAGAACCCTCGCGGTGCCAGGGTAAGCAAATAGGGGAGCTCGCCGATCCGCGGGAACCGCGTGCGCCCGAACATCTCCTCGGGAATGAACCCTTCCCAGCGGGAAAGATCGAGCTCCACCGCCTGCGCGGAGCGGGCGAGATTGTGCACGCAGAGCACGATGTCGTCCTCGTATGTTCGAACGTGCGCGAAGACACGCGGGTTGCTCGGTCGCAGCGCCTCGTAGGTCCCGAGGCCGAACACGGGGTGATCCTTGCGCAGCGCGATCAGGCGGTGGATCCAGCGCAGCATCGAGTTCGGCTGCCGCAGCTGCGCCTCCACGTTCACCGCCTGGAAGCCGTAGACGGGATCCATCAGCGGGGGGAGGTACAGCTGCTGGAAGTCCGCGCGCGAGAACCCGCCGTTCCTGTCGCCCGTCCATTGCATCGGCGTGCGGACTCCGTCGCGGTCGCCGAGGAAGATGTTGTCGCCCATCCCGATCTCGTCGCCGTAGTAGAGGACCGGCGAGCCGGGTAGCGAGAACAGGATGGCGTGCATCAGCTGGATCTCGTCACGGCCGTTGTCGAGGAGCGGCGCGAGGCGGCGGCGGATGCCGAGGTTGAGCTTCATCCGCGGGTCCTTGGCGTACTCCTCGTACATGTAGTCGCGCTCGTCGTCGGTCACCATCTCGAGCGTCAACTCGTCGTGGTTGCGCAGGAAGAGGCCCCACTGCGTGTGGCGCGGGATCGGCGGCGTCGACGCGAGGATCTCCACCATCGGGAGCGCATCCTCGCGCCGGATCGCCATGAACATGCGCGGCATGACCGGGAAGTGGAACGCCATGTGGCACTCGTCGCCGTCGCCCTCGCCGAAGTACGCCACGACGTCCGCCGGCCACTGGTTCGCCTCGGCGAGCAGCACGCGGTCCTGGTAGCGAGCGTCGACCTCGGCCCGGACACGCTTCAGGAACGAGTGTGTCTCGGGCAGGTTCTCGCCGTTCGTCCCGTCGCGCTCGTAGAGGTACGGCACGGCGTCGAGGCGAAAGCCGTCGATCCCGATGTCGAGCCAGAAGCGCAGGACGTTGAGCATCTGCTCCTGCACTTCCGGGTTGTCGTAGTTGAGGTCGGGCTGGTGCGAGAAGAAGCGGTGCCAGTAGTACTGCCCCCGAACCGGGTCCCACGACCAGTTCGAAGGCTCGGTATCGAGGAAGATGATCCGCGCCTCGGCCCAGCGCGTGTCGTCGTCGCCCCACACGTACCAGTCGCCGTAAGGGCCTTCCGGGTCGCTGCGGCTTGCCTGGAACCACGGGTGGTCGCTCGATGTGTGGTTCATGACCAGGTCGGCGATCACGCGCATCCCGCGCTGATGCGCCTGGTCGACGAAGTGACGGAAGTCGTCGACGTTGCCGTAGTCCGGGTGGATCGTGAAGAAGTCGGAGATGTCGTAGCCGCCGTCGCGCAGCGGGCTCGGATAGAACGGCAGCAGCCAGATGCAGTCCACGCCGAGCCACTGCAGGTAGTCGAGCTTGTCAGTCAGCCCGCGGAAGTCGCCGGAGCCGTCGTCGTTGCCGTCGTTGAACCCACGCAGGTGGATCTCGTAGAACACGGCCTTCTTGAACCAGTCGGGGTCCCGCTCGAACCAGTGGCCGGGCTCGCTCACGAAACGGCCCTCGTCATACCGCGAGCTTGACCAGATGCGATTTCCCGGGCGGAAGCCGCACGTAGTTGCGGCCGACGCGCCACGTGAACGACTCGCCCGTCAGGAGGTCGCGCGCGTCGAACGCCGGCGGAAAGCCGAGGACGACCGGGATCACGCAGACCCCCTCGCGCTCCGAGTACGGGTCGAGGTTGACGACGCAGATGACGTCGTCCTTGGCGTACGCGACGATCACGTCGTTCTCCGTCTCGAGCCAGCGGATGTTCTCGACGTGCTGCAGCGCAGGCTCCGCGCGACGCACCGCGTTCAAGCGCTGCACCAGCGGGAGCAGCGGCCCGTCGAGCGAGCGGTGCCGCACCTCGTACTTCTCGGAGTCGAGGTACTCCTCCGAGCCGAGGCGCAGCGGCACGTTCTCGAACCACTCGTAGCCCGAGTAGATGCCGTAGGACGGCGACAGCGTGGCTGCGAGCACGAGCCGCACCTCGAAGGCCGGCGGCCCGCCGTGCTGCAGGTACTCGTGAAGGATGTCGGGCGTGTTCACGAACGCGTTCGAGCGGTAGAACGGCGACCACGCGACGAGCTGCGCCATGTACTCGACGAGCTCCGCCTTCGTGTTCTTCCACGTGAAGTACGTATAGCTCTGCGAGAACCCGAGCTTCGCCAGCGTCGTCATCATCGAAGGCCGCGTGAATGCCTCGGAGAGGAAGATCGTCTCCGGATGCTTGCTCCGCACCTCGCGGATCAGCCACTCCCAGAACGGCACCGGCTTCGTATGCGGGTTGTCGACGCGGAAGACGGTGATCCCGCGCCCGACCCAGAAGAGCACGACGTCGCGGAGCGCCTGCCAGAGACCCTGCCAGTCCTCGGACTCGAAGTTGACGTTGTAGATGTCCTGGTACTTCTTCGGCGGGTTCTCGGCGTACTTCAGCGTGCCGTCCGGACGCCGGTTGAACCACTCCGGGTGCTCCTTCAGCCAGGGATGGTCCGGTGAGCACTGGATCGCGAAGTCGAGCGCGATCTCGACATCCGCCTCGCGCGCCGCCGCGACCATCGCCTCGAAGTCATCCCACGTACCGAGGTCAGGATCGATCGCGTCGTGCCCGCCGGCCTCCGAGCCGATCGCCCACGGCGAGCCGACGTCGTCCGGCTCGGGGGCAAGCGAGTTGTTGCGGCCCTTGCGATTGGTGTGGCCGATCGGGTGCACGGGCGGGAGGTACACGACGTCGAACCCGAGCTCGGCAAGCCCCGGCAGAACATCCGCGACGCCGCGGAAGCCGCCCCACGACCGCGGGAACAGCTCGTACCACGCGCCGAAGCGCGCGAGCACGCGATCGACGTCGACCTCGAACGTCGGCGACGCCGCCTCGTCATGGCGGTCGCCCGCCTCAGCGGCGAGGCCTTCCTCGACCGACACTTCGCGCCCGAAGAGCTGCGCGCCCTCGGACAGCTCACCGGTGAGGTCCTCCTGGCCGGCTTCGACCTTGCGGCGGATCTCGTCCTGCCACGTCGCGATGCGGTCGGTCCACGCCGCGACCTGGAACTGCCAGCGTCCCGGCCGCTCGGGTCGGAAGCTCGCACCCCAGCGGTCGTTGCCGAACGAGCGCAGCGGCACTTCGCTCCAGCTCCGTTCGCCCGGCGCCTTGAGACGTACCGCACCCGCGAGCGTGTCGTGCCCGTCCTTGAAGACCGTCGCGTACACGTCGACCGTCTCGCCGACCGTGCGCTTCGAAGGAAAGCGGCCGCAGTCGATGATCGGCTCGACCGCCTGGATCTGAATACGGGGTTGTCGGGTTCTGGGAAGGGGCATCCTGCGTGAGATTCTCAGTGGTCGTCACGTCCTAGACGCATGCAACTCGATCGCGCCTCCGGCATCCTGCTTCATCCGAGCTCCTTCCCGAACGGGGTACTGGACGAGCACGCGTACCGATTCGTCGACTGGCTTGCCCGCGCGGGGCAGCGCTGGTGGCAGATGCTGCCGCTCGGACCGCCCGAGGGGATCACGGGTTCCCCCTACATGTCGCCGTCCGCGTTCGCCGGCTCCCCCGCGCTGCTCGCCGGTCCGGACGCTTCCGTCACTGACGAAGAACGTGCGTCATTCCGCGCGCAGAACGCCTACTGGATCGACGACTGGATCGAGTTCGGCGGCTCGCTCGACGACCAGGTGCGCTTCGACCGCGAATGGCAGCGCCTCCGCGCCTACGCCGGCGAGCGAGGCATCCGCGTGTTCGGCGACATGCCGATCTACGTCGCCGATCGCGGCGCCGACCACGTCGCCCACCCGCGCCTCTTCCAGGAGGGCGTCGTCGCCGGCGTGCCGCCGGACCTCTTCGCGAAGACGGGTCAGCTGTGGGGGAACCCGCTCTACGACTGGCGGGCCATGCGGGCCGACCGCTACCGCTGGTGGATCGAGCGGTTCCGCCGCGCGTTCGACCTGGTCGACCTGACGCGCGTCGACCACTTTCGCGGCTTCGTCGCGTACTGGGCCGTGCCAGCGGAGGACGAGACGGCGGTCGACGGGCAGTGGCGCCGCGGCCCGGGCGCGGCTCTCTTCCACGCGGTCGAGCGCGAGCTCGGCCCGCTGCCGGTCGTCGCCGAGGACCTCGGCGTCATCACCGAGCCGGTCCTGCGCCTGCGGCGCGAGCTCGGCTTTCCGGGAATGGTCGTGCTCCAGTTCGCGATCGGAGGCGACCCGCGCAACCCCCATCTGCCGGCGAACCACGAGGAGCAATCGGTCGTGTACACCGGCACGCACGACAACGACACGACGCGCGGCTGGTGGGAGTCGCTCGGCGACGAGGATCGCGCGTGGACGGAGCTCGACCCGGACGACCCGGCATGGTCGCTGATCGGCGTCGCGTGGGGATCCCGCGCGGCGCTCGCGATCGCGCCGCTGCAAGACGTCCTCGACCTCGGTTCGGAGGCGCGCATGAACCTGCCCGGCACCGAGGACGGCAACTGGCGGTGGCGCTACGACCCGGCGGCGCTGACCGACGAGCAGGCGGACCGGCTGCGGGCGCTCACCGACGCGAACGGCCGCACGGGCTGAATCTCAGAAACGAGGCGGAGTGCCGGGGGAGGGGCTCGAACCCCCACGTCCCGATGGGACAGCCGGTTTTAAGCCGGCTGCGTCTACCAGTTCCGCCACCCCGGCTCACGACGGATTGTAGGAGCGATGGCGAAACACCGGTTGTGTCGAACGGCGTTCCGCCGATCCTCACCGCTACTGCGTCGGCCCCATCCCGGCCTGGTCGGCCGAGAGCGGAATACCTTCGGGGCCGTGGCCGCGATAGGCGTCGCGGAAGGCGCGGAACGCCTTCTCGGTCGCGTCGTCGTAGTGCAGGCAGGTCGCGAGGTGCCCCTGCCCGTAGTAGCCGTTTCGCCCGTACCTCGTCGGGTCGCCCGTCCAGGCGCTGATCGCGACGCGGCTGCCGAAGTTCGCGTACGGGGTGCCGAACACGCCTGTCGTCTGCTCGTCGTAGAGGTTCCGCAGCCGGTCGACGGTCGCCTTCGGCGTCTGCGGCCCCCACCAGAGAATGATGCCCCCGTGCTCCTCGTTGTGGACGACCATGCGCGGGTTGACAGCCTGGTTGTAGAAGCCCCAGACCGCCCATTGCGGGTAGTGCTGGCCGTTCGACGGCGGGTTCGTGTTCCACGGCAGCTTCGCGGTCAGGCTCGCGACGTGCGTGACGCCGTTCGGGACGGAGGCCTTGACCGTCTTGAACGTGCAGCCTGCCTGCGTCATGAGGCTCGCGACCTTCTCGTCGTCGCTCTTGCCGCCGGCGCCCAGCGCGAACAGCAGGGCGACGACGACGAGCCCGAGGATGCCGGCGCCCGCGACGCCGTAGAGGATCATCCGGTGGCGGTCGCCCATGTCGCCGCCGCGCGAGCCCGAGCGGACCTGAGGCGCCTGGACAGGGCGCCCTTTCGCCGCACTCTGCTGGCTGCCGCGAGGGGGCGGTGGGGTCTTCGGCTTCTTCTTCGGCGGCATGCGCCGGGCCATTCAAGCGGAAACGGCCACTCCTTCGCCGAAAAATGCCCTCACGGCCCCCAGCTCCTCGGCGACGGGGCAGCGGGGCAGGGCGCCAAGGAACGCCCGCCCGTATGGGCGCGTCCGGAGGCGCGGGTCGAGGATCGCCACCACGCCGCGGTCGGCGTGGCCGCGGATCAGCCGCCCGAAGCCCTGGCGGAGCTGGAGCATCGCCGTCGGCAGGGCGTAGTCCCGGAACCAGTCGCCGCCGGCCCGTTCGACGGCCTCGCAGCGCGCCTCGTGGAGCGGGTCGCCCGGGGCGGAGAAGGGCAGCTTGTCGATCACGAGCAGCGAGAGCGACTGCCCGGGGACGTCCACGCCTTGCCAGAACGTCGACGTGGCGATCAGCACGGAGTCCACTTCCTCGCGGAAGCGCCGGAGAAGCCGCTCGCGCGGCGCCTCGCCCTGGACGAGGACGTCGTACGGGACAAGGCCGCGCACTCGCTCCCGGTAGGCGTCGAGCGCGCGGTAGCTCGAGGTCAGGACGAGCGCCCGTCCCTCGGAGAGCTCGAGGAGCGAGACGATCTCCTCGGCGGCCCGCTCGATGAAGCCGTCCGTCCGCGGGTCGGGCATCGCACGCGGGACGTAGAGCAGGGCCTGCTCTCGGAAGTCGTACGGCGAGCCGACCACCGTCTCGCGCGCCCGAGCCAGGCCGAGCCGCTGCCGCACGAAGCCGGCGTCCTCCCCGGTCGTCAGCGTCGCGGAGACGAGAATCGCCGTCGGCCCGTCCTCCCACAGGCGCTCCCCGAGCTCCTGCGAGACGTCGACCGGCGCCCACGCGAGCGCGTCCGGCTCGGCCCAGACGACACGCTCCGGCCCGTCCGACTCGAGACACGCCTCGACCTCGCCCGCGGTCGCGAGCGCCCGGCGCGAGAGCGCGTCGAGCTCCTCCCCCTGACCCTGCAGGACGTCGGCGAGATCGCCGAGCGCGTCGATCAGGACGAGCGCCGGCTCGGGCGCGAGCGCCCGGACGCGGCGCCGACCGGACGGCGGAGCCACCGCCCGGAGCAGCCGCTCGCCGCTCCGCTCGACCCGGTCGGCCTGCCGGGCGGGGAACGGCCGTTGCGACTCGCGGCAGGCCCGCTCGACGTCGAGGACGAGCCGTCGCAGCCCTGCACGCGAGATTCGGCCGCCGAGCCACGACGCGGCGGACTCCTCCAGGCGGTGCGCCTCGTCGAAGACGACTGCGTCGTGCTCCGGGAGCACACCTCCGCCCGAGGCGACGTGGGCGAAGTAGAGCGCATGGTTGACGATCACGAGGTCGGCGTCGGCGGCGCGCTCCCGCGCCGCCTCGGAGAAGCACACGGAGTGGAACGGGCAACGTCTGCCGGAGCAGCGGTCGGGCCCGACGGCGACCTCCGCCCAGAGCGCCTCGGACGGCTCGAGTGCGAGCTCCGCCCGGTCCCCCGTCTCGGTCGTCGTGAGCCAGGGCTCCATGGCCTGCCAGGCGCGTGCGTCCCGCCCCTCGGCGAGCAGGATCGGCTGGAATCCCTGGAGCTGCCGCCGGCAGAGGTAGTTCGCCCGCCCCTTCAGCACCTGGACGTCGACCTCCCGGCCGACGGCCGCGGCGGCCACCGGCACGTCCTTCTCGAGGAGCTGCTCCTGGAGCGCCTTCGTGGCGGTGGCGACGACGACCCGTCGGCCCGACTGCAACGCCGGGACGAGGTAGGCGAGGCTCTTCCCGACCCCTGTCCCGGCCTCGGCGACGAGGTGCTCGCCCGTTGCGAGCGCGCGCTCGACCGCCGCCGCGAGCGCGGCCTGCTCGGCGCGGGGCTCGTACGCGCCGTCGCCGCAGCGTGCGAGCGCGCCCTCGAGGGCGCCGCCGGGAGCGAACACGTCTTCCATGTGTGGGACGATCCTACGGAGGCGAACGGACGTTCCCCATCCTCGGCGGGTGAAATTGCCGCTCTTTGCGAATTTCCGCGCGGCGCGCTCCCTTGACCGGCTTCGGAGTGCGCCTGTAGGTTCCCGCCGTCGGATCCGGTAGCTCTTCGGAGTCGTCGGATCCGGCACTCAGCTCCTGTAGGTCCTCGGACTCGCAGGGGCTGACTTTTTTGCGCGCTCTTTCGCGCGTTCGGACCGTGGCGCGCGGCCTCCGTCCGACGGCCTCTCTACCGTTCGTCGGCCCATGACAGGTCTCGCCTTCCTTCTCCTCGGGCTCGTGCTCGGCGCGGGCGCAGTCTTCCTCTGGTCGCGCGAGCGGCTGGGCCGCGCGGGCGAGAAGCTCGCGACCCTCGAGCAGAGCCAGGAACTGTGGGAAGAGCGGCTCAAGGCGGCGACGGGCGACGCGCTGCTTCGGAGCCAGAGCTCGCTGCTCGAGCTCGCGGAGGCGAAGCTCGCCCCGATCAAGGAGACGCTCCAGAGCTTCGAGGCGCAAGCGAAGGCGCTCGAGGAGCGCCGACTGAGCGACGTGTCGCGGATCGGCGAGCAGCTCCGGTTCGTCGCCGAAGGCCAGGAGCGGCTGCGGACGGAGACGGGCAGCCTCGTCACCGCGCTCCGGGCGCCGCACGTGCGCGGGCGCTGGGGCGAGGTCCAGCTGAAGCGCGTCGTCGAGCTCGCAGGCATGCTCGACCATTGCGACTTCCGCACGCAGGAGAGCGAGCGCGACGGCGAGGGGCGCCTGCTCCGTCCCGACCTGGTCGTGAAGATGCCCGGCGGCAAGTGCATCGTCGTCGACTCGAAGGTGCCGATCGACGCGTACCTCGACGCCGTGAACTGCGAGGACGTCGACCTGAAGCGCGCACACCTCGCGCGGCACGCGTCGCAGGTGCGCGAGCACATCAAGAAGCTCGGGCAGAAGCGCTACTGGGACCAGTTCGAGTCCACGCCGGAGTTCGTCGTCATGTTCGTCGACGAGGGGCTCTATCGGGCGGCGCTCGATCAGGACGGCTCGCTGTTCGAAGCCGGCGCGGAGGCGGGCGTGATCGTCGCGTCCCCGGCGACGCTCATCGGGCTATTGCGCACCGTCGCCTACGGCTGGCAGCAGGAGACGGTCGCCGCAAGCGCGCGGGCGGTCTCGTCGCTCGGGCGGGAGCTCTACGACCGGCTGGGCGTGTTCGCGAGCCACCTCGCCAAGATGGGACGCGGGCTCGACACGGCGGTCGGCGCCTACAACAACGCGGTGAGCTCGTTCGAGTCGCGGCTGCTCGTGACCGCACGGAAGTTCCCCGAGCACGGCGTCACGAACGACGACCTGCCGGACGTCGGCCAGATCGAGCGCCAGCCGGTCTCGGTCAGCGCGCCCGAGCTCGTCGCGCTTCCCCGACCGGACGCCGACGCCGCGTAGACGCCCGTTCGAGCTGCGATCAGAAGCGGAGGCTCGCGCCGACGCCGTCTGCGTCGGCGAGCGCGCCGGCGTCCAGGCGGACGACGGTGCCGCCGTGGAGGACCGTCTGGTGGATCGCGAGGTCGACGGCGTCGTCGCGGCGGTCGAGCTTCGTTCCGTCGAGCGGGCATTTGCCCCCGTCGGCGTACGCACGGCCGCACTCGGCGCACGACCACGCCTGGTGCTGCGCCGACTCGTCCACCAGCAGCACGGCAACCCGCCCGTCCGACGCGGCGTCGAGCGTCTGCTTCCAGCCGGCGGCCGCCCTGTTGTTGCGTCCGCGCTCCGAGCGCCAACGCTCGAGCGCCGCCTGATCCTCGCGCGCCCGCGCCTTGTCGAGCAGCGGCCGGACGACCTCGAGGATCCGGCTCGGGGTCGCGTGCGCCTCGGCCTGCGTCCACCCGACGATCGCCTCGCGCGCTGCATGTGAGAGCTTCGACTCGAGCTCGCTGCGCATCTCCTCGGGCGCGACGACGACCATGTGCGGGCGGCGGCCGCCGCGCAGCGTCTTGTCGATCTCGCCGCCGACGCTCTTCAGGTGGTGGAGCACGATGTTCTCGATGTGCCGCTGGTAGCGCGCCTGCGACCAGCCGCCCTGGTCGTGCTGGCCCGGGACCTCCTCCGACTCGTCGGCGATCTCCCGGAGGCGACCGTCGTGCAGCTCGTAGAGCACCCCGCGTTCGCGTGAGACAACCGCGACGAGCGCGCCGTCGCCTTGGCCGAGCTGGGCCGCGAGCGGCGCGATCCACAGCTCGGGGCCGATTTCCCAACCGTCGGCCGGTGCGAGGAGCGGAACGATGCGGAAGAGGTCGTCGGCCGACGAGGCGAAGACGGCGAGCGCCCGGGCGCCGTCGCGGTCGAACTCGTCGTTCCCCCAGTCCTTGATCCGGCGGAAGTCGGCCTCGAGCGAGAGCTTGCATTCCCGGCCGCGTGCGGCGGCGCGCTGCTCGGCCTTCTTCTCTGCCTCGTGCACGGTCGCCCGGAACTTCGTCTTCTCGTCCGGGACCGTCGGCACCGTTGACGGGTCGAAGTCGACGTAGATGCTGATCGCGCACCCGTTCCGCGCCCGGAAGCCGGCGAGCTCTCTGAGCAGCCCTTCGGTCACGACCGTGGCCATTCACGCATTCTTAACCACGGGACGGGAACGAGCCCTGGGGAACGTCCAGCCGCCCGTTGGCGTTTACTACAACAGAGAGATATTGGAGAGGAGCACCTTGGGCGATACGAACGACGTTCGCGAACTGATCATCATCGGCGGCGGGCCGGCCGGCTACACGGCCGCGCTCTACGCCGCCCGCGCCGACCTGGAGCCGCTCGTGATCGAGGGCTTCCAGTGGGGCGGCCAGCTCATGATCACAAGCGACGTGGAGAACTACCCGGGCTACGCCGACGGGGTGATGGGCCCGGAGATGATGTCCGACTTCCGGCGGCAGGCGGAGCGGTTCGGCTCGGAGTTCATCACCGACGACGTGACGAAGGTCGACTTCGCGGAGAGCCCCTTCCGCGTCTGGGTCGGGGACGACGTCTACACGGCCCGGGCCGTCGTCGTCGCGACGGGCGCGAGCGCCCGCTGGCTCGGGATCGAGACCGAGCAGCAACACCGCGGTCGGGGCGTCTCGACGTGCGCGACCTGCGACGGCGCATTCTTCCGCGAGAAGGAGGTCTACGTCGTCGGCGGCGGCGACTCCGCGTTCGAGGAGGCGCTGTTCCTCACGAAGTTCGCCTCGCAGGTGCACCTCGTGCACCGACGGGACGAGTTCCGGGCCTCGAAGATCATGGTCGACCGCGCGCGGAAGAACGACAAGCTCGACTTCGTGCTGAACGCGGTCGTCGACGAGATCATCGGCGAGGGTAAGGTCGAGGCACTCCGCCTGCGCAGCACGGTGACCGACGAGACGTGGGAGGTCGATGCGGACGGGCTGTTCGTCGCGATCGGCCACGACCCGAACACGGGGCTCTTCGTCGACCAGCTCGAGCACGACGCCGCCGGCTACCTGATCACGAAGCCGGGGACGACCGAGACGAACGTCCCAGGGATCTTCGCGGCGGGCGACGTCCAGGACCACACCTATCGGCAGGCGGTCACCGCCGCGGGCTCCGGCTGTCAGGCCGCGCTGGACGCGGAGCGCTTCCTGGCCGCGTTGGAGGGGCATCCGGGGACGGCGATGACGGCACCGCGCCCGGAGGCAGCCGAGGTCTGATCTAAGCTCGCAGCGTGGCGCAACGGCCGCGCTGGATCGACCTGATCGACCCCACGGAGGACGAGCTCCGAGCCGCGCTCCCGGGTCGCATCCATCCCACCGCGCTCGCGACGCTGCTCGCGCCTCACGTGCACGACGACGAGCCCCGCCCGCGGCTGCAATCGCACGGCGACTACGTCCTCGGCGTGTTCCTCGTGCCGGTCGTCGTCAAGGTGGAGAACCGGATCTACTACCAGGAGGTCGATCTGATCGCGACGGCGGACGTCCTCGTGTCGGTCTCGAAGACACCGCCCGGCGAGCAGCCGTTCGATCCCCTGCCGGCAAAGGAAGCCTGCCGCGACGACGAGGACGTCGGGATGTTCGTCTACCACCTCGTCGACGAGATCGCCGAGCGCTACCTCGACCTGATCGACGACCTCGACGACGAGATCGACGAGCTCGAGGACCTGGTCCCCGTGGGGACGACGGCCCAGGTCGGACACCGACTCAGGGAGCTGCGCGCGGCCGTGCGGGTCATTCGCCGCACTCTCGGCCCGACGCGCGATGCGATCCGGAAGGTTGTCGACAACCGGGTCGAGCTCGACGCCGGCGAGCTCTTCCCGCGCGACGTCGAGATCGCTTTCGGGGACACCTTCGACAAGCTCCTCCGCGCGAGCGAGGGGCTCGAGACGTCTCGCGATGCTCTCGCCGGAGTCCGCGACTACCTGCAAGGGAGGATCGCCGTCGATCAGAACGAGATCACGAAGCGCTTGACGATCACCGCGTCGCTCCTGCTCGTGCCGACGTTCATCGTCGGGGTCTACGGCCAGAACTTCCGCCAGATCCCAGAGCTGCACTGGGGCTTCGGCTACTGGTGGTCGTGGGGCTTGATCCTCGCCACGACCGTCGCGCAGCTCGCGTTCTTCCGCTGGAAGCGCTGGATCTGAGCCCGTCTCATGTGAGCGGTGCGAGGCGCCCGGTCATGATCGGGCGCACGCAGTGCAGCGCGCGCGCCGGGTCGGCGAGGATCGTCGCGCCGTGGAGCTGCCGGTCGGCATCGAGTGGGCGATCGAGCCGGAGACGCTCGACCCTGCTGCGTCGGATCACGAACACGGTCCGGCACACGCCGTCGACAGGACGTGACGCGGCGAGCAGCGGCCGGTGCGGCAGGTACCACTCGAGCGGCGCTCGATAGAGGAAGAAGTTGCCGAATACGGCAACCGGCGCCGAGGGCGTCCAGCCCGCGGCGACGAGGCGCCGCGCGAGCAGGTCGTAGCGCGGTATGTGGATGCTCGTGAGCGAGACCAGCGGCAGGAGGAGCGCGGCCGCGGCGAGCGCGGCCGCGGCGGGCACGACACGACGCGGAATCGCGGCCACCGCCGCCGCCACGGCAATCGCGACGAACGGAGCGATCTCGATCATGTTCCGCAACGCAAAGATGCGCGGGCCGCCGATCCACGCGAGCGCTGCGGCCGCAAGCGGTCCGACGGCCAGGACCGCGATCAGCCGGCCCAGGGGCGACAGGCGCGCAAGGTGCAGGCACCCCCCGGCCACGACGACAAGCGCCGCGAGCGAGAGCGCGAGCCCGAACGCCGTGCTGCCGTATGCCGACGTGAAGAGACGGAGCGGGACGGCGAGAACGGAGCGGAGACGGAACGCCCCGATCCACCAGAAGCGGTCCTGGTGGTACTGCGCGAGCGTGACTGGGAGCCAGGGCGCGGCGGCGACCGCGCCGAGGGCGATCGCCGCGGTCACCCGGGTGCGCGCGGTGCGGGCGGCGGGATCGAGCCACAGCCAGCCGAGCGCGGCGAGCACGGTGAACGCGAAGAAGTAGTGCGTCAGCCCGCCCGCCGCGACGACGGCCGCGAGCGTCAGCTCGCGCCGCCACGACGGCGCCTCGACCGCGGCGACGAGTGCGCGCGCGAAGACGACCGCGAGCAGCGCGAGCAGCTCATAGGCGCGTAGCTCGCGCCCGTGCGAGACGAGCTGGCTTCCGAGCGCGGTCAGGAGGCCCGCAAGTGCGGCGAAGGGCAGTGCGACCACTCGTGCTGCGGCGTCCACGACGAGCGCGGCGAGGACCGCGCCCGCCGCCGCCGAGAGAAGGCGCAGGTCCTGCATCGGCACTCCGAGATGGCGAACGAGCCACGCGAGCGTGTACCAGAGCGGCGGCGTCGACTCGGTGCGTGCTACATGAGCGAGGAGCCGCGGGAACGTCGGCTCGCTGATGATCCGCGCCGACGCGACTTCGTCCTGGGAGAGCGACTGCGTGAACAGGCCCGGCAGCCGCGCGCCGACGGCGACCACTGCGACGGCTCCGACGACGCATCGGCGAGCGCTCATGTCCGGAGGCTAGGGCCCGGCACCTGGCAGAACCCTTGTCGCAGCTACCCTGGCGCGCGTGCCGTACTACATCTGTCCGAGGTGCAAGGAGCGCACCGTCGACATCGACGCGATCGAGGGGTTCTCGACACAGGCCCCGGCCTGCCGCCGCTGCGGGTTCGGCTTCCTCTTCGAGCTGCTCGACGACTACTACCCGGCGCCGGACACGGGCATGATCGTCACGGACCAGGACCGGCGCGTGCTCGCGATCGGCCGCGGCATGTTCGAGCTGACCGGTTTTCCCGAGTCCGACCTGATGGGCCGCGACCTGCTCGAGGCGCTCCAGTTCTCAAACCCGAAGCCGATCGAGCTCGCCCGCGAATGGGGCGTCCGCAGGCTCGGCGAGCGTGTCTCGATCAAGACGCGCGGCGGTCAAGCGAAGCCCGTCGTCGCCGACGTGTTTCCGGCCTACGACGCCGACGGAGGACTGCTCGTCGCGCTCACTCCCGTTCGCGGCACGGCCGAGGCGCAAGCCTCGGGCTGAGTCGACGGCGCGTCTCTCCGAAAGACGCGCGGCGACCTCCGGCCTTCTGGCCGCCCAGGGCCGCGGGGGCTTGAACGGTGTCGGACACCACGCGCGCGGCGGGACGAAAAGGTGTCAGACACCGCACGTGCTCGCTCGTCTGCTCGCCACCGCGGCGACGGTGTCGGACACCGCGCGCGGCGGGACGAAAAGGTGTCAGACACCGCACGTGCTCGCTCGTCTGCTCGCCACCGCGGCGACGGTGTCGAACACCAGGCGCGCGGCGGGACGAAAAGGTGTCAGACACCGCACGTGCTCGCTCGTCTGCTCGCCACCGCGGCGACGGTGTCGGACACCGCGCGCGGCGGGACGAAAAGGTGTCAGACACCGCACGTG
>Ga0075425_100003060_pt1 | contig 16892 bp, 10 predicted proteins | sample SoiMethybrSBSTD4_FD_75300 | JGI IMG/M metagenome (GOLD analysis project Ga0075425, IMG submission 75300) | Bulk soil microbial communities from a Populus tree surrounding site in Tennessee, USA - Soil MetaG P. TD hybrid SBSTD4 | ecosystem: Environmental > Terrestrial > Soil > Tree plantation... | reverse complement strand
AGCATCGGTGCCGTATGGACCCCCGAGAAGCGCGAGGGTTGGCTCGGCAAGCTGATGGGCCAGGACGGCGACTTCGTGCTCCGGGGCGGCTACGCGCGCAATTACAGCCGCTCGGGGCTCAACGACTTCACGGGCGCGTACGGTGCGAACACGGGCCTGACGTTGTCGCTGACGAGAGCGCCGTCGACGTTCTTGCTCCTCCGCGACGCCTCATCGACCGCGCCAATCGGGTTCACCTCGGTGCCCGCGTATCCGCTGACGCCGGCGCTCACGAGTTCCGTGAACGGCTTCGCGCCCGACATCCAGCTGACGTCGGCCGATTCGGTCAGCTTCGGCGTCCAGCGCGCGTTGAATCGCAACACGTCGGTCGAGGCCCGCTACGTCGGCACCTGGTCTCACGACGTGTGGCAGACGCAGAACTACAACGAGTTCAACATCGTCGAGAACGGTTTCCTCTCCGAGTTCCGCAAGGCGCAGGCGAACCTGCAGGCGAATATCGCGGGCGGCAAGGGCGCGACGTTCGCATACACCGGCATACCGGGTACGTCGCCGCTGCCGATCTTCCTGGCGTACTTCAACGGCGTCGGCGCCGCTTCGGCGGGCGACACGTCGAAGTACTCCGGCGGCAACTGGACGAGCTCGGCGAACCAGGCGTTCCTGGCGGCGCTCAACCCGAATCCGTTCGCCTTCGCGTGCCTGGCCGCAACGGGCTGCAACGCCACGACCCGTCAGAACGGATTCATCGGCAACACGACGTTCCGCACCAACGCGGCCGCCGCGGGGCTGCCGGCGAACTTCTTCATCGCCAATCCGGATACGCTGTCCGGCGCGAACGTCACGAACAGCCTCGGCACGACGAAGTACAATGCGCTGCAGCTCGAAGTGCGGCGGCGGTTCGCGCAGGGCCTCCAGGCGCAGGCGAGCTACGTGTACGGCCATCAGTACGCGTCGAACCTGCTGACGCTGCGCGCGCCGGAAGACTACTTCCGATCCTCCGGCGATCCCGGCGACATCACGCATACCTTCAAGCTGAACGCCGTCTACGATCTCCCGTTCGGCAGCGGCCACAAGATGGGCGGCGATTCCAACGCCGTCGTCAACCACATCATCAGCGGCTGGCAGTTCGGCCTGGCGCAGATCGTGCGCAGCGGACAGCTCGTCGACTTCGGAAACGTCCGGCTGGTCGGCATGAGCGCCGACGACCTGTCGAGCGCGTTTCAACTGCGGTTCGATGATGCGGGAAAGAAAGTCTACATGCTGCCGCAGGACATCATCGACAATACGATCCGCGCGTTCAACGTCAGCGCGACCGGCTACTCGGGTGACGCACCGACCGGCCGCTACTTCGCGCCGGCCAACGGTCCGGACTGCATCGAGCTCGACAGCGCATCGGCGTACGGATCGTGCGCGTCGCGTACGCTCGTGGTGACCGGTCCAATGTTCCGGCAGACCGACATCAAGTTCACGAAGCTCACGAAGATATCGGGCTCGACGAACTTTGAGTTCGGGTTCAACATCCTCAACGTGTTCAATCAGGCCAATTTCGTACCGGTCCGCGGCCTCGGCGGCACATTCAACGGCGGCGCGACCGGTGTGTCATCGAACTTCGGATCGAACACGCTGGCGAATTACGAAGTGACGGGTCTGGCGGGTACGAACACGAGTCGGTTGATTGAAATCCTGACGCGATTCAACTGGTAAGTCCTGACAGAAGGGTCGGCGGCTCCGCCTGGGGCCGCCGGCTCTCACCGCCGGGTTTTCGAAGGCTCCCGAGTCGAATCTCTGACCGCCGACACAATCAGGTTGATCAGCGTCGCCGCCGGCTTCCGGTTGAGCGCTTCGACTGGTTCGTCGCTCAACTCGTAATCGAGAACGATGTTGACGAGGTGCCATGACGACATGGCGCTCAGCTCCTGCCTCAGCAACGCCTCGCCCTTCTCGTAGACGGAAAACGGATTGAGCACGCTCGACGGCGCGATGCTGATGGCCGGCGACGATGGGGACGGCTTCGGTTGGTCGAAAATCGGCGGCGGCGTCCCGGCGACGGGCACTTCGATCGGCTTCGCGCGAGCGCGGCGAAGCGCGCCTTCGAGATAGATGCGGGACAGGCCGCTCGCCCAGTAGACAGCGTCCGTGCGATTGGGCTGGGTCGTCTCGCGCGGCGATCGCACCGGATCGCCTTTGCCCACCGGCACGAACTCGATCCATCCGTGCCACAGCCCGTCCGCCATCGGCGCGGCGCACGCGCGGGCCTCGTACTCGGTGGCATCCTCGGCGACGATCGTGCCCGGGTATTGCTGTAACGTCTCAGCCATATGTTTGCCCGGCTGTTACGCTGCAAGAAGAATTCCAGACACTTCTCATTCGTATCGTAGCGCCGAGACCGGATCGAGACGCGTGGCGCGCCGCGCCGGCCAGATGCAGGCGACGATCGAGACGATCACCAGAAGGACGGTGATCGAGACGATGGTCAGAGGATCGCGCGCGGTCGTCTGCACGAGCAGCGATTCGAGGAGCTTGCCGACGCCGAACGCGCCGGCGACGCCGAGCGGCAGACCGATCGCCAGCTGAATCAGCCCGCGGCGTAACACGAGCCACAGCACCTGCGTCGGCAGCGCGCCGAGCGCCATCCGCACGCCGAGTTCCTGCGTCCGCTGGCTCACGGAGTACGCCGTCACCGCGTAGAGGCCGACCGCCGACAGCATCAGCGCGATGATCGCGAACACCGTGAAGAGCGTGCCGAAGATCCGGAACGGCCAGCGCTGCTGCGCGAGGCTGTCGTCGAGCGTTCGAATGTCGAAGAGGGGCAGATCCGGCTCGAGGGCGCGCATCTCGTCGCGGACAACCGACGTGAGGCTCGTCGGATCGCCGGTGCCCCTGACGAGCAGCACGGCGAACCGCTGGCTGTCGACGCGATACGGCAGGAACACGACGGGGTCGGGCTCCGGATCGTTCCGACCCGCCTGCCGAATCGACGGCACGACGCCGACGATTGCGGCCGGCAGCGACGGCACGGCGGGATCGATCGAACCGGGCTGCGAGTCGACCAGCGTGATCCGCTGACCGATCGGATCCTCGCCTCTGAAGTGCATCGCGACGAACCGCTGGTTCACGATCGCGGCTTCGTGTCCCGGGGTCCCGTCGCCCTCGAGGAACGCGCGTCCCCGCACGACCGGCACGTGGAGCGTATCGAAGTAGCCGTTGCTGATCTCGACCATCGTGACGGTGGGCGGCGCCGTCCCTGCGGCGGGTGGGCGTCCTTCGACGGTCAGTTGCCGTTCGAATCCGCCCTGCGTCGGAAGCATCGTCGTTATCGCGGCCGCCTGGACGGCGTTGACGCCGCGGAGGCGCTCCTCGATGCGCTGGTACAGCAATGTCCGCGTGTCGCGCTGCGGATATCGAGCCAGCGGCAGCGCCAGCCTCATCGTCAGCAGCCGGGAGGTGTCGATGGATCCGAGGTCCTGGCGGTAGAGCGCGAAGAAGCTGCGCAGCATGAAGCCGGAGCCGGCCAGCAGCACGAGCGTCAGCGCCAGCTCGACGACGATGAGCGCGCCCGTCCAGCGACGCGCGCGTTTGCCGCCGCTGCCCGAGCGTCCGGCGGCTTCCTTGAGGACTTCGTTGACGTCGGTCTTCGAGACATGGAGCGCCGGCGCCAGGCCGAAGAGCAGGCCGGTGCCGAGGCAGACCGCCGCGATGAAGGCGAAGACGGTGCCATCCATCGTGAAGTGGATCCAGTACGGCTTGCCGACGTTCTGCGTGGCCGAATCGAACCAGCGGACGCCAAAGATCGACAGCGCGTAGCCGAGGACGCCGCTGAATACGGCGAGCAGCACGCTCTCGACGAGCAGCTGTCGCACGATGCGCCAGCGGCTCGCGCCGAGCGAGACGCGCACGCAGATTTCGCGCGCGCGCGCGGCCGAACGCGCCAGGAGCAGGTTCGCCACGTTGGCGCACGCAATCAGCAGCACGAACCCGACGGCGCCCATCAGCGTCAGGAACACGAGCCGGATCTGCGTCGGGTTGACGCGATCCGACAGCCGGTCGATCGCGGATGCCGTCTCTTTGTTCGAATCCGGGAAGTCGTGCGCGAGCCGCGTCATGATCGCGCCGACTTCGCTGCGCGACTGCTGCAGCGTCGTTCCCGGCGCGAGGCGTCCGAGCAGCTGGAAGCTGCGGACGCTGCGCTTCGAGTCGCGCAGCTCCGGCGGCGCCTGCGCCATTGGCATCCACAGATCGTTGTTGTTCGGAAACTGCATGTCGGCGGGCATCACGCCGATGACGGTGAACAGGCCGCTGTTGATCTTGATGCTGCGTCCGACGATCGACGGGTCGCTGCCGTATCGGTTCTTCCAGATGCTGTAGCCGAGCATGACCACCGGATCCGCGCCGATCTTTTCGTCTTCGGGGCGGAAGTCACGCCCGAGCATGGGCGGCTGCTTGATCAGCCGGAACAGGTTTGCCGTCGTGTAGAGGCCCTGAAACCGTTCCGCGGGACGCCCCTCGTCGCTGACGTTCGCGGTGGCGCCGGAGTAGAGCGCGAGCTCGGAGAAGCCGTGCGCGCTCTCGCGCAGGTCGCGAAAGTCCATCATCGAAAATGCCTGGCGCCGTCCTTTCGCGTCCATCGTGCTGACCTGCACGACCTGATCCGGATCGGCGATGGGCAGCGACCGGATCAGCACGGCGTTGACGAACGTGAAGACGGTTGCATTTGCGCCGATGCCGAGCGCGAGCGCGACCGCCGCGATCAGCGTGAACCATTTGTCTTTGATCAGCAGGCGGATCGCGAATCGGACGTCCTGGAGCAGATTCATCGAGACGTATTACGCGGAAACCGCCGCGCGGGTTCACACCCGGGTGCGAAGCGCGGCGTGTCAGTGGATTTCTATCGGGCCGCGAATCGAGGCCGAACGGCTGTCGCGCACATCGTCTGAAGATGAGACGGCCGCCGCGTCGCCGAGGTTCACGAGGCGACGGCGCTCGTCCCGGCGCCGATGGCGGAAGCGCTCGAAGACGACGTGATCGTTCTCGAGCCCGAGCATCGACCGCCACGAGGTGCCCGCAAAGGTGTGAGCGAGCATGCGCAGGCCGTATCGCGCGACGAATCCCGGACTGTGGATCGCGGCGGCGGGGAAGTGGCGCATCTTCATCCACCGCTCGGCGCGCCAGCGCAGATACTCGATGTCGTCCGCCCCGACGTGCTCGGTGCGGACGACGGCCGTCGTCCCGTCGTAGTGCGAGACGTCTTCGTCGACGATGAGGCCGCGGTCGCGGAAATCGCGCGTCATCGGCGTGCCGGGGTACGGGGTCGGGTGCTGGATGTACGGCCAGTCGACGTAGCGTTTCGCGAACTCGAGGTTGGCCGCGATCGACTCCGGCGTGTCGCCCGGATTGCCGACGATGAGGCCGCCGACGACGAACATGCCGTGGCGATGCAGGTGCTCGATCGCTTCGATCGTCGCGTTGCCGACGGTGCGGCCGTGTTCCCGCCGCGAGTTCTTCGCGCGCGCGCGCAGAAACGTCAGGTCGTCGTCCAGGATGTTCTCGATGCCGAGGAACACGTAGCGGAATCCCGCTTTGCGCATGAGCGGCGCCAGGCGGGCGCCGTGCTGCGCGAGCGGCGACGTCATCGCCTGGACGAAGTATTCGGTGTCGTGGAATCCCGCGTCGACGATCGCCAGGCAGAGCGCCTCGAAGCGATCGACGTCGAGCGTGATGTTGTCGTCGACGAGGAAGATGGCTTCCGCGCCGTGCGACCGCGCGTCCGCGATGTCGGCGAGCACGCGATCCATCGGATACGGATGGAAATTGCGGCCGCGCATCTCGATAATCGAGCAGAAGCTGCAGTCGAACGTGCATCCGCGCGAGGTTTCGACGACGTCGACTCGGCGGCCGAGCAGGGTGTAGCCGTCGAGAATGCGCGCGGAGCGGCGGGGCAGGCCCAGCGGCTCGTGCGCGAGCCGCGTGATCGGCCTCGGCGGATTGTGGATGAACCGGCCGTGCGCGCCGCGATGCGAAAGCCCCGCGATCGTCGCGACCCCGCTGCCGGCTTCGAGCGCGCGCAGGAGATCGCGGAAGGTCTCTTCGCCCTCGCCGCGGACGATGAAGTCGATCTCGAGGGCTCCTTCATACGCGTCCGGCGCGAGGCTCGCGTCGTATCCGCCGGCGACGATCCGCGCCGCGGGACGCAGCCGCCGAATCAGCCGGGCGATCGCGAGCGCCGTCTTGCGCTGAAACGTCATCACCGACAGGCCGACGAGATCCGGAGTGAAGTCGCGGACGAGCCGTTCGACGGTCTCGCGGACCGACGACTGGACGAGAATGAGGTCCGCGGCGGCGACACGGTGATGGGCGTCGACGTTTCCGGCCAGGGAGGTCAGCGCGCCGTTCGGCATGCGGATCGCCACCGCCGGCATGTGCTCGAACGCGTCAGGCATCGAAAGCAGGAGGACGTTCATAATGCGGATTGCGGAATGCGGAATGCGGAATGACCCGTCGATTGGATAATTGATCAATCGCCAATCACTCCGCAATCCGCAATCCGCATTCCGCATTCCGCAATGACGAAGCCCATCCTTGTGTTCGACGGCGAGTGCGGGTTCTGCCGCTTCTGGATCGACCGCTGGCGGTGTCGCACCGCCGATCGCCTTGAATATCTGCCGTTTCAAAGCGAGGACGTCGCGCGCCGCCTGCCGAATCTCTCGCGCGACCGCTGCAAACGGGCGGTGCATCTCGTCGAACCCGACGGCGCGGTCCGGGAGGGCGCGGCCGCCGTGTTCCGTGCGCTCGCCGCGTGCGGTGGTTCGCGCGCGGGGTGGTTTCTTTACGAGCACGCTCCAGCGTTTGCCCCGCTCAGCGAGCGCGCGTACCGCCTGATCGCGGATCATCGTCCGCTCGCCGACCGCGTGCGCAAGTGGTGCTGGGGACAGGTTTCGCAGCCGTCGACGTATCGCACATCGTCGTGGCTGTTTCTGCGTCTGCTCGGCCTGATTTATCTGATCGCGTTCTGGTCGCTCGGCACGCAGCTTCCGGGGTTGATCGGCCACGACGGCATCGAGCCTGCGCGGCTGTACATGGACGCCGCCCGATCGTTCGTCGCCAGCGAGCACATCGGCGTCGATCGATTCCACCTGCTGCCGACGCTCGCGTGGATCTCGACGAGCGACGCGTTTCTGCGCGGGCTCTGCGCCGCCGGTGTGGCGCTCGCGGCATTGCTCGTCGCGGGCTTCGGATCGGTCGGCGTGCTTCCGGTGCTCTGGCTTCTGTACCTGTCGCTGTCGGTCGTCGCGCGCGAGTTTCTCGGATTCCAGTGGGACGCGCTGCTGCTCGAGACCGGATTGATCGCGGTGTTTCTTGCGCCGGTGGCAATCCGGGAGCGCGTGCGCGATCACGACGGGATGCCGCGGCTCGCGCGCTGGCTGCTGCTCTGGCTGTTGTTCCGCCTGATGATCGGCTCAGGGGCAGTGAAGCTGGCAAGCGGCGATCCGACCTGGAATGGTCTGACCGCGCTGACGTTCCATTACGAGACGCAGCCGATTCCGACGCCGCCGGCCTGGTGGGCGCACCAGCTCCCGGTCTGGTTCCAGAAGCTGTCCACGATCGTCGTTTTCATCATCGAGCTCGGCGTGCCGTGGCTGATGCCGGGGCCGCGCCGGGTCCGCGCCCTCGCCGCGTTCCTGCTGATCGCCTTGCAGGCGCTCATCGCGCTGACCGGCAACTACGCGTTCTTCAATCTGCTGACGGCGTCGCTCTGCGTGCTGCTCCTGGACGATGCGTTGTTCGAATCACCTGGTCTTCCTCGTGATCGTCGTGACACAGGCGGTACCCCGGTTCGTCGCTGGATCACCGTCGCTTTCGCGATCGTCACCGTCCCCGTCTCGCTGCTGCTCTTCACCGGCAGCATCGGCATTCCGCTGCCGGCAGCGACGCTCGTCATCCCGGTCGCGGAGCTCGTCCAGCCGTTCCGCAGCGTCAACAGCTACGGCCTCTTCGCCGTCATGACCACGACGCGCGACGAGATCGTCGTCGAAGGCTCGAATGACGGCAGCGAATGGAAAGCCTACGAGTTCCGTTACAAGCCCGGTGACGTGAATCGCCGCCCGCCATGGGTGGCGCCGCACCAGCCGCGGCTCGACTGGCAGATGTGGTTCGCGGCGCTGCAGCCATTCGAAGGCGGCGGGTGGTTCCATCGCTTCTGCCTGCGGCTGCTCGAAGGATCGCCTGACGTCCTGCGGCTGCTGCCGGGCAATCCGTTTCCGGATCGCCCGCCGCAGTATGTTCGCGGGACGTTGTATCGGTACCACTTCACGGACACGGCGACCGGCCGGCGGACCGGCGCGTGGTGGACGCGCGAGCGGGTCGGCGAGTACGCGCCCGTGTTGTTCCTGGACGGGACGGCACCGCCGCGCAATTGAACAGACGGAGTCCTATTGGTCCAAAGTGAAGTTCACCGTGACGGTCATGATCGCCTCGACGGGTTCGCCGTCGAGCACCGTCGGCGCGAACCTCCATTGCCTGACCGCCTCGAGCGCCGCCGCGTCGAGCATCGGAACCGAGCGCAGCACGTACGTGTCGACGACCGAGCCGTCGACGCCGAGCGTCACTTCGATGATCACCACTCCCTGAACGCGCGCGGCGCGCGCGTCGTCCGGGTACGCGGGTTTCACGTCGCGAATCTTGATTGGCGGCCGGATGGTTCCACCGATGCGAACGATCCTTCGGACGTTCCCGACGACCGGCGCGGCGGCAGGACTCGATGACTTCTCGCTGAACGCGAACCAGATGTCGACCGTGCTGCGCGGGTCGTTCGGCGCGAAACGCCAGCGCCGCGCGGCCGTTTCGGCCGCCTCGAGGAACGGACGCTGAGGCTTGTTCGCCCAGTAGTTCGGATCGGAGATTTCGCGATCGATCGCGAGACTCCACTCCGTCGCCTTCACGTCGATCACGCCGCCATCGTCGGCAATCGTGAACCGGACCTTGACGTGAGCCGTGATGCCTTTTCCGGCAGCCTCGATCGGATATTGCGCGTCGACGCTCTCGATCCTGGGCCGCGCATCGGGCAGTTGCGCAATGACGGGGCGCGGCGGCGGCGTGATTCTTCCTCGTTGGGTGTCGACAGGCGCCGGTGGGGGAGAGGCCTGCGCGCCATCGGTTGCGCGGCCGACGACGGCGGCGGCGGTCGGCTCCGACACCGCTCGATACCGCACGTCCGTCCGCATGGGAAACGCCGAGACGACCGTCCAGGAAGAGCCGATGATCAGCGCCGACGCGGTGGCGATCGCGAAAGCGACGTGCGTGCGTGACATGGTGATCTCCTTCGAAAGCTGACGAATCCGCATCGACAACTGCCTCCGGCGCACGAATCCCGGCGCGGGCACTGCCGTCGGTCCGTCGGCGAACGCGAGCAGCGCCTGCATGTAGTGCTTGCGCGAGTGAGTGATCGCGACGGTGAGCGCGTCCACGGTCTCCTCGCGGCTTAGCTGAATGCGACTGATCGCCCACCAGAATGCCGGGTGGAACCAGAGGAGCGATCGCGCGATCTCCTCGACGACCGTAGCCAGCCAGTCGCGCCGGCTGGCGTGCAGCAGTTCGTGGCAGAGCACCGCGCGCTGCAGTTCAACCTCGAGAAGGCCGAGTCGCGAGGGCAGCAGAATCGCCGGCCGGCGCACGCCGAACGTTACGGGCTGATCGATCGCGTCGTGCCACCGGACGTCCGCATCGGGCGCAATCGTGCGCCGCAGGATGGAAAGATCGGAGTCGAGAGCCGCGGCCGTCCCCTGGCGGCGCATTGCACGCAGGCGGGCGAATCCGATCCCGAGCCAGAGCAGGCGCGCGGCGATGCCGGCGCCGAGGACCAGGACGACGAGCGACGGCCATCGCGGCGCGTTCGTCTCGACGGGGACCGCGATCGACGCTGGATCAACGAGCGCAACCGACACCGCGCGAGTCGGCACTTCCACACTCACGACGCGCGGCGGCAGGAGAATGAGGAGCAGACATCCGCAGACGACGAGACGCCAGTATGCGAGTCGGATCCGCGGCGCCAGCGGCCGAAACAGCGTCGCGCCGATTCCGGCCGTCGCGACGACGACGAGAATCTGGACGGCGTACAGCGCGAGCGGCCGCACGAGCGCGTCCATCACGGCTCGGTCTCGTCAATCAGCCGGAGCAGCTCTTCGCGCTCCTTCGCCGACAGCCGGCTGTCCTTGACGAGGTGGAGCAGGAGAGGCCGCGGCGCGCCGTCGAACACGCGCGTCACGAATTCGCGAACCATCGACGAGATGACGGCCCGCTCGGGGCGCGCGGGCCGGTACTGATACGCGCGGTCGTGCTTTTCTTTCTTGAGATAGCCCTTGGTCTCGAGGATGTTCATCATCGTCATGACCGTCGTGTACGCGATGTGCCGGCTCTCGAGGAGAGCGTGGTAGACGTCGCGCACGGTGGCGCGGCCGAGCCGCCAGATGACTTTCATGATGGCCAGCTCCTGCGCGGTCAGCGTCGAATCCGGTCGGCGCATTGTCTACTAATTATTTAGTACGTAGTGATTCGGAGTCAAGCGGAGTGTTCACTTTACGAGCCTGGCGACCCGCCGGCGGACCGGAGCCTGGTGGACGCGCGACCGGATTGGCGAGTATTCGCCGCCGATTTCGCTCGCCGGTCGCTGAAACGGCACCGCAGTTGTCGCGGCTCGCGGGCCGACCCCAGGATCGGGCCGGCGCCGCCGATCGGGCCGCGGCTATAATTCCCGGCGTCCGCCATGAGGCTTGAGACGAAGGCACGTCTCGGTCCGTACGAAATCGTCGCCGCGATCGGCGCGGGCGGTATGGGCGAGGTGTACCGGGCGATCGACACACGACTGAATCGGACGGTCGCGATCAAGGTGCTGCCGGAGCATCTTGCCGTGGACGCGGATGTCCGCGCCCGCTTCCTGCGCGAGGCGCAGGCCATCAGCTCTCTCAACCACCCGCGGATCTGCGCGTTGTACGACGTCGGACACCAGGACGCTTCGGCGTCGCTGGCCGAGCCCGTCGACTTTCTCGTGCTCGAGTACGTCGAGGGGGAAACGCTCGCCGCCCGGATCGCCCGCGGTCCGCTTCCCCTGCCGCAGGCCCTGACGATTGCCATCGAAATCTGCGACGCGCTCGAACGCGCGCACCGCCAGGGCTTGACGCACCGGGATGTGAAACCGGCGAACGTCATGATCACCCGCGCCGGTGTGAAGATCCTGGACTTCGGGCTCGCCAAGCAGCGCTCGCCGTTCGTCGGCGACGAACGGACGGTGGCCGTCACGGCGGCGGGCGCAATCGTCGGCACACTGCACTACATGGCGCCCGAGCAGATCGAGGGACGTGAGGCCGACGCGCGAAGCGATGTCTGGGCGTGTGGATGCGTCCTCTACGAAATGATCGCCGGCGCGAAGCCATTCGACGGTGCGAGCGGCGCCTCCGTGATTGGCGCAATCCTCGAGCGCGCCCCCGCCGCCTTCTTGCCGGAGCACGCCGTGGCGCCGCGCCTGTCGGAGATCATCCGGATCTGCCTCGAGAAGAATCCGGACGAGCGCTGGCAGTCGGCGCGCGACCTGCGGCGCGAGCTCACGTGGCTCCGCGACGCATCGCCCGCCGAAGGGGCGGCCGCCGCGACACCCGACGGCCTGACGCGGCGCGCGGCGTTCGCGCTCGGCGGCGCCGCTGCCGCCGTCGCCGCCATGGCGCTGATCGCGATACCGGTGCAGTGGGCCTCGCGCCGCACGCCTGCTGCCGCGCCCGCCGGACCTCCGGTTATCGTGCTGATGGACTCGACGTACCCCGAGCGCATTTATGACGATGCCACGCGGACGGCGGGCGGCACCAACGCTGATGATCTCACCGACCTGCTGCGCAACCTGCCGGTCGCCCTGTTGAAAGAGAACACCAGCCGGACGTGGCATCGCGAGCAGGAAGTGCTGCAGGAACATCCCGCGCTGATCGTCGCGCATCGCTCGTGCTTCTACGACTCCACCGTGCTCGGGCAGGCAAGCCGCGAACTGTCGTGGGACAAGTTCGAGACCTTCGCGGGATTCATCGGCGTCGGCGATTCACACACGAAGATCCTCGCGTACGCGCGCGGATCGTGGGACTCGGAGGACGCGCGCGTCCAGTGGATCGAGTCGATGGAGCAGCGCTTCCCGCCGCTGCGTGGCCGAATCGACGCCATCAGAGTGCCGCCCGACCGTGCGACGTTCCGCAATCCCCTGACCGGCGCCGAGATCCGCACGAAGATCGTCACCATGCTCAAACTACAATCGTAGCGATGGAGAAATCCGACGACGACTGGAAGCGCGCGCTGACCCCCGAGCAATTCCACGTGCTGCGCGAGCACGGGACCGAGCGGCCCGGCTCGAGTCCACTCAACTACGAGAAGCGCGACGGCACGTTCCGGTGCGCCGCCTGCGGCACGCCGCTGTTTACGTCCGACACGAAGTTCGAGAGCGGCACCGGCTGGCCGAGCTTCTGGCGGCCCATCGAAGGCGCCGTCGCGACGACCGTCGACAAGAGCCTCTTCATGACGCGCATCGAAGTGCACTGCGCGGCGTGCGGCGGACATCTCGGCCACGTGTTTCCCGACGGTCCGGCGCCGACCGGACAGCGCTACTGCATGAACGGCGTCGCACTGGCGTTCGAGCCTGAGAAGAAATGATCCTGATCGCTCCGCTGCTCGCGGCGATCCTCGCCGCGCAGTCCGCGTCGGTCGACGACACGCTGCGGCGTCAGCTGAGCGAATTCCTGACCGCTGCTTCCCATGCTCCGGCATCCGCCGGGGACAAGCGGATTTTCGACGCGTTCTTCGCGGACGACGTGATCTATACGCGCGCCTCCGGCATCGTCATCGGCAAGGCCGACATCATGAGGGCGCTCGATGAGCCGCCCGCGGCCGGCACACCCGCGTCGGCGTATTCCGGCGAGGACGTGAAGATCGTGCGTCACGAGAGCGTTGTCATCGTGGCGTTCCGCCTGGTGCAGCGGCTGAGCGACGGCACGGTGAATCGCTACCGCAACACCGGCACGTTCGCGCAGCGCGGCGGTCGCTGGCAGGCGATCGCATGGCAGGCGACGCGCATAAGTAATCCGTAGCGCTCCTTCCTCAGCCGGACGCGCGCTGTCACGTTTTTATCTAATCGCGTCGTATTCCGGTCAGATACTCTGGCTATCGAATAATGAAGTTTCTGCGCGCCCTTCCGGCCGCGTGCCTGATCGCCGCCGCGCTGCATCCCGTATCTCCGCTCGCACAGGCGCCATCGGAATGCGTCATTGGCGGAACGATTACGTCCGCCGGGACACCGCTCCCCGGCGTCGTCGTGACGATCGCGGGCGCCGACGGACAGCCGAACGACGTCACCTCGACCGCATCCGACGGCTCGTACGCACTGCGGTTGCGCGCCGGAAAGGACCGCGAGTCTTCAGGCGGGCGCGCGACGTTGAAAGCGGAGCTCGTCGCGTTTGCGCCCGTCGTGCGCGATCTGAATCCGGAGAGCTGCCAGCAGCGCGTCGATCTGACGATGACGCTCGCGTCGCGAGCATCGCGAAACGGAGCGGCGCCGGCGGCGGCGACGACGCCGCTCGCGGCGCGCGCGGTCGGCGGACGCGGGCGCGGCGCCGCGGCGCCCGCGCAGCCGTTCCAGAGTCTCGAGCTCGTGGCGGATCAGGCCGGTCTTGCGCGTCCGGACGCGAACGACGTCAATGGCGGCGCCAACGGCTCTGGCGGCGACATCGCGACGCAGCAACTGCAGCTGCCGCCCGGTTTCTCGACCGACACGTCCGCGGATTCGGTGACGGCGGTCGGCACCTCGTCGCAGGCGAACGAATTCTTCTTCGGACCGAACGGCCCGGGAGATTTCGCGGGACGCTTTGGAGGCGACGGATTCGGGAATCCCGGCGGGGACGGGTTCGGCGGCACGCCGGGCGGACAGGGCGCGGCCGGCGCCGCCGGGGGCAGGGGAGGGCCGGCAGGGCGCGGTGGTCCGGGTTTTCAAGGCGGGCCCGGCGGACGCGGATTCGCGGGCGGACCGTTCGGGGGCCGCGGCGGCCGCGGCCGCGGCAATCAGATCCGCGGCCAGGCGTTCGCGAGCTTCGATTCCTCCGCGCTCGACGCCGCGCCCTACGCGCTGAACGGTCAGCCGACGCCGAAGCCGTCGTATCTGCAGCAGCGCTTCGGCGCGAATCTCGGCGGTCCGCTGACGATCCCGAAGATCGTCGACAGTCCGCGCACGTTCTTCTTCCTCAACTACACCGGCAACCACTCGAGCAATCCGTACGACGCGTACGCGACGGTGCCGACCCCGGCCGAGCGCGCGGGCGATCTCACCGCGATCGGCGGTGGCATCATCGCGCCGTCGAGCATGAATCCAGCGGCGCAGCAGCTGCTCTCGCTGATCCCGCTGCCGAATCAGGCGGGCGCGACGCAGAACTTCCACAACGTCACGACGGTGACGAGCCACGTGGACGATATCAATCTGCGGCTCATTCGTACCTTCGGCGCGGCGGCGGGCCGCGGGCGCGGCGCCGGCGGACGCGGCGGTGCGGGCGGCGGCGGACGCGGAGGCGGCGGGCGCGGCCAGCCGGGTGTCTCGAACCTCAACGTCACGATTCACTACCGCCACGCGGACAACGAGAACGCGAATCCCTTTCCGACGCTCGGCGGCAGCGCGAGGACGAGCGCGTGGGACACACCGATCACGTACGCGTTCACGAAGGCTGGCCTGACACACCAGGCGCGGTTCGACTTCAACCATCAGCAGTCGAGCACGCAGAATCTCTACGCGTACTCGCAGGACATCGCGGGCGCCGCCGGCATCCAGGGCGTCGCCACCGATCCGTTCGACTGGGGCGCGCCGAATCTCTCGTTCACGCGGTTCCAGAGCCTGCGCGATCTGAGCCCGTCGTCGATCACGAACCAGACGATTTCGGCGGGCGACACCATCACGAAGATCCGGAACCGCCACACGATGCGTGTAGGCGGCGACTATCGCAGCATCCACGCGGACAGCCGCACCGACGCGAACGCGCGCGGTTCGTACGTGTTCACCGGACTCTACAGCGGAACCGATTTCGGCGATTTTCTGCTCGGCCAGGCGCAGCAGGCGTCGGTGCAGTTCGGTCCGGGCACCGAACAGTTCCGGTCGACCTACTGGGATCTGTTCGCGCAGGACGACTGGCGCGTGCGCGACAACGTCACCGTCAACGCGGGATTCCGATACGAGTACTACTCGCCGGTGTCCGAGGCGTCGGACCGCCTCGTCACCCTCGACGTGACGCCCGACTTCACCAAAGCGGTGCCGGTCATGGCCGGCGAGACCGGGCCGTACAGCGGAACATTCGCCGACACGATCGTGAATCCGTTCCGCAAAGGTTTTGCGCCCCGCATCGGCGTCGCCTGGCGCGCCTCGCCGGCGTCGGTCGTCCGCTTCGGCTACAGCATCAATTACAGCTCGGGCGTCTATCAGTCGATTGCGACGCAGCTGGCCGAGCAGCCGCCGTTTGCGTCGACAGCGACCGTCGCGAGCGCGTCGCGGCTGACGCCGCTGCCCCTCGAAACGGCGCTCGTCAACGTGCCGCCTGGCGTCACGACGAACACCTACGCGGTCGATCCGGACTTCCGGCTGCCGTGGGTGCAGATCTGGAACGTCGATCTGCAGCGGGACCTCACGCGGACGATCCAGCTCGGGCTCGGCTACACCGGCACGAAAGGAACGGATCTGGATCTGCTGCGGGCGCCCAACCGCGGACCGCTCGGTCCGCGCATCATCGGCGTGCAGCCCTTCATCTGGGAGTCGTCGTCGGCTGACTCGATCATGAATTCGCTGACGGTGCGGCTGCGGAAGCGGATGACGAACGGCTTCGGCGTCGGCGGGTCGTACACGCTGTCGAAATCGATCGACGACGCCTCGTCGGTCGGCGGCGGCGGCGGGACCGTCGCGCAGAACGATCAGGATCTCGAGGCCGAGCGCGCGCTCTCGAACTTCGACCAGCGGCACCGTTTCTCCGCGGACTTCACGTACGACCTGCCTTTCGGCGAGCGCAAGCCGTGGTTCAACAGCGGCGCGCCGGCGGCGATTCTCGGCAACTGGACGTTCAACGGCACGCTGTCGCTTGCGACGGGCACGCCGGTCACCGCGCGCGTCGTGGGCAACGCGCTCGACGTCGCCCGCGGCGTCAACGGCACGCTGCGCGCCGACTACACCGGCCAGCCGATCGACGTCGCCGATCCGACAACGGCGCTGTTCTTCAACACGGCGGCATTTGCGCCCCCGCCGCCGGGTGTGTTCGGCAACGCGGGCCGCAACACGATCATCGGACCGGGTACGTCGGTGATGAACCTCAGCCTGACACGCAACATCAACTTCGGCCAGACGACGCGAGGATTGTCGATCCAGGCGCTGGCGAACAACGTGTTCAACACGGTGCAGTACGCGACGATTGACACGAACCTCAATTCGCCGACGTTCGGCCAGGTGCTGAGCGTGCGGCCGATGCGGAAGATTCAGGTGCTGGCGAGGTTCAGATTCTGAGCACGACGATGAAGGGCATTCGCCACGAAATCACGAAATCACGAAACTCATTCTGTACAAGGATTTCGTGGTTTCGTGCTTTCGTGGCTGTCTGTGTGATCCTGGCAGCCGCGCCTCGCGCCCAGCAGCCCGCCACCCCCGTGTTCCGCTCCGGCACCGAGCTCGTCCTGGTCAACGTCGTCGTCCGCGACAAGAGCGGGGCGGTCGTCCGCAACCTGACCCGTGACGACTTTTCAGTCACTGAAGACGATCGCCCGCAGACGATCAGCAGCTTCGACTTCGAGGAGCTCGACAAACTGAACGCGGACGCGACGCCGAGGGAGGAGGCGCAGCCGATTCTTCCCGCGAAGCC
>Ga0075425_100003058_pt1 | contig 16899 bp, 14 predicted proteins | sample SoiMethybrSBSTD4_FD_75300 | JGI IMG/M metagenome (GOLD analysis project Ga0075425, IMG submission 75300) | Bulk soil microbial communities from a Populus tree surrounding site in Tennessee, USA - Soil MetaG P. TD hybrid SBSTD4 | ecosystem: Environmental > Terrestrial > Soil > Tree plantation... | reverse complement strand
GTGAACGAGGCGGGAAAGATCACCTCGACGAAGGGCTCCTGGGAGTCGGGCGTCGACGGCGCGCAGGCCGGAATCGTGATGCCGGCGCACCCCAAGGTCGGTCAGAGCTTCCGCCAGGAGTACTACAAGGGCAAGGCGGAGGACCACTTCGCGATCGAGAGCTTGTCCGCCCGTGCCGGCACGCCGTACGTGAGCTCGCCTCGCGCGATGCGCACGCGGGAATGGAGCCCGCTCGAGCCCGGCACGGTCGAGAGGAAGCTCTACGTCCGCGGCGTCGGTCTCGTCGCCGATCTCGCCGACAACCTCCTGCTCGTCTCGGTTCGCAGGAGCTAGAGGCTTGATGTGGAACTGCGTGCCCGTGGGGATGGCTCAGACCAAGCAGCTCGCCCGGGGCGGGCGCAGGACATAGCCGTGCCTACGTTCAAGCCCGCAGCGGGCGAGATGCGCCGTGTCTGAGCCACCAGCCACGGGTACGCCCGTTTCACATCAAGCCTCTAGCCCGTGAACACCCGCTCGAGCTGATCGACGAGCTCCAGGCCGCGGGCCGACTCCGCCTCGAACGAACCGCCCGTTCTCGGTGCGAGCCGCTGCATGGCGGCGACGTGCCGATCGAACGCCGCCGCGTCGCTCTTGCCGCCCGCCGCGATCACACGAGCTCGAACACCGCGCCACGCCGTCGGGCCGGGCTCGCCGCCGTCCGGAAGGCAGCGCTCGCGCTCGAGCGGCAGGCGTACACGAGGAGCAAAGACCTGTACGGCCGCACGCAACCCGCGCGCTAGAAAAGTCGGCCTCGCGCCGGCTCGACCGAGCCTCTATCCTTTGTCGTCGCAAGCGCCGATCGACCAAGGAGCTGACGTGCGCACAGCGTTCATGTCCATCGCGAAGGGCTTCACGACCTATTCGGAGGGTATGACGCTTGCTGCACCACACGCTCAACTTGGGGATCCTGGCGCATGTAGACGCCGGTAAGACAACACTCACCGAGCGGCTGCTCTATGCGGCCGGCGTCATCGACGAGATCGGCAGGGTCGATGACGGCAACACGCAGACCGACACGCTCGCGCTCGAACGACAGCGCGGCATCACGATCAAGTCAGCGGTCGTCTCGTTCGCCATCGACGACGTCGCCGTCAACCTGATCGACACACCGGGCCACCCCGACTTCATCGCCGAGGTCGAGCGCAGCCTCAGCGTCCTCGACGGCGCCGTCCTCGTCGTCTCCGCCGTCGAAGGCGTGCAGCCGCAGACGCGCATCCTGATGCGCGCGCTGCAGCGGCTGCGAGTGCCGACGCTGATCTTCGTGAACAAGATCGACCGGCGCGGCGCCGACGAGGAGCGCGTGTTGCAGGCGCTCGCCGACCGGCTTACGCCCGCGATCGTGCCGATGGGCGCGGTCCACGGGGTGGGTACGCGCGGAGCCCGTGTCGCGGGCGTCGTCGAGAGGGAGCGCCTGCTCTCGCTGCTCGCGGAGCGCGACGACACGCTGCTCGCCGCCTACGTGGAAGACGACGCGAGCGTCTCGCCCGGGCGGCTGCAGGCGGAGCTCGCGGCGCAGACGCAGCGGGCGCTCGTGCATCCCGTGTTCTTCGGCTCGGCGCTGACGGGCGCCGGCGTGGACGAGCTGACGGCCGGGATCGCGGCGTTGCTTCCGGCGGCGGGCCGGGACGTCGCGGGCCCCCTCTCCGGGACCGTCTTCAAGATCGAGCGTGGCCCGGCGGGCGAGAAGATCGCCTACGTCCGCCTCTTCTCCGGCTCCGTGAGCATGCGCGACCGTGTCCGGCTCGCGGCCGGCGTCGAGCAGAAGGTGACCGCGGTCGCCGTGTTCGATCGCGGCTCGCGCGTGCGGCGAACGAGTGCGCACGCGGGCGAGATCGCGAAGCTGTGGGGCCTGAGCGAGTCCAGGATCGGTGACGCCGTCGGCACGTCCCACGGCACCGACGAGCACCACTTCGCTCCGCCCTCGCTCGAGACGGTGGTCGTGCCGCGCCGCCGGGGCGACCGCGGCCGACTCCGCCTCGCGCTCGCGCAGCTGGCGGAGCAGGACCCGCTGATCGACGTCAGGCAGGACGACGTCCGGGAGGAGCTCTCGGTCTCGCTCTACGGCGAGGTGCAGAAGGAAGTGATCGGAGCGACGCTCGCCGACGAGTTCGGGCTCGACGTCGAGTTCCGCGAGACGACGACGATCTGCATCGAGCGCCCCGTCGGGACGGGCGCCGCCCACGAGCTCCTCCGGCAGCCGCCGAACCCGTTCCTCGCCACCGTCGGCCTGCGCATCGAGCCGGGGGCGACGGCCTCGGGCGTCGAGTTCCGCCTCGAGGTCGAGCTCGGGTCGATGCCGTACGCGTTCTTCCGCGCCGTCGAGGACACGGTGCGCGCGACGCTGCGTCAGGGGCTCGCGGGCTGGGACGTGACCGACTGCGTCGTCACAATGACGCACTCCGGCTACCTGCCGCGCCAGAGCCACGCGCACCAGGGCTTCGCGAAGAGCATGTCGAGCACCGGTGCCGACTTCCGCGGCCTGACGCCGCTGGTCGCGATGGACGCGCTGAAGGAAGCGGGCACGATCGTCTACGAGCCGATCCACCGGTTCCACCTCGAGGCACCCGCGAACGTGCTCGGGCCGCTGTTGCCTGCGTTGGCAAGGCTGCACGCGGTGCCTGAGCAGCCGAGCGTTATCGGCTCGCTGTGCACGCTCGAGGGCGGCATCCCCGCGGCGCACGTCCACGAGCTGCGGCAGCAGCTGCCCGGCCTCACGCGCGGCGAAGGCGTGCTCGAATCCGCGTTGGACCGCTACGAACCCGTGGTGGGCACCGCGCCGACGCGTCCGCGCACGGACGACAACCCGCTGAACCGCGAGGAGTATCTGCTCCGCGTCGCCGGGCGCGTCCAGGGAGGCGATCAGTCCGTCGTGCGGCGACCGTAGAGCCGAACCGCGAGCGGCGCGAACACGGCGAGCAGCGCGAACGACCAGAACAGCGACGTGGCGACGGCGTGCTGCATCGGCCAGGCATCGATCGCGGCCGACGGATTGGGATTCCCGAACAGCCCTCGCGCCGCAGCGGTGACCGCGCTCACCGGGTTCCACTCCGCGACCGCGCGCAGGACCGCCGGCATCCGCTCGGTCGGGACGAGGGAGTTCGACACGAATGCGAGCGGGAAGAGGATGACGAGCCCGGTGCCTTGTGCGGACTCGGCGCTCTTGCTCACGATCCCGAGGCACGCGCAGCCCCACGACATCGCGTAGCTGAAGAGCAGGAAGATCGCGAATGCCGCGGCGGCGCGCGCGACCCCGCCCTCCGGGCGCCAACCGACGGCGAGCCCGGTCACGGCCACGATGGCAGCGCACAGCGCAGCCGTGAGGAGATCGGCGAGCGAGCGCCCGACGAGGACGGCCGGGCGCCACATCGGCAGCGTCCTGAAGCGCTCGATCACGCCCGTCGAGAGATCGGTGCTGAGGCCTACCGCCGTTCCCATCGACGAGGTCGTGAGGTTGAGCGCGAGCAGGCCCGCGATCGCGAACGCGGCGTAGCTCCCGTCGCCCGGGAGGACGACGCCGGCGCCGAACACGTACACGAAGAGGATCGTGAAGAGCACCGGCTGGATCGTGACGTCCGACAGCTGGAGCGGCTCCCGGGCGATGTGAACGAGGTTGCGCTGTGTCAGCGCGGCGACGTCGCCGAGCCTGCGGCTGAGAGTCATGGTGTGGCGACCTCCAGCTCGGTCTCGGCCTCGTGTCCCGTGAGCGCGAAGAAGACGTCGTCGAGCGAGGGCTGCTGCACCTGCACGTCCTCGACCGTGATCTCCGCGTCGTCCAGCGCGCGCACGATCGTCGTCGCGAGCCCCGAGCCGTTGTCCACGGGTGCGCGCAAGCGGCGTCCGTCGCGGCTGACGTGGACGCGGCCGGCGACGAACGGTGCGAGCGCGGCCGGGGCGGAGGGGTCGGCGTCGCTGAGCGTGACCTCGAGGCGCGCACCGCCGGTGCGCCGCTTCAGCTCGGCGGCGGTTCCCTCGGCGATTGCACGGCCGTGGTCGACGACGACGATGCGGTCGGCGAGCTCATCGGCTTCGTCGAGGTACTGCGTGGTGAGGAGGATCGTGGTCCCGTCCGTGACCAGCCGTCGGATCACGTTCCACGTGCGCACCCGGCCCTGCGGATCGAGACCCGTCGTGGGCTCGTCGAGGAAGAGCACCGTCGGGCGGGCGACGATGCTCGCCGCGAGATCGAGACGCCGGCGCATGCCGCCCGAGTAGCCGCGCACGATGCGGTCGCCAGCCGCCGCGAGGTCGAACTGCGCGAGGAGCTCGGCGGCGCGCGTCCGCGCCGCTCGGCGGCGCAGGCCGCTCAGCCGACCGACGAGCTCGAGGTTCTGCCGGCCGCTCAGCACCTCGTCCAGGGTCGCGTCCTGCGCGGTGACGCCGATCCGCCGCTGGACTGCCGCCGGCTCGGCCACCACGTCGTGTCCCGCGACCCGCGCGAAGCCGTCGTCCGGCCTCGCGAGCGTCGTCAGGATCCGGACGGCCGTCGTCTTTCCCGCGCCGTTCGGCCCGAGCACGCCGAGAATCGTCCCGGCCGGGGCCTCGAGGTCGAGGCCGTCGAGCGCCACCGTCGTTCCGTACCGCTTCTGCAGGCCGCGCGCCTCGATCATCAGGTCGGTCAACCTCGCTCCTTACCGGTCGGTCAGTAGGAATCGGGCGAGCCTACCTCGCCGACTAACCGGCCGTCAAGTTAAGATGTTGGGCGATGCAGACCACGGAACGGCGAGAGCGCGGCTCGACGCGGGAGCGCATCCTCGACGTCGCCCTCGAGCTCTTCCTCGAGCAGGGGTACGAGAAGACGTCGCTCCGCGAGATCGCCGACCGGCTCGGCGTGACGAAGGCCGCGCTCTATTACCACTTCGCGAGCAAGGAGGACATCCTCCTCGAGCTGCACCTCCGCCTCCACGCCCTCGGGCGCGACATCCTCGACCGGTTCGACGTGCTCGACGACGAGGAGATCGTCCGCTCGTGGCCGGGTCTCCTCGACGAGTTCATCGACCGCGTGATCGCGAACCGCGAGCTCTTTCTCTTGCACCAGCGGAACCAGAGCGCGATCGAGCAGCTCGCCCAGAACGAGCGCCACCAGGCCGAGAACGAGGACATCCAGCAGCGGTTCCGGCGCTTCCTCGCGAACGACGGCCTGCCGCTCGAGGCCCGTGTGCGGATGGCCTGCTCGCTCGGGGCGATTTTCAGCGCGCTGATGGGGGTCGGCGGCGTCTTCGGCGACGTGCCGGACGAGGAGATCGTCCGATACGTGCGCGCGGCGGTTCGCGATCTGTTTCCGGCTGGCTGAGCGCCCTCGTCACGTGCGGAGCACGACCTCGAGCGCGGTGCCCGAGCCGGGTGTCGAGTGAACTGCGAGCGCGCCGCCGATCGTCGCCGCGCGCTCGCGCATATTGCGGAGCCCCTGCCCGGCGGGGGCGTCGACCGTCGCGAACCCGACGCCGTCGTCGCGGACGCGGACGCAGCGCTCGCCCGCGTGGGCTCCGATCTCCACCCACGCGTGTGTCGCGCCCGCGTGCCGGCGCGCATTCGCGAGCCCTTCCTGCACGATGCGGAAGACCTCGATCTGCTCGTCCGGCCCGAGCGAGATCGACGGATCGATCTCCAGCTCGACCGCGAGCGCGCCGTCGGCGGTGAGGAAGTCGACGTAGCGGCTCAGCGCGGCGTCGAACGGAGCCCGGCCCGCGGCCGAGGACAGCGCGAGGATCGCGTACTTCGCCTCCTGCTGAGCGGCGATCGCCGCCGCCTTCAGCTGCGGCACCGTCGTCGCCGGATCGGCACCTGCCTCGAGCATCGACGCATGCGTCGAGATCGCGAAGAGGTACTGGGCGAGACCGTCGTGGATGTCGCGAGCGACGCGCGCGCGCTCCTCGGCGACCACCCGTCCGAACTCCGAGGCGCGGATTGCGCGCCAGATGCCGACGAGCAGCACGCCGTACGCGAGCAGCCGTAGGTAGTCGCCCGACGACACGTCGCCCGCGTGCACGAGCGGCGTGAACATGAAGTGCAGCGACGCGAACAGCATCAGCGTCGCGCCGAGCGTGAGCCAGTAGTCGAGATCCTCGCCCTTGGAGCGGAAGCGGTTGCCGAAGCCAATCACGGCCAGGAGATGGAGCATCGCCTGCGCGGTGAGCGCGCCGCCGAGCGAGGCCGGGATCGTGGGGTGGGCCGTCGGCTCGAGGTTCGGGAGCCCGATGCCGAGCGCGCGCGACAGGCCCCACACGACGACGAGCCCTGCGACGCTGATCACGAGGCCGTTCCCGAGCGCGGCCCGGCGGCGTGTCACGCGCCCCGCCGCGAACGGCGCGGCGGCGATCAGACCCCACCCGAGCAAGCGGCCGCTGATCGCCGCCCACAGCTCGGTGCGGTCCCCGGCCGCGTGCGAGACGGCGGGCAGGATGGTGAAGGCGAGCCAGGTGAGTGACGTGACGCAGAAGCCACAGCAGAGAAAGAGGTCGTAGCGCCGCCCCTCGACCGCGAACCGCGTTGCGGTGAGGATCGCGACGAGCGCCCCCGCGACCAGGAAGACGGTGGCGAGGACGAGCTTGAGCTCCGGCAGCGCGTAGGGAGTGCGGAGCGGGGGGAAACGCAGGAACAGGGCCAGCGTCGCGCCGAGGAGGCCGAAGAGGAGCACCTCGCCCCACAGGAAGCCCTCGAAGCGGTCGTGACCGATCTGCACCCCGGCTCTATCGGCACAATCCGGCGCACGCATGACCGAGCGGATCCTCATCGTCGACGATCACCCCTTGACGCGAGATGCGCTCGCCGGGCTCCTGGCGCAGAACGGCTTCGACGTCGTCGGCCGGGCCGAAAGCGGCGAGGACGCGGTCGCGCAGGCTGGCGAGCTTCGCCCCGACCTCGTGCTCCTCGACCTGACGATGCCCGACATGGACGGTCTCACGGCGCTGCCGAAGATCCGCGAAGCCGCCCCCGAGGCCGAGGTCGTCGTGCTGACCGCCTCCGAGGACGAGCACAACCTGCTCGGAGCGATCCGCGGCGGCGCCGCCGGCTACCTCCTGAAGAGCGAGCCGCCCGAGCGGATCGTCACGTTCCTGCGCGGGGTCGCGCAGGGTGAGGCCGCGCTCTCCGGTCCGATCGCACGCCGCCTGCTCGACCAGGTGCGGGAGGGCGGCACACGGGTCGCCCTCGTCCCCGAGTCGATCGCCGGGGCGCTGACCGCGCGCGAGCTCGAGGTGCTGCTGCTCCTCGACCGGCACCTCGGGACGGACGAGATCGCGGCGCGGCTCTTCATCTCCGAGCACACCGTCCGCTCGCACGTGAAGAGCCTGCTGGCGAAGCTGGGCGTCTCCTCACGCCGCGAGGCGCTCGAGCGGCTCGCGCACGCTCGGTAGCTGTTACCCGAAGCCCTCCAGGGCAGCCGCGACGAGGTCGGGCAGCGTGTGGAGGTTGTAGCCGCCCTCGAGGACGGCGGCGGCCCGCGGCGCGAGCGCGGCCGACCGGCGCGCCAGCTCGCGGAAACCGTCCGCGGTCACCTCCATGTCCGCGAGTGGGTCCTCGACATGGGCGTCGAAGCCGGCCGAGACGAGCACGAGCTCCGGCTCGAACCGAGACACGGCTCGTTCCACCGTGGCCCAGGCCTCGAGGTAGCCGTCGTCACCGGTGCCGGGCGGGAGCGGGATGTTCAGGTACGTCTCGCCCTGCTCGTAGGGGCCACCGGTGCCGGGGTAGAGCGGCCACTGGTGCAGCGAGGCGAAGAAGAGCGACGGGTCGTCGGCGACGATGTCCTGGGTGCCGTTGCCGTGGTGCACGTCCCAGTCGACGATCGCCACCCGTCCTATGCCGAGCTCGCTCTGCGCCCAGCGTGCGGCGATCGCGATGTTGTCGAAGAGGCAGAAGCCCATCGCGCGGTCACGCTCCGCGTGATGCCCCGGCGGGCGAGCGAGGGCGAAACCGCCGCGCCGAACCGCCTCGATCGCCGCGCCCGCCGCGAGCAGCGCCGCCGGATACGTGGTCTCGGTGCAGATCGTGTCGGCATCGATCCAGCCGCGCGTCGTGCGCACCTGGTCGAGCAGCCGCTCGGTGTGGCAGCGGCGGATGTCGTCTTCGGTCGCAGGTGTGCAGTCGACGAACGGGAACCGCTCCTGCAGCACCGTCATCCGCTGCTGCGACTCCGGATGACTGCCGGTCGGGTGCAGCTGGGCGAACGCCGCGTTGCTTACGGTCTCCACTAAGACGCGGCGCGGACCGCCTCGAGGATCTCCTCGAGCGGCCGGTCGGTGCGCAGGCGGCCGATCAGGTAGCAGAGGAGCGGCGCGTTCCTGCGATCGTCGCTCTCGTGCGCGGCGATGCGGGCGATCTTCAACAGCGCGTCCGCGTCCGCGCCGGAGAGCTCTTCGTCGCTACCGACCGCCGTCGCCACGCGCCGCAACCAGTCGTCCATGGCGCGGGAGCATAATCGCGGTCAGACGCGGTCGCGCAGCCGGCCTTCGAGCGCGCCGAGCCCAAGCTCGCGCGCGTGCTCCGCGGCGCGCTCCCAGTCCGGCGGCGTCGGCTTGAGCTTGGGCAGCGGCGCGTCCGCGTCCATCGTCGCGATGTTGCGGTAGAGCAGGAGGTTCTCGGCGTCGTGCGGGAACCGCCCGTCGGCGAGAGCCTGGGCCAGCGAGCCGTGCCGCTTCAGCACGTCGGCCGCCTTTTTCGGGCCGACGCCGGGCGCGCCCGGGATCTTGTCGGACGGGTCGCCGCGGAGCGCGATGAAGTCCGGCACCTGGGACGGCTCGACCCCGTAGCGCTCCCGCACCTCGGCGGGCCCGATCCGGGCGATCTCTGTCACGCCTCTCACCGGCTGGAGGATCGTCACGCGGTCGGAGACGAGTTGGAACGCGTCGCGGTCCGACGTGGCGACGACCACCGGCCCCTTCCACGCACGCGCGCCCGCGGCGAGGAAGTCGTCCGCCTCGTAGCCGCCCGCCTTGCCGACCTGGAACCCGAACGACTCCACCAGCGCCGGGAGCATGTTCAGCTGGTCGAGGATCGACTGCTCGAAGACGCGGCCGGACTGGTACTCCGGGAGGGCCTCGTGGCGATACGTAGGCGTCTCGAGCGAGTCCCAGCCGACGAGCACCGACTCGGGCTGCTCCGCGTCCCACAGCCGCAGGAGGAAGTTCGCGAAGCCCACGAGCGCGTTCAGCCGGATGCTCTTCGGCAGCGCGTGGTAGGCGCGGTGGGCCAGCGAGTCGCCGTCGATCGCGAGGAGCGTGCCTGGTTCGCTCAGAGCGAGTCCTCCAACCGCTGAATCTCCGCCATCAGCCGCACCGTGGCTTCGCGCGCCGCCTCGGCGGGCTTCTGCTCGCGGAGGTCGTCCAGGTCGATCGGCTTGCCGTAGGAGACGCGCCAGCGAGCGAGCCTGCTGAGCCCATCCGTCCCCTTGATCCCGGCCGGGACGAGCGGGACTCCCGCCTCGAGCGCGATCCGGGCGGCCCCGGTGTGGGCCTGCGCTTCGTGCTTCTTCCTGAGGCCCTTCCGCCGGCGCGTGCCCTCCGGGAACATGGCGATCACGTTCCCCTCGCGGGCGAGCCGGACGGCGGTCTCGATCGCCTCCCGGTCGGAGCGGCCGCGGTTCACCTTGAACGCGCCGGCGCCGGAGACGATCAGGGAGAGCGGGAACCAGAAGAGCTCCGACTTCGCCATGAAGCGGAGGTAGCGGCGGGGCCAGATCCGCAGCCCGAGGGGCCACGGGTCGAGGTTGGAGACGTGCCCGGCCGCCAGGACGTACCCGCCGTCCGCCGGCAAGTTCTCCGTCCCGCGGGCCCGGTAACGGAACGCCAGGGCCAGGATCGGCCAGGAAAGGAGGGCAAGCAGGGAGTAGACGAGGGTCGGCCTGGGCGGACGGGTCACCGGCGGCGAGTATCGCCGATCCGGCCTCCGGCGCTATGGTGGCCCGCTGAATGGCCGCATCGACGGGCAAGAAACTGGTGATCGTCGAGTCCCCGGCGAAGGCGAAGACCATCGCCGGCTACCTCGGCAAGGAGTACGTGGTCGAATCCTCGGTCGGCCACATCCGCGACCTCCCGAACAACGCCTCCGAGATCCCGGCGAAGTTCAAGGGCGAGCCCTGGGCGCGGCTGGGCGTCGACGTCGAGCACGACTTCCAGCCGCTCTACGTCGTCGACTCCCGGAAGAAGAAGGTCGTGTCCGACCTGAAGGCGAAGCTGAAGAACGCCGACGAGCTGCTGCTCGCGACGGACGAGGATCGCGAGGGGGAGGCGATCGCCTGGCACCTGCGCGAGGTGCTCGACCCGAAGGTGCCCGTGCGGCGCATGGTCTTCCACGAGATCACCAAGCCGGCGATCGAGCGCGCGCTCGGCGAGACCCGCGACATCGACGACCGGCTCGTCGACGCGCAGGAGACGCGGCGCATCCTCGACCGGCTCTACGGCTACGAGGTCTCGCCGGTGCTCTGGCGGAAGATCATGCAAGGGCTCTCAGCGGGTCGCGTGCAGTCGGTCGCGACCCGGCTGGTCGTCGAGCGCGAGCGCGAGCGGATGATCTTCGTCGCCGCCGACTACTGGGACGTCGTCGCGACCTTCACGCCCGGCGAGTTCAGCGCCCGGCTCGCCACCGTCGACGGCAAGCGCGTCGCCCAGGGACGCGACTTCGCCCGCGACGGCCGGCTGAGGAACGCCGACGCGGTGCAGCTCGACGAGGCCGCCGCGCGCGACCTCGCCCGGGCGCTCGACGGCTCCGACTTCCGCGTCTCCTCCGTCGAGGAGAAGCCGTACACGCGGCGCCCCGCCGCGCCGTTCATGACCTCGACGCTGCAGCAGGAGGCGAGCCGGAAGCTCCGCCTCTCCTCGCAGCAGACGATGCGCACGGCCCAGCGCCTCTACGAGAACGGCTACATCACGTACATGCGCACCGACTCGACGACGCTGTCGGAATCGGCGCTCGAGGCCGCGCGCGTCCAGGCGCGCGAGCTGTACGGGCCGGAGTCCGTGCCCGCCGCGCCGCGCCAGTACGACAGAAAGGTGAAGAACGCCCAGGAGGCGCACGAGGCGATCCGGCCCGCCGGCGACCGCTTCCGCACGCCGGACGAGGTGCGGCGGGAGCTGAGCGCGGACGAGTTCAACCTCTACGACCTGATCTGGAAGCGGACGATCGCCTCGCAGATGGCCGATGCGCGGGGGCAGACGGTCTCCGTCCGTATCGCGGCCGACGCCGCGGACGGCCGCCGAGCGGAGTTCGCGACCGCCGGTACGGTGATCACGTTCCGCGGCTTCCTGCTCGCCTACGAAGAAGGGAGGGACGAGCCCGCGGCGGCCGACGCCGAGGAGAAGGTCTTGCCGCCGCTCGCCGAGGGCGACGCGCTCACCGCGACCGCGCTCGAGCCCGAGGGGCACTCGACGAGCCCGCCGGCCCGCTACACGGAGGCGAGCCTCGTCAAGGCGCTCGAGGAGCGCGGGATCGGGCGCCCGTCGACCTACGCCGCGATCATGGGCACGATCCTCGACCGCGGCTACGTGCGCAAGCAGGGCCAGGCGCTGGTGCCGGAGTTCCTCGCCTTCGCGGTCGTGAACCTGCTCGAGCGCCACTTCCCGCGGCTCGTCGACTACGAGTTCACCGCGCGGATGGAGGACGACCTCGACGAGATCGCCTCGGGCGACGAGGCGCGGACCGCCTGGCTGCGGCGCTTCTACTTCGGCGACGGCGAAGGCGACGGCGACGGCCTGAAGGAGCAGGTCGAGGGCCGGCTCGCCGAGATCGACGCGCGCGAGGTGAACACGATCGAGCTCCCGCACAGCGACATCGTCGTGCGCGTCGGCCGCTACGGCCCCTACCTGGAACGAAACGGCGAGCGGCAGACCCTGCCCCCGGACATCGCCCCCGACGAGCTGACCGCCGAGCGGGCGGCGGAGATCCTCGCGCAGGGAAACCACGAGCAGGAGCTCGGCGTCGATCCCGAGACAGGTCGGGCGATCGCGCTCCGGGCAGGCCGCTACGGCCCCTACGTGACCGAAGTGGTCGAGGGCGACGAGAAGCCCCGGACGGCCTCGCTCTTCAAGACCATGTCCCCTGAGTCGCTGACACTCGAGGACGCGCTCCGTCTCCTCACGCTCCCTCGCACGCTCGGCGAGGTGGACGGCGAGGAGGTGATTGCGGCCAACGGACGGTACGGCCCCTACGTGAAACAGGGAAAAGAGTCGCGATCGCTCGATTCCGAGGCGGAGCTCTTCACGATCACGCTCGAGGAGGCGCTCGCCAAGATCGCCGAGCCGCGTCGGGGCGGTCGCCGCGCCCCGGCTCCGCCCCTGAAGGAGCTGGGCGACGACCCGGTCAGCGGGAAGCCGATCGTGCTCAAGGAGGGCCGTTTCGGCCCGTACGTGACCGACGGTGAGACGAATGCGAGCCTGCGCGCCGGGGACTCGGTCGACTCGGTCACCCCCGAACGGGCCGTCGAGCTCCTCCAGGCCCGCCGGGACCGTGGCCCGGCGGCGGCAAAGCGGCGCACATCCAAGAAGAAGACGTAACAGAGCCTTCCAACATTTCGCCCGTTGTTGCGTCCATAATCAGAGCGTCCGGCAGGAATGGGCTAGGTTCGGCGCGCGTTCGAATTGGCGAGCGGTACTCTGGCGCGGCAGGGAGAGGTTTGGGTAGTGCTGTGCAGAACGAAAGGACATCGATTCCGACTTGACTCAGAGCCAGCTGACCGAACTGCTTGAGACCGAGAGCGCCCGCTCGCTGATCGAGGCGGGGGAGGAGCGCGGCTGGATCGAACCGGCCGAGCTCGAGGCGTTCGCGGTGGAGAACGACCTGGACGACGCGGGTCAGGAAGACGTCGTGAAGGAGCTGGAGCGCATCGGCCTCGAGGTGCGCGAGCCGGTGCTCGAGGAGCGCAAGAAGAGGGCGCAGCCCGAGCCGGTCGTGTACGAGGCCGACGTCCCGAGCGGGGCGGGCGACAGCCTGCAGCTGTTCCTCGCCGACGTCGGGAAGCACAAGCTGCTGACGGCCCATGAGGAGGTTGTCCTCGCGAAGGCGATCGAGCGCGGCGACGGGCGCGCGAAGCGCCGCATGATCGAGTCCAACCTGCGCCTGGTCGTGTCGATCGCGAAGGGGTACCGGGGTCTCGGCGTCCCGTTCCTCGACCTGATCCAGGAGGGCACGCTCGGCCTCAACCGCGCAGTCGAGAAGTTCGATTGGCGCCGCGGCTACAAGTTCTCGACCTACGCCACGTGGTGGATCCGCCAGAGCGTTCAGCGCGCCGTCGCGAACCACGCGCGCACGATCCGCGTGCCGGTGCACGTCGTCGAGCGCCAGCAGAAGCTGTCGCGCGCGGCGCGCCGGCTCGAGGTCGAGCTGGGGCGCGAGGCGACGAAGGAAGAGCTGGCCGAGGCCACGGGTCTCCCGATCCAGCACGTCGAGGAGGCGCTCTCGGCAGCCTCGGCGTCGGTGTCGCTGAACCAGACGGTGGGCGCGGACGACGAGGGCGAGCTCGGCGACCTCTTCGCCGACCGCGAGGCCGCGGATCCGTTCGACGAGGCCGAGGAGTCACTGCGGCGCCAGAACATCCGCAGGGCGCTCGACGCGCTCCCCGAGCGCGAGCGGCGGATCCTCGAGCTCCGGTTCGGCTTCGAGGGCGAGCCGTGGACGCTCGAGGCGATCGGCCACGAGCTCGACCTGACGCGCGAGCGCGTCCGGCAGCTCGAGGGCCAGGCGCTCTCCCGGCTCGCGGCGCTTCGTGAGCTGGCCGGGCTGGCTGCGTAACAACGGAACCTGAGGTGTCTGACACCTGTCCCGTCGCTTCTGAGCGCGGGGCGCTTCGCAAGGTGTCAGACACCTTTCGGGTTGCCGTGGCGGGTCGACCCCGCAGCGGCGGTGTCTGACACCTACACCGCGGCGGACACCTACACGTCGTGCGCCGCGCCCTCGAGGTGCGGCCGCTCGATCCGGTCGGCGCCTTCGGCCTGCCGGATCTCGTCGTCCGTCATCGGCCACTTCTCGAGCGGGTAGTGGCAGGCAGCCTCGTGCGCCGGCCCGAGATCGCGCAGCTGCGGCGTGTCGACGTCGCAGTGGCCGGCGTGGAAGCGCGGGCAGCGGGGGTGGAACACGCAGGCGTGCGGCGGGTCGACCGGCGAAGGGACGTCGCCGGTCAGCACGATCCGCTCGCGCCCGGTCGACGACGCCCGCGGCACCGCGGAGAGGAGCGCGGCGGTGTACGGGTGCTTCGGGTGGTCGTAGATCGCCTCGCTGTCCCCGATCTCGACGACGCGCCCGAGGTACATGACCGCGATCCGGTCGGCGATCTGCCGGATCACCGACAGGTCGTGCGAGATGAAGACGTAGGTGAGGTTGAAGTCGCGCTGCAGGTTCCGCAGCAGGTTGAGGATCTGCGCCTGGATGGAGACGTCGAGCGCCGACACAGGCTCGTCGCACACGATCAGCTTCGGCGAGAGCGCGAGGGCGCGCGCCACGCCGATGCGCTGCCGCTGCCCGCCCGAGAACTCGTGCGGATAGCGGTTGTAGTGCTCGGGGCTCAGGCCGACGGTCTCGAGTAGCTCCTGGACACGCGTCTTCGCCCCCTTCTGGCCGTGGATGGCGAACGGCGCGCCGACGATCTGGCCGACCGTCTTACGAGGGTTCAGGGACGAGTAGGGATCCTGGAAGATCATCTGCATCTCGCGGCGGAGCGGTCGCAGCGCCCGCTGCGAGAGGTGCGAGATGTCCTGGCCGTCGAACCGCACGGTGCCGCCGGTCAGGTCGAGCAGCCGGAGCATCAGTCGCGCTGTCGTCGACTTGCCGCAGCCCGACTCGCCGACGATCCCGAGGGTCTCTCCGCGACGCACGGCGAGCGTGACGTCCTCGACGGCGTGGACCTGCGCCGTCCCGCGGGCGAAGACGCCCTGCTTGACGGCGAAGTGCTTCGTCAGGTGCTCGAGCTCGACGAGATTGCCGTTCGCGCTCATGCGACGTCTCCGAGGCGCACGACCGAGCGCTTCGCGCCCTCGCGCACCTTCTCCTCCCAGGGCAGGTGGCAGGCGTCCGGATGGGCGTCCGGGACGGGCGCGACGAGCGGCGGCCGCTCGACCGGGCACGGCTCGAAGCGGTAGCGGCACCTCGGGTGGAACGGGCAGCCCGCGGGAGGCGCGAGGAGGGAAGGCGGCGAGCCCTCGATCGGCACGAGCGCGGAGAGGCGCTTCTCGACCGAGGGCATCGAGTCGAGCAAGCCCCACGCGTACGGATGCTGTGGCTGATCGAAGATCTCACGCGCAGGTCCGTACTCCATGATGCGGCCCGCGTACATGACCATGACCGAGTCCGCGGTCTCGGCGACGACGCCGAGGTCGTGGGTGACGAGGATGACGCCGATGTTGAACTCCTGCTTCACCGCCTCGATCAGCTCGATGATCTGCGCCTGCACCGTGACATCGAGCGCGGTTGTCGGCTCGTCGCAGATGAGGATCGAAGGGTTGTGCACGAGCGCCATCGCGATCATCGCGCGCTGGCGCATCCCACCCGAGAACTGGTGCGGGTAGTCGCGCGCGCGCGACTTCGCGTTCGGGATGCCGACGTGCCCGAGGAGCTCGACCGCGCGCGCCCACGCGCGATTCTTGCCGACGTCCTCGTGGGCGGTGACGGCCTCTGCGATCTGCGCACCGACTCGGTACATCGGGTGGAGGCACGCGAAAGGGTCCTGGAACACCATCGCGATGTCCTTGCCCCGGATGTCCCGCAGCTGCTCGGGCGGAAGCGTCAGCAGGTCGCGGCCGTTGAACACGACCTCGCCGGCGATCGCCGTCCGCTGTCGGTTGAGGAGCCCCATGATCGCGAGGTTCGAGACGCTCTTGCCGGAGCCCGACTCGCCGACGACGCCGAGTGTCTCGCCGCGTGACAGCGTGAACGTGACGTCGCTGACCGCCTGCACGACGCCGTCGGAGGTGGGGAAGCGAACAGTGAGACCGCGTACGTCGAGCAGCAGCTGGTCGTCGCTCACGCGTACCTCACGCGCGGATCCAGGAACGCGTACAGGATGTCCACGAGCAGGTTCATGACCGCGACGGCCACCGCGGCGAGCAGCACCACCCCCAGCACGGTCGGGAGGTCCTGTGTCAGCGCGCCGTTGATCGCGAGGTAGCCGAGCCCCTGCAGATTGAACACGGACTCGGTGATCACCGCCCCGCCCACGAGGAGTGCGATGTCGAGGCCGAACATCGTCACGATCGGCGTCAGCGACGCCCGCAGGCCGTGCTTGAAGATCACCTCGCGCTCCGACAATCCTTTCGCTCGTGCGGTTCGGATGTAGTCCTCCCCGAGCGTCTCGAGCAGGTTGTTGCGCGTCATGCGCGCGTAGAACGCCGCGTACAGCAGCGCAAGCACGACCCATGGGAGGATCATGTGCGAGAAGAAGCCGGTGATGCTGTCGACGGGGGAGACGTACCCGGTGCCGCCGGTCCAGCCCAGCTTGCGCCAGAAGATGTAGAGGCCCATCAGGCCGAGCCAGAACACCGGCGCCGAGATGCCGAAGAGCGCAAAGCCCATCGCTGCGCGGTCGACGACGGTGCGGCGCCGCACGGCCGAGATCACGCCGATCGCGACGCCGCTCGTGAGCCAGAGGATCGACGCGCCCATGATCAGCAAGATCGTGCGCGGGGCGCGGTCCATGATCAGGTGCAGCACCGACGACTGGCCCGCGAAGGTGTAGCCGAGCCCGGGCCAGCCGTACTTGTCCCCCGTGAAGAACGTCTTGATGAACTTGAGGAACTGCACGTACCACGCCTGATCGAGCCCGAGGCGCTGGCGGATCAGCTCGAGCTCCTGCGGATTCGGGTTCTTGCCGGCGAAACGCAGGGCGGGATCGCCCGCAGGCAGCAAGTAGAAGACGACGAACGTGATCGCGAGCACGGCTGC
>Ga0075425_100003057_pt1 | contig 16900 bp, 11 predicted proteins | sample SoiMethybrSBSTD4_FD_75300 | JGI IMG/M metagenome (GOLD analysis project Ga0075425, IMG submission 75300) | Bulk soil microbial communities from a Populus tree surrounding site in Tennessee, USA - Soil MetaG P. TD hybrid SBSTD4 | ecosystem: Environmental > Terrestrial > Soil > Tree plantation... | reverse complement strand
ATCGCGCCGTCGCCGCACGATTCGTCGGATGCAAAAGCGGCGGTGTGAGGCGGGTATGAGGCGGCGCCCTCGATTCGAGGGCGCCGGTGATGCTCGCGGCGCGGCCGATGGGAATCCGCCGCATCCGTTGTCGACAGAAATCCTGCGAATCAGCGCAGTTCGCGTCCAGCCTTCGGCGGAATATTCAGCAGGTGAAAATCGAGGTCGTCAGGTCCGGTGGGCGCGGCCGCCAGCACCGGCTCGATGAATTCCTCGGGGGAATTCGGAACGACGACGCCGTTTGGCGCTGCGACCTCCTTCATCCCGTGCGGCACGGCCGGTCCCCAGCCTCTCCATCCGCACCGGTCGCATCGATAGAGGCAGCTCTGAGTGAATTGCTGGCGGAGGACCTCCCACACCCACTTCTGTCGTGAGAGTCGCACGTTGCCAGCGCCGCAGCAGATACAGTGAAGCATATGAATGTTATCCAGCGCGAAAGCGCTTACGATTCTGTCTTTCTCAGTACCGTTTTGCAATGCAATCTTTGAACCGAATGCGCATCAAAGTTTCTCTGTTCGATGCGCGGGATATCTTCCAAACGACGGACTTTTATCCGGGCTTCGTCAGAACTTTTAGAACTCACTCCCTTCGGCAAAACTGTGAAGCGAACTGACTCGAACCTCGCCAGGGATCTGAATCCGCGCGGGCAGGAACTTTTGTCGCGCCACCCGTAACCGTCTGGTGGTCGAAGAACGCACGAACAGCCGATCCCTTTGATTGAGAACAACTTCTAGCGCCTGATCGCTGGCGCTGGAGTTGCACCATAGCGGCGCACAGTGCGACGGTCCGGTCGCAGAAGTTTCAGCGCGCCGGCGCGCCAGCGGATGTCTGGTCCACCAGCGACATGTCACTGGACCTCGCACTGACCCCACACAAACGTAATCGCCCGCCGAAGACCTCTGTTTCTGGTTGCTCGTTATCTCACACTGAAGGCTCAAGATAGCCGAAGCGACTGCCGATACATAGGCCGCGCGGTTTTCTCCGGGCTCGGTGGCTAAAGTCGTGCATTGAGGCGACTGCAATCCACAATCGCGCTGGTAGGGTTTAAGCCCCATAACTGAGCGCTCCGATGTGAGTGACAGGGCGGAGCTTTGCCCTCCTACCGAAGTCAGGACCATCCACCCCCCCGGCAAAAGGCTGACATGCGAGATTTACTGATCGTCGAACCTGGTAATCGCCCCTCTGGCGTGAAGACCGAGCCCGATGCGGTCCCGACCGCCAAACTTTTTGCGACGCCGCCGTCCGGAGCAACCCCGGAGGTCGCCCCGATCGACCGCGACGTGCACTTGAGCGACTACTTCCGGGTGCTCTACAAGCGGCGCTGGCCGATGCTCACCGTGTGGTTGCTCGTGCTCGCGGGCACCTGTGTCTACACCTTCACCGCGACGCCCATCTTCGGCGCGCGCGTGCAGATCCTCATCGAGAAGGAAGCGACCAACGTCGTTTCGTTCAAGCAGGCCGTCGAGCAGAACCAGGTCACGGACGATTACTACCAGACTCAGTACCGTCTGCTGCAAAGCCGCGCGCTCGCGCGGCGCACGCTCGACACCCTTCAGTTGTGGCACAACCCGCAGTTCGCCGCCGGCGCGGGCTCGTCGCTCTCGCCGCGAGGCCTGCTGACGGGGCTGGTATCGCGATTCCAGTCGGACTCCAAGGCGTCCCAACCGCCGTCGCCGGACGAAACGAAAGCGCAGGCGAAAGCGATCGACGCGTTCCTGGGCGCGGTGACGGTCTCTCCGATTCGCAACAGCCGCCTCGTCGACGTGATCTTCGAGTCGCCCGATCCGGCCCTGTCGGCCATCGTCGCCAACGGAATCGCGAAGGCGTACATCGAAGAGAGCCTCGAGTTCAAGTTCCTCTCCTCCAAGGAAGCGTCCGACTGGCTCGCCGAGCGTCTTGGCGAACAGCGCAGCAAGGTCGAAAAGAGCGAGCAGGCGCTCCAGCGATACCGCGAGGCGACGACCGACGCCGTGTCGCTCGAAGAGCGCCAGAACATCGTCGTCCAGAAGCTCGCGGATCTGAACGCGGCGGTCACGCGCGCGAAGACCGACCGGGTCGAGAAGGAAGCGGCGTACAGCCAGATTCGCGCCGTGCAGAACAACTATGCGGCGCTCGACAACTTCCCCGCCGTGCTGTCCAACACGTTCATCCAGCAGCAGAAGGCGGAACTGGCGGATCTGCAGCGCCAGCAGGCGCAGCTGTCCGAGAAACTCGGGTCGAACCATCCCGAGATGCTGAAGATCGGCCTCGCGATTCGCAACGCCGAGAACAAGATCCAGGCGGAGATGAACAAGATCGTTCAGGGCGTCTACAACGACTATCAGCGGTCGATCGCTCAGGAGAACAGCCTGAAGCAGCTCCTCGAACAGCAGAAGAAGGAAGCGCTCGATCTCAATCGACGAGGGATCGAATACGGCGTGCTCACGCGCGACGCGATGAGCAACCGCCAGATCTTCGACAGCCTGCTGCAGCGCACGAAGGAGACGAGCATCTCCGGCGAGCTCAAGACGAGCAACATCCGGATCGTCGACGCCGCCGAGCCGCCGCGCCGCCCGCTGCGTCCGAGCACCTCCGTGAACCTGCTGTTCGGCGCGTCCGCCGGGCTGCTGCTGGCGGTCGGCCTCGCCTTCTTCTTCGAATACATCGACAACCGCATCAAGAGTCCGGAGGAGATGTCGCGGTTCCTGGGACTGCCGTTCCTGGGCATGATTCCGGCGCTCTTCGAGGGCGGCGTCGTGCCGCTGCTTTCCAACCGGGACCTGAACCCGACGTTCTCCGAGAGCTTCCGCAGTCTGCGCACCAACGTCGCCTTCTCGTCCGCCGACGACGGCCTCCGGAGCATCGTCGTGACGAGCACGATGCCCAACGAAGGCAAGACGGTCGTCGCCACGAATCTGGCCACGGCTCTGGCGCAAACCGGTCTGCGCGTGCTGCTCATCGACGCGGATATGCGAAAGGGGCGCGTCAACGCGGTGTTCGACAAACCGAGGCAGCCCGGGTTGTCCGACTTCCTGGTGGGCCGCGCGAAGGTCTCTCAGAGCGTCCGCACGACGAATGTTCCCGGGCTGTGGGTCATGCCCGCCGGCACGGTGCCTCCGAATCCGTCCGAGCTGCTCGGCTCCAATCGCTTCGCCGATTTCGTGGCGTCGCTCGGACAGCATTTCGACTGGGCGATCTTCGACACGCCGCCGATCATGCCCGTCACCGACTCCGCCGTCGTCGCTCACATGATGAGCGGCGTCGTGTTCGTCGTCGGCGCGGACATGACGAACCGGTACGCGGCCCAGCGCGCGGTCGAACAGCTCACGCGAGGCAAGGCTCGCTTCCTGGGCGCGGTGCTGAATCGCGCGGACCTCAAACACCACTCGTACTACTACTCGCGCTACTACCGGCGCGAGTACGCGGAGTACTACCAGAGCAGCGATCACCGGCCGCAGCGCGCCACCGGTTCGAACGGCTAATGACGAACCTCCTCCCCCGGATCGAATTCGGCCTTCAGGCGCTCGTCCTGCGGCAACGGGTCTGTCCGTTTTGCGGGGGTCACGAGCACCGGGTCGTCGCGCGAAAGCATCGCGTCGTGAGGATTCGCCAGTGCCAGGCGTGCCGGCTGTACTTCACCGATCCGATTTACCGGTCGCGGCTGGCGGATCTCTACGATTCGCTGTACGAAGCGGAGGGATCGACGACCCGCCTGCCTGACGCGCCCGAGCTCGACGCGTTGAAGGCCGGCCGATTCGCCGCGTCCGACAAGAATTGCGCCTCTCAACTCCTCGCGCTGGAAAGACTCGGCGCGGGACGACGCCTGCTCGAGATCGGCTCGTCGTGGGGTTACTTCCTCTATCAGGCGCAGGCGTCAGGTTTTTCGGCCGTCGGCGTCGAGCCGGCGCAGCGGCGGCGGGAGTACGGCGTCCGGGCCCTCGGCGTCGACATTCGGCCGTCAATCGACCAGGTGATTGAGAGCGGCTTCGACATTATCTATAGCGCGCATACGCTCGAGCACGTGGGCGACGCGCGCGGCTTCTTCGCGCACTGCCACCATCGACTCCGGACGGGCGGTCTCCTCGTCGTCGAAGTGCCGCATTTCGACTTCGAGAAGCTGGGCGCGGGTGTCCTCTCGATCATCGGCGCGGTGCATCCGCTCGGACTTTCGCGTCCGTTCTTCGAGCAGGCGCTGCCCCGCGCGGGATTCAGCTGCGCGGGTATCTTCGACGCCTGGCCATCGGTCCCGTCCCGCACGGCATCGACGACGTCGAACGGAAACTTGATCGTCGTCGCCAGCAAGGTCGAACGGCCTGGCGACATGGTGACTGCGTGACGCGCGTCGCGTATCTCGTCAGCCATCCGATTCAGTATCAGGCGCCGCTCCTTCGCCGGCTCGCGCAGGAAAAGGGCCTCGACATCGACGTTCTCTTCCTGACGGACTTCTCGGCACGGCCCTATCGCGACCGCGGCTTCGGACGATCGATCACGTGGGACGTCGATCTGCTGGAGGGATACCGGTCGCGGGTCCTTCGGGCGTGGGGCCCTCGCGACGGCGTCGGCTTCTGGACGCCATTCACGATCGACGTGGAACGAGAGCTCGGCCGCGGCGGCTACGACGCCATCTGGCTGCACGGCTACGCGCACCAGACGCACCTTCGGGCGGTTCTCGCAGCGAAGCGCCTCGGCATGAAGGTGCTCCTGCGGGGAGAGTCGCACGCGGCCACTTCCCGCCTCTCGGGCGTGACGCGTCTGTTGAAGGACAAGCTGCTGTCGCGACTGTTCACGCACGTCGACGCGTTTCTGGCGATCGGCACCGCCAATCGCGATCACTATCTGAGTCTCGGCGTACCCGCGGAAAAGATTTTCCTGATGCCGTACGCCGTTGACAACGCGCGCTTTCAGGCGGCGGCGACCGCCGACCGCGGGAGCGACATACGGGCATCGCTCGGGTTGAGCCCTTCGCGTCCGGCCATTCTGTGCGCGTCGAAGCTGCAGGCCAGGAAACGCGTCTGGGATCTGTGGGCCGCGTACGAGAAGCTGTCCGCGAACGGCGTCGCCGAGCCGACACCCTACCTCGTTTTCGTGGGCGACGGCGAACATCGCGCCGATCTCGAAGCTGCCGTCGCGCGCCGCGGCTGGCGCAGCGTGCGATTCGCCGGCTTTCAGAACCAGACGCGGATGCCTGGGTACTACGCAGCTTCCGACGTGTTCGTGCTCTGCTCGGAACGTGAGCCGTGGGCGCTCGCCGTCAACGAAGCCATGAACGCGGGCAAACCGGTCATCGTCACCGATCAGGTCGGCGCCGCGAAGGACCTCGTCGGCGACGGAGACAACGGATATGTCGTGCCGGTGGGCGACGTCGACGCGCTGAGCGATCGGTTGCGCCGGATCACGAGCGACGAGTTGCTCGCCAGGCGGATGGGCGCCAGCAGTCTTCGCCGCATTTCCCGGTGGGATTTCGAGGCGGATGTCGCCGGTCTGTGGCAGGCCCTTCTTGGTTGCGGTGTGCGCGAGGGAGCGCTCGCCACGGCATGATGGCAGTCGTGAACGGCGGCGGAGGAACGTCGAGGTCGATCCTCAACGTCGCCGAGACTGCGCTCACGAACGCCGTGCTCGGGGGGATCGGCATCGCTACGGGAATCCTCGCCGCGCGCTGGCTGGGGCCGCAGGGCCGCGGCGAGCTGGCCGCCATCCAGATGTGGCCGTCGATCCTCTCGTCGCTCGCGATGGTCGGCATGGGCGAGGCGCTCGCTTACTACTGCGCGCGGCGTCCGTCAGAGTCGAAACGGTATGTGACGACGGCCTGCCTCATCGCGCTCGCGGTGATGCCGCTGTTCGCGTCCCTCGGGTACGTCCTGATGCCGCATCTGCTGTCGCGGCAATCGCCGCGCATCGTGCAGGCGGCACGCTCGTACCTGTTTCTCCTGCCGATCTACGCGTTCGTCGGATTGCCCTACCACCTGCTGCGGGGCACACAACGCTACCGGCTGTGGAACGCGATGCGTCTCGTGCCGTCGGTGCTCTGGCTTGCCGTTCTGATCGTCGGCGTGGCGTCCAGCATGTCGGATCCCGCGCGGATGACCGCGACCTATCTGGTGCTGCTGGCGTGCGCCGGCCCGCTGCTGACCGGAATCGTGTGGCGGAACGCGGCGGGGCCGGCAGCTCCCACGGCGGCCACGGGACGCGAGCTGACGGCGTTCGGCCTGCCGTCGGTCATCGGCACGCTGCCGCAGTTCTTCAACGTGAAGCTGGATCAGATGATGGTGACGGCGGTGGTCGCGCCGCAGCAGCTCGGCGTCTATATGGCGGCCGTCGCCTGGGGGTCGGCGATTCCGATGCTGTCGACCGCGATCTCTCAGGTGATGTCTCCGCGAATCGCCGCGGGGTCGTCCGATGCCGAACGGAATCGGCATTTCAATCATGGCGTGCGCGGCGCGGCGTGGGTCGTCGCCGCGGCGGTCATCGTCCTCATCGCGGCGGCTCCGCTGGGCGTGACGATCGCGTTCGGCCAGGCGTTTCAGCCGGCGATCGTTCCGGCGGCGATCCTCGTCGTCGCGTCCGGGTTGAACGCGGTGAACGGCGCGTTCGAAGAGCTGCTGCGCGGATACGGGCGGCCGGCGGCGACGCTGCGGGCCGAGAGCGCCGCACTCGCCGTCGGGGTGCCGGCGCTGCTGCTGCTGCTGCCTCGAGCCGGCCTCACGGGAGCGGCCATCGGATCGCTGATCGGTTCAGCGGCTGCGACCGCGGTTCTGCTCTTCGAGAGCCGGCAGGCGGCTTCGCTTCAGATGCGCGACGTCTTCGATACTCGGGCGGCTGCGGAGATGTTTGCTGCGGCGCGCCAGCGGTTCGCGGGCATGCGACTCAGTCGGGCGGCCGGCCGCGATTTCTAACACCGCATCATGACAGGAAGCTTCGCGGCGTTCGATGAACCGACGGCAACGGCGCCGCGCGTAAAGAAGGATGCGCCGCCGGTCGCCGACATCTCGGTCTGCAGCCGCTTTCATGCGTTCGATCTTGCGCGGGAGCTTTCGCGACACGGCATGCTGCGACACCTTCACACGGGATATCCGTCTTTCATCGCCTCCCGGTTCGGCGTACGCCGCGGCCACGTTCGATCGGTCTGGTCGGGCGAACCGCTCAACCGCGCCCTATCGGCGTTGCACCGGGCGGGGTGGATCGATCGGCGCGACCCGCAGGTGTCGCAGCGGCATGACCGTATCGTGGCGTCGCGGCTGCGTCCCGGCGCGGACCTCTTCATCGGCTGGTCCGGACAATGCCGGCAGTCGCTCGACGTCGCGCGGCGCTTCGGCATGACCACGATCGTGGAACGCGGATCGAGTCACGTCGAATGGCAATGGGCGCAGTTGACCGAGGAAGCGCGAATCACCGGACTCCCCGTCGAAGCACCGCACCCGTTGACGATCGAGCAGGAGCTCGCCGAATACGACGATGCCGACTTCATCGCCGTGCCGAGCGCATTCGCTGCCCGCACCTTCGTGGACCGCGGCGTACCTGCCGCGAAGCTGCTCGTGAATCCGTACGGCGTCGATCTGGACATCTTCCGCGCGGGATCCGATCGTGACGAATCGCATTCCGCCGATGCATCGGCCGTCCGCGTGCTGCATGTCGGCCGCGTGTCAGCGCGCAAAGGCGTCCACTACCTCGTCGACGCCACTCGCCGCGCCGGCGCCCGGCTGACGCTGGTCGGCGGCGTCGATGCCGGAATGGCTCCGGTGGTGGACGGGCAGCCCGGCATCACGGTGGCCGGCGCCGTGCCGGGCGGCGACCTTCCGCGCTTCTATCGCGACGCCGACGTGTTCTGTCTCCTGTCGGTCGAAGAAGGCCTCGCGCTGGTCGTCGTGCAGGCGATGGCGATGGGACTGCCCGTGATCGCCACGCCTAATACGGGCGCGGAAGAATTGATCGAGGACGGCGTCAGCGGATTCATCGTGCCGGCCAGGGATCCGGGCGCGGCCGCCGAGCGGCTCCGGCAGCTCGCCGGGGATCGCCAGCTGAGACACGACATGGGCCGCAGGGCGCGGGCCCGCGTCGCAAACGGGTTTTCCTGGATCGACTACGGTGCGAGAGCGCGCGCGTTCTACACGCGCATCGCCGGGCACGCCCGGACGGCGGCTGCGCGATGACATGTCCCCGCGTCCTCCTCGTCGACACGACCCAGTACTCGCCCTCGAGTCCGCTCTTTGCGGAAGCGCTGCATCGGGCGGGCGACGCCGGCCTCGCCGATGGCGCCTTCATCGACGAGGCCCTCACGTTCGGCCGGCTGGCAGCGTCGCGCATCGAACGGATCGTGCGCCGATTCAGGCCGTGGCCGCATCGATCGGTCGCCGATCTGCATGCGGCCATCGAGGTTCAGGCGCGAGCGTTCGCGCCTGACGTCATCCTGATCGTGAAGGGCGCTCATCTGACCGCCCGGTGCCTGGTCGCGCTCAAGGCGACAGGCGCGGTGCTCGTGAATTTCGCCACCGACGATCCGTTCAATCCGCGGACCTCGCCGCGGTCGTGGCTGGAGACGCTGCCGCTGTACGACGTCGTCTGCTCTCCGCGGCGCGCGAACATCGCCGATCTGGAATCGCGAGGCATCGCCCGCGTCCATTTCGTCCCGTTCGGCTACAAACCTGATGTGCATTTTCCGGAAGCGCCGCGCGACCTCGTCGAGCGCGAACGGTTTCAGTCGGACGTCTGTTTCATCGGCGGCGCGGATTCCGATCGTCTCGAGTACTTCGAGGAGCTCATCGCGCGCCTGCCCAATCTGAGGCTGGCGTTGTACGGCGGCTACTGGAACCGCTCCCGGAGGCTCGCGCGTTTCTGGCGCGGGTTCGCCGTCGGTCGCGACTTCAGGCTGGCCGTCGGCGGCGCCGCGGTGTCGGTGAACCTCGTGCGCCGCGCGAACCGCGACGACCACGTGATGCGTACCTTCGAGGTGCCCGCGTGCGGCGGCTGTCTGCTGACCGAGGCGAGCCCGACGCATCGTCAACTGTTCGAAGAGGGAAAGAGCGCGTTCTTCTTCGACTCGCCTGCCAGCCTCGCCTCAGGCGTCCGTTCGCTGCTCGGCCGGCCGAGGCTGCGGAAGGAGACGGCGAGCGCGGGCCGACGCGCCATCACCATCGAGAACGCGAATCGCTACGACGATCGGCTGTCGACCATTCTCCGCCTCGCGTTCCCGCGGGAACGCGGCGCGACCAGAACACTGCATGCCGTCTCCGTTTGAACGCCGGTCGGCGGGCCTCGCCGCGACGAGCGATCTCGGCCGCTCGGTCGCGGGTCCGGCCCTGACGATCTTCTTCGCGCTCGGGCTGCTCGTGTATGCGGCCAGCGACGGACGCGGCAGGCTGGCCGTTGTGGCGCTCGACGCGACCGTCGTGTGCGGTCTCGCGTATCTCGCTGTCGTGCGGCTGCTCCCGAGGTTCTACGCTCCGCGCCTGCTGATTCTGAGCTGCGGGTTACAGCTTCTCGCGCTGACCGCGATCGCGATGATGGGTCTGCCCCTCAGCCCTCCGTACCATCCGTTCGAAGCGAACGTCTCCGACGCGCCGTTCCGCAGCGTCGCGGCCCTGCTGATCGTGCCGGCGGGCACGCTATGCACCGCGCTCCTGTGGCGGCTTGTCAGCAGCCTCTCAGAGGATCGTCCCGAAGCGGCGATGCCGGAGGAGAAGATCCTCGATCAACGCCGCGTGTACCTCATCGTTGCCGCCGTCGTGCATTTGCTTTACTGGCCGGCAACCCTCGAGGTGTCGGGTGCACTCGGGTACTTCGGACGGATTCTGGCTGGCGCCATGATCGTGGCGCCGTTCTTCGCCGGACACGATGCCCGTGAGGACCGCGGTCTGGCCCGCGTGTGGGCGTTCACGATTCTCGTCAACGCCGTCATCGGCGCCGCAGCCGGCACACGCTCGAAAGCATTCATTCCCGCGGTCCTCTTCGTCGCCGGCTTCATTTCAGGAATGCCCCCGCGAAAGCGGGCGATCGCCGCCGCCTGCGCCCTGCTGGCGGTTCTGCCGCTCGTGCAGCTCGCCGGCGCAATCGCCGTGGTCCGGAGGGAACTTGGCCGGGACATGCTCAACGTGACGAACCCGGACCGCTTCGCCGAAATATTCCGGCGACTGGCAGAAGTGATGACATCGGCCGGGGACCGGAACGCGGAGGACACCAAGGTCGAGGGTGTCAGCCGACAGCTCGCCTGGACCAACGTCGTCGTGCCGCTGATGACACCCGAGACGGTGCCCTATCGCGGCATAGACGGGCTTCTCGATGAAGCGGCCGGCACGTTTCGCGTGGCGCGCCTCTCCGGCTTGACGGTCGACGATCTCAACGACGCCGGCCTCTACAACACGCCGGCGCGGGATTACGGCTTCACCGTCAACTCGGGCACGGCGGTGGAGTTCACGCTGGCCGCTGACGGATGGTCCAGGGGAGGACCTGCCGTGACCCTCCTCTTTTCCATCGTCGTCGCTCTGCTCATGATCGTCATGGAGCGGTGGGCCGCGGGCGCTGCCCGCTTTGGCGCCGGCGTCACGACCATCCTCGCCTTTCCGATCGCCAAGGCCGCCTTCTTCGACGCCAACACGCTCCCGCTCCTGCCCATCGTCCGCGGGTTGTTCGTGTACACGTTCGCCGTCGCCGTCGTCGTCGCGGTTGTTGAATTCATGCGGCGCCTGGCGCCAAGCGATCACCCTGCATTGCGCGCTCAGCCGACGACGCTCTACGGCGGCCGTCCGACGATGAACTGGTCCGATGTCCGTCGCGATTCGGTGGCCGGACGATGAACGTCGCGCACTTTCAGCGTCGACCCACGGCGACCGGCAACAACTTCAGTGTCGAACGCATCTTCTCTGACGTTCGCGCCGCGTTGCCTCCGGCCATCGCCTGCACGGTCAACGTCTGCCGGCACCAGCGCGGAGTCGCGGGTCGGATCCTGAACATGCTTCACGCCGCGTTCGAGCAGGGCGACGTGAACCACATCGTCGGCGACGTGCATTATCTGACGCTGCCGCTGCGAAAGAACCGGACGATTCTGACAATTCTCGATTGCGTCGGGCTGACCGACCCGAGAACGCTCCATCGAATCGTCCGCAAGTACCTCTGGTACGTGATTCCCGCGCGTCGTGCCGCCGTGATCACCGTCATTTCGCACGCGACGCGCGCAGAGCTCCTCCGGGAGATCGGAGTCGCGCCTTCGAAAGTCCGCGTGATCCCGGCTTGCGTTTCTCCATCGTTCACGCCGGCGCCGAAGACGTTCGATCCGGCCGACTATCGCATCCTCCAGGTCGGAACCGCCCGGAACAAGAACCTCCCGCGCCTCGTGGAGGCGGTTCGCGGTCTACCGTGTCACCTGCGGATCATCGGACGGCTCGACGCGGAACAAGCAAGGTGTCTCGAAGCATCGGGCGTCCGCTACTCCGTCGCGTCCAATCTGACCGATGCAGAGATGGTCGCTGAGTATCGCGACTGCGACCTGGTCGCGTTCGTTTCGACCTATGAAGGATTCGGGCTGCCGATTCTCGAGGGGCAGGCGACCGGACGGCCGGTGGTGACGAGCCGGCTTCTATCGATGCCGGAGGTTGCCGGCGAGGGCGCGTGCCTCGTCGATCCCCTTCACGTCGCGGCAATCCGATCGGGGATCGAGCGCATCGCATCCGATCGCGACTATCGCAGTCAGCTGGTCGCGCGCGGCTTTACGAACGTCAAGCGATACACGCACGACGCGGTGGCGGCGATGTACGCCCAGCTCTATCAACACGTGCTCGACGGGACGCTCGAATCGCGCACCCGCTCGCGCGAAGTGCCCGGCGCGGCCGGAGCGACGGCGGTCTGAATGCACCTGGCCATTGACGCGGTGGGAGCCAAGCACGGCGGCGCCGCCACCGTCGCGTGCGCCGTCGTGGACGCGGCGCTGGCGTCCTGGCGCGTGTCTCGCTTGACGATCTTCTGTTCCGAATCGGCGATCAGACGGTTCCGCTTCCCGGACGACGAACGCATCTCCGTGGTCGAGCCGGGATCCTGGACCGAATCGGCCGCCGGCCGCATCGCGTGGCTGTGGGGGGGATTCGAGCGCCACGCGGCCCGCCAGGGAGCGCGCGCCTATCTGGCGCTCAACGGCGGCGGCTTCCGGCGGGCGGACCCCAACGAACGGCGCACGGTCCTGATTCAACAGCCGTTGCCCTTCTGGCGCGACCGGCGCCGATACCTCGGCCTCGGGTCCGAGGCGCGGATCCGCGTCATCGCTCGCAGCATGAAGCGCTGCTGCTACCAGGCGCGCACCGTCGTCGTGCAGAGCGCGTCCATGGCCCGCGCCGTCAGCGACACGTTCAAGATTCGGGCGCGCAAGATCGTCGTGCTGCCGCCAAGTCCTCCGATTCTCGAGACGTCGGGCGCTCACCGCGTCGTCGAGCGATCCGCTGCCTACCGCCTGCTCTACATCGGAAGCGACGCGGTCTACAAGAACGTCGACTGTGTCACCAAAGCCGCGGCATTGCTGACGAACTCGGGCACTCCGGTAGAGATTGTCGCAACGCTCGGTCCGGACCACGAGCTCTGCCGCGCGGGACTCGTCAGACCGCTGGGATATCTGGGCCGCGCCGACCTTGCCGCGGAGCTGCGCAATGCCGACGCGCTGATCATGCCGTCGCTCGCAGAGACCATCGGGCTGCCGATGCTGGAAGCCATGGCGGCCGGCGTTCCGGTCGTCGCCGCCGATCGCGGCTACGCGCACGACCTGTGCGGAGAGGCCGCGCTCTATTTCGATCCGTTGAATCCCGCGGACCTCGCGAACACGCTCCGATCGCTGCTGCTCGCTCCCGATGTCGCCGATCGCCTTCGAACGCTCGGGCTGCAGCGGGTATCGGCGCTCAGCAACCATCGTCCGTACGATCGACTGATCGATCTGGCGGTCTGGTGAACATTGCCGGCCACTGAATGAAACAAGTCGTCCAATACGTCTCCGGCGGGCGGACCGTCCTCGAAGAGTTGCCGAATCCGTCGGCAGGCCACGCGCAGGTGCTCGTCGCCGTGGCCGCGTCCCTCATCTCCGCCGGCACGGAGCGATACGTCGTCGATCTCGCTCGCAAGAACATCGTCCAGAAAGCCATGGCGCGTCCCGACGACGTGAAGCGGGTGCTGCAGAAAATCCGATCCGAAGGGTTCGCGAACACCGTGAGCCAGGTCCGGGCCAAGCTCGACGAAGGCATGCCGCTCGGGTACTCGGCAAGCGGCGTCGTCGTGAGCTGCGGTCGGGACGTCCAGGAATTCAAGCCGGGCGATCGCATTGCCGTCGCCGCGCCGCATGCCTCGCTCGTCACGGCGTCCCCGACGTTGTGCGCCGCCATTCCCGACCATCTCACGTTTGAAGAGGCGGCTTATACCAGCGTGGCCGCGATCGCGCTGCAAGGCGTACGGCTCGCTCGATTGACGCTCGGCGAGAACGTCCTCGTCGTCGGACTCGGCCTGATCGGGCAGATCACGGTCGCGCTCTTGAAGGCGCAGGGCTGCCGGGTCTACGGGCTCGATCCTGACGCCGAAAGGCTCGATCTGGCCCGAACCATGGGTCTCGACGAGGGCTCGACCGCTGCCGCGCCGGACGCCGTGAGACGGTTTTCGGGCGGTTACGGCGTGGATGCGGCCATCATCACGGCGTCCACCGCAAGCAACGAGCCGATCGAGTTCTCGGCCGAGGCGTGCCGCCAGAAGGGCCGCATCGTGCTCGTCGGCGTCGCGGGCCTGCAGCTGCCGCGCGCGCCGTTCTTCGCCAAGGAGCTCGAGTTCACCGTCTCCTCGTCGCTGGGGCCGGGACGCGGCGACCCGCAGTACGAGGAAAAGGGCATCGATTATCCGATCGGCCACGCGCGGTGGACCGCGAAGCGCAACATGGAGGCGGTCCTGGCGCTGATGGCCGCGGGCAGACTTCCGGTCGACAAGCTCACAACGCATCGGTTCGCCATCGAGCACGTGCCGGCCGCCTACGACCTGATCGCCCGACGGACGGAGCCGCACCTGGGCATCGTCCTGCGCTACCCCGCCGCGGACAGCCGCCCCGCGGCGCGCCGGCTGGACCTCGCCGTGCCGCGATCGGACCGCGGAATGGTGGGCATCAGCCTGATCGGCGCCGGCAATTTCGCGCGCCTCGTCCTGATGCCGGCGCTGGCCAGACACCACGATGTGAGCTTCCAGGGCATCTGCACGGCGCGAGGGCTGAACGCCGTCCACACGGGCGAGAAGTACGCCTTCAGGTTCGCTACGACTGACGTCGACCATCTCCTGCGGGACGAATCGACTTCGGCCGTCGCGATTGCCACCAGACACGATACGCACGCCGACCTCGTCATCCGGGCGCTCCGCGCCGGCAAGCATGTGTTCGTCGAAAAGCCGCTCTGCATCTCGGACGGCCAGCTGCAGCGGATCGCCGAATGCGTCGAATCGCTCGGTCGCGATCGACGATGCCCGATGCTGGTCGTCGGCTGGAACCGGCGGTTCTCTCCGGCCGTGCGTGCGATACGCGAGCATTTCTCCGGCGTGCGGCCGCTGAGCGTCACCTACCGCTTCGCCGCGGCCGATTTGCCGTCGACGGCCTGGCCGCAGGATCCGGAGGTCGGCGGCGGACGGATCGTGGGCGAAGCTTGCCACGCGATCGACACCTGCGCCGCGATCGTCGACAGCCCGCCGGTTCGCGTCTTCGCGGAGTCCGTCGCGAAGAGCGGCGGCGCTCAGACGAACGACGACCGTGTCTTCATCACGCTCCGCCACGCCAACGGTTCAATCTCGAGCATCTCGTACCAGGCGGCGGGGGACCGTTCGGGTCCGACCGAGCGAATCGAGGTCTTCGGCGACGGCCGGACCGCGACGATCGAGGGATGGGACGCGATCGAGATGTGGGCCGGGAACCGTCGCACACGGGCGAGCGGCCACAAAGACAAAGGCCACGCGAACGAGCTTCGCGCGTTCGTCGACGCCTGCCGGACGGGCGGCGGCTGGCCGGTTCCGTGGGAACAGTTGTACGCGACGACGTGGGCATCGCTCGCGGCGGTCCAAAGTCTTCGAACCGGGCTGCCCATCAACATCGACGATCCGCTCGAATGACTTCTCAATCCGACGCCCTGAAGCTGGCGATCGCCGCACACTGGCAGAAGGAACCCTGCGGAACGCGAGGCATCAGCCGCCTCGATCGGCGCGCGTTCTTTTCTCTCATGGAACGCCAGCGCTACGCCTACGAGCCTCATATCGAACGTTTCGCGGCGTTTGACGAAGGCCGCGGTAAACGAATCCTCGAAATCGGCGTCGGCGCCGGATCTGATTTTGCGAATTGGCTGCGAGCCGGCGGCCGGGCGATCGGCATCGACATGACCGACGCTGCCATTCAGCTGACGCGTGAGCACGCCGAAATGGACGGTCTTCAGGCACCGCTGACGCGATCCGATTGCGAGCACCTGCCCTTTCGGACCGAGTCGTTCGACATCATTTACGCCTACGGAGTCATTCACCACTCGCCCGACACGCGGGCTGCCGTGAATGAGATCCACCGCGTTCTGAAACCCGGCGGCGACGCGAAGGTCATGATCTACCACGCGCCCTCGATCGCCGGATTGATGCTTTGGACGCTCCACTGCTTGCTGAAACTGCGGCCGTGGAAGTCGCCGCGATGGGCCGTATCGAATTTCCTCGAGAGTCCCGGAACGAAGGTCTACACGAAGGCGGAGGCGCGCGACCTGTTCGCGTCGTTTGCGCGCGTGGACATCGAGACGGTCCTGGGCACGGGCGATCTCTTGCTGATGGAACAGTCACAGAAGTACCGGAATCCCTTCGCAAGTCTGATCTGGCGGCTGTACCCGCGTTGGCTGATCCGCCGCATTGGTACCCGATTCGGACTCGGCTTGCTCATTCGCGCCGTCAAGTAGGTCTTCGTCATGTGTGGCGTCGCCGGATTCTTTCACTACGCGGATGCAGCGCGGCCCGTCGACCGCGAGCAGCTCCTGCGGATGACGCGGCGCCTCGCGCACCGCGGTCCCGACGACGAAGGCCTGTACGTCGACGGCCCGCTCGGCCTGGGTCACCGCCGGCTGTCGATCGTCGATCTGACGACGTCGGGTCGGCAGCCGATGCGCACGGAGAACGGGCATTTCGCCATCAGCTACAACGGCGAGATTTACAACCACCGCGCGTTCCGCCCGAAGCTCGAAAGCCGCGGACACCGGTTCTCCGGCACCTCCGACACGGAAACATTGCTGCTGGCGCTGGCCGAGTACGGACCGCGGATCCTGAGCGACGCCGCCGGGATCTTCGCGTTCGCGTTCTGGGATCGCCGCGCGCGCAGGCTGATCCTCGCCCGCGACCCGCTCGGCGTGAAGCAGCTGTACTACCACGACGACGGCACACGCGTGGTCTTTGCGAGCGAGATCAAAGCGCTGCTCGAGGCGGCGGACGTGCCGCGGGAGCTCGACCCACAGGGGCTGAACGAGTATCTCCACTTCCACACGCCGCTCTTCGAGCGGACGTTCTTCCGGGACATCCGGCAGGTCCGGGCCGGAGAGTTCATCGAAATCGATCCGCGCGGTCTGCGCCGCCGGCGATATGCCGAGACCGACGGCTTCCAGCCGCGGCACGAGACGGCGGCCGAGAGCGTTCGCGAGCTGCAGTCGCTGCTGCGATCGGTCATCGCCGAACAGCTGATGTCGGATGTGCCGGTCGGCGCCTTTTTCAGCGGCGGCATCGATTCGACGGCCATCGCGTCGTTCGCGCGCCAGTCGGGCCGCGCGATGAAGTGCTTCGGCATTCATTTCAGCGGGCAGAACGTCATCGACGAGCGGCCGTTCCAGGAATCGGCCGCCAGAGCGCTCGGTCTCGAGCTCGAGCTGACGACCGTCGACGAACG
>Ga0075425_100003056_pt1 | contig 16902 bp, 16 predicted proteins | sample SoiMethybrSBSTD4_FD_75300 | JGI IMG/M metagenome (GOLD analysis project Ga0075425, IMG submission 75300) | Bulk soil microbial communities from a Populus tree surrounding site in Tennessee, USA - Soil MetaG P. TD hybrid SBSTD4 | ecosystem: Environmental > Terrestrial > Soil > Tree plantation... | reverse complement strand
GGCGCCGGTGCGCTGGGCGACGCCGGGAATGGACGTGGCCTGGACGGGCAGCCCCGCGTGCTCGGCGGCGGCCACGATCCAGTCCGTGAGCACGCCGCCCCCCTGTCCCCCGAGGGCCGCCACGAGGATCGAGATCGGCCGGCGAGGCGCGCTCATGCCGGCTGGAGCAATCCGATCACGCGACGGCGAACGCGATCGAGCGCCTTCTCCCACCCCGAGGCGTTGTGGACGACCCGCGCCTCGAAGAACGATGGGCACAGCACGGCGGCGTGTGCGACCTCGCCACAGAGGCCGCAGCCGACGCAGGTCTGGTCCACGTGCGCCACCGGATCGTCGCGCAGCGGATCCCCACTCGCCTTCAAGGTCAGCGAGGGGCAGCCGTTGAGCCGCATGCACGACTTGTCTCCCGTGCAGACGTCGGGGTCGACGCCGAAGCGGGCTGCCGCCACGCGCTCGCCTGCCTTGAGCCGCGCTGCCGTCTGCGGCTTCACCCGGCGCTGGCGCTCGAGCTGACACTCCCCGCGCCCGATGATCACCTTGAGGCCGCCCGCCTTCGTGGTCATGGCCTCGCGCACCGTCTCGAGCGTATCGGACACTTTGTAGGGATTCACCACGCGAAGCCAGGAGACGCCCAGGCTCCGGATGGTGTCGGCGATGGACATGCGCACGCTGTCGCCGCGCGGATTCTTGCCGGTGGACGGATTGGACTGCTGGCCTGTGGCCGACGTGTAGAAGTTCTCCAGCACCACGAGGATCGAGTCCTGCCGGTTGTAGACGGCATTGGCCACGCCCGTGGTCAGCCCCGAGTGCCAGAAGCCGCCGTCCCCCAGGATCGAGATCACGCGCTTGCCGAAGTTGGGCGCCACCGCGCTCGACGAGGCGAGACCGAGCCCATAGCCCAGGATGGTGTTGCCTTGATTGAAGGGCGGCAGGGTGGCGAAGGCGTGGCAGCCAATGTCGGCGGCCACGTGCGTCTCGCCGAGCTCGCGCTGCGCGATCTTGAGCGCGCTGAACATGGGGCGCTCCGGGCAGCCCGTGCAGAAGGCGGGCGGGCGCTTGGGCAGCGGCGCGCGGAGGATCTCCCGCCCGCGGCCCGCGTGAGCGGACAGCGCAGCGCGGCGCTCGTGTGCGGCGCCGCCCAGGAAGCGGGCGAGGGCGGCCAGCACCACCTCGGGCACGTACTCGCCCTGGGCGGCCACCGTGTCCTTGCCCTCGATGCGAAGGCTCAGGCCGCGGTCGTAGGCGAGCGCCTTCAGCTCTTGCTCGATGAAGTTGGGCATGCCTTCCTCGAGCACGAGCACGCGGCGCTTGCCGTCGAGGAAGTCCACGAGCTCCCCGGGCACCAGGGGGTGGATGACGTTGAGCACGAGGAGGGGCACGCGGCTCCGGCCGAAGACGTCCGCCTGGCCGAGGAGCTCGAGGGCACGCAGGGCGGTGGGAGTGAGACCTCCCTGGAGGATGATGCCGAGCTCTTTTTCCTCCCCGGGAATCACCTTGTTCAGCACGTGCTCGACGATGAAGCGGCGGGCCGCGGGCAGGCGCTGCTCGAACTTCTGCGCTTCCTGGACGTAGGTCGAAGGAGGGTGGCTGATCCGCCCGTAGTCGAAGGAATGCTGCACGAGCCGGTCGCGCATGCTGATGACAGGACGGACGTTGTCCTTGCAGATCATGGAGCCCTGCACGTGCGCGGCGCGGATGCGCAAGCTGATCACCGCGGGGAGGTTCGATGCCTCCGAGAGCCCGAAGCCCTCCTCGACCATGCGGGCGAGATTCTGGAGGCTCGGCCGGGGGTCGAGCAGGCAGAGCGACGACTTGAGGGCGAAAGCATGCGTTCGTTCCTGGATGACGCTCGCCCCCGCCCCGTAGTCCTCGCCCACCACGATGAGCGCGCCCCCCATCACGCCCGCCGAGGCGAGATTGGACAGCGCGTCCGCCGCCACGTTCGTCCCCACGATGGACTTCCAGGTCACCGCCCCGCGCATGGGATAGTTGATCGAGGCGCCGAGGAGAGCGGCGGCGGCGGCCTCGCTCGCCGAGGCGTCGAAGTACACGCCCATCGGCTTGAGCAGCGACTCGTTGGCGTCGGCCATGACGTCGAGGAGGTGGGAGACGGGCGCGCCGGGATAGCCGCCCACGTAGGACACGCCCGACTGCAAGAGCGCCTTGGTGATGGCGAGGATGCCCTCGCCCCGGAGCACCTGACCCTGGCCCAGCTGGAGCTTCTTGACTTCCTGGGCGAACGACCGTTCCATAGGAGCCTCTTTTACCACAAACGAGAGGGGAGGACGCCGATGCCCCATGCCATCACTCGTGACGACGTCAGGATCTACTTCGAGGAGCACGGTGCCGGTGATCCGATGCTCCTCGCCTATGGCATCGGCGGCAACGCGGGGATGTGGGAGCCGAATATCGATGCGCTCTCCGCTCACCACCGGCTGATCCTCTGGGAGCCGCGTGGGCACGCGCGCTCCGACAGCCCCCAGGACCCACGCCAGGTCACCTTCGGCCACTGGACGTGGGATCTCCACGACCTCATGGATCACCTCGGGCTCGAGCGGGTCATCGTGGGCGGCCTGTCCCTCGGCGCGGGGATCGCCACCCGCTTCACCCTCGCCCATCCCGAGCGGGTGCGGGCGCTCATCATCGTCGATTCCTCGTCGGCCTCGGGCCTGCCCCTGGGCGTGGACAACATCGTGATGCGGGCCAAGAGCATCGAGGTGACGCTGAGCGGCGGGATGGACGCCATGGCCGAGTTCGCCATCGCCTCCAACCCCAACGTGTCGGGCAGGATCAAGCTCGACCCGTCGGCCCGGAAGGAGATCTTCGACTACTACCGGATGCTCACGCCCATCGGCTACGCCAACGCCCTGCGGGCGCTTCTGCAGATGGACTACATCACGGATCGGCTCGGCGAGATCCGGGTCCCCACGTTGCTCGTGTGCGGCGACGAGGACCCTTCCCTCGGCCCGATGCGGGAGATCCAGCGACGCATCCCGCAGTCCACCTTCACCCTGCTCTCACCCGCGGGGCACTTCGGCAACCGGGACCAACCGGAGGCCTTCAACCGCGCGGTCGCCGATTTCCTGAAGAGCCTCGCCTGACGCGGATCGAGCTGGACGGGACGCGCTCGCCGGTGTCGGCGCGGAAGTAGCCGAGGCGAACCTCCCGCCCCGAGTCGCCGTGGACGAGGCGGGCGCCCTTGTCCACGTGACGCGTCCCCCAGGCGGCGAGGGCTCCCACCACCGTCCCCAGCTCGCGCCCCTTGTCCGTCAGCTCGTACTCCGCCCGCGGCGGATGGTCTGAGTAGAAGCGCCGGCTCACCAGGCCGTGCTCCTCCATGAGCTTGAGCCGCTCGGAGAGGATGTTGGGCGCGAGACCGGGTAGGCCGACCTGGAGATCACGGAAGCGGCGGGCGCCCCCCAGGAGATCGCGCACCACGAGAAGCGTCCAGCGATCGCCCACCACCTCGAGAGTCTTGGCCACCGGGCAGCGCTGCCCGTAGTTCTTCGGCATGGCTCCAGTGTAGGCGAGGGCTTGACAAAAAAGCAAGTGACTATTATTTTGCAAGTCATGATCTCGACTGCCGCCGCCGCGGCCGCCCCCGTCACTGGCGCCCCGCTCATGGCCGCCCGCACGCGGCGGCTCCTGGAAGCTCCCGTGGCCTCCACCCTGCTCTGGCTCGCCGCGCCCAACGTGCTCGTGATGGTGCTCCAGGCCGTGGTGACGACCATGGACGCCGTCTTCGTGGGGTGGCTCGGCCCCGACGCGCTCGCCGGCGTCTCGCTCGTGTACCCGCTCGTCATGCTGATGCAGACCATGTCGGCAGGAGGCATGGGCGGCGGCGTCGCCTCCGCCGTGGCGCGGGCGCTAGGCGCGGGGCGCCAGCGTCAGGCCGAGAGCCTGGCCGCGCATGCCGTCCTCATCGCGCTCGGCATGGCCTCGCTGTTCACCGTCCTGCTGCTGCTCGGCGGACCGGCGCTCTTCCGGCTCATGGGAGGGCAAGGGGCGGCCCTCGAGGCAGCCCGGGTCTACTCACACGTGATCTTCGGGGGCGCGGTGGTGATCTGGCTCCTCAACACGCTCTCCAGCATCGTCCGGGGCACGGGAACGATGGTCCTGCCCGCTGCGGTGACTACCGCCTCCGCCTTCGTCTACCTGGGACTCGCCCCCGCCCTCGTCATGGGCTGGGGCCCCTTCCCGAGACTGGGCGTGGCGGGCACGGCCACCGCCAACCTCGTCGGCTTCGGGCTGGCGAGTCTCGTCCTCCTCGGCTATCTCGCCTCGCCGTGTAGCGCGGTGCGTCTCACCTTCCGGGGCCTCCAGATTCGGGGCGCGCATGTCTGGGAGATCCTCCGCGTGGGCGCTCCCGGGTCCATCAACACCATCCTCACCAACCTCACCGTGGTCTTGATGACTGGGCTGGTGGGCCCCTTCGGCACGCTCGCCCTGGCCGGCTATGGGATGGGGGCGCGCCTCGAATACCTGCAGATCCCGCTCGTGTTCGGCATGGGCTCGGCCCTCGTGGCTATGGTGGGCACCAACGTCGGCGCCGGGCAGATCGCGCGGGCGGAGCGTGTGGCGTGGACGGGCGCGGCCATCGCGGCCGGAGTCACGGCAACCATCGGGCTGCTGGCGGCGTTCTTCCCCCGCGTCTGGCTGGGATTGTTCACGTCGGATGCTCAGGCGCAGGCCGTGGGCATCACCTATCTGTGGACGGTGGGGCCGTGCTACGGCTTCTTCGGCCTGGGTCTCGCGCTGTACTTCGCCTCACAGGGCGCGGGCCGCCTCGGCTGGCCGCTCGCCGCGGGCTTCCTGCGCCTCCTCGTCGCCGCCGCCGGAGGATGGATCGCAGGCTACTGGCTCGGCTGGGGGCTGTGGGGCATCTTCGCCGCCATGGCCGCCGCCCTGCTCGTGTTCGGATTGACCATAGCCGCCGCCGTCAGGGGCGGCGCGTGGCGATAGGAGGGACGGCGTGACGAGGATGCTCGAGATGATTCGCAAGGTGCAACGGGGCGAACTGCCGCCGCCTCCCGTGGCGACGCTGATCGGCTTCACCATCGGCTCCGTGGAGCCGGGGCGCGTGGTCATGGAGATGGAGGCAGGACCGCAGCACACGAGCCCGTTGGGCACCGTTCACGGCGGCGTGCTGTGCGACCTCGCCGACGCGGCCATGGGCATGGCCTACGCCTCCGCCCTCGACGAAGGCGAGACCTTCACCACCCTCGAGTTCAAGATCAACTTCCTCAAGCCGGTGTGGTCGGGCAAGCTCACGGCCACGGGCCAGGTGGTGAAGAGCGGTCGCACGGTGGGCCTCGTCGACTGCGACGTGCACGACGACAAGCAGTCGCTGGTGGCGCGCGCCTCCAGCACGTGCATGACGCTCCGGGACGAGCAGGCGCGGGGTCGCTAGCACCGTCGTAACGTCTATGACACAATCGGGCGCATGCGCCGCGCCCGCGCCGTCCTCGGCACCGCCTGCGGCACGCATTTCGTCCACGACGGCTTCGCCGACATCCTCTACGTCCTCTTTCCCGTGTGGGCCCGCGAGTTCGGCCTCTCTTTCGCCCAGGTCGGGTTCCTCCGCACCGTGTATAGCGGCGCCATGGCCTCCTTCCAGATCCCCGCCGGGCTGCTCGCCGAGCGCTGGGGCGAGGCGCGCCTCCTCGCTGCGGGCACGGCGGCCACCGCGCTCGGCTTCGTCGCCGCCGGCTTCACGGGAGGCTACCTCGCTCTCCTCGGCTGCCTCCTCGTGGCCGGGCTCGGCTCCGGCGTGCAGCATCCGCTGTCCTCCACGCTGGTGTCGAACGCCTACGAGGGGGGCGGACGGCGCACGGCGCTCGGCACCTACAATTTCTCCGGCGATCTCGGCAAGGTCGCGGTGCCCGCGGCGGTGGCCTTCACCGTGCCGTGGCTCGGGTGGCGCGGCGCTGTCGAGAGCTTCGCGGCCATCGGCCTCGCCGCCGCGGTGGTCGTGCTCCTCGCCCTCACCAATCTCCGGATCGGGCATGCGCCCGTTTCCGTGGACAAGGCCGAGCGCCCCTCAACTTCGGACTGGGGCATCCGCGATCTCCGCGGGTTCCAGGCGCTGTCCCTGATCCAGGTGATCGACTCCTCGACGCGGACGGGACTCCTGACCTTCCTCCCCTTCCTGCTCATCGCCAAGGGATCGACGGTGCGATCCGTGGGCTTCGCGCTGATGCTGGTGTTCGCGGGAGGCGCGGCGGGCAAGTTCGCGTGTGGCGTGCTGGCCGAGCGCCTGGGGGTGATCCGCACGGTGATCATCACGGAGACCGCCACGGGCGCCGGCATCCTCCTCCTCCTCGCCCTGCCCCTCGTCCCTGCCCTCGCCCTGCTTCCCGTCTTGGGAATCGCCCTCAACGGCACGTCGTCCGTGCTCTACGGCACCGTCGCCGATCTCGTGGAGAGCGACCGACGGGCGCGAAGCTACGCCGTGTTCTACACCCTGGGCATCGGCGCCTCCGCCCTCTCGCCGTCGATCTACGGCGTGGTGAGCGACTGGGGCGGCGTGCCCCTGGCCCTGACCATCGTGGGCACGGTGGTCTTCGTCACCGTCCCCCTGACCCTGGCGCTGCGCCGCCCTCTCGCCACCGCGGCGGCCTGAGGGCCGCCGGCCGCGCCGCGCCGGCTCACTTGCCGGCGAAGATGCTCTTCTTGATCACCGCGTGCACACCCCAGTTGCCGTCCACCACCTGGGTGACTCCGAAGTCCACGGCCACGGACATGAGGGAGATCGCTTCGTCCTCGCTCAGGCCCTGCGTGTTCATGAGGAAGTGGCGCATCTTGCGGAAGGCATCCCGCATGGCGAGGTCGACCGACGACTTCTCGTAGATCTTGCTCTGCGCGTCCGCGCCGAGCTCCTGGAGATAGTTGGGATAGCTGAAGCCGTGAACGACCCACGCGTCCTGGGTGGCGAGGAGCGGGTAGTTGAGCTGGGCTAGCGCGGTGCCCGCGAGAGCGTCCTTCCGGTGGAGGATGAGCTGGAAGGTGCCGGTGAGCGAGCACTCGATGGCCGTCCCGCAGAGCTCGGAGTCACCCTGGGAGGCGTGCGAGTCTCCCGCGGAGAGGAGCGCGCCCGGCACGGCCACCGGGTAGTACATGGTCGCGCCCTTTCCGATGCGCCAGTCGTCGATGTTGCCACCCACGTAATTGGGGGGAATGGAATCGACGATGTCGGCCTCGGCGGGAGCCAGCCCCAGCACGCCGAAGTGCGGCCGGATGGGGATGCGCAGGTTCTTGAGCACGCCCGCCTTCTCCTGCACGGTCGAGTGATCGACGGGCACGCCGGGATAGTCGATGATCTTGTGCACCACGCCGAAGGGATCCGTCTGCGGCGTCCACTGGAAGCTGTACACCGCCTGCGCCCAGTTCTTCTCCCCCGCGGGATCCACCTCGTAGATGGTAATGACCTCGCGCGGCTTCGGCTCGGTGAGGAGGTCCTTGTAGTGGAAGCCCCACCACGCGGCGGCGTTGCTGCCGAAGCTCTTGCCCTTGTACGCGGGGTTGCCGCAGGGACGCGGCGTCACGTCGATGATCCGCACTTCCAGGATGTCGCCGGGCATGGCTCCCCGCACGGCCACCGGGCCCGTGCAGATGTGCACGCCCAGGCCCTCGCCCGCCCCGCGACCGAACAGGGTGGGATTCATCGGCCCCGCCCCGCGTCGGTCGACGCCTTTGCGCTGCTTGTCCCAGAAGAACACGCTCTCCGCCCCGGGGTCGCCGGTCACCATGCGCGAGGCGTCGTCGTTCGCGTGATGCGTCAGCACCTCGATGGTGACGAAGTCGCCCGAGTTCACCTCGACCAGTGGCTTGAGGAGCTTACTGAAGTAGCCCCAGTGCACCGTCTTGTCCGTGGCGGGGAGGTAGTAGTGGTTCTTGGTGCCGGGGACCATGGTGGGCTGGGCCTGGGCGTTCGACACCGATGACAATCCGGCCGTGCTCCACGACGCCGCCAGGCCTCCGACGGTGAGCGCGCCCTTGAGGAAGTCACGACGCGCTCCGCTGAATCCGTCGATGCCCTCGGGTTCTGCCGCAACCTCGGAGCCGCCTGCTGCCGCCTGCTCGTCCATGTCCGCTCCTCCCTGAATGACGTGCACTGCACCGTAGTCCCCGGAAAAGCAGCCGACGGGCGAAGCATCGGTCGTGCCAGCCGCGGACATCGCAGAGCCACACATCTCCGGGCCGCGACGGGCGGAGCCATGCGCACCATAAAGGCAGTCGCGCCCCCGTGCTCGGTTAAATAGCAGCCTTACCGCGCCAGGCTCGGCACCGTTACGCGCTCGGCCACGGGCGTTCGCGCGGGACCCTCGAGCCAGGTGAGGGAGAGCCGGCCGTCAGGCTCGAAACGAAGCTGCGTGATGGCCTCGGCGGGGCTGAGCCCGGGCGCCCAGTCGCGCTCGATGCGCAGGACCTCGCGCCCGGAGAAGATCTGGCGGATGGCCAGGGCACGGCCGTCCGCCTGGGCCATGAGGAGACGACGCTGGTCCGCCTGCAGGACGTCCCGCCGCGGGGCGGAGAGCTGGCGCCGCCTCGCCTCGAAGAAGTAGCTCCAGCTGCAGCCTTTCCCGCAGCCGATGCGCGCTTCCGCAAAGGTGGCGCTGAGCCAGATGACGTCGGGGCGCGGCATGGTCGTCATGCCGGCAGGCGGGACGAACCACGTCGCATGCTCGGGTTCGCCGTAGTAGTAGCCGATACGGCAGTCGCCATCGTTCCGGCAGTCGGCCACGATCCCGGTGCTTGGCATGAGGGAGCGATAGAGGCAGTGAGAAGGACCCGAGCCGCCCGGCCCCGCGCACTCCCCCCCGACGACGGCGTCCGCGCCGACGCGGAGGGGAACCAGGAGAAGGAGTGCGCCCAGGACGAGGCGCCGGCGCGACAGCAACCGCGTTCGCTCGGCTCAGGCCGCCTCGGTGAGCGTCTCGGACATGCGGCTGAAGAACTGATCGAGCATCATCTTGCTGACGCCGCCCAGCATCCGCTGCCCCACGCTGGCGATGAGCCCGCCCACCTGCACGTCCGCGCTGTAGCGCACGCGCGTGCCGCCCTCGATGTCGGAGAGCTCCATGCTCGCCTCGCCGCGCACGAAGCCGGGGCCGCCGCTGCCTTCCAGGGCCATCTTGTAACGGTTGGAGGGCTCGAGGTCGAAGAGCCGGACCTTCCCCTCGAAAGAACCCTTGATGGCGGCCACGCCGACCTTCATTTTCGCCTTGTACTCGCCGGGGCCGATCTCGTCGAGCCCCTCGCAGCCGGGAATGACGCGGGCCAGGGTCGCGGGATCGAGAAACGCCTTCCACACCCGTTCGCGCGGCGCCGGAATGTCGTTCGAGCCTTCGATCTTCATCCCTCGAGCCTCCCCACCGCCGCCGCCATGCGGCTCATGCCTTCCTTGATCGTCTCGAGCCCGGTGGCGTAGGACAGTCGGATGTGGGCATCCGAGCCGAAGTCGACGCCGGCCACCGTGGCGATGCGCGCCTCGTCGAGCAGGAAGGCGCACACGTCGCTCGATCCCTTGAGCGTACCTCCCTTCCAGCGCTTGCCGAAGAGCCCGGAGACGTTCGGGAACACGTAAAAGGCGCCCTTGGGCATCACGCTCGTCACGCCGGGGATGGCGTTCAGCGCGCCCACGATGAAGCGCCGCCGCCGATCGAACTCGCCCACCATCTTGGCGATCTCGTCCTGGGGTCCGCCGAGCGCCTCGATGCCGGCCCATTGGGCGATGGAGGTGGGATTCGAGGTGACCTGGCTCTGGATGTCCGTCATGGCCTTGATGATGGGCTTGGGCCCCGCGGCATAGCCGAGGCGCCAGCCCGTCATGGCGTAGGCCTTGGAGCACGTGTTGACCACGAGGGAGCGCGCCTTGATCTCCGGAGAGAGGGAGGCGATGGACACGTGGCGCCCCTCGTAGGTGAGGGCCTCGTAGCACTCGTCGGAGACGATCCAGAAGCCGCGCTCCACCGCGAGCTCGCCGACTTCCTTGAGGGCGGCCGCGGAGAATACCGCGCCGGTGGGATTGCCTGGGCTATTGAGCACGACGATCTTCGTCCGCGGCGTCACCGCGCGGCGCACTGCCGCGGGATCGAGATCGAAGCCCGTGGACTCCGAAGTCGCCACCGGCACGGCCACACCTCCCAGGAGCTGCACCTGCTCGGGGTAGGAGACCCAGAACGGGCTCGGGATCACCACCTCGTCTCCCGGGTTCACCAGCGACATGACGATGTTGAACAGGGTGTGCTTGGCCCCGCAGGAGACGGTGATCTCGTCCGGCGCGTACTCGAGCCCGAGATCGCGCTTGAGCTTGTGGCAGACGGCCGCGCGCAGCTCGGGAATGCCTCCGACCTCCGTGTACTTGGTCTGCCCGGCTTCCATGGCCTGGATGGCCGCGTTCTTGATGCGGCGCGGGGTGTCGAAATCGGGCTCCCCCGCTCCGAAGGAGATGACGTCGATCCCCTGCGCGCGCATGGCCTTGGCCTTGGCCTGCATGGCGAGCGTGGGAGAGGGCTGGAGGGTCTTGAGGCGATCAGCGAGCATGCGGGGACCTACTTTCTGGAGAACTTGTCGTTGAGACGCTCCTCGACCACCTGCGGCACCATGCCCGTCACCGCGGCCCCCAGCGAGGCCACTTCTTTGATGAGTCGCGAGGAGATGTACGTGTACCGCTCGTGCGGCATGAGGAAGACCGTCTCCACCGTGTGGCGGAGCTTCCGGTTCATGAGGGCCATCTGGAACTCGTACTCGAAGTCCGAGACCGCGCGGATGCCGCGGATGATGCAGTCGGCCTGTTCGCGGTGCACGAGGTCGATGAGGAGGCCGTCGAACGAGGTGATGCGGATCCGTCCCATGCCCGCCGTCGCCTCGTCGATCATCTCCAGCCGCTCCTTCACGTCGAAGAGCGGCTGCTTGGAGGGGTTGGCCACCACGGCCACGATGAGCTCGTCGAAGATGCGCGTGCCCCGCTCGATGAGGTCGAGGTGCCCATTGTGCATGGGATCGAACATGCCCGGATACACCGCCCGCTTGCCCACGGCTCCCCCTGCGCGCTCGGCGTGACGAGGTCGAAAAAAAGCAGGCTCACTCTACGCGCCGCGGCGAAAGAAAGTCAAGGTGGTCTCCCCGAATCGGCGGTCCTTCCAGTGCGCGAGACAGCCCGGCGTCGCGGGGAGCGGCGCCTTCGTCGCGTGCTGGGCGACCACGATGGCCCCGGGGAGGAGACAGTCGCCCCGCGCGACGGCCGCGAGCGCAGACGCGCCGTCGAGCGAGTCGTAGGGTGGATCGAGAAAGGCCACCGCGAAGGTTCCTCCTTCGCGTTCGAGGAGGCCCAGCGCACGCCCCACGTCCTGCCGGAGCACCCTTGCCCGCTCGACGAGACCGAGCCGGGCGAGGTTGTCGTCGAGGGCGATCGTCGCCTGCCGATCACGCTCCACGAACACGGCGGACGGGGCGCCCCGCGAGAGGGCCTCGATGCCGACGCCTCCCGCACCCGCGAAGAGATCGAGGAACGGGCCGCTCTCGAGGTAGGGCATGAGGGTGTCGAGGCAGGCGATCCGCACCTGGTCCGCGGTGGGGCGCGTCGTGCGTCCTTTGGGGGTGACGAGACGCTGCCCCTTGAGGGCCCCCGCGAGGACGCGCATCAGCCGATGCCGGCCAGATCGATCTTGCCGCGCCAGCGGGTGAGCAGCGCGGCGCGCAGGGCGCGATGCTCGGGGGCGAGGAGCTTTGGATCGGCCTGCACGAGGGCGAAAGCCTCGCGCCGGGCCTCCTCCAGCATGGGGCCGTCGCGCAGAAGATCCGCGACGCGGAACTCCGGGAGTCCCGACTGCCGCGTGCCGAAGAAGTCCCCGGGTCCGCGCAACTCGAGGTCGGCCTCGGCGATGCGGAAGCCGTCGTGGGTGGCCGTCATGGCCTCGATCCGGCGGCGCGCTTCCTCGGAGGAGGCGCCGGTGAGGAGGATGCAGTAGCTCTTCCACGGCCCTCGACCGACCCGACCCCGGAGCTGGTGCAGCTGGGAGAGCCCGAAACGCTCGGCGTGCTCGATGAGCATCACGGAGGCGTTGGGCACGTCGATGCCGACCTCGATGACGGTGGTGGAGACGAGGAGGTGGAGGACGCCGTCCTTGAACTCGCGCATCACGCGCTCCTTGTCCGTGAAGCTCAGGCGCCCGTGCAGGAGCCCGACCCGCCGCTCGGGAAAGACCTCGCGCTGGAGGCGCTCGGCCATCTCGGTGGCCGCGCGCAGGTCGGAGACCTCGGACTCCTCGACCAAGGGATACACCACGTAGACCTGCCGGCCCTCGGCGATCTGCGCGCGGAGGAAGTCGTAGATCTGGCGGCGCTTGCCTTCGCCCCGCGCCACCGTGACCACGGGCCGTCGCCCGGGCGGCAACTCATCGAGCACGGACACGTCCAGATCGCCGTAGAGGGTGAGGGCGAGGGTGCGCGGAATGGGCGTCGCTGTCATCACGAGCACGTCCGGGCTCTCGCCCTTGCCCCGCAACGCCGCGCGGTGGGCGACGCCGAAGCGGTGCTGCTCGTCGATGACGGCCAAGCCCAGACGCTTGAAGCGCACCCCGCCCTGGACGAGCGCGTGGGTACCGATGACACAGCCTGCATCCCCGCTCTCCACGGCCGCCGTCGCCGCGTCCCGCGCCTTGCCCTTCACGGCGCTCGTAAGGAGTACGACGCGCACCTCCAGCGGCTCGAGGAGACGGCCGAGAGTAAGGAGGTGCTGCTCGGCGAGGATCTCGGTGGGGGCCATCAGCGCCGCCTGATAGCCGGCCTCGATAGCCGTGAGCACGGCCAGGGCCGCCACCACCGTCTTGCCCGAGCCGACGTCGCCCTGCAGGAGCCGGCTCATGGGATACGGCGCGGCCATGTCGGTGCGGATCTCTCCCCACACGCGCTCCTGGGCCGCGGTGAGACGGTAGGGCAGCGAGGACCGGAGACGGCGCACCAGGGCGCCCGCGGGATTCATGGCGAGGCCGCGGCGCCGCCCTTCGCGCTGACGGCGGATGGCGAGCCCGATCTCGAGGAGGAAGAAGTCGTCGAAGACCAGGCGGCGCCGCGCGGTCCCCTGCTCCGCCTCGCTCTCGGGAAAATGCGCGGCGGCGATGGCGCGGGAGAGCAGCACGAGCTCGCGGGCCGCGCGCACGCGCGCGGGCAGCGGGTCCTCGAGGCGATCCGCCCAGCCGTCGACGAGCCGCTTCATGAGCCGGCGGAGCGGCCGCTGCCCCAGCCCCTCGGTCAGCGGGTAGACGGGCACGAGGCGGCCCGCGTGGAGCGGCTCGTCCTCGCCGTCTTCCACCAGCTCGTAGTCCTTCACCAGCATCTGGAGCGGCCCGCGGCCATAGGGCTGGACCTTGCCGTGCACGATCAGACGCTGCCCCCGCTTGAAGACACGAGCGAGATACGCCTGGTTGAACCACGCGCAGTTGAGGAACCCGCTCGCATCGCGAATGGTCACCACGAGGGGCATGCGGCCGCGCCCACGTGGCGGTGGGCTGATCCCCGCGATGGTACCCGCAGAGGTGCGTCCCTCGCCCACCGTGACGCGCCCCAAGGGGAGGATCTGGCTCCGATCCTCGTGGCGCGTGGGGAGATGACGGACGAGCGCGTCCTCGATGGTGACGAGACCGAGCTTGGCGAGGAGCTTGGCGCGGTGGGGGCCGACGCCGGGCAGATCGGCGAGCGACGTCTCGGGCCCCGGCGCGGCCGACGCCGGGGCGGTCGCGGCAGGAGGCCCGGTCTTGCCTCGCGCGGGGGTCAACTCGTTGCTCCGCTCACGCGATCATGCTATAAAAGGGCCTCGCGTCCGGCAAACCAGACACAGATCCCCTGAAGGAGTCAGCATGGCTCAGCGTTGCGATGTGTGCGGGAAAGGCCCGTCCGTCGGCCACAAGATCAGCCACGCCCACAACGTCACCAAGCGGCGGTGGATGGCCAACCTCGTCTCGCTGCGCGGCAAGGTCGGGTCGGGAGGCCTCGTCCAGCGCCTTCGCGTCTGCACGCGCTGCCTGAAGGCCGGCAAGGTGACCAAGGTCCTCTAGCCTTTCGTCCCACGAACACGGCGGGGGGTGTCGCCACCCCCCGCCAGGTCCTGCTGCAGTGTGATGTACGCCGGTGGAAGGCCGCCACCTCCCACCGGCCCGACACACTACTTCTTCTTCTTCTTGGCCGCCTTCTTCTTCTTTGCCATTAGGAAGTCACCCCCTTTCCTCTGCAATCGTACGGCTCGACGCCGCTAGCGCCGCTTCGTGGCCTTCTTCTTCGTAGCCTTCTTCCGCTTCGCGCTCTTCTTCGCCACCTTCTTCCTCGCCATTCTCAACTCACCTCCTCCGGGTGCGGCGTAAATACGCCTAGAACCCCATGGCCTCACGGCGGATGTGCGCCGCCTGCTCGCGGCCCCGTCGCTCGTAGTGATGGAGATCGACGTAGAGCTGGGGCAGGCAGACCACGGGAATGCCGCTCTTGATGATGGGGGCGTGAAAGACCCCGGGATCGTACGGCGTCATGAGGTGCACGTTGCCCTCGTCCTCGCCGGGCCGCAGCCCCAGCGCGCGGGCGATGGGCTCGGGATCGCCCTCGAGGTAGCAGTGGATGGCGGGAAAGCGCACGTTGGGAGCGACGAGGGCGGCCCCCGCGTGCAGGGTGAAGGCGACGCGTCGGCTCGCCTCCTGGCCCACGCGGGCCAGTTCGCCCACGAGCTTTCGCGTGATCCGCTCCGGCGAAAAATAGGTCGCGATGCCGTTCAGCCGGTAGGTGTAGGCGTCGACCCACGCGTCGAGCAGGTCCGCGGGCTTGGAGAGGAAGATTCGCTGCTGCTCCCCGCGCTCCACCCACGCCAGATCGCCCAGGCGCTTGATCACGTTGTGCGCGTGCCCGAGGCTGACCTGGGAGGCGCGGGCCAGCTCGTCGAGACGCCACAGGTGGCCGGGCTCCACGAGGAGCGCGCGCACCACGCGCGTGGCCCGCGGGGCGAAGAGCGCCTTGAGGGGACGCGTCGACGGGCGGAGGTTGGGCTTGCCTTCCTTCTCGATGAGCACGTTGTCGAAGTTGAGGAAGCAGTTGCCCGAGAGATCGAGATAGCCGAGACCGTTGCGCTTCAGAAGCGCCGCGCCCTGGGAGCTGATGTACTGCGCCACCGCCACCGGATAGGCGCCGTCCATCTCGGAGCGCAGCTCGCTCAAGCGGGTAATGGCCGCCCGGATCTGACGGGGCTGCCCCACGGAAGTGATTTCGAGGAGCAAGGTGTGCTCTTGTCCGCCGAGCTTGAATTTCACCAGCAGATCAGCCTGTTGCCCTCGGACCTTCGGGCCAGCCGACTCTTCCCAAGACACAGCTTTGGGGAACAGCTCCCGAAGCCGCTGGGCTGCCGATCGCCTGATTTCCTGCCTGTTCTCCATCGTTTCACTTGTTCCATATGTTTCAGCGTACGCTGAAAACATACGGACAATTGAAAACGCTGTCAAGAGAAAAGGTTAGACAACGGAGCTAGAACAGTGGATGAGTGTTCTCTTACCAGTGGTGGCGCTTACTAGCCCTGCTCTATACCTTCCATGGTGTCGTCGTCGAGACCGAAATAGTGGCCGATCTCGTGGATCACGGTGTCCTTCACGAGCTCGGCCATCTCTTCCGCGTCAGCGCAGTCTTCCTCGATCGGTCCCTGATAGATGTGGATCGTGTCGGGCAGCACGTTGCCGTACGAGGAATCGCGTCGGGTGATGTCAGTGCCGCGATAGAGGCCGTAGATGGTGTCGGGGGGCTCGATGCCGAGCTCTTCGAGGGTCTCGTCGTCGGCCCAGTCCTCCACCACGACGGCGACGTTCCTGATCTTCTCCTTGAACTGGCGGGGCAGGCCGCCCAGAGCCCGCTCGACGAGGACCTCAAACTCCGCGTGCGTCACAAGCCCCGGACTCGCTCCACGTTGATGACGTCCTTGACCTCGCGGATGGCCTGCATGATGCCCTGGAGCTGGTGGAGATCCCCCACCTCGATGACGAAGTGGTTGATGCCCTTGCGGTCGTCGGTGACGGTGATCTCGGCCTTGGTGATGTTGCCCTGCCGCGACGAGATGGCCGCGGTGATCTCGGCGAGGATACCGGGGCGATCCTTGCCGATGTAGACGGCGATCTTGACCGGGCGCTTGGCCGGCTCCGCGCTGTCGCCGTCCCACTCCACGGTGAGGAGCCGCTCCTTGTCCAGCACGTTTTTCACCACGGTGAGGCAGTCCCGCGCGTGCACGGTGAGCCCGCGCCCTCGCGTGATGAAGCCCACGATGCCGTCTCCGGGCACGGGCGAGCAGCACTTGCCGAAGCGCACCATGAGATCGTCCACGCCGCGGATGCGCACGGCGCCTTCGTTCTTCTTGGCCGTCTTCTGCGGCTTGGCCTCCGGCGCCTGATCGTGCTCCCGCACCACGGCGGGGGCGAGCTTGCCCAGCACCTGGTGAACGGACGCCTTGCCGTAGCCCATCGAGGCGAGGAGGTCGTCGGCGGAGGCGTAGCCCATCTCGGTGAGGAGCTTCTTGAGCTCGTCGGAGGCGAGCAGGGTGGCGGGGACGAGGCGGTACTTCTTGGCCTCGCGATCGAACAGCTCGCGGCCGAGCTCGAGGGAGCGCGCGCGCTCCTCGACCTTGAGCCATTGATTGATCTTGGCCCGGGAGCGGCTCGACTTGACGATCTTGAGCCAGTCCCGGCTCGGGTGCTGGGTGGGCGAGCTGACGATCTCCACGATGTCGCCCTGGCGCAAGGTGTAGCGGAGCGGCACCAGCTTGCCGTTGACCTTGGCCCCCACGCAGTGGTGTCCCACGTCGGTGTGGACGGCGTAGGCGAAGTCGATGGGAGTGGAGCCCTCGGGTAGCGCCTTCACGTCGCCGCGGGGGGTGAAGACGTA
>Ga0075425_100003054_pt1 | contig 16912 bp, 18 predicted proteins | sample SoiMethybrSBSTD4_FD_75300 | JGI IMG/M metagenome (GOLD analysis project Ga0075425, IMG submission 75300) | Bulk soil microbial communities from a Populus tree surrounding site in Tennessee, USA - Soil MetaG P. TD hybrid SBSTD4 | ecosystem: Environmental > Terrestrial > Soil > Tree plantation... | reverse complement strand
AGCGCATCGTTTCATCGCGGTCATATTGAGGGCAGTATAGCTGGTGAAAAATCCCCATTACACTCATAATCCCTCAGTCGCAAACCGAAGAATCGGCAAGACACGCGAGATCGTATAGCAGACCCCCTACATTTTCCCCTACAGTGACGGCTGCTGAGATTTCACCGCAACCCGCAAGTTGTTGAGAGATTTGGTGAGCGCGGTAGGAATCGAACCTACAACCTACTGATTAAGAGTCAGTTGCTCTGCCAATTGAGCTACGCGCCCGGGTTGGAGCATTACGGAAAAGAGCCTGCTCGAGGAAGGACGACGGTTGATTATAGCATCGCTGATGAGTCGCATGGTGGCGCGAAGGACACGAAAGTCCGACTTACACGTTTCGAAGAGGTCCCTAACGACGGCGAGTTTCGGCGGCGAAGGGTGCGACTGAATCGGCGACCGAGGTGGCGGGCCGGCGCGGCGGCGCGGACTCCGGAATCGGAGGACGCTGTTCGAGGGTGCCTAACAGCGGAGCGTCATCAACACCCACGCCGAGAGAAACGAACTGATCGGCGGCGCACATGCTTTCGATCAGCCGACGCTGGCGAGAGGTCAGCACCTTGACTGGAAGAGTCTGAAAATTGCGGAAAATCCAGAGCAGGTAGAACCGCTGCGAAAACGAGGGTTTCAGGTAACGCGGTCCGAGTGGAGTGAGGATACGCAGAACGCCAGAGGCAAGCTTTTCAAGCCACATTCAATTTTTCCCGGAAGAGGTTTCTAATGTTTTAAACCAGAAGGCTGTGCAATTCAAAGTCCACGCATTATTGCACCAGGAGTGGGGCAATGGGAAGTGCATCTGGGATTTTTTTCGGGTGTAAGGCAGGGTTTTTGCTTGAATTCTGGGCGCAGTTGCACAAGAAATGGTGCATCTGGACGGGCTCTGACTTAAATTAACCAAAGTTAATCGGGAGAAGGATGAACAACGAAAGCAGGACGGGAGTGGCGCGAGCTTTGTCGAAACTCGCTACTGCTCGCGATCCCGGGCGCGGGAATTGATCGCAGCTGGACGAGTACGGGTGCAGGGTAAGCCGGTCCTGGATCCTGAACAACCGGTTTGGTCGGACAAGACAGCGATTGACGTGGATGGCCGGCCGGTTCGAGCGAGCAAGAAGATTTATATGATGGTGAATAAACCGCGAGGACTGGTGACGTCGGCTGCCGATGAGAAAGGGCGCGCGACGGTGTACTCGCTGCTTTCGGACGATTTGCCCTGGGTTGCGCCGGTAGGCCGGTTGGACAAGGCGAGCGAAGGACTGCTGCTGATGACGAACGATTCGGAATGGGCGGCGAGGATCGCGTCCCCGGAAGAAGGCGTGAACAAGACATACCACGTCCAGATCGGGGCTGTGGCGAAGCCGGAGTTGCTGCAGAAGATCCAGCGAGGCATGCGAGAGCTGACAGGAGAGATGTTGCGTGTGAGGAGGGTTTCGGTTGTGCGGTCGGGTGTTAGGAATTCGTGGCTGGAGATCGTGCTCGATGAAGGCAAGAAGCGACAGATCCGAAGAATTATGAGGGGACTTGGGATTGAGGTTCTACGGTTGATTCGGATTGGGATTGGGCCGATCAGGTTGGGGGATTTGGCGAAGGGACAGTGGCGGAGTTGACACGGGAGGAGGTGGCGGCGCTGCGGCGGCGAGATGCCCGCGCCTACACGGCTAAATCTGCGCGCGCATGAAGGAAAGTTTGCCGAGAGCTTTGGCGGCGAGTTCGAGATTTTGCAGGTCGCTCAAAGTAAAGTCGGGGCCGGAGTCTTCGGGGGTCAGTCCTTTGCGACAGACCTGTAGTACTCCAACAACGTTGTGGTGTTCGTCAGTAATTGGAGCGGTCATCAATTTCTGAATTGTGTTGGCGCCCGGAGCAGTGGATTGCCCGAGTGTGGTCAACTTGATGGTCTCGAAGACGTTGACGTGCTGAACGATCACGAAATTGTTGAAGAGTTCGACTTTGCGTGTGAGGGCGGTCCGCGCGGCAACCGCTTTGGAACTGGAGGGTGGCACGAAACCGGCGGCCTGCAATTCGGCGGGAAACAGGAAGTTGAGAATGTCAGCTTCCACGCGCATGAGCGCGACTTCGGTTCGGCCGACGTTAAAGATTTTGGAGATTTCGGCGCAGGCTTGTTGAGGCGAAGTTGCGCGAGCCAGGGCCTCTCCGCTGACATGATGCGGCGCGAAGCCACGGGCTGGGGCCGATGCGGGCATTCCGGCTCCTTGGTGTTGACACAATGCTGACGGGGAGCGGGCTGCGCAACAAGTTACCGAAGTTTTGGAGGGAGTTTGGTCGGGATGACAGTTTCTGGATGAGTCGGAGTTCAATCGCGGGTCAAGGGAAAGCGTTTTTCGCGCCAGACTCGGATGCCGCCGTCCATGGAGAGGACGTTGGTGTAGCCCATTTTCTGGAGATTGTCGGCGGCCATGGCGGAGCGGAAGCCGCCACCGCAGTAGAGGACCATTTCAGCATTCAGATCCGGGACGCGCGCCTCGATGTCTCGTTCGATGATGCCTTTGCCTAGATGGATAGCGCCCGGAAGGTGGCCTTTGGCGAATTCGCTTTCTTCGCGGACGTCGATGAGGCGGAATTTGTCGCCGCGATCGAGGCGTTGTTTGACCTCGTCCACATTCGTTTCTTTTACACGTGAGCGGGCGTCGTCAACGATTTTCAGAAAACGCGGGGAGTGCTGCATGGGGACCTCCTTATGTGTGGCTCGCTAGCGTAACTTGCCCGGCCAGCGTGCACTCTTCGGGATTCTTATCCTCTCGCAGACCCAGGAATACCGGAGCGCGAAGCTTTAAGCCGCCATCCGAGGTTTCGTGTGTCCACTCGGTGAATTTTACTTCGGCGACTTTAACTGGTTTTACCCAATGAACTTTCTTGGCGTCAACCGCGCCGAAGAATGGGCTCTTGTTGCTCTCGACTTCTTTTAGCACGGAGTGAATCTGCTTTAGCGTGGATTGATCGAACCCGGTGCCGGCCTGGCCGACGTGGATGAGTTGCTTCTTTTTGTTGTAGAGGCCGAGAACAAGCGACCCGAAATACTGGCGGGTGCCTTCAGGATCGGTGTAGCCGCCGATCACGCAATCGACAGTCTGAGTGATCTTGATTTTCAGCCACTCGGAACTGCGTTTCTCTTCGTAACAACTGTTCCGTTTTTTCGCGAGAATGCCTTCGAGCCCCTTTTCCTTCGCGACTGAGAACAGGGCTGTTCCCTGCTCTCCGGGGTAATGCTCGGAGTAACGAATGATGTCGCCAGGAGCGATGATTTCTTTCAGGATACGCTTGCGGTCTTCGAGATTGACTCGGTGGAGATCGTGTCCGTCGAGATAGATGAGATCGAAGGCGTAATAAAGGATGGGAAGATCGCGCTGCGGAGCGGTTTGGCGCCCCTGTGCGCGAATGCCGGTGCGCTGCTGCATGAGGCTGAATGATGAACGACCTTGCTCATCGAGGACGACGACTTCGCCGTCGAGGATGGCGTTTTGAGCTTTGATGAATTTGGGGAGTTCGCGAAGTTCTGGATATCGGGGGGTGAGATCGTTCTGATTTCGCGAAACGAGACGGACGGCGCCATTTTCGATGAATGAAACGGCGCGGTAGCCGTCCCATTTGATTTCGAAGAGCCAGTTGGAATCGTCGAAGGGCTTTTCGGTGATGTTGGCGAGCATCGGGCGGATGGAGGAAGGCATGGGGCGCTTGGTAGCGCCGTTCAAAGCTTGAACCGCAGAGGACGCAGAGCGCACAGAGGATTTTGAGCCGTTCTCGCTTATGGATTTCTGTTTCGTTGTCCCCTTATGTTCGTCTTCATCACTTGCGTTTTTTTTTGGTTTTTTTTTATCCAGCTTGGCTACGGTGTCGGCGAGCCAGTCGGCTTTTAACCTTCCGCGGGCTTTTTTGCTGCTGGTCCATTCGGCGGAGTCTTCGTCGCCGGCAATCTGGGACATGGTTTTCTTGCTGAGGACGGAGATGTCGTATTCGTCGATGTTGAAGCCGGCGACGACATCGTCGTCGTGCTTCTTGATCATGAGCCACTCGTTGCCTTTGCTTCCCGAGCGACGTGATTTGATGCGGACGAGCGCGAAATCGCCGTTCAAGCGCTTGCCATGAAGGCGGAATTTGAGATCGCCTTTTTTCAGCATCGCCGCGGCTTCGGCTTCGGTGCCGGGCAAGTATTTTCCGTCCTTGGTTTCAGGAGACAGCGGCTCCCAGGTGCCTACGTCCCAGACCATAACGGTGCCGGCGCCGTAGTTGCCTTCGGGGATGGTGCCTTCAAAATCGAAATATGACACTGGGTGATCTTCGACCTGCATCGAAAGGCGCTTGTCGGCGGGATCGAGCGACGGGCCCTTGGGAACGGCCCAAGACTTCAATACGCCTTCCATTTCCAGTCGAAAGTCGTAATGCAGGCGGGTGGCTCGGTGGCGCTGCACGACGAAGCGGTGCCCCTTCTTCTTCTCTAGCTTCGGAGGGGGCTCGGGCGTTTCCGCGAAGCGGCGCTTGCGTTTGTATTCCTCGAGGGCCACAGGGATATTTTAATCGCTGAGTAAGTGGTTCGGCTGCTTCGGACAACGCCGAAGCATTTCAGGGGAGCGCGAATCCGCTCCCCTTTTCTCATTACGTGCGAAGGATCTGCGTTGCGCACATTACGACGATCTGGCAGACTCGGTGGCATGCAACGCGAGTATCCGCAGCAGGCGCTCGTGGGAGTTGGGGCGCTGATTGTTGAGAACGGGCGTGTGGCGCTGGTCAAGCGCGGAAAGGCGCCGCTGCTTGGGGAGTGGTCGATTCCTGGAGGACTGTTGGAGTTGGGGGAGACCACGCGACAGGGGGCGGAACGGGAAGCGCTGGAAGAAACTGGGCTGGTGGTGAGGGCGACCAAGCTGCTCGGAGTGTTTGATCGGATTGTGGCTGAGGGGGAACGCACGCTGTATCACTACGTTTTGATTGATTTTTTTTGTGAAGTGGTTTCGGATGAGCTGCGGGCATCAGGGGATGCGGCGGATGCGCGATGGTTTACGCCGGATGAGGTTGCTGGGTTGTCGCTGCCTCAGGATACGGCGGCTGTGATTGAGCTTGCGCTTGGCAAGTGTCCACGTTAGCAGTTCCCTCTTTCAAGGCCGGTGAGAGGAGGTGGAGTATCTCAAGATGGATGGAAAGGCCCCATGTCTCGAAAACCGTGAGACATGGGGCACCCCGCCCAGATGGGTGCTTTGACGGAAACACAAGGTCTCGACTCCGCGGCGGACTGTTCGTCCGCCGCTTCGCTCGAGATGACAGGGGTGACGGGACTCACAAGCGGTGCGAGTTATAAGTGATCGTTAAGATCCGGCGGCTTTTGTGGCGCGGGCTTCTTGAACAATTGTCAGGAACAGGCGCGCAGTCTCAGTGATCTCCTTCATCTCGCCGGAGTTCAGGGCCGAGGCAAGGACCAATTCTCCGCCGACTCCGAGTGCTTCGGCTCCGGCATGGATGAATTCGGCAGCGGTGGTCAGATTTACTCCACCTGTGGGGACCATGGGAATCTGAGGGAGCGGGGCCTTAAGGGCCTTGATGTATTTGGCGCCGCCTACGGTGCCGCAAGGAAAGATCTTTACGAAATCGCTGCCGGCGCGCCAGGCCGCGATCACTTCAGTGGGAGTAAGGGCTCCCGCCATGATGGGTTTGCCGAGTCGATTGGCGAGCTGAACTGTGCCAGCATCGAAGCCGGGGCTGACGAGGAACTCGGCGCCGGCATCGATACAGCGTTGAGCGGTTTCGGCGTCAAGGACCGTGCCGGCACCGAACAGAACGTCGTTGCCCAAAGTTTTTACCAATTCGCGGATGAGCTCGATCGCGCCGGGAACCGTCATAGTGACCTCGACGATCGGGATCCCGCCGGCGCAGATGGCTTCGACCGCTTGCTTTGCCCGTGCCGAGGAAGATGCGCGGACGATGGGGACGATTCCGATCTCAACGATGCGTTTGCGGATTTGGTCGCGAGTCATAAAATCAAAAGCCTTTAATCGCAGAGGACGCAGAGATCGCGGAGAAACCTCTTAACGAGAACTGAGCTCGCTTCGCTGCACATGCGCTGTTCTCTGTGGTCAATATGTTTCAACGGGCGATCCTCGCGCCGGCTCCTTTCATTAGCTGCAGAACTTCGTTGAGCGTTGCCATGGTTGTGTCGCCGGGAGTTGTCATGGCCAATGCGCCGTGAGCGGCTCCGCATTCGACCGCCCATTGTGGACCTTGGCCGGCCAGGAAACCGTAGACCAAACCCGACGCGAAGGAGTCACCGCCGCCGACTCGGTCGTAGATCTCAAGATTCTCGCGATTTCTTGCCTCGTAGAAGTCGCCATCGGCATAGCAGATTGCGCCCCAGTCATTCACGGTTGCGGTTTTCGCTTTGCGCAAAGTAGTGGCGACGACCTGGAACGGAAATTTCTTTACCACTTCTTTGATCATTCCCTTAAAAGCTTCGACTTCGATTTCTGAGATGTGCTCATCCATTCCCTTGACTTCGAAGCCGAGGGCGGCGGAAAAATCTTCTTCGTTGCCGAGCATGACATCGATGAGCGGCGCAAGGCTGCGGTTCACTTCCTGGGCGCGCTGCTTGCCGCCGATGGACTTCCACAAGGAAGGGCGATAGTTCAGGTCGTAGGAAACGATCGTGCCGTGCTTGCGAGCGGCTTTCATGGCCGCCATCGCGACTTCCGGCGTACCTTCCGATAGCGCACAGAAAATTCCTCCGCAGTGAAACCATCTTGCGCCGTGCTTGCCGAAGATTTCTTCCCAATCCACGTCGCCGGGTTTCATTTGCGAAATTGCGGTGTGGCCGCGGTCAGAGCAGCCCAGGGCGGCGCGGACACCGAATCCACGCTCGACAAAATTAAGGCCGTTGCGAACCTTGCGGCCGACGCCATCGTCTGCGATCCAGCGCACGATTTGATGTACGCCGCCCTGGTACATGAGGTCTTCGACGAGGCGACCGACGGGATTGTCGGCGAGCGCGGTGACGTGAGCAGTGTCGAGGTTAAAGCAACGCTTGAGGCCGCGGGCGACGTTGTACTCGCCTCCGCCTTCAAAAACTTCGAAGTGGCGGGTGGTGGCGATGCGGTGGTCGCCGGGATCGAAGCGCAGCATGACTTCGCCGAGGCTGACTTCGTCCCATCGGCATTGGGATTTGGGTTTGATGTTAAGAGGCATGAGGAAATGGAATTTTACACAGGATGGAGGGTTTGTGCTGCTGGCTGCGCAAGCGTCAGCCATCAGCCATCAGGAAAGTCCAAGATCTACCGAGTCCAGCCGGGGCGCGAGGACGTGAATGATCAGGAGCGCGACCAGATAGGCTGAACCGGCGATGGCGAAAGGAATGATGTAGCTGCCGGTGAACTGCAGGATGTGGGCGACGAGTTTGGCGATGAGCATGCCGCCGATGGCACCGGCCATGCCGCCGAGACCGACGACGGAAGCAACCGCTTGCCCGGGAAACATGTCGGAAGTGATGGTGAAGATGTTTGCCGAGAAACCCTGGTGTGCGGCGGCAGCGAGTCCGATGACGAAAACGGCGCTCCAGGTGGAGGCGAGGCGCGGAGCGAAAACGATGGGGAGAACGCTGAGGGCGCAGATGAGCATGGCGGTTTTGCGGCTGGCATTTACGCTTACACCATGATGAATGAGACGCGACGAGATCCAGCCGCCACCGATGCTGCCGACATCGGCCATCAGATAAATAACCACGATTGGAGGGCCGAGTTGCAACAGCGCGAGGCCATGCTGGCGCTGAAGAAAATCTGGGACCCAGAACAGGTAGAACCACCAGATCGGGTCGGTGAGAAATTTTCCGAGAATGAAAGCCCAAGTTTGGCGATGCGGCAGCAGGTTAAGCCAGGGAATCTTACGTGAAGGCCCAGAAGGATCGCTGCGAATGTAGGCGAGTTCGGCGGCGGAGCAGCGAGGATGCTTTTCAGGCGATCTGTATACGGCGAGCCAAACAAACAACCACCCGATGCCGATTCCTCCGACGATGAAGAATGCGGCACGCCATCCCCAATGGACGGTGATCCACGGCACTAGAAGCGGAGTGAGGATTGCCCCAATATTGGTTCCCGCGTTGAAGACTCCCGTCGCCAGTGCGCGCTCTTTCTTCGGGAACCACTCGGCGACGGCTTTGATGCTGGCGGGAAAAACGCCGGCTTCACCGAAACCGAGTGCAAAGCGTGCGAGGAGAAATCCATTCAAGGCGGTCATGAAGCCGTGCGCCATGGAGGCGAGACTCCAGGCGATCATGGAAAGCGCGTAGCCGAGGCGTGTGCCCAGAATGTCGATGAGCCGGCCTACTAACAGCAGGCCGGCTGCGTATGCGAGTTGAAAAGTGAAGACCAAGTTCCCGTAATCAATTTCGTTCCAATGGAGGTCGTGCTGGAGCGTGCCTTTGAGGACCGCGATGACCTGGCGGTCCATGTAGTTCTTGGTGACGCCGAGGAGGAGGACGGCGCAGATGATCCAGCGGAATTTGCCGATGCTTTCGTGGAGAGCCGTAATTTTCGGATCGCGCGGGGAATCCATGCGGAATGGATGATTATCTATGAACGCAAGAGATTGTGGAAAGCCCGTGAGCACGAACGGTGTAGCATATCCACGCAGATTCCATGACGAGGATATGCATGCGCATACGTGGTGCGATCTTCCTATTCGTATTTACTTCGTTGCTGCAAGCGGATTTAAGCTCGCAGCCGAAAGAATTTCAGAAATGGCCATCGGGTCAATCGCCGCAAGAGATCGGCAAACGCGTTACCGAGCGGTTTCTGAGTACAGCGTATCTGCTGTCACAAGATCAAGATAAGGAACAACACATTGGCTATCCTGAGTCCGTTACATGGTACGGGGCCTTGACCTTCGCAAAACTCAGCGGAGATAAGGACCTCAGCGGGCGCCTGGTTGCACGGTTTAAGCCCTTATTGAATGAAGATGCGAAGCTGGTACCGCATCCCACCCATGTTGATCTGACTGTGTTTGGTGCGGTTCCGCTTGAGATTTACATACAGACAAAAGAGTCGGCGTATCTCGATCTCGGGCGCAGACTGGCGGACGAGCAGTGGGTGAATCCCATTGAATACGGGCTCACGAACCAGACGCGTTTTTGGATTGATGACATGTACATGATTACCCTGGTCGAGGTGCAAGCGTATCGGGCGACAGGGGATTTCAGGTACCTAGACCGCGCGGCGATTGAGATGACTGCCTATCTCGACAAGCTGCAGCAGCCGAATGGACTTTTTTATCATGCGCCGGATGCGCCATTTTTTTGGGGACGTGGCAATGGTTGGGTTGCAGCGGGGATGACGGAGCTCTTGCGAACGCTGCCTGAGAACCATCCGCGACACATGCGAATCATGGAAGCATACAAAAAGATGATGGGCACGCTTCTGAAATATCAGGGAAGCGACGGCATGTGGCGGCAGTTGATTGATCATCCGGAGGCGTGGCCGGAGAGCTCATCGACTGGCATGTTTACGTTCGCGATGATTACGGGCGTGAAGAACGGATGGCTCGACAAGAAGGTCTACGCGCCGGCCGCGCGAAAGGGATGGCTGGGGCTTGTCGGTTATATCGAGCCGAACGGCGATATTCGAAACGTGTGCGAGGGAACGGGGAAGAACCACAACCTGCAATACTATCTCGATCGCAAGCGGAATACCGGCGATCTGCACGGCCAGGCACCGATCGTGTGGAGCGCGGCGGCACTCTTGCGATGATTCTGTTTAAGATATCGGAATGGCTTTGGTTTCGGTGACTCGGTTGCGGGTGCGGTCGTGGCGATTTTTGCCAATGTTTCTGATTGGGTCATTGCGTTCGGCACAACAGGCAAAGTCGGCGGAGGGAAATGTGGCAGTGTCGGTTCTGCGGCAACCGCAGAACACGTATTGGACGCGAACAGTGTGGACGTCGGAAGCGGCAATGAAGGCCTTCATGCTGGCGGGGGCGCACCGCGGAGTCATGCGCAAGCTGCTGAACTGGTGCGACGAGGCGGCATTGGCACATTGGACTCAGGATTCTACTGTTCCGCCTGACTGGCCGGAAGCGCACGAGAAAATGCGGGCGATTGGAAGGACGTCTAAGGTAAATCATCCGTCGGAAGATCAGCGAGCGTTCAGGATTCCGGAGTTGAGGATGCCGATCAAAGGGGAGACGAAGTTGAAGTAGTTCTTTTCGACGTCGCGCGGACAGGAGTGTCCGCGCCACACTGTCAAAGGTGAACGAATGACAAACAAGGTTCGTTGGGGAGTTTTGAGTACCTCGCATTTTGCGCTCGCTAAAGCAGTGCCGGCCATGCAGAAGGGCGAGTGGAGCGAGATCGCCGCGATCGCTTCGAGGGAAAAGAGCAAAGCAGAAGATGTCGCGAAGAGGCTCGGGATCGGCAAGGTTTACGGGAGCTATGAGGAGTTGCTGGCCGATCCAGAGATCGAGGCGATTTACAACCCGCTCCCCAACCATATGCACGTGCCTTGGTCCATCAAAGCGGCGGAGGCGGGCAAGCATGTGCTCTGTGAGAAGCCGCTCAGCATGAGTGTTTCCGAGGCACAACGATTGATCGCCGCGCGCGACCGCGCTGGAGTGAAAATTGGGGAAGCGTTCATGGTGCGGACGCATCCGCAGTGGCTGCGCACGCGCGAACTGATCGTGTCGGGACGAATCGGCGATCTGAGGTCGATAGCGGGACTGTTCAGCTACTTCAATCGCGATACGTCGAACATTCGCAATATTGTGGAGACCGGCGGCGGCGCATTGATGGACATTGGTTGTTATCCGATCACTACGTCGCGGTTTATTTTTGGCGAGGAACCCGCGCGCGTTCTCGGCCTGATCGAGAGAGATCCGGAGATGAAGACGGACCGGCTGAGTTCTGCCATTCTCGACTTCCCTTCCGGCCATGCCATCTTCACGGTCAGCACCCAGCTTGTACCGTACCAGCGCATGCAGTTTCTGGGAACCAAGGGCCGCATCGAAATTGAGATTCCGTTTAATGCGCCGAAAGACCGGCCTTGCCCGATTTTTATTGACGATGGCGGAGATATCTTCGGGCAGGACATTAGTACCGAGAGTTTTCCCACGTGCGATCAATACACGATTCAGGGCGATGTCTTTTCGCGTGCGATTCGGGAAGGCGGCGACGTGCCGGTGCCGCTCGAAGATGCTATCAAGAACATGGCTGTGATAGAGGCGGTGTTTCGATCAGCCGTATCGGGACAATGGGAGCGGCCAGCAGGTGTGCTGGCGCAGAGTGCAGCCTGAACCACCAAGGACACGAAGCATCACGAAGTTTTCAAGCCCAGATTCTGGTTTCGTTTGCGTTTATCCAAACTGCTCGATGACATCAAAGCATTTGATTCGTGACCTGATCGAGAATTGTGTCCTTAACACGGCGACTACCGAAAACGCGGAAGTCGCGGACATCGCGCATGGAAAAAGCGTGCGGCCCTCGTGGGACTTTGACGCGGAAGAAGTCGGCGCCTTCGACATCTTCGAGCCAGAATGCCGGCCGAGCGTCGCTCTTCTCCATGGCAATCTCCACATTTGACAGCTCAAGGTTCTTCGCGTGACGCAGGAAGAATCCGGTTGCGGGAAGTGCACCGAACATACTCGGCTCGGGATATTCGTTCTCTTTCTCAAGCGGGTTCAGTTCCGCCATGGCGCTCGTACCTCCGCCGAGTCGGTGTAGGTACAAGTCACTAACCTTGATGTCTTCCACACGATGTCCAGGCACGCCGCTGATTGTGGAGCACAGATCCGGCAACGCGCCTGAACTCACGACATTGCTGATGAGAATGCGCTTCAAGCTCCCGACGGGCATGCCTTTAGGGCCGCGCATGCGCGTTCCGAGGCGCAAGAACAACGGAGCATTGCAGATATCGCGCATGGTGATGTTCGAGAATGTAATGTCCCCGTTTCCAGCGCGAAACCGCGGCACTTTTCAAAGACACAGTTTGAGATCGCGATGTTCTTGAAGCCACCATTCGATTCGGTTCCGAGTTTGATTCGGCCAGTGGGATGCTTGACTTCGGGCCCGATTGGCTTATAAGTGCCGTCGAGCAACGTTCCGAGCTGAAATCCGCCAGTCACATAGCAGTTGCTGATAGTTACATTCTCGGTCGCGCGCGGGTAGCCGAGGGCGAACGAACTTTTGGGACAAATGCCATCATCCCAGGGCGAGTTCACCGCGCAATTGGAGACACGCGCGTTGCGGCAACAGTCGAGGTCGATGCCATCGCGATTGGTGTCGATTGTGAGATTGTCGATGGTGATGTTATCGACGCCGGTGGCGAGGAGTGCGAACCAGCCACCAGCGAGGATGGAGAAATCTCGCAGGATCACGTTGCGGCAGTTCTTCACCGCAATGCCTTTGTTGCCCACGCCGGGCTTAGTCGTGTCGGGAAGATCTTTATCAGTCTCATGACCGCGGCTTAGGCCTTTTCCCCAGATCAGGCCGGGGCCTAAGACGCCAATATCGTGAAGGTCCTCGCCCCAGATCAGGCTGTTGTGCCAGTGGTTGTGACCGTAGTCCTGGTACGGCTCCCATGGGCCTTGCGATTCAGCGGCGTCGTAGCCGCCGGTTGTGGTTCCTTCGAAAGGGGTTGACGCAGCGAGAATGATCGCGCCGGGTTCGAGGTAGAGAGCAACGTTGCTCTTGAGGTGGACCGAGTAGCAGGCGTACGTTCCCGCGGGAAACAGGACCGTACCACCTCCTGCTTCGGCTGCGGCAGCGATGGCGTTATTGATCGCAGGTGTGTCCACGGTTGTGCCGTCGCCCTTGGCGCCGAAGCGGCGAATGTTGAAGAACTCCGTATGCAGGGCGTTCTGCGCAGCAAGAGGACTGGCAACGACTGCGACACCTGCCATCGATGCAGCACCGGTTGCGGCAATCTTCAGGAAGTCTCTGCGTTTCGCCGCTGGATTCTTACTCATTTCGGACGCTCTCCTCGGATTTTGGATAACAGAGTAAATCATGAGTCGGGGGCGGGATGGTGGATAGAACTTCCCAACTTCTCGCAAAGGCGGCTGGAAAGTGGGCACCTCACGCCAAGCAGGACGCAGATATGAGTTGTTGATAGCGGACGAGGTTCCGCACTCAACCAGTCATTCCGAATGGGCATTGCAAGCGGTAAACTCGGCTGGAAGATGTTGCTCGGGGAAGAAGATGAAATCCATAATGACATTCTGCATTCTGATATTGGGGGTTGCCCTGATCGCGCGAAGCTCGCCGTCCACCGAAGTGGATGTGGACCGCACCAAGCTGCTGGCACTTGAAAACGCCTGGAACCAGGCGCAACTGCATCACGATGCCGAGGCGGTTGGGCAGCTCCTGCCCGAGAGCTACATCTATACCGACTACGACGGCACGGTGATGAACAAGGCGAAGTTTCTTGGGGACCTGAAAGATCCGAACTACAAGGCGACGTCCCTAGCGAATACTGACATGCAGGTGATTCCTTATACGAATGCTGCCATTGTGGTCGGGACTTACCATTCGAAAGGAACGTACAAAGGCAAGCCGTTTGACCACACCGGGCGATTCACGGACATGTGGATTTTTCAGGACAGGAAATGGCAGTGCGTGGCAACGCATACGAACCTGGTGAGCAAGTAAACCACGTTTCACCACGGAGACAGGGAAAACTTCCTGCAACTCCGATTCGCTTTAGCGGTATAGCAAAACACCTACAACCGCCGCAGCCGCGATCAGCAGCGGTTCGGGGACTTTCCAGCGAAACGTGATGAGAAGTGCTACTGCGGCGATTAGTGCCGTTGCCCATTCATGGATTGCGCGGCGGCCAAGAACATAGACGGCTCCGGCGATCGCACCTGTCGCCGCTGCGGTAATACCCTCCAGCGCGGCGCGGGCTTGCGGATTGCGGGCGACCTTCTTGAAATATGGGCTCACGAAAAGGACTACGAGATACACCGGGACGAAGACGCCGGCCGCTGCAGCCACTGCTCCCCAAGGGCCGGCTACTAGATATCCGATGAAGCCGGCGGTGATGACGACTGGACCGGGAGTGATCATGGCGACGGCGACAGCGTCGAGAAATTGACGGTCGGTCAGCCAGTGGTGTTGCTGGACGACTCCGCCATAAAGAAATGGAACGATAGCGAGACCGCTGCCGAAGACAAACGCACCAGCTTTGGTGAAGAACCAGAGCAACTCGGCGACCCTGCCGCGTGCTGCGATTGCCGCAGTCGAGAGAAGCATAAAGACGCTGACTTGCGGCTGCGGTGCTCGCGTCTTAAACGCCTTGGCGAGATACGCGCCGACGCCTCCGAGCAGGAACAGCCACACCACTTCGCGTCCGGTGATCGCAGTTGAGACAGCCAATACAGCGAAGATCAGCCACTTCAAAGAATCTCTCCCGAGGACCATTTTTGCGAGCTTCCATGCCGAACGCGCGATGATAGCGACGACCGCGGCACCGATTCCATAAAATGCGGGCTGCATCCAGGGGAGGCCACCGAAGCGGACGTAGGCTGCCGAAATCGCGAGCACCATCAGGAATGACGGTCCTATGAAGGCGAGACCAACCAGCGACGCACCAACAGTGCCTGCACGTAGATATCCGAGATAGATTGCCAGTTGAGCCGCCAGCGGCCCGGGAGCAAGCTGCGCCAGGGCGAGGCCCTCCATGTAGTCTTCTTTCGTGACCCAATGGCGGCGTTCGACCAGATCGCGCTGCATGTATCCGGCGAGCGCGATGGGGCCACCGAAGCCTGTGGCGCCGAGCCAGAGGAAGTAGGAGCAGAAGCGAGGGAGGGAGACCTGGACGGATTCGCTATGGACCTCAGCGTTCGTGGTCATGGTTGGAGGGCACTGGGCTTTAGGCTCTCGGCTTTAGGCTCTAGGACCCGGAGCCTGGTTCTAACGATAATCCAAGCGCTGTGAGAGCCCAGCCCGCCTAAGCCAAAAGCCCAGAGCCGACTTCTACTTCTTCGAATTCGTCCTATCCAGCGCAGCCTTAAGGCCCTGCGCAAGTTTTACGGCATCATCGTTCGCCCAGAAGTGCATGAAGAACAGGCGCGGGTCTTCGCTGAGCATGTGACTGTGAAGGGCAGTGACCTGAATGCCGTTTTCACGAAGTGCAGAGATCACTGGATTCACTTCACTGCCAATCAGGACGAAGTCGCCCGTGATTGCGGCTTTGCCGTTTCCGTTAGGTTCGAAATTAAGTGCGGTTGCAACTCCCATCGAGGCAGGAATTTCCATGCCGTGATCGCGAATGGTTTCGGCGCGAGCAACTGCGAATTGGTATATCCCGCCGTTGTCTTTGCCCTTGCGGCCCAGGGCTTGGTCAATTTTGTCGGTGTCGAGGTTGATTTTTGTGGGGTTCGCTGCGGCGGGGGTTTCCGTCGGAGTTCCGGTTTCGGCGAGCGCCTCGTGAATGGCTTGGGCCAGCTTGGCGGCGTTTCCGTGTGCCGCGATGTGCATGTACATCACGCGCGGAGATTCGTGAAGCACATGGTTGTGCAAGGCGGTGATCTCGATGTCGCCTGCCTGGAGTTTCGCCATTACGGGCGCAACTTCATCCTCGATGAGGACGAGATCGCCCATCACCATTGAATTGTCCCCGCTCGATGAGAAGGCGCACCAGGAGCCGAGAGCGAGGCCGGGCTTGATTGGGGTACCAGCTACTGTGACTTTGAGATCTTGGCGCGGCATGCCAAATTTCAGGGTGCCGTCGGGTTGAAGTTTGCCGGTGCGACCGAGAGCGGATTCGACTGGCTTCCATTCGGGCGGATTCTGGGCTGAGCATTTCGGGTTTGCAGGGGCAAAGGCGGCAAGCACGAATAAAACGAACGGAAGACGAGCTTGAAGTGTTTTCATAAATTTCTCGTTTGTGACGTACGAATGATACTCCTGCCAATACGCGGGGTTTGTCCGCGCGAGCGGGACATGAACTAACGCGCCGGCCTGATTACGTTCGGCATTTTGACCAAAAGCACGAAAGTTGTGAGACTCGCGGCAGGGATATTGCATTCGTAGAAAACACCAGGTCCCTCCACGCGCCGGATGATTCGCGGGCGAATCATCCTGGCTTGGTGGGGATGACAGTTTTTGGATCAATTACCGGAAAGAATACTTATGCAAGCTGCTTGGATTGTATTTCCTCTCGTGCTGGTTGCCGCTCTCCCTGCGAGATGCGCGAATGAGGCTGATGCCGATCGCGGAAAACTCATCGCGCTGGAAAATGCCTGGAACCAGGCGCAGATGACGAAAGACGTCTCGGCGGTCGAGCAACTGCTGGCGCCGATGTTCATTTATACGGACTACGACGGCGGGGTTCAGGACAAGAAGAGATTTCTCGACGACCTGAAAGATCCCGCCTATCGCGCGACCAGCATGATCAACGAGGACCAGCAGGTTTTTCCGTATCACAATGCGGCGATCGTGGTTGGAACGTATCACACCAAGGGAACCTACAAGGGAAAAGCGTTCGAGCACCGCGGCAGGTTCACCGATACCTGGATGTATCAGGACGGCAGGTGGATGTGCGTGGCGTCCCACATCAGCTTGATCAAGGGGTAGGCTGCGCTTCTCTGTTCACTCCGACAGATCCGAACATTCACTCAAATTGTCATTCCGAGATACCGCGCTTGCGCGGCAGGGTTGGGAATGACATCACGCGGCGAGAAATGACTGTCGGGAACGATCAAAGATTAGATATCCGGTCTTCGAGATCGCTCGAACAATTCAGGTCAACTCCGGGCAAAGTTCCACCAGAAGCCCCTGGAGATCGGCAACTGTAAGCGTACAGAGAGCGCGGGCTGCGGCTCTGAAAGAATAGCCTTCCGTGCTTCTTCGATTAGGGATGTCAGAGTGCGGCCTTTTTCTGCGGCCTGCTTCCTTGCTTGG
>Ga0075425_100003053_pt1 | contig 16918 bp, 10 predicted proteins | sample SoiMethybrSBSTD4_FD_75300 | JGI IMG/M metagenome (GOLD analysis project Ga0075425, IMG submission 75300) | Bulk soil microbial communities from a Populus tree surrounding site in Tennessee, USA - Soil MetaG P. TD hybrid SBSTD4 | ecosystem: Environmental > Terrestrial > Soil > Tree plantation... | reverse complement strand
ACCAACGGTCACCCCCGCATTACCCTCACCGGCTTCAGCATTGCCGGCAACGCCAACTATCCGCGCCATCGAGACCAACGAGTGTCGTTCCTGCGCGATGATTTCACGTTCGCCTTCGACGCGCGCGGTCGCCACGATTTGAAGGTCGGTGGGGAATTCGTCCGGCATTTCGAGGACAGCGAGAACTGCAACAACTGCGGCGGCGCCATCACCGCCAACAACGGGATTATTCCGGCCGCCACTCTTCAAGCGATTTTCCCGGACCCCTTCGATGTCGACACCTGGAACCTGGCCGCCTTGTCGCCGTATACGACGCTCTACACCATCGGCATCGGCCAATTCCCTCTTCAGTACGCGCAGCCGAAGTTTGCCACCTGGCTGCAAGACGACTGGCGGATCGGCGGTCACCTGACACTGAACCTCGGGCTGCGATACGACGTGAGCTACAACTCGTGGGCGAACAAGGTCGGCGTGGCGCCGTTCTACGACCCAGGCCGTCCGAATGACATCAACAACCTTCAACCGCGGCTCGGGTTCGCGTATCAGTGGAACGACAGGACGGTCATTCGCGGCGGATCAGGGTGGTACTTCGCAGACGCATTGACCGTGGATGCCTTCTGGCCCTACTACAATGCGCAGCTCGCACGGATTGAGTTCCCGAACGACGGCCGCGCGGACTTTGCGGCCAACCCGCTCAACGGCCAGCCGCTGCCCTCGTACGAGCAGGCGCAGTCGCTGTTCTGCAATGCGGCTGCTCAGGCGGCCAACTTCGCGGCGTGGCAAGCGAGAAACTTCGCCAATCCCCGACCGTGTCTCTTGAACGCCTACCAGGAAATACCGGCGCCTCCCGATTACATGAAGCAGGCGCGAACCTGGCAGTCGTCGATTGGTGTCCAGCGGCAGTTTGGCAGGACGATGGCGGCCGAGGCGGACTACGTCTTTTCGCAGGGGCGCAATGAGAAAGACACCATCGACAACGTCAATCTGAGCTACTCCGAGGCCACTGGCGTGAACCTGCCGTACACCAATCGCGCCACCTTGCCCTATCCTCAGTACGGCATCATCTCGATGATCCCGCACAACACGCGGTCGGGGTACCACGGGCTGCAGACCAACTTCACCAGGCGCATGAGCCAGCACTGGCAAGCGTCGGCCACCTATACCTTGTCGTTCTTCAAGGACGCACAGAACCAGCCGTTCAGCGGTCTCGCGATCGTTCCGTTTGCGGTCGCGCCCGATCTGGGAAATGAGTACACCTACGCAGACACCGATCAGCGCCATCGTGCGGTGTTGAGTGGCATTTGGGAAGTCGGCCATGGCTTCCAGGTGAGCGGACTCCACTACCTTGGCGCGGGTATTCGAAGCGCGACCACGTACGGCGGCAACCAGCGCAATGTCGGCGCAGGAGGCAGCGCGCGGTTGCGGCCGGCAAACTTGGGCGGCACGATCGTCCCACGCAACGACTTCATCCAGCCGGCTCAGAACAAGACCGACATACGGGTGCAGCAGAGGATTCCGCTCGGTGGTCGCATGTCGATTGACCTCCTGGCGGATGCCTTCAACGTGTTCAACCGGCCGAACTGGGGGATCACGACGCAGGAGAGCAGCGCGAACTTCGGTCAGCGGACGTCGGCCCAGTATCGCGAGGTGCAGCTCGGTTTCCGGTTGACGTTCTAGATCGTCTACTTCTCGGTCCTCGTCACGCCCGGATAGATTCGCCGGCCGGCGCGAATGAGTGGGTCTGTGTTTCGTTCACCCTCGTGGCACGCCTCTTCGAGGAGACGAAATCCTTTTTCCTTGTTTCGTCTCAACGGAAAGGCGATCGTCCACGGTCTCGTATACACGGTCGCATCATCGATCGTCACTGCGTAGTGGATCGTGTCCTGGTCGATCAACGTGAAGCGTTCGACCATGTGCGCGGTATCCGAATAGAAGTTCCCCGCCTGGTCGAACCACGGCCTGGCGTTGTGGTTCGTGACGTCGACGACCAGCGTATTGCCCTCCCAACGCCCACGCGAGTCTCCTTGCCAGAGGTGAATATCGCCTCCGACATGCGGCCGCGCATCGGTCGGAATGATGCGATACGTGTGGGCTCGCTCGAACAGGATGAGGACGTGTCCTGGCGTTTGCAGGAACTCGATCTGCGTCGGCACATACAACGACCGTGGGACTCCGGACGGAAAGCACGGCACGTTTGGTTCGACGTACTGGGCGCGATGCTGTCCGGGCAGGGCCGCCGCCCACGCTTGATACGGGACCTTGCCATCGGCCGGTTCCACAATCAGGCTCTTGCCTCCGTCGTCGTCATCGGTCTTCGGATGTTCTTCGATGTTCTCGGTGCCCGACGCCATCCCCCGCCAGTACCCCTGCAAATCCGGCTTGCCGTCGGGTGTTCGAGGCGGGTTGAACGTCTTGGCTTTGGCGAGCGCGCAGGGATGAAACCGCGCCGGCTCACCTGGACACGGCGTTTGCGTCGTTTGTTGCGCGTGAGGATGTCGTGCGCCGAGAAACAGCAGCAGGGCCACGGCGAGAGTGGTCACGGCCAGGCGAATCATGAGCGGCGCGTCTGAAGACGCGCCTCTACTTCGAGTCTTCTCGAGCATAGGCGTAGCACTCGTATTCAAGAAGCTGGGTGTTGATCTCCTGACGACGATAGAGCGGCATGCTCATCTTCCAGGGACGTGTGAAGACCTTGGGGTCTTCAATCGTCGCGTCGTATCGCATGTGGTCGGGGCCCGTCCGCGTGTAGCGCTCGACGACGTGCAACCCGTCGCTGTGAAAGTTGCCTGCCCTGTCGAACCACGTCTGGTCGGTGAACATCGTGACGTCAACGACAAGCGTGTCGCTCTCCCAATGGCCGCGCGAATCGCCCATCCAGAAATCGGCTGCGAGCTTCGGGTGGCCGCTGCCGTCCGTGAAGATCTCGCGCGTCGTGTGCAGGTACTCGTAGAGGATCGCGACGCGGTCCGCGAACTGGAAGATCTGAAATGGAAACGGCATGTATGTGATACGAGGCACGCCAGGGAGATAACACTGTGCTTCGGGATCCGCAGTGGCGCGGTTCTGAAAGTTCTCCTGCTTCTTCGCCAGGGCCCACGTCTGATACGGAATCGCGTTCCCTTCAACCACACCTTGACCGGCGGGCACGCTGAACCTCGCGGGCAACCCGGGGAACCGTTGCCCGGCATGGTCTTGAATGTCCCACGCGGCGGTGTTGACAACCTGCCAGATGCCCTGCAGGTCCGGCTGCCCCGCTCGGGTCTTCGGTGGCGTGTAGGCTCGAGATGGAAGCGCGGCCTGACCCGCGATCGGCGTCGTTGCCGCCGCTGCGATCAGAAGTATTTCCGCGGCGGCGACTGCGACCACCCGTTTCCACATGGGCGTCTCTACTTTTCCACGTTCCCCCCTACTTTTCCACTTCTTCCACTTTTCCACTTTTCCACTTAAGTTACGTCCGTCGTGCTGCACCTGCTCTTCTTCTGCTCGGGCGTCAGCGGTTTGATCTACCAGGTCGTCTGGGTGCGATCGTTCGGGAACGTCTTCGGCAACACGATTTACTCGGCCTCGCTCGTGGTCGCCGTGTTCATGGCAGGACTTGGCGCCGGCAGCTACCTCGTCGGAGCGTGGTCCGATCGCCGGTATGCGACACAACCCGAGTCGTTGGTGCGCGCCTACGCGTACGTGGAGCTCGTCATCGGGCTGATGGGGCTCGGCATCTCCGCGTTCCTGCCACATCTCGGCCAGGTATCGGCCCTCGTCTCGTCCTATTCGCGTGAACCGACAGGCTGGTTCGTCCTCTCGGCAACGTCGTATCTCGCTCGCGCTGCCATTGCGATCGTTCTCTTGACGCCGATCACGCTCCTGATGGGCGGAACGCTGACGTTGCTCATTCGTCATCTGGTTCGGGGCGACCTGTCGAATAGCGCGTGGCGAATTGCGCTGCTGTACGCCGCCAACACCGCGGGCGCGGCGCTCGGTTGCTTCCTGACGGACTTCTCGCTGGTACCTGCGGTCGGCCTGCAGCGGACCCAGATGATCGCCGCGGGTCTCAACGTCGTGGCGGGTGTGGGAGCGCTCTACCTGGCGTCGCGTACCACGGTCCGGCTGAAGCCGGACACTACGAAACGCAAAGCCGTACGCAGAGCCGTACGTAGTGTCCGGCTTCAGCCGGACCCTCATCGGCAGCCGGACACGACGACGACGCCTTTGATTCTCACCAGCCTCGCACTGGCGATGACGGGATTCGCCGCGATGGGCATCGAGATCCTGTGGCTCCGTCATTTCTCCATCCTGTTGGGCGCCTTCCGCGCGGTGTTCTCGCTCCTTCTGACGGTGATCCTCCTCGGGATTGGTGTGGGTTCGCTGATCGGAGGCATCGTCCATCGACGGATCCCACGCCCAGCCGAATGGTTCATGGCTGCGCAGGGGCTCTTTGTTGCGACGACGCTGCTCGGGCTCGCGATGGCCGACGCTCGACCGATCGAAGCAGCAGCCGCGTTCGATCCGACGATCGCTGGAGCGATCGGTTTCGCGGGGGCGGCGTCCACTGTGACGTCGGGCATCGAGCGGGCGATCGCCGAGCTGTGGTTCAACGCGAAGCCGATCGTGTTGGAGGTCGGCATACCCGCATTGCTGATGGGAGTCAGCTTTCCGCTCGGCAACGCCATCATCCAACGCGTGCAGGACTCGGTCGGCAGCCGCGCCGGCGCTTTGTATCTCGCGAACACGCTCGGCGGCGTTGGCGGTTCTCTCGTGGTGGGCTTTCTACTCCTGCCGTCGCTTGGAATCCAGGCAAGCGCAACAGCGTTGGCGACGCTCGCCGCGCTCGCGGTGATTCCGCTTTATCTTTCAGGATTCGGGGGCCAGAGGTCAGGCATCAGGGATCCAGGTTCTCGAGTCGCCGCTGCATCGCTGTTCGCCGGCGCTCTTGCGCTCGCGGTGTGGATGCTGCTGCCGTCGAATCATGTCAACACACGCGCCCTGAGCAGGATGTCTGGGCCGGAAACACTCGTGACTGTCGACGAAGGGCTGACCGAAATCATCACCGTCACCGACGTGCCAGGCCAACGTCGACGCCTCTTGACCAACGGACATCCGATGTCCTCGACGTCGCGACTGTCGCAGCGATACATGCGCGGGCTCGCACACATCCCGCTGCTCGCGATCGCGAATCCGCAGTCGGTTCTGGTGATCGGATTCGGTGTGGGCAACACGACGCGTGCCGCAACGCTGCATCCCTCGATCCGGCGCGTCGAGGTCGCCGATCTGTCCCGGGGCATCCTGGCGCACGCCGACTATTTCGCGGACGTGAACCAGCATGTGCTCGCTGACCCTCGAGTCGCGGTGTACGTCAACGACGGCCGGCAGCACCTGCAGATGCAGCCGGCTGCCTCCTACGATCTCGTCACACTCGAGCCGCCGCCAATCGCGTACGCCGGCGTGGCCGCGCTGTACTCGCGAGAGTTCTACGCGCTGGTTCGCAGCAGGCTGAAGGCCGGCGGCTATATCAGCCAGTGGCTGCCGGCGTACCAGGTGCCATCCCGAACGGCCTTGACGATGATCCGCGCATTCATCGATATCTTTCCGCAGGCGGTCCTGGTCTCGGGCGCCGAGGCCGACCTGCTGCTGCTCGGCGCGAACGACTCGCACATAGAGATCGATCCGGCTCGCGTGGCCGCTGCGCTCTCGCACGCGCCGGCGGTGGAGGCCGACCTGAAACGCCTCGACCTTGGAAGCGTGCGCGAGATTGTCGGTACCTTTCTCGCCTCACCACGTACGCTGCAGGAGGCGACCAGAGATGCGATTGCGACGAGCGACGATCATCCGATGCAGGAATACGACGTGCGATCGCTGCTGAATCTCGGCGAGGCCGTTCCGGCGTCGGTGGTCGACCTGAGTCAGCTCGCCTCGTGGTGCCCGCGATGTTTCGTCGATGGCGCGCCCGCCCCCATCGTCGATGGGCTCGACACGTATCTCGCGCTGCTCGACCTCGCCTACAACGCGTCGCCATCCGAATTGGCGCGCGTGCGACGTCTCGCCGGGCCACGGCCGCGCATCATCGACGGCAGCGAGTACCTCGGTGCCATCGTCCCGGACACGGCTGATGCGCACAATCTGATCGGCATCGCGCGGGCGTCGAGGGGCGCAATGGACGATGCCATCAGCCAGTTCCGCGAGGCGCTGCGACTCGAGCCCGATTCGGCGGTGACGCATTGGCATCTTGGTGCGGCGCTGGCGGCAACCGGGGCGCGCCAAGAAGCGCTCGAACACCTCCGCCGCTCGGTCGAACTCGATCCGACCAACGCGTTCGCGCGAAACGACCTCAACGCCGTGGCCGGCCTCGCTCAGCGTCCGTAGGAGGACGCGGAGGGCGCGGAGAAAGACGTCACGCAGAGATCGCAGAGGGGTGGAGGTACGCAGAGAGGGCCCCGCCCAAAGAGATCGCGGAGCAACGGTTCGCACGGAGGAACGGAGCATCGGAGATCGGACGGAGACAACTCCATGCGGGCGCCTCTCGCTCGACGCGCGCGGACCGTCGGCCTTCGGCATCACGATTGATCACATCGTCCCGTTGCGGGTACGCCTTGAGGCGCGATCGAGGACCGGCCGCAGATAGCGGCAGGGGCGCGGCGGTTTCCACACAGAGTTCACAGGGATCACAGAGGCGCGACTCTGCGGCGACGGGTGGCCGCGCTGCGCGCGCCTCTGTGATCCTTGTGATCTCTGTGTTGCAACCTCTGTGCGCTCTGCGCTCTCTGTACCAAGACCGCCGAGATTTCCGGCCGCGTGCTTCGCCACCGAAATGTTTAGGATGATGAGGCCGTAGGCAGGCATCATCAGTGGCCCCTCGGCGAACCTCAGCTCCTCAGCGATCTCTGCGTGAGATCGTCTCTGAGATCTCTGCTTCCTCTGCTATCTCACTACTTCGAAGGGCACGTTGCGCTCCGCCGCCTGTCCGCCAACGCTCGATTGTGCGGCCACACGCAGGATGTAGGCCCCTGGTGAGAAATTCTTCAACGGCACTTCAGTACTGAATCCGTGCGTGAGCGAGCGAACGGACGCGTCTATGGCGCGGCGATCCTGAGCCTGGAAGACCATCCGCCCATCGCGCGCGTCCTGCACAGTCGTCATCAGCGTTACGGCTCGCGCGGGGCGCGAGGCGGCGTATAACTCCGCGTACGTGGTTAGCGTCTCCGCCTGGCTGAACGTGCGCGTTGCCACTGGTGAGGCCGGGAGAGCGTCCTTCAACAAAGGGTCCGGATTGGAGGTCACGAACGAGTCGGCGTTGGACGAGGTGAGAAGCACTCCGCTCAGCTCGAAGACGGACTTCGCGTAGTCCGGGATCTCGACGTCGTAAGGCACGGTGCCAATCGTGGCGCCACTGGCTTCATGCGCCCCCACGTGGATCTGATAGCGTCCCGGCGGCAGGGCCAGTCGCGACAGGAGCCGGATACCGGTGCGACTGATGCGCTCGCGGGTTTGCGGCTGGAGTCTCAGGTTGAATTCCTGCCGATCGCCGCCCTGCACCTTGGCGCGCTGGTCCGCGGCGACGATCGACACTTCGATCTGTTCGTTGAAGCGACCGTCGCGCTCCTGGAACTTCAGCGAACTGCCGTCGATCTCGAGAGCCAGGAACAACGAGCCGTTCGCGCCTTCGCCCTTGAACGCGGCGGCGAACACACGGAGCGGGAGATCGCCGATCGGCACGGGCTTGCTGAGGGCGGCTTTGAGGGCAGGCGACGTGCCGGCCTTGACGTCGGCCTCGGCAGCCTTCGCCGTTGCGCGCGGATCGGGCGGCAGGAAGCCGCGGCGCGCGCGCACACTCAGGCCGGGCCGTTTGACCCGGACGTCGATCTTCAAGAACTTGCGTGACCACTTCGTCGAGTCGCTGTAGTACCCCAGGAGGTAGTACCGACTGTTGTCGAGCACGACCCGGCCGAGCCCACCAACGACATCGCCCGCGTTGACGACGGCCAGGCCACCGGTCTCCTCGGACAATGAAATCAAGCTCTCTTGTGAGAGCCGCAGCTCGTGAAGCGCGCCGCGGAAGGTTCCGTACTCGAGCTGCGGGTAGTCCGACCGCGCGCTGATGTCGATGAGCTCACCAAACTGGCTCAAGCCGCGCGGATCGATCCCATACACGTTCACATTCGCACGTTGCGCGGCTGCTTCGGCTTCACGTGCCTCTGTGATGATCGCGGACGCTGATTGGGTAAGGTTGAAAGGCTGGTAGATGTCGTAGTCGAGGCCTTCGCTGAAAAGCAGCAACGCTTTCCGGCGCCCTTGAACATCGCGCAACCAGTTCGCGACGTTCTCGACCGCCTGCAGCGCACGACGCGCATTGAGCGCTCGTTCGGCGTCGTTGGGATCTTTGATGGATTCCGCCTTTTCGAGTCCCTCCCGGCTGCGCGTCGGCTGGGCCTGATCCGCGAGAACGGTGTCGGTGTCCGTCTGTCGGATGTGGACCGCCAACTTCTCAGCCCCTGCCGACGGGAGCTTCTGCCCTTGAAATCTGTCAATAGCGGCGCGCAGGAGGCGAGGGCTGCTCGTGAGCTCCTGTCCTGACTCCTGACGTCCGCTCGTGTAGACCACCGCAGCCAGATCGTGAGTGCCGAGGTACTGCTGGATGAACCGCTTGGCCGCGTCCCGTACAGCCTGCGTTCGTGTGAAGGCGGTGTGCAGATCGTCCAACAGGAAGACGTAGATGCGACCGTCGAAGGTGCGAGTCGTTGCGCGCACGTCCGATTCGACCGGCTCGGTCGCACCCGCCGGCGTAAACGGGTGGTCGACCGGGAGATCGATCAGAGAAAACGCCGCAGGCGTCTGCGGCTTGCCGTCCTCGAGGATCTCGAAGTCGTCTTTCGTCAAGTTCCGCACGAACGCGCCGGCCTGGTCCGTGACAATGGCGTGGACCTCGACGAAATTGGTCTCGGCCCTGAATGTGACGGACGGCGGCCCGGTTCCCGGCTGTTGCGCGGCACTGACAGCCGCACACATGAAGAGCGCGAGCGACGGGATCCATCCGCGCAACGTGTTATGTCTTGAATCTCGCATGTGAATTACCTGCGAAGCGCTCCGAAGAATCCTATCGCGCGTCGGAAGCATCGGCGAGATTATTAGGGGGGACAAGTTCGCAATGATCGCAGGAACGGGAGGTTGATATGCGCTCGATAATCCTGGTGGCCGCGCTCACGGCCTTGGCGATGTCGGTCCCGCCCGCCTCCGCTCTCGTCGCTGCACAGTCGAAACCAGCCGCCGCGAAGAGCTGGACGCCACCGCGCACCCCATGGGGCCATCCAGATCTCCAGGGGACCTACACCAACAAGGACGAGTCGGGGATCCCGATGGAGAAACCGGACAACCTGACCGCCAAGGTGCCGGATCAAGTCGAGGACAGCGAATTCGCCGACATCGTACGCGAGCGCAACAAGCAGACGGCCGCGCGAGCGCCACAGGCCGGTGGCATCACCGGCGCAGGTCCGACGCACTGGTACGAGAACTACGACGCGAAGAACAGCCGCCTGTGGCTCGTGGTCGATCCGCCAAACGGGAAGATTCCGCCCGAGACCGACGACGCAAGAACGCGTGCCGCGGCCCGCGCTGCGGAGCGTGCGCGAAACCGGCGAGGTGAGGCTGACTCGTGGGAAGACCGAAGCCTCTATGACCGCTGCATCTCGTTGAGCGTCCCCGGCTCGATGACGCCGAAGATCTACGGCAACTCGTACGAGATCGTGCAGTCACCCGATGCCGTCGTCATTCGCTACGAGATGATTCACGAAGCGCGGATCATCCCGCTGGACGGCCGGCCGCAGATTGCCTCGTCCATCAAGCAATACATGGGCGACGCGCGCGGTCGATGGGAAGGAAACACGTTGGTCGTTGAGACGACCAACGTTCATCCGAACGTCAACAACCGAGGCGCGACCGAGGGACTGCGCCTGATCGAGCGGTTCACACCGGTTGCGCCGGACAAAGTCGAGTGGTCGGTCACGTACGACGATCCGAAGACGTGGACCAGGCCCTGGACGTGGGCGATGCTGCTCACCAAGGATGCGAGCCAGGCCATTTTCGAGTACGGGTGTCACGAGGGGAACTACGGCCTGCGTAACATCCTCAGCGCCGCGCGCGCCGAAGAGAGAGCCGCGGCGGCGGCAAGTCGTTAGCAGTAGGCTGCCGCCGCGCGCGCGCATCCCGGAGCCCTTCACCGGATCGCAGGTCGCGCGGGCACTCGAGGAGCTGCTCGCTCCAGCCGCCGATGCGGGTCGAGAACAAGACTGGATCGGTCGAATCGATTACTTGAAGTTCTCGACCAGCATGATGTCGGCCGCGCACTGGTCGCACTGCGAGTAGAGGATCGACTTGAAATCCGGCGATACACTCAGCCCGCCACGCACGGCCCCCTGAATCGTGCCAAGCGTCTTGGGCGGGCCGCCGTTCAGCGGCAGCAGTTTCAGCGTCGCCGACTTCAAGTCCTCCGCCGGGCTCAGATAATACAAGCCGCGAGCAGTCAGTTCGGTCGCGTAATTCAGAATCGTTTCGCGCACCAGTATTTCAGAATCTCCACCGGCGACTGGGGACCGGCCGATTCCTTGCCGGAGGATTGTGGACCGTGCTGCCAACCCGCTTTCTCCGTAGAGCCACTGCCCATCCGGCGATTCCCACGTGTAGGCACTAAGCCTCACCACATTGACGCCTTTGCCTCCGGTCGCCGCGACCTTCCAAGTTCCGACGACACCGCCGCGATTCGCCCCGAAATAAATCCACTTCCCATCCCGCGACCATGCAGGATTCGTCTCCGCACCTGGGTCTTCCGTGATCTGTACGGGTGTGCCACCCCTCACGGGAACCACGAACACGTCCACGGCATCGGCACCTTTCGCCCGCGCGAGGTAAACAATTCTCTCCCCGTCCGGTGACCAACGAGGAGACCCTGTGAGGTCAGGATTTACCGATGTCGTGAGCTGCACTGCATTCTTACCGTCTCGATCGGAGATCCAGATTTCCTCGGACCCGACCCGGTTTGAAACGAACGCGATCCTCGATCCATCGGGCGAGTACACTCCCTGAACTTCGCGGCGGGAAGACGTGGCAACTTGTTTGCCGGGGCTCGCCAGCGTGCCATCGGCCTTCAGTTCCGCTTCGTACAAGTTCAGGTCTCGCCGCAAGCGAGTGAACGCCAGCCGGTTTCCCTGCCTGGAGACATCCAGATACCACGCATTGTCCCCTGCGAACTCCATTCGCCTGGGAGCTCCGCCCTCGGCTGCCACACGATACATGAACGAATCCGCGCCGAGATTCGCATCCCCCAAGCTCTGTATGAAGACGATATCTCTGCTGTCAGGCGTCCAGGCCCAGGATTGAATTCGCCAGCTCTCAGTCAGGCGGCGCGGCACGCCGTTTACAACATAACCATTGCCCAGGGACACCACATGCAAGGCGCCTGACTTTGTGAAAGCCAGGAGACGGCCATCGGGAGAAATAGAGCCCGGCCCGAGCACGCCGTCCTTGGGTGCAGGTAATAGCAGCTTGGCCTCTCCACCTTGCAATGGCGCCAGATACAGATTTCGTGGGTTTCCGTTCGCTACGACTGCCCACTTGCTATCGGGGCTCCACGTCGCTCGCCCGATGACTAACAACTGCGCGAGCATTCTTTCCGGCCCGCCCAAAGGAGGCTTCGCGACAATCACGGTTCCGCCTGGCCGTGCCGCCGTATACAGGATCCACTTTCCGTCGGGGGACCACTGCGACATGCGCTCGTCGTCAGGAGTGTTGGTCAGCCGGAACGGATCGCCGGGTCCGATCAACTTCAAATACGTGTTCCCGATGCCACCTTCGGGACCCCACGTGAACGAGATCTGATTGCCGTCCGGGGAAAACGAAGGGTCGCGCTCATCGCCCTCATAGGACGTGAGCGGCACCACCTGCAGGTTCTGTCCGGTCTCCTGCAGGGTTGACGACCGTTCCGCCAGCCACCACGCGCCCGCCGCTGCGGCAATGACAACAACAGCCGCGCCCACAGCGGCGTAGCGCCAGCGTTTGCTCGAGCGCGCAACCGCATCCTGTGACACGGCTGCGAGTCGCCCGGAGTCGGACTCTTCTTTGAGATCGAGCAGCGCCACGCGGATATCCTGCATGTGCTGCCAGCGCCGGTCCGGATCTTTACGCAGGCAGCGGTCCACCAGTCGCTCGAATTCGGGCGGAATGCTTGGCGCGATCTCGAAAAGTGGATTCGGCGAATCCTTCAGAATGGCGGACAGCGTGGCCAAGCGCGATTGCGCCGCAAACGGTGGGTGCCCGGTTACCATCTCGTAGAGAACGACGCCGAAGCTGAAAATGTCGCTCCGCGTGTCGACCTTGTCCCCTCCAGCTTGTTCAGGCGACATGTAGGCGACCGTACCGACGACGATCCCTTTATCGGTGTCGTGCCTCGTGTCATTGTCGACAGTCACATCGTCAGCGCCCACCGTCGGTTCTGCGAGTTTGGCGAGGCCGAAGTCGACGATACGGACGCGCCCGTCACTACCAATCATGATGTTGCCGGGCTTGAGGTCGCGATGGACGATCCCGGCGTCATGCGCTCGGGCCAGTCCGTCGGCGACCTGCACGGCGTACTTCAGTACTTGGCTGAGCGGCAGCCCTTGGCGCGGGATCACATCGGCGAGCGTCTGGCCGGAAACGAACTCCATCGCGATGAAGGTCGTGTCCCGGTCGCTGGCAATGTCGTAGATCGTGACGATATTGGGGTGGTTCAGTGCAGAGGCTGCCTTGGCCTCTTGAATGAACCGGCGTTTACGTTCGTCGTTGCTGACGCGGTCGGGCGGGAGGATCTTGAGTGCGACGAAGCGATCCAAATGGGTGTCGCGCGCCTTGTACACGACGCCCATCCCGCCTTCACCTAGTTTCTCGGTGATGGTGTAGTGGAGCAACGTCGTCCCTAGCACGACAGGTCCATCCTTCCCAGCGGCCACATGGTAACAGTCTGAATCACGGGCGCTGAACGGTGACTTGCTGCGGCAACATCCTCTCCGCGGCGAGCGAAGCGGACAAGCGGTAGGCCCTACTGCGTCGCGTCGCCGCTGTCGACCATGACGTTCTCGACGACTCCGCCTCCAGCGCGTCTGAACGACGCGGCGTGCTGGTATTCGGGTGATTCGAAGCAGGCCACGCCTTGTTCGAACGTCGGGAACTCAATCACCACGAAGCGCTGAAAGTCGTGCGGCCCCTCATTGATCTTGTAGCGGCCGCCGCGCGCGAGAATCTTGCCGCCGTGACGCGCGATGATCTCCGGCACGAGATCCGTGTACTTCTTGTACTGCACCGGATCGGTGATCTTCGCGCGAGCCACCCAATAGGCCGCCATGGCTAGCGGGTCGACGCGTCCGGACTCGCGGCGTCGTAGACGATTCGCCCTCCCACCATCGTCAGCATCGGCTTGATGTCCTTGATCTGATCGGCGGGAATCGTCAGGTAGTCGCGATCGATGACGACCAGATCGGCGAGCCGTCCCGCTTGGATCGAGCCGAGGTTGTCCTCCTGGAACACCAGGAAGGCGTTCCGACGCGTGTGCGCGATGAGCGCATCCTCGCGGCTGATCGTTTGCGTCGGTCGAAGCGCCTTCGTCCCGCCTACCATCTTGCCGGTCACCGCCCACCACAGCGTCGTAAACGGCAGGATCTGATTGGCCCGGCTCCCGTCGCTGCCGAATCCCCAGAGGACGCCGCTCTTCTGAATCGTGTCGAGCGGGGCCATGTCGTAGGCGGCGTCGCCGAACACGCGCTGATTGATGCCACCGTTGATGACCGCCCATGGATGAACGGCGGCATACATTCCCAGCTCCCTCATACGTGCGAGCTGAGACGCGTTCAGCTGGTTCACGTGCGCCAGCACCCAGCGCAGGTTCTTGATCGGGTACTCCTTGTTGATCGCTTCAATCTGATCGAGGAAGCCATCGATCGTGTTCGTGAGGTTGGCGTGCACGTGCAGCGGCAGTCGGTCCTTGGCGATCTCGGTCGCGATCTTGCGCCACAGTGCCAACTGCTCGGGTCGCGGATCGGACTTGGGTATGAACATCGGGTCATGCAACGGCCCGTAGACGCTTTCACCGTAGAAGATCTTGTCGACCCACTTGTCGCCCTGGAACAACTTGATTTCGGCGATGCGCGGAAGCGCACGCTCGATCTGCTCGGCGGAGTTGCCGACGCCAACGCCGTCGATGCAGAACGTCCGGACGTTCAGTTTGTCCTCGGCGGCCCACTTGCGATACGTGCCGATCAGATCAGCGTCGCAGCCGGCCACACCAAACGTCGTGAGGCCAGCGCGATTGAGATCCTTGATCATGGCCAGCGTGCTCTTCTCGACGTCTGCCGGCGGAGCGGTGGGAAGTCTGCCGACCAGACCGCGGAAGCCCGCCTCCGTGATTCGGCCCGTGGGCTGACCCTTGGCATCGCGGACAGCCCATTCAGGCGACTTGTCGTCGATCTTGAGTTGCTGGAGCGCGCGGCTATTGAGATAGGCCTCGTAATAGGAGGCCTGCAGGAACACCGGATTGTCAGGGACGACCTTATCGAGCTCCTCACGCGTGAACGGACGCGGATCGTCGGCAAACTGCTCGATCGCCCACCCGCCGAGGTTGTAGACCCACTCGCCTGGGGCAACCGACTTGGCGCGTGCGCGCAGCTTCTCGAGCGCGACGGCTCGCGAGCCGATGCCATCCCATCGCACCTCCCACTGCCACGTGGTGCCCGCGCGAAGCAAGTGCATGTGGTTGTCGATCAGTCCCGGGATGACGGCGCGCCCACGAAGGTCGATCCTGCGCGTGGCTGGCGTCGCCAGCTTCAACACCTCCGCGTCGCTCCCCACCGCGACGATGCGATCGCCGCGGACGGCGACCGCCTGCGCCAGAGTGAACCGCTCGTCGACGGTGATGATCTTTCCGTTCGAGAAGATGACGTCGGGCGCCGGCTGCTGTGCGGGCAGGGTCGACACGGCACCCGCCAGCGCGATCGCCACGACGGTTGCGAGCGAAACCGACCGTCTCATGCGTCCTCCCTCAGATGCCGCAGACGAGGATCTATAGTGAGTCGCCGCGCTTGACAACCCCTCAGGGGCGGACATAATCGGGGCGGCTGGCCGAATCATACGCGAGTTGCGCAGGAGGATGGCATGAAGACCCTCCGGTTCGTTGTGGTGGTACTCGTGATGAGCACGACGGCCTCCGCGCAGTGGTTGAAGTACCCGACGGCCGGCATTCCCCGCACGCCCGACGGTAAGCCCGACTTGTCGGCGCCGGTGCCGCGCAGCGCCACCGGGCGGCCTGTCTTGTCCGGTCTTTGGCGGCCGTCACCTGGAATCGTTGGGGATATTGCGCGTGGTCTCAAGGGCGGCGAGGTTCCGTTCCAGCCTTGGGCTGAAGCGCTCTTCAAAGAGCGGCGGGCGAACAACAGCCGCGACGATCCGACCGCCCGCTGTGTGGTCGGCGGCGTGCCGCGATCCGACTTCGTCGGCTACCCTTTCAAGATCCTCGAGCCTCCAGGGATGGTCGTCATCATGTACGAGGCCGTGCATGCCTACCGTCAGATCTTCACCGACGGCCGGGCCCTTCCCAAGGATCCGAATCCGAATTGGTTTGGCTACTCGGTCGGACGATGGGACGGCGACGTTCTGGTCGTCGAATCGTCTGGCTTCAACGACAACGTGTGGCTCGACAACGCCGGCCGACCCGCGACAGAAGCGCTGAAAGTGACCGAGCGCTTCGTCCGTAAGAACTTCGGCCAGATGGATATCGAGATCACGATCGACGACCCGAAGGCGTACACAAAGCCGTGGTCGGTGACGCAGCAGCTTGTATTCCAGCCCGACACTGAACTGCTGGAGTACATCTGCAACGAGAACAACAAGTACTTCGAGATCATCCCGAAGCAGACTGAGCGTTGAGAAGAGGTAGCGATTGAAGGGCATCCTGGTCGCGATCGCGTTGGTATCACTGGCGACCGCTGCGCCAGTCGCGCAGTGGCTCAAACACCCCACCGCGGGAATCCCACGTACGGCCGACGGCAAGCCTGACCTCTCGGCACCGGTGCCGCGTACGCCCGAGGGAAAGCCCGATCTGTCGGGACTCTGGCAGCCAGCGGCGATGTTGATAGGTGACCTTGCCGCGAACCTTCCTCGTGGTTCGGTGCCATTCCAGCCGTGGGCCGAAAAGCTGTACAACGATCGGCGCGCCAACAACGGTCGTGACGACCCGACGGCGAACTGCATCGTTGGCGGCGTGCCGCGATCGGACGCCGTGCCGTATCCCTTCAAAGTCCTGCACATGCCTGGCGGCCTGGTCGTGATCCTCTACGAGGCGGTCCACTCGTATCGCCAGATCTTTGCGGACGGCCGGCCACTTCCCGTCGATCCGAATCCATCGTGGTTCGGGTACTCCGTGGGCCGTTGGGACAAGGACACGCTCGTCGTCGAGACGACGGGCTTCAACGATAAGGGCTGGCTCGACAACTTCGGACACCCCGCGACGGAGCGTCTGCGTGTGATCGAGCGCTTCGTGCGCAAGGACTTCGGGCACATGGACATCCTCATCACGATCGACGATCCGGGGGCTTACACCAAACCGTGGGATGTCACGCTTCCGCTCGTGCTGCGCCCCGACACGGAACTGCTGGAATACATCTGCAACGAGAACAACAAGTACTTCGAGATCATCCCGAAGAAGACGGAGCGCTGAGGGAGCAGAGGGCGCCGAGAAAGACATCATCGCAGGGAACAGCAGAGGGGCGGAGGCACGCAGAGCAGAGAGCCACGAATCTCTGCCCCTCGGCGATCTCTGCGATGATCTTTGCTCTGCGATCTCTGCCCCCTCTGCGAACGACGCGATACAACGATGAGAGGAGATGCGATGCGGACTGTTTTCGTCTTCCTA
>Ga0075425_100003052_pt1 | contig 16919 bp, 14 predicted proteins | sample SoiMethybrSBSTD4_FD_75300 | JGI IMG/M metagenome (GOLD analysis project Ga0075425, IMG submission 75300) | Bulk soil microbial communities from a Populus tree surrounding site in Tennessee, USA - Soil MetaG P. TD hybrid SBSTD4 | ecosystem: Environmental > Terrestrial > Soil > Tree plantation... | reverse complement strand
GTGCAGCCGGCGGGCGACGAAGTCGGCGCCCGACTCCAGCCCGTACGTGATGATGCGCTTGTCGATGCGCGGGATGAGGCGCTGGATGTTGGGCTGATCGAGGCACAGCACCGCGGCGCCGTAGAACGGCACCTTGTTGACGAAGGCGACGAAGGCGTCCCGGATCGCGTCCAGGCTGCCGTAGTAGTCGAGGTGCTCGGCGTCGACGGTGGTGACGACGGCGATGGTCGGCGCCAGCTTCAGGAACGAGCCGTCGGACTCGTCCGCCTCCGCCACGAGGTATTCGCCCTGACCGAGCCGCGCGTTCGAGCCCAGGCTCGTGATGCGCCCGCCGACCACGATGGTCGGGTCGAGGCGGCCCTCGGCGAGGAGGGCGCCGATCATGGACGTCGTGGTCGTCTTGCCGTGGGTGCCCGCCACCGCGACGCCGTACTTCATCCGCATCAGCTCCGCGAGCATCTCGGCACGCGGGATGACGGGAATCGACCGCTGGCGAGCGACCTGGACCTCGATGTTGTCGCGCGACACGGCCGAGGAGTAGACGACGACGTGCGCGCCCTCCACGTGCCCGGCCTCGTGGCCGATGAACACCTTGGCTCCGAGCTGTTCCAGGCGCTCGATGGCGTCGTTGCGCCGCTGATCGGAGCCCGACACGCGATAGCCGAGGTTCAGCAGGATCTCGGCGATGCCCGACATGCCGCTGCCGCCGATGCCCACGAAGTGGATCCGCTGGTAGCGCTTAAACATTGGCGTGCTGGGAGATGTTCAGGAGCACTCCCGCCGAGAGCATCGTCACGAGCAGCGACGAGCCTCCGAAGGAGATGAACGGCAGCGGCAGACCCTTGGTGGGCAGCGAGCCGGCGACGACGCCGAGGTTGACCAGCGTCTGGGTGGCGATGAGCACCGTGATCCCGAGCGCCAGGTAGGCGCCGAAGGCGTCCGGCGCCCGCACGCCGACGCGGAGCCCGCGCCAGATGAGCACGACGAAGAGGGTCAGCAGCGCGACGGCGCCCAGGAAGCCCAGCTCCTCGCCGATCACCGCGAAGATGAAGTCGGTGTGGGACTCGGGCAGATAGAAGAGCTTCTGCTTCGACTCCCCGATTCCGCGCCCGAAGAGGCCGCCGCTGCCCAGCGCGAGCCACGACTGGATGATCTGGAAGCCGCCCCCGCGCGGATCGGCCCAGGGATCGACGAAGGTCGTGATCCGCCGCAGCCGGTACGGGGCGAGGCGGACCACGAGGACGAGCACGGGCAGCGCGAGGGCCACCAGCAAACCGAGGTGACGCGTCCGGGCCCCGGCCAGGAACAGCAGGCCGAAGGTCACGATGATCAGCGTGAGACAGCTGCCGAGATCCGGCTGGAGGAGGACGAGCAACGCGAGGCCGCCCGCGATGCCCAGCGGCGGCAGCAGGCCGCGCGAGAAGCTCGCGAGCCCGTCGTGACGGCGGGCGAGGTATGCGGCCAGATAGATGACGAGCGCGAGCTTCGCCAGCTCGGCGGGCTGGAACGAGACAAGCCCGAGCCGGAACCATCGCCGCGTGCCGTTGATGGGCTGGGCGAAGGGCGGCACGAGCACGAGCACGAGGAGCACCCCCGCGGCGATGAGGATCGGCCACTGCAGGCGCTCGAGCCGGCGATAGTCGACGCGCAGCACCGTGAGCAGGCAGAGGGAGCCCAGCAGCGCCCAGAAGAGCTGCTTCTTGAGGAACAGGTATGGGTCGTGGAACCGGTCGGCGGCCATGATCGCGCTCGCGGAATAGACCATGACGACGCCGATCGACAGCAGCACGACCATGGTCCCGAACAGCCACATGTCGGGCGACAACCGTCGCGGCATTAGGCGAGCGCCTGCACGAGGCCACGGAAGATGTCGCCGCGGTGCTCGAAGTTGTCGAACATGTCGAACGACGCGCACGCGGGCGAAAGCAGCACCACGTCGCCCGGCGCGGCGGCGTCGCGGGCTGTGTGCAGCGCGGCCTCGATCGAGACGGCGTGCCGCACGGCGATCCCCGCGCGCTCCAGCGGCGCGGCGATCTTGCTCGCGTCCTGTCCGAGGACGACGGCCTGGCGCACGCGGCCCCGCGCGGCCTCGGCGAGCGGGCCGAAGTCCTGTCCCTTTCCCACGCCGCCCGCGATCAGCACGATCGACTCGGAGAAGCTCTCGAGCGCCTTGACCGTCGAGGCGACGTTCGTGCCCTTGGAGTCGTTGTAGTAGTGCACGCCGTGCAGGTCGCGCACGAACTCGATGCGATGGGGCACGCCGCGGAAGCGGGCGATGCCCCGGCGGATGGCCTCGGGGGCGAGGCCCGTCCACAGCGCGCACGCCGTGGCCGCCAGCACGTTCTCCACGTTGTGCTGACCGCGCAGGAAGATGTCGGACAGCGGGCAGATCATCTCCACGTGACCGTTGAGCTTGGCCACGATCCAGCCGTCGCGCACGAACACGCCGTGGTCCTGCGGGAGCGTGCGGCTGAACCACAGCACGTCGGCGCGGGTGCGGTCGCCGAGCGTCCGCGTCGGCGCGTCGTCGGCGTTGAGCACCGCACAATCGGCCGGCGTCTGGTTCGCGAAGATCCGCGCCTTGGCGTCGAGGTACGCCTCGAACGTCCCGTGCCGGTCGAGATGGTCCGGGGTGACGTTGAGCACGACGGCCACGCGGGGCTGGAACGTCTCGATGGTCTCGAGCTGGAAGCTCGACACTTCGCACACCACGATGCCGTCGGGCGGGAACGTCCGCGCCTGTCCGGCCAGCGGTGTGCCGATGTTGCCGGCCACGAGCACCGGACGGTGCTGCTCGGCGAGCAGGGCGCCGGTGAGCGCCGTGGTCGTCGTCTTGCCGTTGGTCCCGGTGATGGCGATCGTGTCGGCTTCGAGCGCGCGCCAGGCGAGCTCGATCTCACCGATGATCGTCGCGCCCGCCTGCCGCGCCGGCGCCAGCTGGGCGGAGTCGATCGACACTCCCGGGCTCACCACGACGAGGTCCGCGCCCGCGACGCCGGCGCCGGCGGTGTCGTCGCCGATGAGGTGTATGCCGAGCCGGGCAAGCCCGCGCGCTTCGTCGCCGAGCGCGGACAGGGGCTTGGTGTCACTCGCCGACACCCGCGCGCCCGCGGCCTGCAGCAGCCGCGCCGCGGCCACGCCGCTGCGTGCGAGCCCCACCACCGCCACCCGACGGCCGGCCAGCCCTTCCAGATACGCGCGTCCTCGCGTCATGACGATGTCCAGATTCACCGTCGGGGCGCCTTCGCAGGGCTCCGGCGCCCGACGTTTGCCGTCTCGTCACGCTCTGTCGTGTTCATCGCAGCTTCAACGTCGTCAGCGCCAGGAGCGCCAGCGCGAAAGAGACGATCCAGAACCGGACGACGATCTTCGGCTCGGACCAGCCGGCCAGCTCGTAATGGTGATGGAGCGGGGCCATGCGAAACACGCGGCGCCCCGTGAGCTTGAAGCTCGCCACCTGGATGATGACCGACGCCGCCTCGACGACGTAGAGCCCGCCGATGAGCGGCAACAGCAGCTCGGCCTTCGTCAGCACGGCCAGCATGCCGATCGCGCTGCCCAGCGCCAGCGAGCCCACGTCGCCCATGAACACCTGCGCGGGATGGCAGTTGAACCAGAGAAACCCGATCGCGGCGCCGATCAGCGCGCCGCAGAAGACGGCGAGCTCGCCCGCCCCTCGGACGTTGAGGATCTTCAGGTAGTCGGCCGCCCGGAAGTTGCCGGCCAGGTACGAGATCAAAAGGAAGACGCCGCCGGCCATGATGATGGGCCCGATGGCCAGGCCGTCGAGCCCGTCGGTGAGGTTCACGGCGTTCGAGGCGCCGATGATCACGATCGCCGCGAAGGGCAGCCACAGCCAGCCGAGGTCCACGAGCCAGCCCTTGAGGAAGGGAATGGCCAGGACCGGCGCCCAGTGGTTGCCCGGCGGCTGCCAGTAAACGATCTGCAGCACGGCGAGCGCGAGCACCGTCTGCAGGCCGAGCTTCGCCCGCGCGGAGAGGCCCTTGCGCCGCCGCAGCTTGGTCAGATCGTCGATCACGCCGATCAGCCCGAACCCCGCGGTCGCGAGGACGACCACCCACACGTAGCGATTGCGCAGGTTCGCCCACAGCAGAGTCGAGGAGAAGAGCGCGCCCAGCACCACGAGGCCGCCCATCGTCGGCGTGCCCTTCTTCGCGCGGTGGCGCTCCGGGGTGTCCTCGCGAATCGTCTCGCCGCCGTGCTGCGCCTCCCGCAGCCGCCGGATGATCCACGGCCCGATCACGAGCGAGATCACCAGCGCCGAGATCATCGCCATGAGCGATCGGAAGGTCAGATAGCGGAAGACGTTGAAGACGATGTGGTCTTTGGCGAGCGGGACCAGCAGGTGGTAAAGCATTCGCGGCCCTCATTTCGCCTCGGGACGGGCCAAGCGCGCGGCCAGCGCGTCCACGACGCGCTCCATTCGCATGCCACGCGAGCCTTTGATCAGGACGAGGTCGCCGGGCGCCACGCGCTTGAGCACGTGGGCGACGGTGTCCTCGAACGTCGCCGTGTGGTGCGCCTCGGCCAGGCCGGCCTCCCGGGCGGCGTCGACCGCGAGCCTCATGTGCGGACCGAAGCCCACGAGCTCCACCGCGCCGGCCGCCGCGACCTCGCGGCCGAGCTCGACGTGCGCGGCGGGCGCGAGCGGTCCGAGCTCCAGCATGTCGCCCAGTACCACGAGGAGACGGCTCGAGCCGCGATGGGCGACGGCCGTCGCCAGCGCGGCCCGCATCGCCGGCGGGTTCGCGTTGTACGTGTCGTCGAGGATGCGGACGCCGGCCACGTCGCGCCAGACGCAGCGGCCCTTGGCCGGCCGCGCCCGCTCGAGCCCGGCGGCGATCTCGGGCAGGCCGAGGCCGACGGCCACACCGATGGCCGCCGCGGCCAGCGCGTTGGTGACGTTGTGCCGCCCCGCGAAGCCGAGCGAAACGCGTTCGCGGCGCCCCATCGCCTCGACCACGAACGTGAGGCCCCGGGCGTCCTCCACGACGTCACCGACCGCGCGGACGGTGGCGGAGGCGGCCAGCCCGTAGGTGATCACGCGGGCCGCGGTGTTGCGCGCCATGCCGGCCACGCGCGGGTCATCGGCGTTCAGCGCGACGGCGCCGTCGGCACGGATGGCGCGCACGAGCGCCGCCTTTTCCTCGCGCACGCCGTCGAGGGAGCCGAGAAACTCGGTGTGGGCCTCGGCCACCGTCGTCACCGCCGCCACCGTCGGCGCGGCCAGCGCCGCCAGGTAGCCGATCTCGCCGGGCTGGTTGCAGCCGATCTCCACCACGAGCGCGTGGTGCTCGGGGGACAGGCGCAAGAGCGTCAGCGGCACACCCCACTGGTTGTTGAAGCTGCCCTCGGGCTTGAGCACCTTGCCGAGGTTCGCCAGCACCGCCGCGGCCATCTCCTTCGTCGTCGTCTTGCCGTTGGACCCGGTGATGGCGGCGATCGGCAGCGAGAACTTCGCCCGGTGCACCGCGGCCAGCCGGCCGAGCGCGCGCGTGGTGTCCTCCACGAGGACGAGCGGGACGCCAGCGGGCACGTGATCGGGGACGGTCTGCGCCACCACGCAGGCGGCGCCGCGACTGGCGGCGTCGGCGATGTACGCGTGGCCGTCGAGCCGGTGACCAACGATGGCAAAGAATGCCTCGCCCACGCCGAGCGTCCGCGAGTCGATCGACACGCCGGTCACGGGCACGCCGAGGTCGCCGACGACGAGCGCGCCCTGGGTCGCACGCACGATCTCCTGGACGGTGAAGGTCGCCATCGCCTCAGGCGCTCCGCGCGCGCAGGATCTCGCGCGCCACGTCGCGGTCGTCGAAGGGCAGCGTCTCGGCGCCGACGATCTGGTAGGTCTCGTGCCCTTTGCCCGCGATGACGACGGTATCGCCGGCCTCGGCCCAGGCGAGCGCGGCGGCGATGGCTGCGCGGCGGTCCGCGTCGGCTTCCCAGCGTTGTCCCGCGCCGGCCACCCGCGCGACCCCGGCCGCGACCTCGTCGATGATGGCTTCCGGCCGCTCCGAGCGCGGGTTGTCGGAGGTGATCCACACGCGGTCGGCCAGACGTGCCGCGATCTCGCCCATGATCGGACGCTTGCCCCGATCCCGGTCGCCGCCGCAGCCGAAGACGACGCCGAGGCGCGCGGTCGTCAGCTTGCGCGCGGTGGCGAGCACGCGCTCCAGCGCGTCGGGGGTGTGGGCATAGTCCACCACGACGAGGAACGGCTGATCGGCGCGGACCTGCTCGAAGCGCCCGGGCACGGTCCCGACGGCGCCGAGCGCGCGCGCGATCGCGCGCGCGTCGAGGTCGAGGGCAAGACCGGTGGCGATGGCGCCGAGCAGGTTCATGACGTTGTGCTCGCCGATCAGCGGTGAAGCGAGCTCCACGCGACCGCGCGGCGTGCGCGCGACGAGCCGGATGCCGTCGAGTGTGGAGGCGTGCTCGAGGGCGCGGATGTCCGCGTCCTCACCGAGACCGAACGTCAGCACGGTGAGCGGCAGGTCCCGCGTCATCGCCGGACCCGCCGGATCGTCTGCGTTCACGACCGCGGTGCGGCGAGGCTTCGGAGATTGGGCGAGGAGCTCGAAGAGATGACGCTTCGCCGCCCGGTACGCCTCGAACGTGCCGTGGAAGTCCAGGTGGTCCTGCGTCAAATTCGTGAACACACCAACGTCAAACGTCAACTCATCGACACGCGCCAGCGCGAGCGCGTGGGACGAGACTTCCATCGCCACACCTCGCACCCCGCGATCCCGCATGTGAGCCAGCATCGACTGGAGCGCGACCGCTTCTGGGGTCGTCTGTCCGGCAGGTCTGCGTTCGTCGCCGAGGACGTACTGGATCGTGCCGAGGACGCCTGTTCGCAAGCCGAGGGTCTGCAAGAGCGCTTCCACTAGATAAGACGTCGTGGTCTTGCCATTCGTTCCCGTGATGCCCACGAGGGTCAGCTGGCGCGACGGATGGCCGTAATAGACGTCGGCCAGGCGCCCGAGCGCCGCGCGTGCCGACGGGACCAGCACGGTGGCCACCCCCGGCATCGGCGGCGCCTCGCCCTCGGTGACGACGAGGCGCGCGCCGCGCTCGACGGCCTGGGCCACGAAGCGGCGCGCGTCGGCCTTGAAGCCGGGGACGGCGACGAAGCAGTCGCCGCGCTCGACGCGGCGGGAATCGTCCGCGATGCCGCGCACGCTCGCGGGCAGATGGCCCATCACGCGCTTGTCGACGAGCGCGTCCAGCAGCGCGCTCACAGGCACCTCGTGCCGCGCCTCATCGATCGCCGTCACCGCTGATCTCGAGGGGCGGCGGCAACGACGCCCCGCGCTCGCGGCCGAGGGCCGCCACAGGCGGCGCCGCAGCGGGCGGCGCCGCGGCGGCCCCGGGGGACATCAGGGCCAGCCGCACGGTCACGTCACGCGTGAGCGGCGTGCCCGCCGGCGGCTCCTGACTGACGACCAGGCCCTGTCCGACCATCTCCACCTCGACGCCGAGCGGCGCCAGCGCGGCCAGCGCCTGTCGCTTGGTCCGGGCACCGAGGTCGGGCATGCGCGCGAGACCGTCGCTTGCGACCGTGGCGGCTCCAGCGAGCCGCACACGACCCGCCACGCCCGCCGCCTTCGCCTCCTCCGCGGCCGGCGACACGATCGCCACGGACGCGGCGTCGCGCGCCGGAACGTCCAGGTAGCGGAGGATGTCGCGGCCGATCGCCGAGAAGATCGGCGCCGCCGCCTCGCTGCCCCACTTCTCGTTCCTCGGCTCGTCGAGCATCACGAGCATGACGAAGCGCGGAGCCTCCACCGGCGCGAATCCCACGAACGACAGTACGCCCGGCGCCCGCGAGTACCGCCGGGTGGCCGGGTCGAGCTTCTGCGCGGTCCCCGTCTTGCCGCCCACCTCGTAGCCGGCGATGGCCGCGTTGTGGCCGGTGCCGTCCTCGACCACGCGCACGAGGATGCGGCTCAGCGTCTGCGCGGTCTGCTTGGAGATCACCTGACGGACCGGCGTGGGCTCGAAGCGGCGCACCTCGCGACCGTCGGCGTCGAAGATCGCGCGGACCATGCGGGGACGCATGAGCGTGCCGCCGTTGGCGATGGCACTGAACGCCGTCACCATCTGCAGCGCGGTGACCGACACCTCCTGGCCGAGCGACATCGTCGGCAGCGACAGCGCCGACCAGCGGCCCGGATCACGCAAGAGCCCGCGGCTCTCGCCGGCCAGGTCGACGCCGGTCGGGGTGCCGAAGCCGAACGCCGTCATGTACCGGTAGTAGCGCGAGGCACCGAGGGTCAAGCCGATCTTGATCGAGCCGACGTTCGACGAGTTCTGCAGCACCTCGGAGAACGTGAGCCATCCATAGCGCTTCCAGTCGTGGATCGTCGTCCGCGCGATCTTGATCGCGCCGTTTTCCCCGTAGAACCTCGAGTCGGGGCTGACCACGCCCTCCTCGAGGGCCGCCGCGGCCAGGATGACCTTGAAGGTCGAGCCCGGCTCGAAGGGGTCCGTGATGGCGCGGTTGCGCCAGTGGTCGCGGGCCCGAGCGTCCGTGAACGTGTTCGGGTTGAACGTCGGCCGGATGGCGATGGCGAGCACGTCGCCGGTACGCGGCTCCATGACCACGGCCATCGCCGCCTTCGCGCCCGTCCGGCGGAAGGCCGCGTCGATCTCGCGCTCGGCGATGTACTGGATGTTGGTGTCGAGCGTCAACATGATGCCCTGGCCGGCCACGGGCGGCTTGAGGATGCGGGGCCCGTCGATGTCGCGCCCGAGCGCGTCGCGGCCGCTGATCGCCTTGCCCGGCGCGCCGCGGAGCTCGGCGTCCCGCGCCCGCTCCACACCCTCGAGCCCGCCGTCGACGCCGACGAAGCCGATCACGTGCGCGGCCAGCTCACGGTTGGGGTAGAGCCGGAGCGGCTCGGGCACGAAGTCCAGGCCGGGCTCGCGCAGAGCCTTGATCGCCGTGGCCGCGCCGGGCGGCACGCGGCGGCGCAGCCACACGAAGGAGCGACCGCTCACCAGCGCCGCATGTAGCTCGCTCTCCGGCATCTGGAGGATGGGAGCCAGCCGCGCGGCCACCCGGACGGGGTCGCCCACGCTCTTGGGGTGGGCGAACAGCGACTCGGCGGGGCTCGACGTGGCCAGCGGCGCGCCGTGGCGGTCGACGATGGCGCCGCGATGCGCGTGCAGGACGACGGTGCGGGAATACTGGCGCTCGGCCAGCGCGGTCAGCTCGCCGTGCCGGAGGATCTGCAGCTGGAACAGCCGGGCGACGAGGCCTCCGAACGCGACGGCGAGGATCGCCGCGACGATGAGAACGCGCGTTCGGAGGCCGGGAATGCTCAACGCACGGCCGCCTCAATCCGGGCCTGGTGCGCCGCGGCGACGCCGCTCGTTCCGGCGACGTACTCGCGAGCCAGCCGCACCTGTTGCCGCGCCGGCGCGGTGAGGCCGAGCTGGCGCGCCCGGGACTCGACGCGTCCCGGCGAGCGCAGCGTAGCCAGCTCCACCTCGAGCTGCCGCACCAGCGCGGTGAGCTCGGCGCGATCGGCGCGCAGGGCGTCCATGCGGTATCCGAGATGGATCGATTGCACCCGGAACCCGACGACGGCAAGCGCGCACACGACGACGAGCAGCGCGCCGGTCAGGCCGAGCGTCACGGATCGAGAAGCGCGGGGATCTCGTTCACGATGTAGCCGCTGTGGTGTCTTCACGGGAGCCGCTCCAGCACGCGTAGCTTGGCACTCCGGGCGCGGGCATTGGCCCGCACTTCGTCGTCCCCGGGCACGAGGGGCGACGGCTCGAGCTCGGCGAACCCCTGCCGAGCGAGCGTCCGGAACGTCTGCTTCACGATGCGGTCTTCGCCCGAGTGAAACGCAATGATCCCGAGTCGACCGCCCAGGGCGAGCAGCGCAGGCGCCTGCTGGAGCGCGCGGCGGAGCGCCCCCTGCTCGTCGTTGACGGCCATCCGGATCGCCTGGAACGTGCGCGTTGCGACGTGGCGGCGGGGAGACCAGGCCGCGCGCGGAACAGCTCCGCGCGCCGCGGCCACGAGGTCCCCGGTCGTCGCGAGCGGGCGGCGACGGACGATGGCGCGCGCGATGCGCCGCGCGTGCCGCTCGTCGCCGTACTCGAAAATGATGCGGGCCAGCTCGGCCTCGGGCAGCTCGTTGAGCAGCGCGGCGGCCGTCGGGCCCGAGGTCGGATCGAGCCGCATGTCGAGCGGCTCGTCGGCCGCGAACGAGAAGCCGCGGCCCGCCTCGTCGAGCTGGTACGAGGACACGCCGAGGTCGAGCAGAATCGAGCGCGCGGCGGTCACACTCTCCTCGGCGGCGACCTCGGCGAGGTCGGCGAAGCTGGCGCGGCGCAGCCGGACGCGATCCGCGTACCGGCCGAGCCGCGCGCGCGCGCGGTCCACCGCCTCGGGGTCGAGGTCGAGACCGAGCAGCCGCACGTGCTCGCCGCTTCGCTCCAGGATCGCCTCCGCGTGTCCGCCCATTCCCACCGTCCCGTCGATCACCCAGCCCTCGCCCCGCGGTCGCAACAGCCACGCGACCTCGTCGACGAGGACCGGCCGGTGAACTACTTCACCCCGAGCTGCGCCAGGCGCTCGAAGCCCGACTGCATGCCGCCGTCGCCGTTCATCCGCTCGTACTCTTCGAACCGCATGCGGTCCCAGATCTCGAAGAATCGTCGGCCGATGCCCACAAGCGTGACGTCCTTGGCGAGCCCGACCGGCGCGCGGCTATCCGAAGGCAGCAGAATCCGGCCCGCGCCGTCGAGATCGACCTCCTTGGCGTGCGAGATGTACAGCCGTCCCGCGCGCCGCACCTCTGCGTCGAACATCGACGACTGCTCGTTGATCTGTGCCTCGATCCGCTCCCACTCCTGCAGGGGATGGACCTCGAGGGCGCTGCCGTTCGGCACCACGATCAGGGCAGGGCTCTCGTACTGCGCCAGGACGTCCCGATACTTCGCTGGCACGCTGACACGGCCCTTCGGATCGATCGTGTGCTGATATCGGCCTCTAAACATTGTCGTTTGGGTCTCGATGACACTTCATCCCACTTTGTCCCACTTGGAGGGGCACATTACGCTGTGCCACAGGGTGAGTCAAGGTAAAAGTAACGATTTAATTAGGAAATCCTTTACCCGTCGGGTGTGGACAAGACCTGGGGTTCCGAGGGCCGCCGGAACCCCACGGACAGCGATTCGAGGGGCCCGAAGGGGAGCCCCGGGGTCACCGATTCCGGAGCCGGACCTCTGTGGTGAGGGTCGTCACCGTCGCCCCGCGCGCTCCGGGGTGCTCGGGCACGGTCTGGAGCGTGATGACGACGACGCGGACGGCGTCGGCGCGGACGGTCGGGGCGCCGTCTCGGTCGACATAGTCGAACCGCAGCGCGCGCACGCCGTTGATGATCGGCTGAGCACCGGCGCCGGCGTCACGCCGCAGCACGTCGCCCGAGAGCAGCCACGTGATCGTCTCGCCGCGGGCGGCAATGATTCCGTCGTCGTCGAGATCCTGCTGAATGACGAGCCGGGAGGGCTGGGCGACGGCAATCGGCGAGACGGCCCCGCCACCGCGGCCCGCCTGCCGGATCTCGCGCGCCATGCGCGCGAGCGCGACACGGGCGGACTGCTGCGTCTCCACGCGGGAGGCGCCGTGACTGTACGCGCGCTGGCCCTCGGCGAAGATGGACAGCGTCGCGGCGAGCACGAGACCGACGATGGCGAGCGCGGCGAGCAGATCGGCAAGCGTCACACGGCGAGCGTCGATCCGCTCGCCGCCACCGTCAATGTCCGAAGTTCGAGACGCCGACCGCGCTACGCCGGGCGCGGCGCTCCCGTCGTCGTTGGTACGGCCTGATGACGCCCGCGAAGCTTGAACGCGAGCGCGATCAAGAGGATGCCGAAGACGATCGCGTAGGCGCCGATCCACCACACGATGACGAGCAATCCGGCGCCGGGCAGCGCCAGGAGTACCGCGCCGAAGAGCAGGGACAGGACACCATTGAGGATGAGCAGCCACTCGCCCTTGATGTCCTTGCGCAGGCGGATGGCGGCGACGATCTCCAGCACACCGGTGACGATGGCCCAGAACGCGACGAGGAACAGCAACGCCAGGGCCGTCGCCGCGGGCCACACGAAGGCGATGACTCCGGCGATGAGGTCGACCACGCCCTCGAGCAGCAAGCCACCCCACCGCTCGTGACGCTCCAGCGCGCGAACGGCGGCGACGATGGCGAGGATGCCGTCGATCACCGCGTACGCGCCGAACAGGAGCACGATCGCCGCCAGCGTGACCCCCGGCACGACGAAGGCGATCAACCCGAACAGCACGGCCAGGACTCCGCGCACCGCGAGCGCCCACCAGTTCCGCGCCAGCACCGTCGTCATCGCCTGCCTCCTCGGGATGAGCTCGAGCCGGCCCGATTCTACTCCCGGACGATGGCGCGTTCGGTACCATAGAAGGTGCCGTGATCGTCGGTGTGCCGCGGGAGATCAAGCCGGGAGAGCAGCGCGTCGCCCTGACGCCGGCGGGCGCGCAGGCCCTCGTCGACGCCGGCCATCGAGTGCTCGTCGAGCACGAGGCGGGCAGCGGCAGCGCCATCCGCGACGAGGAGTACGCCAAGGTCGGCGCGAGCCTCACCGCGCGGGACGATGTGTGGTCCGCCGACATGATCCTGAAGGTCAAGGAGCCGATCGCGGAGGAGTACCCGCGCCTGCGCGCGGGGCAGATCATCTTCACGTACCTGCATCTGGCCGCGATCCCGGCGCTCACCGCCGCGCTCCGCGCGGCCAACGTGATCGCGATCGCCTACGAGACCGTGCAGCGGGCCGACGGGAGCCTGCCGCTTCTGACGCCGATGAGCGAGGTGGCGGGCCGCCTGGCCGTGCTCGAGGGCGTCTACTACCTCGGCAAGGCGCACGGCGGCCGCGGGATCCTGCTCTCCGGGGTGCCCGGCGTGCCGCCCGGCAACGTCGTCATCCTCGGGGCGGGAACGGTCGGCGTCAACGCCGCGCGGACCGCGATCGGGCTCGGCGCCGACGTGTCGATCCTCGACGTCAATCTCGATCGCCTCCGGCATTGCGACGAGATCTTCCGCGGCCAGGTCGTGACCGTGGCTTCGAATGCGTTCAACATCACCCAGGTCGTCCAGCGCGCGGACCTGCTGATCGGCGGCGTCCTCATCGCGGGGGCGCGCGCGCCCGTGCTCGTCACGCGTGCCATGGTCGAGCGGATGAAGGAGGGCGCGGTCATCGTCGACGTGGCCGTCGATCAGGGCGGCTGTATCGAGACGATCCACCCCACGACGTTGCTCGAGCCGATCTATCGCGTCGCCGGCGTCGTCCACTACGGCGTCGCCAACATGCCGGCCCTCGTGCCTCGCACGTCGACCTTCGCGCTCACGAACGCGACCCTCCCCTACGCGCTCGAGCTGGCGACGAAGGGCGCGGCGGGCGCCGTGCGCGACGATCCCGCCCTCGCCCACGGCGTCAACGTCTGGCGGGGCCGGATCGTGCACCCCGCCGTCGCCGAATCCGTCGGCGAGGCCGCGGCGCCGCTGGCCCAGCTGCTCCGCTGAGGATCAGTCCATCTGCGGGCGCACGGCCGCCCAGGGGCGCGCGCCCTCGAACGCGGCGCACGCCCGCAGCACGGTCGTATCCGCGTGACGGCGTCCGACGACCTGCAGACCGATCGGTAGACCATCCCGCGTGAAGCCGCACGGCACGGAGGCCGCCGGCTGGCCCGTCATGTTGAACGGGAACGTGTAGGGCAGCCACCCGTAGAACGACACGCGCATGCCGGCGACGTCGGGCGGCGTGTCGAGATTCGCCGCGAAGGGCGGACACGCCACGGTCGGCGTGAGGAGCAGGTCGTACTTCTCGAACAGCGCGCGCGGGTGCGACCACCACGCGAGCCGATCGAACCACGCCTGCACGTAGCGCGTTGGCCCCTGCGCGAGGGCTTGCTCCACGAACGGCAGCAGACCGGGATCGATGTCGGCGCGGCGCTCGGCCAGATACGGCGCCAGGCGGATGCCCAGTCCGCCGACGAACGTTTGCTCCCAGCAGTCCTGCGGCGACGGCCAGCCCGGCTTCACGGTGTCGACGCGACAGCCGAGCTCACGGAAGGCCCGCGTCGCTTTCGCGCACGCCGCGCGCACCTCGGGATGGAGCGCCTCCGTCCACCCGAGGTCGTCGGCGTACGCCACGCGCAGGCCCTTGATGCCCCCGCCGATCGCCTTGACGTAGTCGGTCCCGTCGGCGGGCAGCGAGTACTGATCGCGCTCGTCCGGCCCGGCGCAGGCGTTCATCATGAGCGCGGCGTCGCGGACCGTCCGGGTCATCGGCCCCACGTGCGAGAGGCTCCAGCCTCCGCTCGGGGGATACGTCGGGATCCGCCCATACGACGGCTTGAAGCCGAAGATGCCGGCGAACGCCGCCGGGATCCGGATGGATCCGCCGCCGTCGGTGCCGACGTGCAGCGGCGCGAGGCCGGCGGCCACGGCGGCCGAAGCCCCGCCGCTGGACCCGCCGGGCGTGCGGTCGAGATTCCACGGATTGCGCGTGACGCCGAACACGAGATTGTGGGTGGCGCCGATCCAGCCGAGGGTCGGCGTGTTGGTCTTGCCGAGCATGATCGCGCCCGCCGCCTTCAGCCGCTCGACGATGGGCGCGTCCTCCGTCGGGACGTTGTCGCGATAGAGTGGCGTGCCGAACGTCGTCCGCACGCCGTGCGTGATCACCAGATCCTTCACGCCGAACGGCACGCCGTGCAGCGGGCCGAGCGCGGGCCGGCGCCGCGTGAGGGCGCGCTCTGCCGCCCTGGCCTCACGCATCGCCTCGTCGCCGGTCAGGGTCACGAACGCGTTCAGCTTCGGATTGATCTTCGCGATGCGGTCCAGCGTCGCCCGGACGACCTCCACCGGCGACACCTTCTTGCGGCGGATCAGGCCCGCGAGCTCCGAGGCGGGCGTCCAGCACAGCTCGTCGCTCGTCATGCGCGTGTCCTACGTCGCCAGGTGGAAGACCACCATCTTGAGCTCCGTCATCTCCTCGATCGCGTAGGCCGGGCCTTCCTTGCCGAACCCCGACTCCTTGAGTCCGCCGTAGGGCATGAGGTCGGCCCGCCACTGCGGTCCCCAGTTGACGTGCAAGTTGCCGGACTGCACCTCGCGCGCGAACTTCCATGCCCACTCGAGGTTCTCGGTGAAGATGCCCGCGGCCAGCCCGTAGCGGCTGTCGTTGGCCATCGCGATCGCCTCGTCGATGTCGTTGAACGGCGTGACCGCGACCGCGGGCCCGAAGAGCTCGTCGGCGGAGATGCGCATCTCCGGCTTCACGTCCGCCACGATCGCCGGCTCGTACAGCGCGCCCTGCCGGCGGCCGCCCGTCACCAGCCGCGCGCCACTCGCCACCGCCTCCTCGATCCACTGCTGGACGCGGACGGCCTCCTTCTCCTTCACCATCGGACCGACCTTGACCGTCTCGTCGAGCTGGTTGCCGATCTTCAGCGCAGCCACCTTCGGCTTCAGCGCGTCGAGGAAGTCGCCGTAGACGCGGCCGGCGGTGAGCACGCGCTGGGTGGAGATGCAGACCTGGCCGGCGTTCGCATAGCCGGTGGAGGTCACCGCGGTGGCCACCTTGTCGAGATCGGCGTCGGGCATGACGATGACCGGTGCGTTGCTCCCGAGCTCCATCGTCACGCGCTTGAGCCCGGCGGTGCGGCAGATGTGCTCGCCGACGTCACGGCTGCCGGTGAACGTGATCTTCCGCACGCGCCGGTCGGCGACGAGCAGGTCGCCGATCTCGCCGCCCGAGCCGGTGAGCGTGTTGATGCCCTCGGGCGGCAGCCCCGCCTCCAGCAGCACCTCGGTGAGCTTCAGCGCCGATAGCGGCGTGTCGGTCGCCGGCTTGACGATGACCGCGTTGCCCCCGGCCAGCGCGGGGCCGACCTTGTGACAGACGAGGTTCAGCGGGAAGTTGAAGGGGCTGATGGCGACGACCACCCCGCACGGCACGCGGAGCGTCAGCCCGACCTTCCCCGCCCCGCCCGGCGCGCCGTCGAGCGGCACTCCCGCGCCGTGCAGCCGCTTGGCCTCTTCGGCCGAGCCCATGATCGTCTCGAAGGCGCGACTCGCCTCCAGCCGGCCCTCGGCGATGATCTTGCCCTCTTCCTTCGAGATGGTCTGCCCGAGGTCCTCCGTACGGCTGGCGATGAGCTCGGCGGCTTTCTTGAGGATGTGCCACCGCTCGTAGCCGGAGAGCTTGGCCATGGCCCGCGCGCCGCGTTCGGCCGATTGCAGCGCGCGCTCGATATCGCCGCGGTCGGCCCGCGGAACGGTGTCGATCACCGAGTTGTCGTAGGAGTTCCTGACCTCGATCTTCTGCGGCTTGTCGATCCATTGCCCGGCGACGTACATCTTCATGGGACACCTCCGGCCGTTGAGACACGGCCACCTGCGTCGTTGCCTCGCGTCTGGCCGTGTGTGATCGGCCTGGGCCGCTCGGCCAGAGTGCTAGCTACCGCGAAGGCGTGGATCCAGTGTGTCTCTGAGGGCGTCGCCGAGCAAGTTGGACCCGAAGACGGCCAGGCTGATGGCGAGACCGGGGAAGATGACGAGGTGCGGCGCCTTCTGCGCGTACTCGGCGGCCGAGACGGAGAGCATGCGGCCCCAGGAGGGATAGGGCTCGGGCACACCGAGCCCGAGGAACGACAGCGTCGCCTCCACGAGAATGGCGCTGCCGAGCTGCGCGGTGCAGAGCACGATGAACGGCCCGATGGTGTTGGGCAGGATGTGCCGGAAGGCGATGCGCAGGTGGCGCAGGCCCATGGAGCGGGCGGCCTCGACGTACTGCATCTCGCGGATGGACAGGACGCTCGCGCGGATCACGCGCGCCGCGCGCGG
>Ga0075425_100003051_pt1 | contig 16923 bp, 15 predicted proteins | sample SoiMethybrSBSTD4_FD_75300 | JGI IMG/M metagenome (GOLD analysis project Ga0075425, IMG submission 75300) | Bulk soil microbial communities from a Populus tree surrounding site in Tennessee, USA - Soil MetaG P. TD hybrid SBSTD4 | ecosystem: Environmental > Terrestrial > Soil > Tree plantation... | reverse complement strand
TGTCGCGACGATCCTGGGGTCGCGGCGGACGTGCCGACGACGGACTGACCGCCCGCGAGCAACGCGACCGCCGCCCCCGCGACGACCGTGACGGTCGCAACGGCTGACAACCAGCGCGTGGCATCGAGCTACTTGTCCGGCTTGCGGGCGCGGCTGGGGGCGACGCGCGCCGGCTCATTCGGCATCTTCGGGTAGACCGGCGGCCAGGGAGCATCCATCAGGCCGGCCGCCATGTCGCGGCGGTGCATCTCCATCAGCGGCTCCAGCGACTGCGGCCGCTCCGGCATCGACTCCCAGGCGTCACCTTTTTCGGCAACGCGCGAGGGCACGGTGGCCAGGGTCAGCGCCTGCGGATCGATGTCGTCGAGCTCGTCCCACGCGAACGGCATCGAGACCTGGGCGCCGGGCCGCGGGCGCACCGTCCACGCCCCGATCACGGTCTTGTGGGGCGCGTTCTGGTTGAAGTCGACGAACACGCGCTCGCCTCGCTCCTCCTTCCACCAGGCGGCGGTGGTCAGGTCGGGCCGGCGGCGCTCCAACTCACGGGCCAGGGCAACCGCCGCCTCGCGCACCACGAACGAGTCCTGCTCGGGCCGCAGCCGCACGTAGACGTGGATGCCGTTGCGGCCGGTGGTCTTCGGGTGGCCCTCGATGCCGAGCTCGTCGAGCAGCGCCCGCGTCTCGGTGGCAGCCTCCTTGACCATGGCCAGATCGACGCCCGGCGAGGGGTCGAGGTCGATCCGCAGCTCATCGGTGTGGTCGGGATCGGCCGCCAGGTAGGGCCATACGTGCAGGCCGATGCAGCCGAGGTTCACGGCCCACACGATGTGGGCGACATCGGCAGCGACCAGCGCCTGCGAGGGCGTGCCGTTGGGCGTCTGCACGGTGGTGGTCTGCAGCCAGTCGGGTGCGTTCTTGGGCACGCGCTTCTGAAAGAACGACGATCCACCGGCGCCGTCCGGGTAGCGCTCCATCAGCACGGGGCGGCCACCGAGGGCGCGCATCAGCGGCTGCTCGATCGCCAGGTAGTAGTTGGCGAGATCGAGCTTGGTCTCGCCGCGCTCCGGGAAGAAGGTCTTCGCCGGGTTCGACAGGACGAGCGTGCGGCCGGCCGCCGCGATCTCTGCTGAGGCTTTTTCGGGCATCCCTTCGCTGGCGATGATACGCCGCCCTGTGCGAGGGTTCGTGCAGATGACGACCGAGCTGGCACCGGTGATCCGCCGAAACACGCTGCTTCTGTCCACCACGAGCGCGGTCAACTCGGTGGTGCTGCAGCTGGCCGCGGCGGTGTCGACGCTGACCTTCGTGCTGGTCACGGGCCACGCCGGGCTGCTGGGTCTCGGGCCCGCCATCTTCCTGACGTCGTCGGGTGTGACCGCGGTGATCGCCGGGCGCACGATGGACAGGCACGGGCGCCGGCCGGTGCTGGTAGTCGGGTTCGTGGCGCTCTCGATCGGATGCGCGTTGAACGCGCTGGCAACGCGCACGTCGTCGGTGCCGGCGCTGCTGGCCGGGCTGGTGCTGATCGGCGTGGGTATGGCCACGTCGCTGCTGATCCGGACGGCGGCCGGTGACATGTACACGCCGGAGCGCCGCGCCCGCGGCATCTCCTACGTCCTGTTCGGGTCGGTGTTCGGGGCGATCCTGGGCCCGGCGGTGTTCAGCCCGATGTTCGCGGGCAAGCAGGTCGACCCGGACGTGCTGACGCTGCCGTGGCTGGCGGCCGCCGCGATCGCGCTGGTGGCGATGGCGATCGTGATGCTGGTGCGGCCGGACACGCGCGAGATCGCGATCCAGATCGGCGCCGAGCAGGGCGCTCCGCCACCCGGCGCCGCCGCGCCGCTGGCGGAGATCCTGCGCCGGCCGGGGGTGCTGCCGGCGATGGCCGCGAGCCTGGCCAGCTTCGCCGTGATGGTGTCGGTGATGAACCTCTCGGGGTACGTGGTCGTTCAGGTGCATCACCATGCGCAGGACGCGGTGTTCCCGATCATCGGCGCGCACGTGCTGGGCATGTACGCGCTGGTGATGGTGGTCGGGACGCTGATCGATCGGATCGGACGGACGCCCGCGCTGGCGATCGGGCTGCTGGTGATGGGTGCGTCGGTGCTGTCGCTCCAGTGGGTGCAGGGCGTTCCGGCGACGGCGGTGCTGCTGTTCGGGCTCGGCATCGGCTGGAACATGTCGTTCGTCGCAGCAACTGCGCAGCTGGCGGATCTGAGCAGCGCGCTCGAGCGGGGCAAGCTGCTCGGCTTCAACGACCTGATCGCGTCGCTGCTGGGCGCATCGATGGCACTGGTCGGCGGCTACGGCCTGGAGACCTCCGGCGTCGGCGCGCTGGCCGTGGGTGCGGCGGTGGTGGTGGTGTCGCCGGTGGCGTGGATCCTGTGGCGGGAGCAGCTGCCGACGGCGTCGTCGGAGGCCTAAGCGTCAGTTGTGGATGCGCTCGCCGCGGGCGAGCATGGCGACGAACGTCTCGATCCGCCGGGCGCGGGTCTCCGGACGTTTGGCGTCCTGGATGCGGTAGAGGATGGCGTAGCGGTTGCGGCTGTCGAGCGACTCGAAGAAGGCGCGGGCGGCGGGATCGCGGTCGAGCTCGCGGGCGAGGTCGTCCGGCACCTGGGCAGCACTCTGCGGCTCATACGCGGCGTCCCAGCGGCCGTCCGCGCGGGCGCGCTCGACCTCGCGCAGGCCGGACGGCTGCATCTCGCCGCGCTCGATCAGGAGCTCGGCCTTGGCGCGGTTGACCTGCGACCACCTGCTGCGAGGAGCTCGCGGAGCGAACCGCTGCACCCAGTGGCCGGCGTCGAACGACTGCTTGCGGCCGTCGATCCAGCCGAAGCAGATCGCCACCTCCAGCGCCTCCGCGTGGGTGACGGACTCGATGCCGCTGCCCTTGCGGGCGATCTTCAGCCAGACGCCCTCGCTCCCCTCCGGCTGGTCTGCGAGCCAGTCACGCCAGGCCTTTTTGCTGGGGAACGAGAGCGTCGGGTGGGGCTTCTCTGCCACGCGGGCACGGTAGTCGCAAAATCTGATCGCCGGCCGGCGCCGTATCCGCGGTAGGGCCGGCGTTGGTCGCCGGCAAACCAACGACAGGGGACCGAGATGCGGGCGCGCAGAATGCTGGCGGCGGCGATCGCAGGGGCGTGCTGCGTGGTCGTGGGAGCGGTGCTGATGGTGAGCGCCGCGCGCAGCGCGGCGACCACGGTGCCGGTCTCCGCCGCCCCGCACGGCATGCTCGTATTGCACCCGGCCAACCTGACGGCGCACCAGGGCGACACGTTCAAGCGGACGTGGGGCTCGTCCGGACGGACGACAGCCGACACCACAGGACTCTGGGACTCGAAGACCAGATCGCTGCACGCGAGTGTCGCAGCGGTCATGCAGCCGTGCAACGGCCCGACTGCCCACAGAGGGGTTTGACACCGACTCGCCCGAGGTGAGCGGTCCGGCACGGGCTCCTGACGGGTCGTTTCAGCACCTTGACAGGCAGTCGCGTGGTTGGGCGGTGGCCGGATGCCCGGCCGTGGTGTTCGTGTCGGCCCCGCGGTGCGAAGGTTGCGAATGGTGCGGGGATCGATGCGGCGGCGTTGGGTTCGTTGCGCTTCCGCGTGTCACGCGCCGGTCACGGCGGTGTCACGCGCGGACGCGGGCGTGCTCGGGGTCGACCAGCACGTCGGCGGCCAGCTCGGCCGCGACCGGCCGGCCCAGCACCTCGACCTCGACCCGGGCGTCGTCGGCCAGGTCGGCCGGCAGGTACGCGAAGGCGATCGTCCGCCCCACGGTGTAGCCGTAGCCGACGCTCCGCACCCGGCCGGCGGTCGTCCCGTTCACCAGCACCGCCTCGCCGCCGTAAGCCGGCAGGTAGTCCTCGCCGCCCACCAGCAGCGTACGGATCCGGCGCGACGGCTCCGTCCCGGCCGCGCGCAGCGCCTCGCCGCCGATGAACTCGCCCTTGTCCAGCGCCACGCAGAAACCGAGCCCGGCCTCGTATGGCGTGTCCCCGCCCGTCAGGTCGCTGCCCATGTAGCGGTAGCCCTTCTCCAGCCGCAGCCCCTCCAGCGCCCGGTACCCCGCGATCGCGAGGCCGTGCTCGCGCCCCGCGGCCGCCAGCCGGTCCCACACCTGCACCGCGTCCGGCGCCTGCGCGTACAGCTCGAATCCGAGCTCGCCGACGTAGGTGATGCGCTGTGCCAGCACCGGCTCGCCGATCCGGATCTCGCGCGCCGTGCGAAACGGGAGGGCCGCCGCCGAGACATCGTGGTCGCTGCACGCTGCCACCACGTCTCGCGCCCGCGGCCCCCAGATGCCGATCACCGACAGCCGCTCCGTCACCTCGCGCATCTCCACCGGCCCGTCCTCTGCTCGCATGTGCAGGCGCAGCCAGCCCATGTCCGACTCGACAACGCCGGCTCCCGTCACCACCCGGAACAGCTGCTCGCCCAGCCGCGTCACGGTCACGTCGGCGACGATCCCGCCGCGGGCGTTCAGGAACTGGGTGTAGATGACGCTGCCGGGCGGCCGGTCGATGCGGTTATCGCAGACCCTGTCCAGCAGCGAAAGCGCGCCGGGGCCTTCCAGCTCGATCTTTCCGAACGACGACATGTCGATCATCCCGGCCCGCTCGCGGACCGCTCGGTGCTCCTCGCCCACCGCCTCGAACCAGGGCGGCCGCGTCCAGCCGTACCGCCGCTGGTCGGCACCGGCCCGCCGCCACGGCTGCCCGGGTCGCAGGTGGTCGGCCCGCTCCCAGCCGTTCTTGCAGCCGAACACCGCCCCCGCGTCCTGCAGCCGCCCGTGCAGCGCGCTCAGCCGGTTGGGCCGGCCCCACTCGTCGTGGTCGTCCGGGTACCGCAGCCGGTAGTAGTAGCGGTAGACCTCGCGGCCGGCCGCGTCCACCTGCGCCGGCGGTCGATACGCATCGCCGAACCGCCAGGCCCGCATCCCGTGCACGTCGAGCTCGGTCTGGTCGTCCGTCATCCACTCCGCGATCGTTTTTCCGATCCCGCCCGCCCCGCCGAAGCCGTTCAGCGACAGCCCGGCCGCCATCCAGAACCCCGGCACCCCCGGCAGCGGGCCCAGCAGCGGATTCCCGTCCGGCGTCATCGCGTCGGGGTGGCACTCCAGCGTGACCATGCCCGCGTCCTCCAGGAACGGAAACCGCCGGGCGGCGCCGCTCCAGAGCTGGGCGAACCGCTGCTCGTCGGCCGGCAAATTCGCCGCCGCGTGATCCCACGGCACCCCGTCCAGCCAGCGCGAGACCGGATTCGGCTCGTAGCCGCCGAACAGCACCCCGCCCGCCTCCGAGCGGCCGTAGACGAGGTTGTCGGTGTCTCGGAAGCAGGGCATGTCGCGCGGCAGCTCGTGCCCGTCCACCGCCTGCAGCGCGATGTGCTGGTGGTCGACCGGCACCGACGGCGTGAACGCGCCCACCATGGCCGACACCTGCGGCGCCCAGATCCCGCAGGCGTTGACCACGTGCTCGGCCTCGATCCGCCCGCCGCTGGTCAGCACCGCGCGCACCGCCCGCCGGTGATCGAGCTCGATCCCCATCACGCGCGTGTTCTGCAGCACCGCCGCCCCCAGCTCGCGGGCGGCGTCGGCCAGCGCGTGCGTGGCCGTGTGCGGGTCGACGCAGCCGTCCTGCTCGACCCAGATCGCGCCGTACAGGTCGTCCCGGCTGGCCTGCGGCATCCGCTCCAGCGCCTCGTCCGGCGACAGCACGTGCACGTCGAGCCCGATGCCGCGGGCCCGGCTCGCGCCCCGCTCCAGTTCCACCAGGCTCTCCGGACTGGAGGCGATGCGGAGGCTGCCCAGCCGGTCGAACACCCCCAGCCGCTCGTACAGCTCCACGCTGTAGCGGCGGAACCGCATCATCGCCGGGGAGGGGTTGAACTGGGTCACCAGACCGGCCGCGTGACAGGTCGAGCCGCTGGTCAGCTGAGCCTTCTCGACCAGCAGCACGTCCTGCCAACCCGCCAGCGCCAGGTGGTAGGCGACGCTGCATCCGGTGACACCGCCGCCGATGACGACGACCTGCGCGCGGTCGGGGAAACTGGTCTGTACCACGTTTTCGGGACTGACTATAGTGGTCGCCATGCCGGTCGACAAAGCCATCGACGAGCTGATCGACGTCGTCCCGGAGCTGCGCGGAGAGCGTGTCGTGACCGAGCTCGCGGGCGGCCTCACGAACACCAATTACAAGGTCGAGACCGACCATGGCACGTTCGTCGTGCGCATCTCGGCCAAGGACTCAGGCCTGCTCGCTATCGACCGCGAGAACGAGTACCAGAACACCGTCGCCGCCGCCGAGGAGGGCGTCGGGCCGGCGGTGATCGGCTACATCCCGGAGCGTTCGCTGATGGTGCTGGAGTTCATCGAGGGCCAGACGCAGAGCGCCGAGGACCTGCGCCGCGGGGACAAGATCGAGATGGTGGCGCACGCCTGCCGGCGACTGCACGGAGCCGCCCGCTTCCGCGATGACTTCAACATGTTCGACATCCAGCGCCGCTACCTGGCGCTCGTGCAGGATCGCGGCTTCAAGCTGCCCGACCGCTACCTCGAGTTCGAGCCGGCCGTGCGCGAGATCGAGCGTGCGATGGCCGTCCGCGACGAGGGCACCGTCCCCTGCAACAACGACCTGCTGGCCGAGAACTTCATCGACACCGGCGGCGAGTTCCGGCTGATCGACTACGAGTACTCCGGCAACAACGACGCCTGCTTCGAACTCGGAAACGTCTGGAGCGAGTCGAACCTGTCGCTCGACCAGCTCGACCAGCTGGTGGCGGCCTACTACGGACGGCCGCTGCGCAACAAGGTGGCCCGGGCGCGGCTGTGGGGGCTGATGTCCAAGTACGGCTGGACGCTGTGGGCCTCCATCCAGGACGGCGTCTCCGACATCGATTTCGACTTCTGGGAATGGGGCCTCGAGAAGTACGACCGTGCCGTGCTCGAGTTCGACGGCGCCGACTTCGGCCGGCTGCTCGACGACGTCACCGCCGACGATTAGCAGCGTCCCCGGCACTCCCGAGCAGCCAGCCGACGTGACCCGGTTGCCCGCCGCGCGGTAGTCTCACGGCCATGACGGACTGGCCGAACGGCGCGCGCGGCGCGGTCGCCTTCACCTTCGACTTCGATGCGGAGGAGGTGTGGATCGGTGACGACCCCGAGAACGCCAACCGTCCGGGCGTGCTGTCGCAGGGCACCTACGGCGCGAAGGTGGCAGTGCCGCTGATCCTCGAGCTGCTGGCCCGCCACGGCCTGCGTCAGACGTTCTTCATCCCCGGCCGCGTGGCCGAGCGCCACCCGCACCGCGTGGCGGAGATCCTGGCCGCCGGGCACGAGGTGGGACATCACGGGTACACCCACACCTCCCCCGCCACGCTGTCGCCGGCCGATGAGGAGGCGGAGCTGGTGCGCGCCCTGGAGGTGCTGCGGGGCCTCGGCGCCGACCCGGTCGGCTACCGCTCGCCGTCCTGGGAGTTCTCGCCCGAGACGATCGGGCTGCTCGCCAAGCACGGCTTCGCCTACTCGTCCAACTACATGGACGACCTGCACCCCTACTTACACCGGGGCGGCGAGCTGGTGGAGCTGCCGATCCAGTGGATCCTGGACGACGCCGCCCACTTCTGGTTCTCGGGCAGCGGTATGGACTGGACGCGGACGATCTCGCCGCCGTCACACGTGCATGAGATCTGGTCGGCGGAGCTGGAGGGCATCGTCGCGCTGGGCGGTTGCTGCATCATCACCATGCACCCGCAGGTGATCGGGCGGCCGCACCGGCTCGCCTTCCTCGACCGGTTCATGACCGAGGTGCGCGCCCGCGGCGACGTCTGGATCGCGACCTGCGCCGAGATCGCCGCGCACGCGCGGTGATCGACGGTCCCGGCCTGACCGGCCGGCGCGCCCTCGTCACCGGCGGCAGCTCCGGGATCGGCGCGGCCACCACAGCGCTACTGCGCGAGCGCGGCGCCACAGTGGCGACGCTCGACCTGCACGACGCCGACCTGACAGCCGACGTGCGCGACGAGGTGATGATCGCCGACGCAGTGGCCGCTGCCACCGAGCAGCTGAGCGGCGCGCCGGACCTGCTGGTGGCGAGCGCCGGCGTGTACCGGATCGAGCCGTTCCTGACGCTGAGCGCGGCCGAGTGGGACGACGTCCAGGCCATCAACCTGCGCGGCGTGTTCCTGACCGGCCGCGAGGTGGCGCGGTCGATGATCGCGGCCGGCGGCGGCGGCAGCATCGTCAACCTGGCCTCGACGGCCGCGCTGGCGGCGGACGCCGGCGAGCCGACGGCCCACTACAACGCCAGCAAGGCGGGCGTGGTCGCGCTGACCAGGCAGATGGCGGTCGAGCTGGCACCGCACGGCATCCGCGTCAACTGCGTGTGCCCGGGCGTGATCGACACGCCGATGCTGCGCATGATGGACGACCCGGAGGCGGGCGAGCGGTACCTGCGCGAGTCGGTGCCGCTGGCGCGGCTGGGCGCCGCCCGCGAGGTGGCCGCCGCGATCGCGTTCCTGGCCTCGCCGGAGGCCGCCTACGTGACCGGCGTGGCGCTGCCGGTGGACGGCGGGCTCACGCTGTAGCCCGCGTGTAGTCGATCCGCCACAGCGGGTCCCAGCCGTCGCCGGCCGACCGCGACCACGTCCACTCGAAGCGGTCGGCGGCGATCGCCGCGAAGCGCATCCGCTTGCGGCATCCGTCGGCGTCCGGCTCGGTCGTGAACAGCTCCATCGCTCCGTCGCGCATGGTGCCGGTGAGGTGGAACCACGACCCCTGGCTGTCCATCCAGGTCTGCACCCACCGCTCGGCCGCAGCGTCGTAGACCGAGATGCTGGTGCCGACCAGCCCGGGTGCGTCGAACGACTCGCGGATGACGCGGCCCTCGCATACAGCCTCCACGACGTTCGTGCCGGCGCCGCCGTTCCAGCGCGCCTGCCAGCGCCCCAGCCAGAAGTCGAACTGCCGGCGTGGATCGTCCATGCTGGTGGGACGCACCCTGCGCGGCCGGAGTTTGCCGATACCACAATCCCGTCACAACGCCGCCGTTCGGGTGATCAACCATCCGCGTCTGCAGGCCGATCACATTCAGGGGCAGGTGAGCCAGACGGAGGGGGTCAGCATGATCGAGGGAACGTGGTCCGAGGCACGGCGTATCGAATCGTGGCCGCCGCCATCGCTGGCGCGGGCGGTCGAGTCCGCCGGCACCGGCGAGCCATCGCCGAGCTTCGCCGCGCGGCGTCCGATCTACGACCGTGCGCTCGACGTGCACGCCTACGAGCTCCTGTTCCGTGCCGGCGACGCCGGCCACGCGACCGCCGAGTCGGTGGTCACCAGCTTCGCCGACATCGGGCTGGACGCGCTGGTCGGGGGACGCTCCGGCTTTGTCAGCGTCACCCGCGACTTCGTCATGCACGGCCCCGTGACGCTGCTCCCGGCCGGTCGGGTGGCGCTCGAGCTGCACCGCGCAGACGCGGTCGACGCACAGGTGCTGGCCGAGCTCGAGCGCCTGGGCGGGCTCGGCTACACGATCGTGCTGGACGGCTTCGTGATGCGCGACGACAGCCTGCCGCTGCTGGAGGTAGCTGACTACGTGAAGCTGGACGCGCGGAACCTCAGCCGGGACGAGCTGGCCGCGCAGGTGGCGGAGCTGGAGCCCTACGACGTCGAGCTGATCGCCGCCGGGATCGAGGACCACCCCGCCTTCGAGCTCTGCAAGGACGCCGGCTTCGACTATTTCCAGGGCGACTTCTTCTGCCGGCCGCGGACGGTCGCCGGCCACGGCATCCCCGCCAACCGCCTCGCCCAGATGCGGCTGCTGGCGGTGCTGCAGGACCCGGACCGCGAGCTGGACGACCTCGAGCGAGCAATCAGCGACGACCCCGGCCTCAGCGACCGGCTGCTGCGCTGGATCAACTCCGCCTACTTCCTGCTGCCGCGAAAGGTCGGCTCGGTGCGCGAGGCGCTGATGCTGCTGGGCGTCCGCAACGTGCGCAGCTGGGCGCTGCTGATGACGCTGGCCGGGATCGAGGATCAGCCCGGCGAGCTGATCCGGACCGCCATGACGCGGGCCAAGATGTGCGAGCTGGTGGCCCAGGCGCTCGATCGCCCCGACGCCGACGCGCACTTCACCGTCGGCCTGTTCTCGGTGGTCGACGCCTTCATGGACACGAGCATGCGAGACGTGCTGAGCGAGCTGCCGCTGCCGGCCGACGTGTCGGACGCGCTGCTCGCGGGCAGCGGGCACCTGGGCGAGGTGCTGGACTGGGTGCTTGCCTACGAGCGCGGAGACTTCGGGTGCCTGGCCCCCTCGCCGCGGGCCGACGCCGTGCTGCGCGACGCCTACGTGGTCGCGCTGCGCTTCGCGGACGAGGCCGAGTCGGCGGCGCCGGAGCACGCGGCCGTCGCCTAGACGGTCAGGTGCCGTTCCACGCCATGTGCCAGACGGCGCCGAAGGTGACGGCGAGCAACAGCACGTTCTGCCAGTAGCCACTCACCCATCGAGGGTACGGGCGGGCGGCGGCGCCCGCAATCGCCTCGGGTCAGGCGTCGCCGGACTCGTCGTCGAACAGGTTGCGCGCGCCCATGCGGCCGACCGGCTCGACCTTTTTCAACTGGTAGGGCGAGCCGTAGAACATGCGGTGCGTGAGGCCGCCCGCGGTGTAGGGCTCGTCCATCTCCAGCATCACACTGGCGCCGGCGACGTGCACGACCCGGCCGTACGCGCCCTCGAGCTGCGCGTGGGACGGCAGATCGCCGGGAATGCCCTGCAACCGCACGTAATCGCCGGGCTCGAGCTGCGGTAGCTGGTCGTGCGCCACCGGGCGCCGGGTCGGGATCGGATCTGCGTCGTACATGGCCATCGGATGAACTGTATCGGCGGCACCCGCCTGGGGGTCGAGCAGGAACACGTCAAGGACGATGCATGATGCGGATGGGGATGCGCCGTTCAGCCGCAGCAGTGACGCTGGTAGTGGCCGTCGGGCTCACGGCCGGCGCCGCCGCGCCCGAGGCTGCGCCCCTTCCCTCGGCGCCCGCCTGCCCCGTATTCCCAGCCGGCAACGTCTGGAACCAGGACATATCGGCGCTGCCGGCGGCCTCGGACTCCGACACGCTGATCGCGAAGATCGGCCTCGACACCGGCCTGCACCCGGATTTCGGCTCCTACCCGGGCTACGGCATCCCCTACAACACCGTCCCCGGCACGCAGCGGAAGGTGACGGTGCGCTTCGACTACAGCTCGCAGTCCGACCACGTCGGCTACCCGGTTCCCAGGCGGCCGCGGATCGAAGCCGGCAGCGATCACCACATGCTGATCGTGAATAGCGGTAGCTGCAAGCTCTACGAGATGTGGAACGTGCGGCACACCAGGCGGGGCTGGCGGGCCGGATCCGGCGCGGTCTGGAAGATGACGTCGAACGCGCTGCGGCCGGACGGCTGGACGAGCGCCGACGCCGCCGGGCTGCCGATCCTGCCCGGGCTGGTGCGCTACCCGGAGGTGGCGGCGGGCGTGATCGACCACGCCCTGCGGTTCACCGCGCCGCAGACGCGCGACGCGCACATCTACCCGGCCCGGCACGACGCCGGCTCGGGCAGCTCCGCCTCGCTGCCGCCGATGGGGCTGCGCGTTCGGCTGAAGTCCTCGTTCGACCTGTCGCAGCTGTCGCCTCAGGCGCGCGTGGTGGCGGTTGCGTTCCAGCACTACGGGATGATCCTGGCTGACAACGGCTCGCCCTGGTACGTCAGCGGCGTATCCAACAAGCGGTTCAACGATGACGACCTGCGCACGCTCAACCGCATCACCGGCCGCGACCTGGAAGTGGTCGACACCAGCGGCCTCGTGAACACGCCGTAACGGGTCAAGGCCGATCCCCCCGATGTGGGGGTGAAGGGGCCTGCGGTGGGCGTCGATACCAGCCCTGGGTCTCTGTTCTCGAGCAGCGAGGGTGCACCGTGGCGTACAGCTATCCGGCCTTGCCGTCCAAACCGACGCGCGCGCACTTCCAGCGACTGCTGTGGCGCGCAGGTTTCGCGGGCAGCCACGACCAGGTCACGCACTACGTGAAGCTGGGGCTGCCGAAGGCCGTGACCGAGCTGCTGACGCCGTTTCGCAAGAACGTGCTGGTCGGGCCGGTCCCGACCGACGGCGGTAACCGGCTGCAACCGCTCGACCTGTGGGGCCACGACTGCCTGTGGTGGCTCGACCGCATGGTGCGCAGCCGAAACCAGCTGGTGGAGCGGATGACGCTGAACCTGCACGACCTGTTCGCGACCTCCAACGCCGGTGTCGGCAACACCCGGCACATGCTGCGTCAGAACCGGCTGCTGCGCGGGCATGCGGTCGGGAACTTCCATGACCTGCTCGCGCAGATCACGATCGACCCGGCCATGCTGCTGTGGCTGAACGGCGCCGACTCGAACAAGTGGGAGCCCAACGAGAACTACGGGCGCGAGGTGATGGAGCTGTTCTGCCTGGGCAACGACCCGAACCTGGAGTCGCTCACCCACGGCCTTTGGACGAACGCGAACGTGTACACCCAGAACGACATCCACGAGGCCGCCCGCGCACTCACCGGCTGGCGCTACGACTGGAACAAGGCCGCGACGGGCACGATCAAACAGCGTGAGAACCCGACCTTCTGGGACGCCGGCTACCACGACACCGGCCAAAAGACGATCTACGGCCACACCGGCAACTGGGACTGGCGCGACGTCTGCAGGCTGGTGGTGAACCATCCCAACCACGCGCCCTACCTGGCCTACTCGCTGTGGAGTTACTTCGTCGCGACACCCCCGACGGCGTCCGCCATGCGCCAGATGGTCAACAACTACAGGAAGTCGGGCTTCGAGCTGGCGCCGCTGCTGAAGGTGATTCTGCACCACCCGGCCTTCTACCTGAACCTGGACGAGCCGGACATGGTGAAGCCGCCGATCGTATTCGTGGCCTCCGGGCTGCGAAACACGCGCCGCTTCATCAAGAACAACAGCTGGAGCTGGCTGCTCGACAACATGGGCCAGGTGCCGTTCTACCCGCCCAACGTGTCGGGCTGGAAGCAGGGCCCGGGATTCCTGAACACGAACACCGCCCACGCCTACTGGCAGACCACCGGCTACCTGCTCGACCAGACGATCAGAGATCCCGGCAGCCAGACGCCGAAGGCGGCCGTCACCGCCGCCCTGTCGGCGCTGTCCCACCCCTGGGCCTCGAGCGACACGCGCGCCAAGCTCGAGACCTACGCCACCGACTACGCGACACGCAACGGACCGACGCTGGACTCACACGACCACGTGGAACGCCAGACGGTGATACGGGCGATGCTGATGGCCGGTCCTGACGGCCTCCTCCACTGACCATGATCGGAGCCACGACCTGATGAACCACTGCGGATGCAACGACTGGCAGTCCACCCACCGTCGCTCGATGCTGCGCCGCCAGGGCCAGGTCGTGCCGATCCCGCGCGCCGTCCTGGAGGGCGAGTCCGCGGGCATGTGCCGCCGCGACTTCCTGCGCAACGGCGCGGTCGCGTTCCTGACCGTGTACGGCGCCTCGATGCTCGACTGGGGCCACATCTGGGAGGCGGCTGCGGCGCAGGCGGCGACGCCCGGCACCGATCCGATCATCGTCTCGGTGTTCCTGGACGGCGGCAACGACGGCCTGAACACCCTGATCCCGATCACCGGCTCCGACTACACCGCCTACGCGTCGAAGCGGCCGCATATCGGGCTGGCACCGGCCAACTGCCTACCGCTGGGCGGAGCGGCCGCCAACCCCGACTGGGCCTGGAACCCGGCCGCGACCGGCTTCCAGCACCTGTACGACGCCGGCAAGATCGCCGTCATCCCGTCGGTCGACTACATGCCGCCCGACCTCTCGCACTTCCACTCGCGCGCCTTCTGGCAGGCCGGCGAGCTCGACGCCGACCCCGCCACCGGCTGGCTGGGTCGCTGGGTCGACCAGAACGGCGCTGCTGACAACCCACTGCAGGCCGTGTCGGCCGGCTGGTCGCTGGACGGGTCGCTGAAGAGCGCGACCAACCCGGTCGCGGTGCTGTCGAGCGTCGAGGACGCCCAGTTCACGATGAACAACGTGTGGTCGGATCCGCAGCTGATGGTGGACACGCTGGCCGGGCTGTCCGTGCGGAGCGCCGCGAACGACGCGATGGCGGCCGCCGATGACGCGGTCGGCGGCGCGGTCAACGTTGCCAGCCGGCTGAGCGCGCTGACCCAGCCGACGCTGCCGCCGAACGGGCTCGGCTACGGCACCACCAGCTTCGACCAGCGGATGTCCAACCTGGCCTGGATGCTGGCCTCGAACCTGGGCATGCGCGTGGCCTGCGTCTCCTACGACGACGGCTGGGACTTCCACGACTCGCAGGTCAGCCGCCAGGCGCAGAACCTGTCGCGCCTGTCGACCACCCTCGCCGCCTTCCAGGCCGACCTGGAGCAGCGCGGCCTGGGCGACCGCGTGATCACGCTGGTGTGGAGCGAGTTCGGGCGCCGCGTCGAGGACAACGACTCCGGCGGCGGCGGCACCGACCACGGCGCCGGCGGGCTGGCGCTGGTGATCGGCAAGCACGCGAAGGGCGGCCTCGCGGCGGAGTTCCCGGGCATCTCAGATGCGGATCTCGATCAGTGGGGCAACCTGAAGGTGCCGACCGACTACCGCCAGATCTACACGAACCTGCTGGGCGACTGGATGGGCACCGACCCGGCCGCCGTGATCCCTGACGCGAGCAGCTACACGCCGCTGGATCTGGTGGCGTAGCGCGGATCCGCCTGCCGGCCGCGGCCGGGTCGATCACCGGCCCGAGCGGCCCGCCCTGCGATACTTCAGGGGTGGCCGGCCTGCGCGCTCTCACATTCGCCGCCCTTGCCGCCGTCACGGCGGCGGTCGCCCATGGCGGGTTCGCCACGGTGGCCGATCCGCGCTGGGCGACCGCGGCGCTGACCGGCGCCGGCGTGGCAGCGCTGGTGATGTGGCGCGGCTGGGCGCTGGTGGCGCGGCGGGGAGAGATCCAGGTCACGGCGTCTCTGGCCGCGCTGATTCCCGCGATGCTGGCCGCGCAGACGGCCGCCCACCTGGCGCTGCTGGCGGCGGGAGCGCCCGCGCATCCGGGCGCCAACGGGTCGCTGGCCCTGCACCTGGCGCTGGCGGTGGTGGCCGCGCTGGTGGTGCAGCTGATCGACGTGCACACGCAGCGCCGTGCGCTGGCGGCACTGACGGCGCCACGGCCCTCGGAGCAGATCGTGCGACGAGCGCCCGCCGCCGGTCCGCGCCACGGACTGGCCGCATGGCACCGCCGCGACCGCGCGCCGCCGCTCCCCGCCTGACCCACCCCCACCCCTCGGTCAGGAGTTTCAACTGCGCCACCGCATGCCATGCGCCGCCCCGATGCACGGCCCGGTCCAGCCGGGCCGCCTCGCGCTGCCGTCCGGGAGCCCGGGATGAGGCGGGCGACCGCGCTGCTCGCGCTGATGGCGCTGCCGCTGATCTGGCCGGCGTGGGCGCAGGCGCACGCCACGCTGCTGGCGACGACGCCCGGTGCCGGCACGCGCGTCGCAACCCCTCCACACCAGCTGGTGCTCACCTTCGACCAGCAGATACGCCCTGTCAGCGGCGGCACCACCATCGTCGATGCCGCCGGCAAGTCGGTGATGGCGGGAGCGGCCACGAACGCGCCGGGCAACCTCAAGCAGCTGGTCGTGCCGCTGCGGCAGGGCCTGCCGGCCGGCGACTACACGGTGCGCTGGGAGATCGTCTCCACCGACGGCCACCTGATCGCCGGCGTGTACGCGTTTGGCGTCGGCACTGGCGGACCGGTTCCGCAGGCGGAGTCGCAGGACGCGCCCACCGACTGGCCATTCCTGATCGCCCGCTTCTTCTACTTCGCGGGCCTGCTGACGCTGGTCGGCGGTGTTGTCTACCGCGTGGCCGCCTACCAGCCTGCCACCGCCGCGGTGACCGGCGAGCCGCGGCGGCTGATGGGCCTGCGCGAACGCCACCGCGCGAACCAGGTGCTGGCGCTGTCGGCGGTGCTGGTGCTGGCCGGCGGCTGGGTGGCGCTGACGCGGCAGGGCGCGCAGGTGGCGGGGGTCAGCTTCTGGGAGGCGTTCGATCACCGCGGCCCGGTTGCCTCGGCGCTGGACGCGACCCGTTTCGGCCGCCAGTTCGGGCGCGGCATCGACGTGACCGCGGTGTTCACGATCCTGGTCGCCCTGGCCTACGCCACGGTCGGCGTCAGTCGCCGGCTGACCGCCGTGCTGGCGGTGCCAGCGGCGATCGCCGGGGCCTGGGCGCTGGCCGCCCCGGGCATCTCCGGGCACGCCGGCGACCCCGGCCGCGGCCCGCTGGTGATCGGGCTGGACGCCCTGCACGTCGCCGCGGCCGCGATCTGGATCGGAGGACTGGTGCAGCTGGCCCTGGTCACTCCCCATGCCACGCGCGGCCTTACCCAGCCGCTGCGCGACGCCACCCGCGCCACGATCGCCGGTCGCTTCTCGCGGATGGCAGTGGCGGCGGTGGCGGTGCTGGCCGTGACCGGCGGAATGCGGGCGCTGTGGGAGCTGTCCGCTGTATCGCAGATCTGGAGCACCTCCTACGGCCGCACGCTGCTGGCAAAGACGGTGCTGCTCCTGATGACGCTGGCGGTCGCGTCGCGCAGCCGCCGCTTCCTGGGCCGCTACCAGATGCTGCGGCGCTCGGTCACCGCCGAGCTGGTGGTGCTGTCGGCGGTCGTGGCGGCGGTTGCGCTGCTCACCAACCTGCCTCCCGGCAGCCGGCCTACCGCCGTTTCCGGTGCGACCACCGCGACCGGCGGGGCGGCCACCGTGGCCCTGCGAAACGGCGGGCAGATCAGCGTGTGGCCGGGGACGGCCGGGCCAAACGCGATCCGGCTGTCGCTGCCCGCGCAGAACACAGCC
>Ga0075425_100003050_pt1 | contig 16924 bp, 19 predicted proteins | sample SoiMethybrSBSTD4_FD_75300 | JGI IMG/M metagenome (GOLD analysis project Ga0075425, IMG submission 75300) | Bulk soil microbial communities from a Populus tree surrounding site in Tennessee, USA - Soil MetaG P. TD hybrid SBSTD4 | ecosystem: Environmental > Terrestrial > Soil > Tree plantation... | reverse complement strand
CCGCCAGCTCTACGAGGGCGGGGACAGCGGCGGGGTCGCGGCCGGCGCCCGTGGCGAGGATGAGCGGACGGCGGGCGCGCGCGAGGATTCGCGCCGCTTCCTCGATGCGCGCGGGATCGGGGAAGGCGCGCGAGGCCATGTGACGCCTCGGCGGCGACGTGATGGTGATCGAGGAGAGCCGCTCGGCCAGCACCTCGCGCGGCAGGGTCACGTAGACGGGACCGCACGGCTCGCTCAGCATGAGCTCGAAGGCACGGTCCACCACCGACTCGACCTGCGTGGCGTGTCGGAGCTCGTAGTCCCACTTCACGTACTCGCGCAGCATGCCCGCCTGGTCGAAGGCCTCCTGCGCCCAGTGGATGTAGAGATCGCGCGAGCCCGGCAGCCCTTCCTCGGTGAGCGGCGTGCGCCCGGCGGCGAGGAACACGGGCGCGCGGCCACGCGCGGCGGTGATGACGCCGCAGGTCGCGTTGGCCGTGCCCACCGTGACGTGGACCATGACGGCCTGGGGGCGGCCGGTGGCGAGGTAATAGCCGTGCGCCATGCCCACGGCCACGTGCTCGTGCGGCACCACGATGGGACGCGGCGACGGCTTGCCTTCCGCTTGGCGTTTGGCGAAGGCGTCGACCAGCGAGGCGAAGTCCGTGCCGGCATTGGCGAGGAACACGTCCACGCCCCGATCGTGGAGGAGCTCGAGCCACGCCTGGGCGACCGTCTCGACCTGCAAGGTCTTCTGGGCCATGAGCATGCATACTACACGAGGCCGCCGTCGGCCAGTCTTGCGAGCGCGGCGAACGGGCGCGTGGTAGAAGGGAACGCCATGCGCCGCCTCGCTGTCGCCCTCGCCCTCGTCGTGACCGCGGGCTGCGCCTCCGCCGACACCGCGCTCCATCGCATCGTCGAGCTCTGTCTCGACACGGACGACCCGCGCTACTGCTCGCGCTGCCGCAATCCGCAGGCCGGCTACTGCCAGCTCGAGTATCCGTGCTCGCGAACGACCCAGGTGTGGGCGCTGACCCAGGAGTATGTGGCCATTCGCGACATGAAGATGTGCGGCTGCCCGCCCGGCTTCGTGCACGGCCTCGCCCTGCCGCGCTTCACGGTGATGGGAGTGGAGGATCCGCGTCGTCCCGACGGCATCTGGCGCTTCGCCTGGGACGTCGCCCGCGAGCGCATCCCACAGGAAGACGAGATCGCGCTGGCCGTGAACCCTCCCGCCTATCGTACGCAGGATCAGCTCCACGTCCACCTGGTGCGGCTTCTCCCCGGAGCGCGTGGACGCGTGGACGCCCTGCGCCCGGTGCGGGCGGAGCGACTCGAGGACGTGTGGGCGGCGGCCACCGAGCACGCCGCCTCGCAGGGGATCGCCTCTTACGGCGTGATCGTCCTGAACGCTCCGGACGGCGGCTGGCTGGTGGGAACGGTGAGCGACAGCCCCGAGGGCGACTTCACCCGCGCGCGCTGCAACTCCTGAGGACCGCGCTCTTCAGAGGGTGGTCAGCGATCGCTTGAGGTTCCCGTAGCTCATCGTCTCCCCCTTCCTGATGGGCATGATAACGCACGCCACGGTAGAGTGCCGCCACCCTGGTTGCAATGGCAGCGCGCCCGCGCCATCATGCTAGCCGGATCGCCCATGACCACGGCAGGCGCGCTTCCTCTCGACGGCATCCGAGTGCTGGAGCTCGGGCACATCGTGGCCGGTCCCTCCGCCGGTCTCCTCCTCGCCGATCTGGGCGCCGACGTGATCAAGGTGGAGCGGGCGGGCGAAGGCGATCAGTCGCGCACCATGCCCGCGGGCACCTCCGCCCTCTTCCACTTCCTGAACCGCAACAAGCGCAGCATCGCCATCGACCTCAAGGGCTCCGCGGAGGGCCGTGCCCTCTTCCTCCGCCTCGCCGCCGTCTCCGACGTGGTCATCGACAACTTTGCCCACGGCGCGGTGGAGGCCCTCGGCCTCGGCTACGACGTGCTCGCCCGCGCCAATCCCGGCCTCATCTATCTCGCCCTCAAGGGCTTCCTCCCCGGACCGAACGAGACGCGGCCCTTCCTCGACGAGCTGGCGCAGATGTCGGCGGGGCTCGCCTTCATGACGGGACCGCGCGGCCAGCCCATGCGCGCGGGCGCCTCCATCGTGGACGTGGGCGCAGCGGCCTATGGCGTCATCGCGGTGCTCGCCGCCTTCCAGCAGCGCGCCAAGACGGGGCTGGGCCAGCGCATCACCTCGGGACTCTACGAGACCGCGGTGTTCTGGGTCGGGCAGTGGCTCGCCCAGTACGCGGCCACCGGCGAGCCGTCCGTCCCGCTGCCCGAGATGCGGCAGGGCACGCGCATGGGGTGGGGAGTCTACCAGCTCTTCACGGCCGCCGACGGCGAGCAGATCTTCGTCGGCATCACCTCCAACGGCCACTGGGAGCGCTTCTGCAAGGCGTTCGGCCTCGACGATCTCCTCGCGGATCCGCGGCTCGACGACAACGCCAAGCGCGTGGCCGCCCGCGGCTGGCTGCCCGCGCGGATCGCCGAGGAGCTGGCGCGCCATTCAAGCGCGGAGCTGGAAGAGCGGCTGGAGCGCGCGCGGGTGCCCTTTGCGCCCCTGCGCCGCCCCGATCAGCTCCTGGACGACCCACACCTGAACGCCACCGGACAGTTCGTGGAGACGCCCCTGCCCGGGCAAGCCCCCGCCAAGCTGCCGAAGCTGCCCGTGCGCAGCACGGCCTTCGAGATGGGCCTGCGCCGGCCGGCCCCAACGCTCGGCGAGCACACGCGCGAAGTGCTGGAGGAGATCGGACTCACCGGAGAGGAAATCGACGCGCTGGCGTCACGGAGGATCATCGGATGAGCGACCTGCCCCGGACCGTCAAGATCAAGGAAGTGGGACCGCGCGAGGGCTTCCAGTTCGAGAAGGGCGGGATCAGCCTCGCCGACAAGATCTCCCTCGTAGACGCCCTCACCGACACCGGCGTCAAGACCATCGAGTTCACTTCGTTCGTGAGCCCGAAGTGGGTGCCGCAGATGGCCGACGCCGAGCAGATGGTGGACGGCATCAAGCGGCGGCCAGGCATCGAGTACGAAGCGATCTGGCTCAACGTGGCGGGGCTCGAGCGCGCCGCGCAGTTCCGCGATCGTCTCCACCTTCGCCCCATGTTCGGCGTGGCGGGCAGCGACACGTTCATGCGCAAGAACACCAACCGGAGCGTCGACGAGCGGATCGAGGAGCTCCCAGGGTGGGCCGAGCGCTACCAGGCCCTCGGCATGGACTGGATGGACGTGGGGGTGATGGCGGCCTTCGGCTGCAACTACGAGGGCGACGTCGAGCCGCGCCACGTCGTGCGCGTGCTGGAGAAGGTGGAGGACAAGGCCAGGTCCTACGGCTCGCGACTGGGCGGCATCGGGCTGGCCGACACGATGGGCTGGGCCAATCCGCTCCAGATGAAGCGCCTCGTGGGATTGGTGCGCGAGCGCTGGCCGGAGACGCCGGTGAAGTTCCACCTCCACGACACCCGCGCGCTGGCCATCGCCAACGTGGTCGCCGCGCTCGAGATGGGCATCGATTGCTTCGACAGCGCGGTCGCGGGCATGGGCGGCTGCCCCTTCGCCGCTCACAAGGGCGCGGCGGGCAACATCACCACGGAGGACCTCGTCTTCCTCTGCCAGGAGCTCGGCATCGACACGGGCATCGATCTCGACGCCATGATCGAGGCGGGGCAGCTCGCCGAGCGGGTGGTCGGCCACCCGCTGCCTGGGAAGCTCAAGTCGGGCGGCAACCTCGAGAAATACCGCGCCCGCGCTCGCGCCGCCGCCGTGTAGCTCCGTCGTGGCGCGCTTGGTCCCGAGACGGTGATCTCACGCCGGGTGGGAGGAGGGGAGCACCCACGTAGACCACGCTGAGTCGCGTTCGTTTGCGAAGTCTCTGGCGGACCACGAGATTCACGTCTGTGGCTTCGACCACACCCAGAAGATGCGGGTCTACGGGGATGCCCCCCTCCCCCCATCGGGCTCAACCCGTGGCCATCGGAAGAGACACCAAAGATTCTGGTCGGGTGATTGGACTGGCGGCGAAGGCGGGGTTGGGGGGCGGGGGCTCCCTCCCCAGGCCCGTATCTTCTGCGGAGATTCTCGAAGCCTCGAACCACTCTCTCGTGGCAGGCCAGAGACTCCGCAACGGAGGGCGACTCAGCGTGGTCTGGGGAGGGAGCCCCCGCCCCCCAGCCCCGCCCGTGAGCTACACGCAGAGCGGAATGCTCAGCGGCCCTTGAAGTCGGGGAGACGTTTCTCCGCCCAGGCCTTCACGCCTTCCTTGAAGTCCTCGGTCTTGCGCGTCCACTCCTGCTCGGTGAGCTCGCGCTCCGTCGCCCGCTCCGCCGCGTCGGCGAAGCCGCGCCGCACCGTCTCGCGCGTGGACTGCACCGCGATCGGCCCGGACTGGGCGATCTCCGTGGCCAGCGCCACCGCCGCCGACCGCACCTCGGCCAGCGGGACCAGCACGTCCGCCATGCCCATGGCCACCGCCTCGTCACCGGGCACGCGGCGGCCCGTGTAGAAGAGGATGTTGGCCTTCTGCTGCCCGACGAGGCGAGGCAGCGTGTAGGTGAGGCTGAAGCCCGGGTGAAAGCCCAGGCGATTGAAGTTGGCGCTGAAACGGGCCTCGACGCAGGTGACCCGGAAGTCTGCCGCCAGGGCGAGGCCGAGCCCGCCGCCGATGGCCGCGCCCTGGACGGCGGCCACCCACGGCTTGCGCGTGCGGAAGATCCGCGTCGCCTCCTTGTAGAGATGCTTGCCCGTCTCGTTGCTCGCCCCCGTGGCCGGACGATTCGCGAAGTCCGCTCCCGCGCAGAACGACTTGCCCTGCGCGCAGAGGATCACGGAGCGGCAGCCCGCATCGCGGTCGAACTCCTCGAGGGCGTCCGCGATCTGGTTGATCAGCGCGTTGTCGAAGTAGTTATGCGGCGGCCGCTGGATCTCGATCTGGCCCACGTGATTGGCCGCCATGGTGACGCCGAGGTCCTTGTAGGTGCTCACGGGCTCCTCCTGCGCGGTAGGTTGGTGCCGCGGGCAGAGTCTAGCGCGTCTTGCGCGGCCTCGATAGGCTCCCCCGCCGGGGGCCCCGCGGGAGGCGCCGGAGCCCGAGACGGCGGGCGGTGAGCCGCGCCATGCGTGGATCGCGCTCGACGCCGATCCACTCGCGCCCCAGGGCGAGGGCGACTCGCCCCACCGTCCCCGCGCCGCAGAAGGGATCGAGGACGGCGCCGCGGCGACGGCTCATCGTGATGAGCTGCCGCAGCACCGGCTCGGGGGTGGCGTCCCAGATGCTCTCCGGATGGGTGCGCGGCAGCGGCAGCGTCCACAGGAGAGTGGCGGGAGACGGGCGTAGCCGCCGGCCGGTCTTGCGGAAGCGCAGGAGATAGTTGATGCGGTTGTCCCAGCGCTCTCGCGGCCGCGTCTGCACCCAAATGCCCTTGGCCTGGAGCCGCCAGCCCGCGCGGCGCAGCCACTCCGTGATGAGGCCGTCGAAGCCCACCCACTCGTGGCCGTTGTGGCGGTCCCCCAGCACGAGCCAGAGATCGCCGTCGGGGGCCAGCACGCGGCGCCACTCCGGCCCGAACCCGAGGGCGAGGCGTCGCGCGTAGCGATCCGCTGCCGCGCGGCTCTTGTCGGTGATCCAGTAGGGCGGCGAGGTGAGGATGATCCCAACACTGCCCGTGGCGATGGGAGCGAGCGAGCGGCTGTCACCCTGGTAGAGCCGCCCCGCGCCGTCGCGGCCCGCGAAGGCGATCACAGCGGGTAGGGCACGAGCTCCCGCGCAACCTCGACCTCGCCGGCGAAGTGGGCGCGCGCCTCGTCGCGGTGCGCATCGAGCTCGTCGTGGTGCCCCACGTCGATGTGGGCGAGGATCAGACGCCTCACCTCCGCCCGCGCGGCGATGGCCCCGGCCTCGGCCGCGGTGGAATGGACGCCGAAGCGCGCGGTCCTCTGCTCGGAGAAGGTCGCCTCGTGGATGAGGGTGTGCGCGCCGTGGGCCAGGGCCGCCACGGCGTCGCACGGCTCGGTGTCCGAGGAGTAGACGACGGCGGGGCGCCCCGGCGCCTCGAGCCGCACCGCGATGTTCGGCATGCTCCCGTGAGCGTTGGGCGAGGCGGACACCGCGAAGCTCCCGAGCGCGGGGAGGGCGAAGCGCTCCCGCGCGGGCACGAGCTCCCAGACGATCGGGAAGAGATCCGGGCGCTCGAGCTGGCGGAAGACGCCCAGCAGGGTGCGGATGGGCTGCTCGTGTTCTTGCCGGCACGCGAGATGGAGTGGCGCCTTCCGCCCCAGCAGATACAGCGTCTCCACGAGCGAAGGCAGCCCGTAGACGTGATCGGTGTGCATGTGGGTGATGATCACGCGACGGAGAGCATCGCGCGTCACCCCGGCCAGGAGCAGCTTCTGCATCGGGCTGCCCCCGCAGTCGACGAGCACGGCGTCGCCGTCGCCCACGAAGACGATGGAGGTGGTGTCCCGGTCGCGGGCGGGGACGGCTCCCGCGGTGCCGAGGAAGGTGAAGTGCACGGCCTCAGACGGAGGCGCGGGTCCGGCGCAGGAGGAGGGGCACCCCGACCAGTGCGAGGGTGACCCCGAGCACGCTCGCGAGCTGCGCGATACGGATGGGACCGAGCATGAGGGCGTCGGTGCGCAGCGCCTCCGTGAGAAAGCGGCCGATGGAGTAGAGGCCGAGGTAAGTCAGGAAGAGCGCGCCGGGCGCCCGCTCGAACCGCTTGCGGAAGACCACGATGAGGAGGAGGAAGACGGCGAAGTCCCACAGCGACTCGTAGAGGAACGTGGGATGGAAGTACTCGTCCTGCGCGTACTGGATGGGCCGGTGCGGCGGCGAGATGAAGAGCCGCCACGGCAGGTTCGTCGGCGTGCCGAACGCCTCCTCGTTGAAGAAGTTGCCCCAGCGGCCGATGGCCTGTCCGAGGGCGAGGCTGGGCGCCGCAATGTCGAGATACGTGATGGCGGGCAGCCCGCGCATGAGCGCGTAGCCGCCGCCTACGAGGAGACCGCCGATGACGCCGCCGTGAATGGCGAGGCCGCCCTCCCATACCGCGAAGATTTTTCCCGGGTAGCGGAGGTAGTAGTCGAGATTGAAGGCGACGTAATACAGCCGCGCGCCGATGAGCCCGCCGAGAAGACCTAGCTCGGAGGCTTTGAGCATGTCATCGGGATTGAGACCGCGCCGACGCGCCTCGCGATAGGCGAGCCAGAGCCCGAGGCCCATCGCGCTCGCCATGAGGATGCCGTACCATCGGAAGCTCAGAGGACCCAGCTGGAGGGCGATCGCGCCCGGCGAGTGGAACATACGGGTCACTTATACGGCCCGGCCTCCGTGCTGTCAAACAAATCGCACATTTCTGGCCAAATTCGTTGACACTTGTTGCAACGCTTCGGTATCATCAATCGTGCCCCTGCGTGTCCCTCTCAGCCGAGACAAAGGAGCCCCGTTTGCCACCACCTAGCTCGATGCCGTCGGTGCTCGACCCGATCCTCCAGGCAGGCCCCACGGCCAGATTCGTCCTGGGGGTTCTTCTCTTCTTCTCGGTGATCTGCTGGGCGCTCATCGTGGAGAAGTGGTGGGAATTCCGCGCCATCAAGCGCGACTCGAAGGGCTTCACGCGCGCCTTCCGTCAGGGCGGCCGCTTCTCGATGATCTACGGCGCGGCGAAGAAGTTCCGCGCGAGCCCGCTCGCCCAGCTCTACTCGGCCGCGGGGCTCGAGCTCTCCACGGTGTACGGCGGCGCTGAGCAGGTCGACGCCGTTCTCGAGGAAGGCGAGGGGCTGCCGCGCGAGGCCATCGATTCCGCCCAGCGCGCCATGCAGCGTGCCACGGAGATCGAGGTGACGCGGATGGAGCGCTACCTGCCCTTCCTCGCCACCACGGCGAGCGCGGCGCCGTTCATCGGCCTCTTCGGCACCATCGTGGGCATCATGGGTGCCTTCCACGGCATCGGGCAGCAGGGCTCGGCCAGCCTCGCCGTCGTCGCGCCGGGCATCTCCGAGGCGCTCATCGCCACCGCGGCGGGCCTGGGGGCGGCCATTCCCGCCGTCATGGGCTACAACTTCTTCGTCAACCGCACCAAGCGGTGGGCGACCGAGATGGACGGCTTCGCCCTCGAGCTCCTGAACACCTTCGCCCGCCCCGCTCCCGCCAAGGTGGCGAGCCGCTAGCCATGGCCTTCAGCGCGGGCGGCGGCAACGGCAACGGGCGCCGGAGCGTCAGCACCCTGGCGGAGATCAACATCATTCCGCTTGTTGACGTCGTCCTCGTGCTCCTCCTCATCTTCATGCTCACGGCGCCCCTCATGTACCGGGGCATCGACGTGAATCTTCCCAAGACCGCGGGCAAGCCCACGGTGACGGAAGAGCGCATGGAGCTGACCTTGACCAAAGAGCAGCAGATCTATCTGAACGGCAAGCCGCTCGCCCTCGCCTCACTCGAGGCGACGCTTCGCGACACGTTCAAGAACCGCAACGACAAGACGCTCTACCTCAAGGCCGACCAGGCGCTCCAGTACGGCTTCGTGGTCGAGACCATGGACAAGGTCCGCAAGTCCGGGATCGAGAAACTGGGTATGGTCACCGAGCCCGTGCGGGGCTCATGAGCGCTCTCAGCATGACGGATAGGCTCCCCATGCGCTCGCCACGGTCGACGCCGCGCTGGCGGATCAACCCCACGCCTCCGCCCGCGCCCATGCCCGTCAAGGCGCTCGTCGTGTCGATCCTCGGCCATGCGGCGGTGGTGGCGGTGCTCGTCGCGGTGGCGCTCTCCGGTGTGCTCGCGCGGCCCACGGTGCACGTGGTGAATCTCTTCCCGTCGGTGGCCGCCATCGGGGCGCCGACGGGGAGCCCGGCGGCGCTGCCCACTCGGACGCCGCCGCCCCTGCCCGCACGGGAGCCCACGCCCCCGCCCGAGCCGAAGCCGCAGCTTCCCAAGGAGACGCCGAAGCCCGCGGAGGCGTCGCTGCCCGCGCGGAGCGTGATCGCCCGCCCCGGCGAGCGGGAGCTGCCCCCGATGCGGAGCTCAGCGGAGGAGAAGGGCAAGACCGCCACGGAACCGACGGCAAAGCCCGCCGCCAAGGCCCTCGGCCTCTCGACGGGCTCCGTGGTTGGCCAGGGCACCATGACCCTCGACGTGACCGACTTCCCGCACGCCTGGTACCTGCGCCAAGTGCTCCAGAAGGTCGAGGAGCGCTGGCAGACGCAGAATCGGCCGAACGAGCCCGGGCAGAAGCCCCGCATCTACGTCGAGATCCAGCGCGACGGCTCCATCGCTCCGCCGCGCATCGAGCAGAGCTCGGGCAGCACCTTCTATGACCGCGCCGCCCTACGGGCCATCTCGGAGGCGAGCCCCTTCCCGCCCCTGCCCTCGGACTGGAGCAAGCCCGCCCTCCGCGTGCTGTTCAACTTCGAGATGAAGCACGGATGATGCGCGCGTCCGCTCTCGTCCGCTGGACGGCCGCCGGCGCCGCCGCCCTCTTGCTCGGGGCCGGCGGTCTCTCGCTGCTCCACCCCACCCCCGCCCGCTCCCAGAGCCCCGACGTGGAGCTCAACGTCCGGCCGGGGCAGATGAAGAGGATCAACATCGCCATCCCCGACTTCGCCCTCGAGGGGGGAGCGGACCCGCAGAACTGGGCCAAGCGCCTGCCCGGCATCACGGGAGTGGACCTGAACTTCAGCGCGCTCTTCAGCGTGGTGTCGGGCACGCCTCCCCTGCCCAATGGCGGCGCCGAGGTGATGCGGCCGCGCCTGGCCGAGCTGGCCGCCGCGGGCGCCATGCAGGCGCTCCAGGGCCTCCTCACCGTGCGCCCCGATCGCTTCGAGGTGGAGATGCGGCTGTACGATCTCACCTCGCCGGACTTCCGGATCATCGGGACGAAGAAGGTCATCTCCCACGTGTCGGAGCCACGGCGGGCCGCGCATCGCGTGGCCGACGAGGTGGTGCTCCTGGTCAGCGGCGAGGCGGGGGTGGCCGACACAAAGATCGCCTTCGCGAGCACGCGCTCCGGGGTCAAAGAGCTCTACCTGATGGACTACGACGGGGCGGGCGTGGCCCCCGTCACCGCCAACAAGTCCATCAACTTGTCGCCGAACTGGAGCCCCGATTCCCGCTCCCTCGCCTTCACCTCGTACATGAACGGCTACCCCTTCCTGTACCGGGTCTTCCCCTTCGAGCGTCGGCCCGTCCAGCTCCTCGCCGGCTACGCGGGCATCAACTCCTCGCCCGCCTGGAGCCCCGACGGCCGCACGGTGGCCATGACGCTGTCCAAGGACGGTAACCCGGAGATCTATCTCCTCAACGTGGGCACGGGCGCCTTCCGCCGCCTCACCACGAACGTGGCCATCGACACCGAGCCCACGTGGTCGCCCACCGGACGCGATCTCGCCTTCGTCTCGGACCGCTCCGGCTCTGCGCACGTCTACGTGATGGATATCGACGGGGTCAACGTGCGACGGCTGACCAACGGCGGGTTCAACACGCAACCGCGCTGGTCGCCCAAGGGCGATACCATCGTCTTCACCTCACGCTTTGCCACTCACGACCTCTGGGCCATCAACCCCGATGGCTCCAATCTGCGCCGGCTCACCGCCGGACCCGGCGACAACGAGAGCGCCTCGTGGGCTCCCAACGGCCGTCACCTCATCTTCCAGTCGTCCCGCCAGGGAGGGACGCAGCTCTACACGATGCTCGCGGACGGGTCGGAGCAGCAGGTCCTCACCGCCGGGCCGGGACAGGCTTCAAGTCCAGCTTGGTCACCACGGCTTCCGTGATAGGATTGGCCAGCTTGTGTGCTTGTTCACCAAAGCATCGACCAAGGAGGATGTGACGCTATGAAGCAGCCACGGGCTCACGCGTTTCTAGTGGTGCCTCTTCTCGCTCTCACTCTTTTCCTCGTGGGGTGCCCGAAGCGGCCCGCTACTACTGCCGCGGTAGCCCCGGCACCGAGCGCGCCACAGGCTGCCCCGGCTCCTGCGCCTGCGCCCGCTCCCGCCACGCCGGCTGCTCCCGCGCCCGCTCCTGCTCCCGCTCCCGCGCCCATGGCGAAGCCGAGTGAGTTCGCGGCGAACCCGAACCTCAAGACGATCTACTTCGACTTCGACAAGTACGATATCCGTCCGGGCGACGCCAAGGTCCTCGATGGGAACGCGGCGTGGCTCAAGACGAACGCCGACAACCTCGTCCTGATCGAGGGCAACTGTGACGAGCGGGGCACCGCCGAGTACAACCTCGCCCTCGGCGAGAAGCGCGCCAAGGCGGCCATGAACTACCTCGTCGCGCAGGGCATCCAGGCCAACCGCGTCACCATCATCTCGTACGGCAAGGAGCGCCCGGTGTGCACGGAGAAGACCGAAGCCTGCTGGGCTCAGAATCGACGCGACAATTTCCTGACCAAGACCCGCTAGTCGCGGGGAGTCGGCCGAGATGCAGGCCGAAGTGACGAAGGGGAGCCTCTGGCTCCCCTTCGTCCTTTGTATCGTCCTCTCGGGCTGCGCGAGCGCCACCGATGACAGCGTGCAGCAGGAGCTGGCCCGGCTCCGCAAGGACGTCGACGCGCTCAACCTCGGCGCCCACCGCACCCGCGGGGAATCGGAGACGGTGCTGGGCCAGATGGACCGCCGGTCCCGCGAGCAGGCCGCGGAGAGCACGCGTCAGACGGCGGCCATGAACTCGCGCATCGAGGCCCTGTCCGCCGAGCTCACCCGTCTCTCCGCGCGGGTGGACGAGCTCAACCAGCGGCTCGACAACCTGAGCCGCTCTGGCGGGTCGAGCCCGAGCGGGAGCTCGAGCGGCAGCGGATCGAGTGGCCGGTCCACCCCCGTCCCCACGCCCACACCGGGCGCGCCACGGTCCTCCAACGAGCCGGGAGCCGAGGAGAGCTACAAGGCGGCGTATTCGGACTTCACCAAGGGCAACTACACGCTGGCCGTCGCCGAGTTCCGGGAGTTCGTGCGCCGCTACCCGGATTCACCCAAGGCCGACAGCGCCCAGTACTGGATCGGCGAGTGCTACTTCAACATGGGGCGGGCGGCGGCGTCCTCGGGGCAGCCCGAGCGATCGCGCGAGGCCCTGGAGCGGTCGGTGCAGGAGTTCCGGAAGGTCTTCGTGAACTATCCGAACGGGAGCCAGGTGCCGACGGCGCTCTACAAGGAGGCGCTGGCCCTGGTGGAGCTGAAGCAGCCGAAGGTGGCGCAGGCGAGGCTGCAATACATCGTGGACAACTTCCCGCAGTCGGAGGAGGCGCCCCTGGCCCGCGAGCGCCTGAAGAGCCTGGGCGACTAGGCCCTACGGACCGTCGCTTTCTTGATCGTCCCCTTCCCCTTCGTGCGTTTCGGTCGAGTTGAAGACCCAGATGACCGTGACGCCGGGGTCGCGACTCGTGTAGACCATCACGCTGCGGCCCGGATCGTCCGCCGAGACGTCCTGCACGTTGACCTGGGCGGCGAAGGCCGCGTCGTCGGCGGGCCAGAAGGAGAAGGCGACCACGAGGATGGCGAGGAGGGCTGCGCCGAAGGCCAGGCGCGGATGCCCCCAGACTGGCTTCCAGAAGGGCACCCACCACGACTCGCGAACAGGTCGAGGCTCCTCCGTCACGACGCGGGTACGCACGGTCGGCCAGAAACCCGTCCAGTCCGGCTCGGCCACCACGGAGGCGGCTTCACGGACCAACGCGCGCAGGCGAAGCAGCTTTTCCGAGGCGCTACGGCAGGTGGGGCAACCGGGAAGATGGGAGGCGACAAAGCGGGTCGCGCGGGGGCCGAGAGCGCCGTCGGCGTGTCGCTCGAGGCGGCGTTGAACCACTGCGCAACCTACGCTCCACATATGCGGCAGTATACCTCCACGTACTTGGACGTCGGCCGTCCCTTGATTATTTGCGCCGGGAACCTTAAGGTCGTGTCGTGGAAACGCCCGTAACGCTTGACGTTCGTGACGGCTGCCGCCTCGAGGCTCGCCTCGCGGTCCCCGACGCCGCCCGGGCCGGCCTCGTCGTGTGTCACCCCCACCCCCTCTACGGCGGGGACATGGATAACCCCGTGGTCGTCCGCGCGGCCGAGGTCGCCCAGGGGCTCGGCGTGGCGACCCTCCGCTTCAACTTCCGGGGCGTGGGCGGATCGACGGGCAAGCACGGGGGCGGCGAGGCGGAGCAGGACGACATCCGGACTGCCCTGGGCACCCTGGCCGAGGGGCTGCCTCCGAGGAGTCCCGTCGGGCTCGCCGGCTATTCCTTCGGCGCCTGGGTCTCCGCCGGCGTGGTCGCCGCCGGCGCGGCCGTTCCTGCCCTCGCGCTGGTGGCGCCGCCGCTCGGCATGCGCGATCTCGACTTCTTGAGCCGCGTGCCCGACCCGACCCTGCTCGTGGCGGGCACGCGGGATCAGTACTGCCCGGTGGAGGCCCTGCAGGAGCTCGGCGGTCGGCTCGGCACGGAGCCCGAGATCATCGAGGGCGCGGAGCACTTCTTCTTCGGCAAGCTATATCCACTCGGCGAGGCAGTGGAGCGCTGGCTGCGGAGGTGGGCCCTATAGCATCGGCCCATGTGGCACCAGGCTCATGAGCTAGGCCGCAGGCCGTCGAGAAGGGTCCAGATGCGAGGCGCCGCCCGATGGTCGCACGCGAGGCGTACTTCCTGTACGTAGAGCGTGCGGCCGAGGGCGGCAACGAAGCAGATGGGCCCTTATCGGCGGCCTAGAGGCGCTCGCGCGGCAGGCGGGCAGGGGTGGCCGTGCCCGCGGAGAGGATCACCCGGATCCCCTCCTCCACCGTGAGGCCGGTAGTGATCACGTCCTTCCGCGGCAGCATGATCACGTCCCCCAGGTAGAGATTGTTGGTGGGCACGAAGACGGTGACCATCTCGCGCTTGCCCGCCGGCGTCTCCACCACCACCTCGGAGGTGACGAAGCCGAAGACGTACTCGCCCTCGCGCGGATGCTCGGCGAGGACCACCGCCTTGAAGGACTGCCGCTTCTCCGGGGAGAAGGACTCGATGAGCTGCTTGATGGAGGGATAGATGCTGCGGAAGATGGGCACCCGCGTGAAGAGCAGCTCGATGCGGGCGAGGATCCGCCGGCCCACCACGTTGGTGGCGATGGTGCCCATGACGAGGACGAGCACCACCGCGGTGAGGAAGCCCAGCCCGGGAATGCGGCGGCCGAAGAGGCGCTCGTATCCCGGCGAGAAGAACTTGTCGATGGCGTCCCAGAAGACGTAGAGGAGCCACGAGCTGGCGATGGCGGGAACGGTGACGAAGAACCCCGTGATGAAGCGGACCTTGATCCAATTCCGGAGCGAGCCCGACATGGTCAAGCCATGACACCATACGGGTCAGGGCAAGTCAACAAACCGGGGCGCGCGGGCCCCGCGCCGGCGGAGGCTCCCTTCGACTAGCCTCGCCCCATGGCGCGGAGGAAGTCCGACATGGTAGGGAAGCGCATCATGGGATTCCTGCGCTTCTCGTCCCCGATGGTGGTGGCGATGCCACCGTAGTTGTGGCCGGGGAACACCACCGTCTCGTCGGGGAGGGCGCCGAGGCGCGTGGTGAGGGAGGTGTACATCTCCTTCGGATCGCTCCCCGGCAGGTCGGTGCGCCCGCAGGAGCGGATGAACAGCGTGTCGCCGGAGACGAGGCGCCCGTCCACGAGGAAGCACTGCGAGCCGGGGGTGTGCCCCGGGGTGTGGACGAAGGTGATGGTCCGCGTTCCCACCTGGAGGGTGTCGCCCCCGCTCACCTTCACGAGGTCGGAGCCGTAGCCGCGCAGGAACTCGCGCTCCGCAGTGTGCACGTAGACCTTGGCCGGCGTGCGATCGAGGAGCGCCTCGATGCCGGGGATGTCGTGGCCGAAGAGATTTCCGCCCACGTGATCCTGATGCGTGTGGGTGACGAGCACGCCACCCAGGTGCATGTCGTCGGCCGCAATCTGATCGAGGATGGCGTCGATCTCCCAGGCCGGATCCACCACGATGCAGTCGCGCGTGTCGGGGTCGCCGATGAGGTAGACGAAGTTCTGCATCGGCCCCAGCTCCATCTGCTTCAGGTAGAGCGTGTCCGTCGGCATCGAACCCTCCCTCTCCGCCGTCCCGCCTCGGGGCCGGCGCGCCGCGCTATCCCGGAATGTCGGCGGGGGCCTTGCGGATGTCGTCGAGGCTCTTGGCCTCCACGGCGTAGATGGCGGGCGACGACTTGCTGCGCACGTAGGCGATCTTGTCGTCCGTGCGTCCCACGGTGAGGCCGGCCACCTCGTTGCCGTCCGCCTTGAGCACGGCCACCTCGATCTCCGGCTTGTCGAGCCCGTAGCGCGCGGGATCGGCGCCGTCGGGGGAGGCGATGTCCTTCCACTTGAGCGCGCGCAGGGCGAGAAGGAGACCCGTCACCTTGAATTCCTTGGCCGGCGCCTTGGTGGGCTCGAGCACCTGCCAGTCGTCCTGCCCCTTGCGCTCGAGGAGGAGCCGCTGGCCCCCGACGGTGACGCGGACGCGCTTGACCTCCTTCATGTCGAAGTCGCCCACCACCGTCTTGTCGCGGAGGTCCGTGGCCGTCTTGGCCGTCTCGCGCACGTCCTTGGCGTCGACCATCACCACGGGCCCCGTCCCCGCCGGGGCGGCCACGCCCGTGACCTCCCCCACGCGCACGGCGTTGGAGAGGCCGAGGAGGAGGACCTTTGCCTCCTTGACGCCCTCCTCCCAGATCCGCACCGTCACGTCGGGCTTGGGGAGATAGCGCACGATGCCCGCCGCCGTCTCGTCGAGGAAGCCGGAGGCGCGCAGGTCGCGGATCTTCCACAGGAGCCCGTTGACGGCGCCCGCGTCAGCCTTGAGCGCCTCGGGCGCGGTGATCTTCCAACCGGTCCCGTCGCGCTCGAGGGTGACCTTGCCGCCCGCGCTGTCGATCTCCACGCGATTCACCTTGTCGTAGGCGTACGGGAAGACCGTCTTGTCGCGGGCCATGGCCACGGTCTTCGGCACCCTGTCCCAGACCTCGGAGGGCACCAGGAGCACCTCGCCGTCGCCCTCGCGCTGGACGTACACGACCTTCTTGTCCGCGTCCACCTTGCCCACGAGGATGGTCTTCGCGGTGCGGTCCTTGTCCTTGCCGAGCCACAGCGTGATCTTCGAGGGCTTGTCGAGCCCGTAGGTCGCGGGTGACTTCGGGGCGGTCTCGAACTCCTTGATGCGGGCGGCGGCCAGCCGCTCGAGCATGTCGCTCACGAGGTCGCTGTCCGCGCGATAGGGCCCGGGGCGGGCCACCTTCCACTTGCCGCCCTCCTCGGGCTCAAGGGTCATGCGCGAGCCATCGCCCAGATCCAGATCGATTGCCGTCACGTTCTTGCGATCGAAGGCCACGAGCGTCTTGTCGCGGAAGTCGGCCACGGGGCGCGCGGTGTCGCGGGCCACGGACTCGCCGAGGGCGACCACGGCGGGCTTGCTCCCCTCGCGCGCGTACACCCACACCCCCGTGGGGTTCTTGCCGCCCACGGTGAGGGTGAGGGGCTTGGCCTGTCCCTTGACGTCGAGGGTGATGGTGGCCGCGGGCGGCTCCAGCCCGAAGTCGGCGAGCTTGGTCGGGTTGGCGTCGATCTCACGATCCACCCGCGCGGTGGTGAGGTCGGTCAGCACCTCGCTGGCCACGCCCCCGTCGGCCCGCGTCTTGACGGGCTCCACCATCTCCCAGCCGTCGCCCGTGCGCTTGAGCTTGATGGTGTCGTCCTTGCGGGCGATGGTGAAACTCTCCACGTCCTTGGAATCGACCGTCCACAGCCGGCCCTTGGCGCTCTCCGCCTTCTCGCGCTTGGGGGCGAGCCACTGGTTGTCCACGAGGAGGAAGCCGCCCAGACCGGCCACGAGCACGGCGAGCACGACCAGCGTCTTCCAGCTCATGACTGGTTGTCCACGAGGAGGAAGCCG